>Ga0302320_10018667_pt1 | contig 13973 bp, 11 predicted proteins | sample Bog_T0_3_FD_202130 | JGI IMG/M metagenome (GOLD analysis project Ga0302320, IMG submission 202130) | Peat permafrost microbial communities from Stordalen Mire near Abisko, Sweden - Bog_T0_3 | ecosystem: Environmental > Terrestrial > Soil > Wetlands > Peat | place: Sweden: Abisko, Stordalen Mire... | reverse complement strand
CGAACCAGTAGTCGATCCCGAGGCCGAGCGTCGCGAACATGACGAGGGCGCTCAGAGCGAAGATAACGGCGAAGCTTCCGCGGCGATCGCGTCCGAAGGCGCCGAGGCTGACGAGAAGGCGACTGCGCATGACTAGAGGACCCCGGCACAGTTGGGCGCGAGCGAGCTAGTGCTTGAAGATTCGACCATGGAAACGTTGCGCGGCGACAAATAGGTCGTGCGCGCGATGGTCATCTTCGATAGCCACCTGGCGCCAAAACTCGGGTTGAACGAGTAACTGACGTCAACGACGATCTGGCTGTTCGGACCGTAGAGGTCGACGGGCAATGTCGCCGCGCTCGCCGAACTGGTGTCGGCGGCCTGGGTAAATACGCTGTTGCAGGGTCGGTTCCCGGTCGTCCAGATGACGTAGGGCTTGTAGACGCAGCCGCTCGTGCATCCCGCGACTACGAGCTTGAACCTCAGGCTGGTCATGTTGACGACCAACAGCGTGTTCCAGGCGACGCCTTGGTTATAGCTGTCGGAGAGCGCCTCAGGAAATATGATCATTCCGCTGTTCTGATACCACTGAAGGGTGGCGTCGGTAACGACGCCGTCGCCGGAGTCGATCGCCGAGCTGCTTTGCGCGGTCTGACCCAGCATCTGCGCGACGTTGTAGCTGACGGCCTCGATGCGTTGGGCGGCGACGACATAGCGACCGAAGTCGAAACCGGCTAGGCAAAGAAACATCAGAAAGCCTGAGATAAAGGCAAATTCGACGGCCGCAACTGCCGATGCGTCATGCGCGAAACTTCTTACGCCGAGCATGTCAGCATCCGATGTAACTCGTGGAGAACGGCTCGTTCTTGAACACGTCGGTAGCCTGGATCCAGACGACGGGCTGGCCGTTGAGAACGCTACTGGAAGCGAAGGCGGGAATGCCGACCACCGGCATGGCGTAGTAGACCTGCGCGATCATGACGCTCCCATTGCTGCCGATGCAGAAGCTGGTCTTGGCGTTATTCATTGGCGGGTTGACCAAGTCGGAGGGCGGAACGGCCGGCGTGGTCTTGGTGGCGGCGACCAGGTTGGTCAGGCCGTTGAAATCCGTGGGCGCGGACGACAAATTTACGACGACGTTGCTGCAGCTGAAGCCCTGAAGTTGTGGACACAGAATCTGGTTCAGGAATTGTGTTTGGGTAAGATTTGCGTTTGCGACGTTGCCGACGAGGATTTGCCGCACGGCCGCATCGGTCCCCCGCTGTAGAGAAGCCGTATAGTAGAAATAGAGACCGATCTGCGTCACCATCAGGGCGACCCAGATATAGATCGGGGCGAGCACGGCGAACTCAGTCGCCGTCGTGGCGTTCCGGTTCTTTAGGAAACCCTTGCACAATCGAACCTCGCTAGAGCATTACCCGGCTCCAACATTTCCTGCGCGGGCGCTTTGCGCCCGATCCGGGGGCGCGACCTGAGACGGAGCCCGCGGCGCGCTTCGGGTTTCGGAGTGTACGCAACCATGGGTTGATAAATTATAAAAATTGCGCCCATGATGAGAGCGCCTTCGTTGAAAAGCGAAACGAAGAACCGCTAGCGAACGAAGCCCCCGCCATGGCGCCCATTCCCGCCATCGCTGCGCCGTCACAGCCCCCTCTGCTCGCCCAACAGTTCACCCTTGAACCAAACCGCCGCCGCGTCCACAAAGGGCGCGGCAAGCGGGGAGCGGACATGTCGAACGAGGCGATCGAAGACGGCGGCGCGGCGGTGGCGGCGACGCTCCGGGAACACGGCGTCTCGCTGCTGTTCACCCTGTGCGGCGGGCATATCTCGCCGATCCTGGTCGCCGCGAAGAAGCTGGGCATTCGCGTCATCGACGTGCGCCAGGAGGCCACCGCGGTGTTCGCCGCCGACGCGGTGGCGCGGCTCACCGGCTCGCCCGGCGTCGCCGCGGTGACGGCGGGACCGGGGGTCACCAACTCCGTGACGCCGCTGAAGAACGCGCTGCTGTCGCAATCGCCGATGCTGCTGATCGGCGGCGCCGCGCCCAGCCTGTTGCAGGGCCGCGGCGCGTTGCAGGACATCGACCAGCGCGCCGTCGTGTCGCCCAATGTGAAGACGTTTCGCCGCGCCAAACGGGTGCGCGACCTCGGGTCGCGGGTCGCCGAGACCTGGAGCGAGATGCTCGAGGGCGTGCAGGGCCCCGGCTTCGTCGAATGCGCGGTCGACCAGCTTTATGCGGGCAGGCTGGTGCGCCAATGGTACGCCGACGCGGCGGGCAAGGGGACTTCGCTACCGGCGCGCGCGCGGCGCTGGTACGTGATGCGCCATTTCGCAAAGTCGTTCGCGGGCGCGGACAGCATGACCGCGGCGCCGCGACGTCCCGTCGCTTGGCCAGTGGCGGCGGATTCGGACATCGCCGCCGCGGTCGAGGCGCTGAGCAAAGCCGAGCGGCCGCTGGCGATCATCGGCGGACAGGCGCTGGCGGCGGGGACGGACGCGAACCGAGTCGCCGAGGCGGTGCGCAAACTCGGGGTTCCCGTCTATCTCTCCAGCCTCGCCCGCGGCCTGCTCGGGCGCGAGTCCGCCGTGCAGATGATGCACAATCGCCGGCAGGCGCTGCGCGAGGCCGATTGCGTGCTGCTGGCGGGAACGCCCTGCGACTTCCGCCTCGAATACGGCCAGCAGATCAGCAGCAAGGCGAAATTCATCGCCCTCAATCGCAGCGCCAAAGACGCGCGGCTCAATCGCAAGCCGGATATCGCCGTCATCGGCGACGTCGGCGCGGCGTTGCAGGCGTTGGCCGCGCGCGGCGGCGACGCCTCGCGCTGGAAGGAATGGATCGACCGGCTGCATGTCCGCGACGGCGAAAAGGAGGTCGAGATCGCCAAGATGGCGGCGGCGGAGGGCGAGTTCGTCAATCCCGTCGCGCTGCTGAAGGCCATCGACGCGGCGGCGGCGGACGAGGCGATCTTCTGCGCGGATGGCGGCGATTTCGTCGCCACCGCCTCTTACGTGTTGCGTCCGCGCGGGCCGCGGATGTGGCTCGATCCCGGCCCGTTCGGCACGCTCGGCGTCGGCGCCGGCTTCGGCCTCGCCGCGGCGTTGTGCCGGCCGGAGGCGGAAACCTGGATCATCTTCGGCGACGGCGCCTGCGGCTATTCGCTCGCCGAGTTCGATACGTTCGTACGCCATCGCGTTCCCGTCATCGCCGTCGTCGGCAACGACGCCGCCTGGACGCAGATCGCGCGCGAGCAAGTGAAGATGCTCGGCGACGACGTCGCGGTCACGCTGGCGCGCAGCGACTATCACGAAGTCGCGCGGGCCTTCGGCGCGGTGGGGTTGGTATTGAAGTCGAACGCCGATATTCCTCGCGTGCTGGCGGAAGCCCACGCGGCGGCGAAAGCCGGCAAGCCGGTGCTGATCAACGCCTGGCTCGACCGCACCGCGTTCCGCGAGGGGTCGATTTCGATGTGATATGGGCGCTCGGCGGCCGAGGGAGTATTGATGAACGCCTCGCTCTTGCGAAATCCGAAGCTCGTCACTGCGGCGCTGGTTGCGCTAGGCCTCGGCGCGGCGCTGTCGCTCGCGCAGGGCGCGAAGACCGCGATCGAGAGCAGCGGCGATTTCCAATGGAGCCCGAGCCGACTGCTCGCCGAGGGCGTCAACCCTTACGAATATTACCTCCAACATGGCAAAGGCGGGCTCCTGATCCTCAATCAGGCGCCCAATTATCTGCACGCCATCTATGTCCTGCTCTACCCGCTCGGACAGATGGAATGGGTCTCGGCCAAGATCGCCTGGGCGGTCATAAATCTCTCTCTGTCCGCCGCCGTTCTCGTCGTCTTCATCCGCGCGGCGAGACTGTCGAGGCGGGCGGGGTTCGTGGTCGCCACGTTCTTCTTATGTTCCTTCCCGGAACGATTGGTGATCGGCAACGGGCAATTGTCGCTGTTCTGCCTGTTCTTCGCCAGTTTCCTGCTCTACGAAACGCGGGCGTCGGCGGTTTGGCTCGGCCTCAGTTATATGAAATACAGCTTTGCGCCGCCGCTCGCGGCCTATCTGCTGTTCAAGCAGGGGCCTTGGCGCTTCCTGCTGTCGCTGGTCTTCGCGACGCTCGGCTTTGTCGCGTTCTTGTTGATGCAGCCGACACATGACCTGATTACGTTGATAGCGGAGCCGTTGCGCGTCAACCTGGTTGCAACGCCGATCGGCGCCGCCGACTGGATGTCGCTGGCGCAGTTCTTCCAGCGCAAACAATCGGGCGGGATGCTCTGGCTCATCAGCGTCTACGCTGTTCCCGCGGCGGCCTCGCTCGCTGCCGGGTATTATTACGCCCATCGTTCGGGCGATCGGCTCATCGTGTTCTCCGCGCTATCCGTCGTTTCGCTGTTGACGTTCAAGCACATGTTTTATGATTTCGTATTTCTGTTGCCCGCCTTCGCCGCGTGCGCCGCGCGGCCGGACCATCCGGCCTCGCGCCTCGGCTTCGCCTGCGTCGTGTACTTTTGGCTCTTTCTTCGAGCGCTCGCCGTGCTGCCGAGCATAGCCGTCCGCTGGCCACTGTGGCTGCATGGCGTCAATTTTGTCGTACTTTGTCTCCTGCTCGTCGCCATCGAACGGCTGCGTCGCGAGTCCGAGCGGTCGATCACTGCATCCGCCGCCTGAACAACCAGCTCGCCGCCGACATGGTGACCACTCCGGTGATCGCCATCGGCCAGACGCGCTGGAGCACCAGATCGAACGGCATGTCGCGCAGGAATTCACCGCGCACGATGACGAGGAAATGGGTGAGCGGATTGACCATGGCGAAGGGTTGCAGCCAGTCCGGCATGTTCTGCACCGGAGCGGCAAAGCCCGAGAGCATGATCATCGGCATCAGCGTCACCATGACGCCCATCATCGCTTGCTGCTGATTGGCGACCAGCGACGAGATGAACAGCCCGATGCCGATGACGGAGACGAGAAACACCGCCAGGGATGCGAACAGCACGACGACCGAACCGGTGAAGGGAATCCCGAACAGGAAGACGACGATCAGAGTGATCGCCACGCCTTGACCGAGGCCGACGACCATGCCCGGCGCCGCTTTGCCTATGATGATCTCGACCGGCTGCAGCGGCGAGACCAGGAGTTGTTCGAACGTGCCGACTTCGCGCTCGCGGGCCACCGACATGCTGACGATCATCGACACCGTCAACATCGTCAAGGTCGCCAGCAGACTCGGCGCCATCACCGTGCGAAAATCGCGGTTCGGGTTGTACCAGGTGCGGGCGACGATTTCGCTGGGCGGCGCCAGCGCCTGCGCGCCCGCATAGTCTTGCGCGAACTGCGAGACGATCAGCGACAGGTAGCCGCTGACGATTTGCGCGCTGTTGGACTTGCGGCCGTCGAGCAGCAATTGCACCGATGGCGTCTCGCCCCGCGCGAGCTTTCGCGAAAAATCCTGGTCGATCTGCAACACGACCATGACCTGCTGCGAGTCGATGGCGGCGCGGGCCTCCTCGAGGCTCTGATAATGTCGGATATCCGAGAAGGCGGTCGCGCGCTCCAGTCGGCTGATCAACTGCGTCGAGGCGAGCCCCCAGTCCTGATTGAGCGCGCCGATCGGCACATGCGTGACGTCCATCGTCGCCGCATAGGCGAACAGGATCAGTTGCACGATCGGCGGCGCGATCAGCGCGATACGGGCGCGCGGGTCGCGGAACGCGGCGAGCAGCTCCTTGAGGATGAGCGAGTAGATTCGGGTCCAACTCATGGCCGCTCCAGCTCAATCCAACCGGGTCTTCGTGGATCGGAACGTGATTAGGAAGATGACCGCCGTCATCAGCGACAGGGCCAGCGAACAGGGAATCAGCACCGAACCGATATTGCCGGCGAGGAACAGAGTCTGCAGTCCTTGCACGTAATAGCGCGCCGGCACGATGAGTGAGAACCACTGCAGCGGCAGCGGCATGCTGGCGATTTCGAACAGAAAGCCGGAAAAGAAGATGCCGGGCATGAAGGCGACGAGCATCGCCATCTGACTGGCCAGAAACTGCGCGCGCGCGACGGTCGAGATCAATAGCCCGATTCCGAGCGCCACGAACAGGAATATCGATGTGAAGGCGTAGAGGACCAGCAACGAACCGCGCATCGGCAAATGGAACAGGAACAGCGCCGCGAGCACGCATACCGTCATCGCGCACAGACCGAGAACGAAGTTCGGGACGAGCTTGCCAATCACGAACTCGACGATGCCGACCGGAGTGGCCAGCAGCGCCTCGATGGTGCCGCGCTCCCATTCGCGCGCCACCACCAGCGCGGTGAGCAGCGCGCCGATCATCATTTCGATGAGCGCGATCGAGCCGGGAACCAGGAACCGTCGGCTTTCGAGCTCCGGGTTGAACCAGACGCGCGGGATCACGTCGATGTTTGGCGGCGGCCGAACGCCGAGCGCCAGCGCGCGCTGATCGAGCCACGACTGCCACGCGCCTTGCAGGTAGCCCGCTGCGAGATTGGCGGTGTTGGGGTCGCTGCCGTCGGTGATGATTTCCACGCCCGCCGTGTCGCCTCGCGCCAGCCGTTGCGAGAAATCGCCGGGCAGATCGACGACGACGTTGATCTGCCCGGCGGCGAGCAGGTCGTAAAAAGCGCGTCGGTCGTGGGCGATGCGCACATCGAAGAACGGCGTGTTCGATAGCGAGGCGAGGAACCAGGCGGTCTCCGCCGTCGGCGACTCGATGACGAGACCGACGCGGATATCCGCGGCGTCGAAGGAAATGCCGTAGCCATAGAGAATGAGCAGGATGACCGGGAGCACGAAGCCGACGACGAAGCTGGAGGGATCGCGCATCACCTGCAACGACTCCTTCCAGATCAACGCGCGTATCCGTCGTAGTCTGCCGGCCTTGGGTCCGAAGGCGCTCATGCGGCGGCCCTGTCGTGGTCCTCGATGAGGCCGATGAAGGCGTCTTCGAGGGTGGGATGCGGAAGCTCGGGGGTTTTCACGCGCGCCTGCAACGCTTCAGGCGTGTCGATGGCGATGCACTGTCCCCGATAGATGAGGGCGACGCGGTCGCAATATTCCGCCTCGTCCATGAAATGGGTGGTGACCATGATCGTCACTCCGTGCGCGACCATGGCGTTGATATAGCCCCAGAACTCGCGCCGGGTGAGCGGATCGACGCCCGACGTAGGTTCGTCGAGGAACAACACCGGCGGTTCGTGCAGGATGGCGCAGGCGAGTGCGAGCCGTTGTTTGAAGCCGAGCGGCAGCGCGCCCGAGTTGGTGTCGAGATGCGATTTGAGATCGAAGGCGGCGACCGCGCGTTCGATCGCCGCAGTGCGCCGCGCGCCCTTCAGTCCGTAGGCGCCGGCGAAGAAAGTGAGGTTCTGTTTGACGCTCAAGTCGCCGTAGAGCGAGAATTTCTGCGCCATGTAGCCGAGCCGCGCGCGCGCCGCCGCCGGAGCCTCATACAGATCGAGCCCATCCACGAGAGCCGTTCCCTCCGTCGGCCTCAACAACCCGCACATCATCTTGAAGGTGGTCGATTTGCCTGCGCCGTTGGGGCCGAGCAGGCCAAAGATCTCGCCGCGCTGGATATCGAACGAGATGTGGTCGGCGGCAGTGAAGGCGCCGAACCGGCGCGTCAATTCGTGCGCGCTGACGGGCGGCGCGTCCGGGCCGCCCTCGACATCGTGGGTGACCAGTGGCACGGCGCGGCGCGGCGCGCCGCCGAGCGCGGCGACGAACGAATCCTCGAAACGCGCGGGGACCGCGAGCATCTTCGCGCCCGGCGTAGCGGTGAACTCGGAAGGCGCGGGCGGCGGCGTATCTGCCGCCATCACCAGCCGCACCGCCTCGCCCTGCATGACACCGTCGACGACATCGGCGCGTTTGAGCGCCCTGGCCAGTGTCAGGCGTCGATCGGCGCCGGCGCCGCTGAGGCGATAGACCCGGCCGGCGACCCTCGCCGTCATCGCCTTGGGGTCGCCCTGAAACAGCGCCTTACCTCCATTGAGCACGATCACCTCGGCGCAATTCTCGGCTTCGTCCAGATAGGCTGTGCTCCAGACGACGCCGACGCCTTCGTCGATCAATTGATACACCATGCGCCAGAGTTCACGGCGCGAGATCGGATCGACGCCGACACTGGGTTCGTCGAGCAGCAACAGGCGCGGCGAGCGCAGCATGGCGCAGGCGAGGCCCAGCTTCTGTTTCATGCCGCCCGACAGGGCGCCGGCGAGGCGCGCCGTGAAGCTGGCGAGATCGGTGAAGGCCAGCAGTTTTTCGAACGTCGTCTTGCGCGCGGCGCCGATCACGCCGCGCAGATCCGCATAGAGATTGAGGTTCTCGAGGACGGACAAGTCTTCGTAGAGGCCGAAGCGCTGCGGCATATAGCCGATGGCGCCATGCAATTCGATCGATTGTTCGATCGTGTCGAAGCCACAGACCGTCAGCTTGCCCGATGTCGGCGCGAGCAGACCGGCCATCAGTCGCATCAGCGTGGTCTTGCCGGCGCCGTCGGGGCCGACGAGTCCGGTGACGCGCCCGGGCAGGATTTTCGCGTCCAGACCGTCGATCGCCGGCGGCGCCTTGGGGTCGAAGCGCTTCACCAACCCTTCGAGAACGGCGAGCGGCTCGCTCATCACGGCTCCTGGTTGGCGATCTCGACGCTGACGGGCATGCCCTGGCGCAGGGCGTCGCCGGGGTCGGCGACGACGACGCGCACGCGGTAGACCAGCGCGGTGCGCAACTCGCGGGTCTCCACGGTCTTCGGGGTGAATTCGGCCTCGGTGGAAATGAAGCCGACCTTGCCCTTCATCGCCGGGACTTTCGGGTCGTCGGTCCTGACGGTGACCTCCATGTTCGGATGCAGCCGCGGCAGATCGGGTTCGGAGACATAAGTGCGGATCCACACGGGTCGGGTGAGGCTTTCCACGAACACCGCTTCGCCGGCGGCGACGATCGAGCCGACCTCGCGCGCTCGGCTCTCGATCACGCCGTCGCTGGGTGAAATGAGATCGGCGTCGGCGAGCGCGCGTTCGGCGACCTTGACCGTCGCGTCCTGCTGCGCGAGCAGGGCGTGCCCCGCCTCGACGTCCTCGACGCGGAAGCCGGCGTTCATCAAGTCGAGCGCGTGGCTGGCGACGTTGACGCGGGCTTTGGCCGCGCGTTGCGTGGCGAGCGCGTCGTCATAAGACTTGATCGTACCGGAGGCGGTGTTGAGCAGCGACTGCGCGCGGTCGAGGTTTTGCGTCGCGTCCAACAGCGTCGCCTGATTGAGGACGAGCGTCGCCTCGGCCTGTGCGATGTCCTCGGGGCGGTTGCCGGCTTTCATCTTGGCGTAATTGGCCGCGGCCTGATCTCGCAAGGCGCGCGCCTGGGCGAGCGCATCCTCGAAATAGACCTTTTCCAGCGAGGCCAACGTCTGCCCCGCCTTCACCGCAGCGCCCTCGTCGACGGCGAGCTTTTCGATGCGGCCGGCGACCTTGAAGCCGAGATTGACCTGCCGAACCTCGACGTTGCCTTGCAGCGACAGCGCCGTGCTCGTGCGGGCGAAGAAGCTCGGGGGACCGTAGACCCTCCAATAGGCGTAACCGCCGCCGAGGGCGGCCGCGAGCGCGACGATGGCCACGACGCGTTTCCAAGGGAACGGGGATGGCGTTTCGCTCATTTGCGGGTTTCCTCCGTTAGCGGCGCGTCGAACAGGGCTTCGAAATGGGCGGCGAGCAGACCGGCGACATCGAGCGGCGCGAGTTTCGAGAAATTGGCGTCCCAGATCAGCGAGAACAGCAGCGGGGCGATGATCAACTGCGGAAACCGAGCATAGGCGTCGGAACGCAGCAACCCTTCCGCGCGGGCGCGCTCGGCCGCCGCGCCGGCGAAAGCGAGGACCTTGGTGACGACCTCGCGGTAGTAGAACTCGGCGAGGTCCGGGAAGCGCCCGGCCTCCTTGATGACGAGCTGTGCAACCAGCTTGCGATTGGAATGCATCACTTCGGAGTTAAAGAACGTCATCAACGCGCGGAATTCGTCGAGGGTGGCGCGTTCGAGGGCGGGCAGGGCGGCCAAACGCTCGAGCAACGGACTTAGCTTGCCGAGCACGATCTGTTGCAGCAGATCATTCTTGTCCTTGGCGAGCAGATAGATCGTGCCCTTGGCGACGCCGGCGCGCTTGGCGACGTCGTCGAGCCGCGCGCCGGCAAAGCCCTTTTCGGCGAATTCCTGCAAGGCGGCGTCGAGAATGGCGGCGCGCCGCTCTTCGGTCGCCGCTTCGCGGCGTTTGGGACGGTGGGATGATTGGGTGGACATGGGCGCCTCGATCGGGATAGTACAATGACTGACTTTTCAGTCATTGTAAAGCGCAAGGAAGGGCGCGCGAGGGAAATCGGGAGAAATGAACATCTTGGTTTCAGAAGGCGCTCGCGATCGTTCCCACGATTGCCCTAGTAACGCGCGTCGCTGATTTTGAGGCGATCTGTCCCTTCTCCCGCTCGCGGGAGAAGGTGGCGCGAAGCGCCGGATGAGGGCCTTCTTTCAACGCTTTGCGTCATTGAGTGCCCCTCACCCCAACCCTCTCCCGCAAGCGGGAGAGGGAGTCAAAATCGACGAATCACGCCACTAGGCGCCGCCGCCAATCGGGCAAACCTCATAAAATATCGCGCGGCGACGACCTCACCGCTCGCGCGACTCCTATCCGACGACCTGCTCGATGCGGACGGCTGGGGGGTCGAGGTGACCGCCCCGGGGTCGACGCGTCGCCGCGTCAGTTGCGGATGGCCCCCGATGTCCCGGACATTGTCGAATTGCCGATGTGAGTGTCCACATTGCTCGGGCCCGTCTTGCTCGTCGACGTGCTGTCTGTCGCGTGGATTATCCTAGGGGTCTCCCATCGGCGCCTCGACTGGGTTGGCGGGTCGCAGGCAGTGGCCCAGGGGGGAGGAGCGGCGCGTCCTTCATAGAGCATCAATTCCATTGAGATAGGGAAGGCGGGAATGAATACGGGCTATGGAGTCGTCGGAGCGGCTACGACGCGGCAGGGGCCGCAGGTTTACTGCGCTCAGGCATGAAAATCAAACCACGTCCGAGGAAAACGCAGGGCAACCGATACGGGTGACAGCGCGTTTTACTGATCTTCCGATAGCGGCCCGATCAACCGGTCTCGCCTTCCCCCCTGCGTATCCTTCAGTTTCGACCCGCGCTCTCGTCCTTGCGCAGCCGTTCGACGGCCGCGCGGTCTTCCGCTACTGCCATCAGATCGGCGAAGTTAGTTGCGACTGCCCGCCGATGTCCCATAAATTACGGAAGGGCCGTTATGACCCATACTGTACGGAAGTGCCGGTATGACTGTCCGGAGGAGTCGGGTACGTCTTGTCCGTCGACGTGCTATCTGTCGCGTGGATTATACTAGGAGTCTCCCAACTGCGCCTCGGGTGGATTAGCGGGCCGACGGCAGTGGACAAGGAGGGAGCGGGGTCAGCCAAGGGTGCTGCGGAGGGCGGCGGCATGTCCTTCATCGAGCATCGAGTCCACTGAGATAGGGGGCGGAATTGAATACGGGTCATGAGGTCGTTGGGGCGCGTTCGACGCCGCAGGGGCAGCACTTTTACGGCGCGCGATCATGAAAATCAAACCAGATCCAGAGCGCGCGCAGGGCAATCGGCGCCGACGACCGCGCATTTTGGCGTCGGTGGCGCCGCAGATTGTTGCCGTTACCCGGCGAATTGCTGCAAGGCGGCGTCGAGAGTTGCGGCGCGATGCGCTTCGGTCGCGGCTTCGCGGCGTTTGTGCAGGGCTGTAGATTGGACGGCCATGGGCGCCTCGACCGCCAAATCAATATGACTGACTATTCAGTCAAAATAGACGGACCTCGTTTGTGACGGCGGGTCAATTTTTGTGCATGTAGATATTTCAATGTCTTATGATAAGAGTCGGCGCGATAAACGAAACATTGTTGCTGCCCCTAAAAAAATGTTCAAACCGGCTTGCTTTTGGTGCGCTGCACAAGTATGTTGTTGCTGTGCGGTGCTTGCCACCGCATATGCCCTCCTTGGGCGTTTCCTCCCTAGACTCAAGGCCGCTGTGGCGACACGGCGGCCTCCTTTTTTTCTAAAACCCCTTTATCGTCCCGCCCGCCTCGTCTACACGGGCCGCCCGAACTCTTTAGCCCAAGGCCCCCATGCGCGCCGAAGCCGAATCGCTGGTCGAGAGCATCAAGCAGTCCGTGGGACTGCTGAGGAGGCATCTTTGACGTCGAAACTGCAACCCGACGTCTAGCCGAACTCAACGCCAAATCCGAAGATCCCGCCCTCTGGAACAATCCGGAAGCCGCGCAACAACTGATGCGCGAACGCACCGTACTCGAAGATCGTCTGGGCTCGCTGGCGAAGATCGACCGCGATCTCGACGATGCAGTGACGCTCGTCGAACTCGGCGAGGCCGAGGCCGACGCCGAGACCGAGAACGAAGGACTCGCCGGACTGCGGGCGCTGAAACTCGAAGGCGAGCGCCGGCAGCTGGAAGCGCTGCTGTCGGGCGAGGCGGACGCCAACGACAGCTATGTCGAAGTGCATTCGGGCGCCGGCGGCACCGAAAGCTGCGACTGGGCGCGCATGCTGCTGCGCATGTATATGCGCTGGGGCGAGCGGCGGAAATTCGACGTCGAACTGATCGAAGAGACTTCGGGCGACGAAGCTGGCGTCAAGTCGGCGACCATCATGATCAAGGGCCACAATGCCCACGGCTGGTTGAAGACCGAGTCCGGCGTGCATCGTCTCGTGCGCATCTCGCCCTTCGACTCCAACGCGCGACGCCACACCAGCTTCGCCTCTGTCTGGGTCTATCCCGTCGTCGACGACCGCATCCAGGTCGACATCAACGAGAGCGATTGCCGTATCGACACCTATCGCGCTTCGGGCGCGGGCGGGCAGCACGTCAACAAGACGGAATCGGCGGTGCGCATCACCCACATTCCCAGCGGCATCGTCGTGGCCTGCCAGATGGAGCGCTCGCAGCACAAGAACCGCGCCACCGCCTGGAACATGCTGCGCGCCCGCCTTTATGAGCGCGAGCTGGAAAAGCGTGAGGCGGCGATCAGCGCCGACGCGGCCTCGAAGACCGAGATCGGCTGGGGCCACCAGATCCGCTCCTATGTGTTGCAGCCCTATCAGATGGTGAAGGACTTGCGCACCGGGCATGTCTCGGGAACCCCGTCGGAAGTGCTCGACGGCGACCTCGATGCGTTCATGGAAGCCTCGCTCGCCCACCGCCTCTCCGGGCGCACGGTGCAGGTCGACGACGTGGACTAGCCATGGAGCAGCGGCGTCCCCGCCGCCGGTTTTTCGCACCTCACAAAGAATTCCCGGCAAAAACTGGCCGGGAATCTCCGTTCTCGCTACAATACGGCGCGTCCATGTAATTTGTGGCGCGCTCCATTGCCAGCGAGGTCCCTTTGCCTCTCCTCACCCGCGAACATTTGCGCCGCGCGGCGCCCGACGGCCACCCCGACATCCTCGACGCCATTGCGGCCCACGCCGACGCCGTGTTTACGAAGGCCCAGTTGACGACCCCGCCGCGCCTCTGCGGCTTTCTCGGCGTCGCGTTGGAAGAGACCGGCGGCCTCAGATCGCTCGTCGAAAGCCTCAAATATTCGGCCGAACGCGCCCATGAGGTGTTCCCGTCGATCTTCCCGACCGCCGCGGCGGCGGCGCCCTTCGTCGTCAACGAGCCGACGTTCGCCGAAAAGATCTATGGCCATCGCATGGGCAATGCGCAGCCCGGCGACGGCTGGCGGTTTCGCGGCCAGGGGCTGATCCAGATCACCGGCCGCGACAATTTCGCGCTGCTGCAGCAATTGACCGGGCTGCCGCTGCTCGCGCATCCCGAACTCGTGGTCCAGCCCGAGCATATGCTCGAATGCGCGGTCGCGCTGTTCGTGCGATATCCGAACATCCTGAGCTATTGCGACGAAGGGCATTATCATGCGGTGTGGGCGCTCGTCGGCAGCGGCCGG
>Ga0302320_10018666_pt1 | contig 13973 bp, 9 predicted proteins | sample Bog_T0_3_FD_202130 | JGI IMG/M metagenome (GOLD analysis project Ga0302320, IMG submission 202130) | Peat permafrost microbial communities from Stordalen Mire near Abisko, Sweden - Bog_T0_3 | ecosystem: Environmental > Terrestrial > Soil > Wetlands > Peat | place: Sweden: Abisko, Stordalen Mire... | reverse complement strand
CCGACACCCGCGCAGCGGAGCTTCGCCGAGCAATTACTGCACGCGGCGGGTTCATGCTACTACTTCACGAATCCTGCGATGGGGCTGAAGCCTCCCGCGGCAGAAGATCCGAAGCGAGAGCAATACAAATCCAAGGCCGATACTGTTGCGTTCGTCAAGAAATCCTTCGCCGATGGCGCAGCCGCCATCCAGTCGAAAGGCGAAAAAGGCCTGATGACGGAGGTTGTTTACTACCCTCAGCAGAAAGCGCGCGTGATCGACATTGCCTACGGCATCATCGAGCATAGCGGTGAACATTATGGCCAGCTCGTTGTGTACTACCGCCTCGCAGGTCTTGTGCCGCCGGAGTCGCGGCCCAAGAAGTAAAGCTCAAGTTCGATCCTTCGATCTTCCACAGGGTGTCAATGAGTGCGTTATCGCTGATGCACTCATCGAGGCCGAATATGGAATTCCCGGCGGTTGACCAGCAGCCGGAAAGCTACTGAACTGCCCCGTGGATTCAAACTGACCCACTTCCCAGCCGAGACCCCTCGGCGAGAGCCACGATACTGCTGCGGGCTGCAACCACTCCTGCGGGTCAGGTTCATCCAGGGCGATCGCACGAAAATACAAAAAGAACCCCCGAAAAATAATTCCCCCGGATTTGCAGTTTATTTCTTCAAAAAGCGCACACTCGAAATATGAACGCCTTTTCGGTCGAAAACGCAGCCCTCTCGGACTGGCAAAACCAGTCCCTTTTCCCCAGTCCCTAATCCCTGTTTTCCGCCTTTACCCCTACCCCCCCCTCCCACTTTTATTGATAACAAAGGTACTTAGCCAAATTCCATCCTGTAACTCGTTGAAAATAAAAGGGCGCGTTTTCGCGAATTCCCGCAAAACACGGCATTTTCCCGGTAAAATTCGCGAGAATCTACGCTGAGAAGTGCTCATCACCTCTTCCATCGACGAGGCCGAAGGGGGCAAGTTCGGGAAATCCTGCGACTGCCTCAAGGGCAAAAACGCCCTACGGCGATATCTGCGTCGGTGTAATTTCCACGCCGCTCTGGGTGAAGTGGTACTCCAGCAACCAGACACTCTGCACATTTTCGCCGCTCATCTTTGCCGGCCTGAAGCGCCAATGCTTGGACGCCTCGAGCGCCTGTTTGGAGAAGTACCGGCTTGGCCCTGCCGATTGGTAGGCAGCATTGGAGACTGCGCCATCGGTTCCCACGGTTACCCGAATCTCCACGTCGAATTCGCCATGAATCGACGCCTGTGCGGCCGGGAGAACCTCCGGCAGCGACCGCTGAAGCACCGCACTGTCGTCGGAGGAACCCGGCGAACCGCTGGAAGAGCCCCGATCCCGCTGCTCCGGCTGTTCCGGTTTCTCAGCCTGCTCCAATGGCTCCGCTTTCTCCGCCTCTGCTGCGCGACCTTTGATCGGCGACGGTTTCGGGAGAGAATGGGCCGGTCTGTCCTCTAGTTGCCCACCGCCTCCGCCAGCCTTGTGACTCGAAGAATCTAACTGTCCCACGCCAAGCACCCGCAGCACCAGCCCAACTGACACTACGAGAATCGCAGCCCCCGCCGCCAAAGCCATACCAAATTTGCGGTTGGACTGGGCGGTTACCTTGCCGGCGGCGATCTCGGCGGGGCTCTCTTCTTCAACCTTTGCGCCCGCGAGCCTTGCTCGAACCTCCTCGATTGTCCATCGCCGTCCTGGTTTCGCCCGCAGGCACCCTTTCGCAATGTCAAAGAAAGGCTGCGGAACTGACACCGGCACAATCGGGCCGCTGGCCATCGCCATCTCCCAGACAGGCCGATGCTGCGTCAACGCTTCAACCAGCGTGATCCCCAGAGCCCACATATCCGCAGCCGCTGAATTCACATCGGCCCAGGAAACCCCGTCACTGGAGAGCTTGAGCTGGTCCCCGACAACCAGCAGGTTCGATGGCTTGAGGTGGCCATGAACCAGCGCCTTTGCATGCAGATAGGCGAGCGCATCCAGAATCGGGCCCAGCATTTCGCCGGTTTCTTCCCCAGTCAGCGGCCGCACCGGAAGAATCTCCGCGAGGTTTTCCTCGGCGTACTCGGTCACCACATAAAGGAAGGCGGTCCCGTCCACATCACAACGGCCGCTGTCCAACACACGCAACAGGTGAGGGTGGCTGAGAGTCTTTGCCGTCGCCCAGGCTGCAATCTTCTCCTGCGCGCCCGCAGCCCCGGCCGGAATCAACTTCAGCGCGGCTCTCTGCCCCGGCGCTCCAGGTAGGTCCGTGAGGAAGACATCGCTCTGTTCAGAGCCGCCTAACCATTGGAGCAGGGGGAATGTTCTGTCGATCGTTCGCCCCACCCAATCGCTTCGAATTGGGGCTGTCGTCATGGCAACCACCATTCTAGCTGAAGCGGGACCCCGCTTGATGGGATGCCTAATCCTCTCGCAGCAGAATAAGCGGATTCACCGACATTGCCCTATGCGCCGGAATCCATGTGGCCAGCAATCCCAGCAGTGCCATGGCCAGCACTACGCCGGCCAGCACCAGCGGGTCGTGTGAATTCGCCTGGTAGACAATGTAGGTCAACACCTTGCCTGCCAGAATGCCGAGCAGCAGGCCGGCCACTGATCCCACTGCCAGCAGTCTCACGGGCCGGCCCAAAGCCGCCGACAGCAATTCACGCCGCTGCGCGCCCAGCGCCATGCGAATGCCCAGTTCCTTGAGCCGCTTGCTCACCGAATAGGCCGCCATGCCGAAGATTCCGGTGATCGAAAGCATCGCCCCCATCATCCCCAGCACTCCCAGCGAAAGCGTTGCCATGCGCGGACCAAACATCATCACTTCGAGCGGGGCCGCCCGCGTTTCAATAATCACTGGCATCGCCGCGTCCAGTTGCCGCAGGGTTCTGCGCATGGTTGTGCCCAGCAGCAGGGCCGCGTTTTCTGTTCCTGGAGCTGCGCGCGCCAGCAGAACTGTGGAGGCATTCGGAGCCTGCAGGATGGGAACAAACAGGGCCGGCTGCGGTTCTTCGGTCAGACTGTAGTATTTGCCGGCTTCGGCAATGCCCACCACTTCAGTCCGCGTTCCATCTTTCAATTTGAAAACGTGGCCGATTGCGCCGTTGGCCGAACCAAACACCAGTCGAGCAAATTGCTCGTTAACAACCGCCACGCGCGGGGCGTCCTTGTCGTCCTGCCATTGGAACTCGCGTCCCGCCAGCAGACGCGTACCCGCGGCCCGGAAGTAATCCGGCGACACGTGGAAGAGGTATGGCTTGGCAGCGGCATGCGCGGGCAGAAGGTCGGGCGCATTGTCTGGGAAGACGATGGCATCGCCGACACCCATGCCGAACGGCACTGAATCCGCCAGCGCTGCCGACTGAACGCCGGGAACGCTCTGTATCGCCTGCATCAGCCGCTTTTGCATCGGCGCCACCCGGTCGCCGGTGTACCCCGCCATCCCCAGGTCCACCTCAGCCATCATGGTGTGGTCGATGTCGAACCCAAGAGCCGCGCTGCGAGAACGCACCATGCCCCGCACCGCGACCAGCGACGACGTCACCAGCACGGCGCAAATGGCAATCTGAGCCACCAGCAGGATGTCCCGCACGCCGATCCGCCGCCTAGTGCTGCCGCCGGTACCGGCCTTGACCACTTCATACGGATTGGTTTCCAGAACCTGGCGAACAGGCACGGCTCCGAACAGCAACCCGCTCACAAGCGCCAGCAGCAGAGCCACAATGTACACATTTGCATCGGGATTCACTGCCAGGTGAATGGGCCAGCTGGTAAACGGCCGCCACGCAGTAAGTGCGTGCAAGAGCGCCACGCTGCCCGCGAGTCCCACCGCTCCACCGGCCAACGAAATCAGCAGCGCCTCCGTGAGCAGCGACCGCAGGATACGCGTGCGTGTGGAGCCGAGAGCCAGGCGCAGCGCAACTTCGCGGGAGCGTTCCGCTGCCCTTGCGGCAAACAGACCACCAAGATTGGCACATGCCGCCAGCAGAATCAGCAGTGTCAGCGACATTAACGCTGCCATGAACGCCTTGACTGGACGCCCCAGGTAGTCGCCATACAGCCCCGGCCGCGCCAGCACAAAGGCCATGTTGCTTTCGTCTTTCGGATAGGCTGTTTGGATCGCCTTCCCAATTCCGTTTAAATCCGCTACCGCCTGCGCCTCGCTCACGCCCGGTTTCAAGTAGCCGATCACGTCGAAAACCCAGTGATCGCCGCGTGTGGTCAGATCGTTGCTCCCCAGCACCGGATGCTCCACCAGCGGCACAAACATGGCCGGGTTGAAGAACATCAGAGTCCCGTTGAAGTCCTTGGGAGCCACGCCAAGAATGGTGAAGGGATGGCGGTTGAGCCGGACCACGCGCCCTACAACGCTGCGGTCGTCGTGGAAGTACGTGTGCCAATACTCGTAGCTCAGCACGATATCCGGTGCGCTATCCGCCCCATGCTCATCGCTGGCGTGGAAGAATTGCCCCAGGAACGGCTGAAGCCCCAGGGAGTCAAAGTAGTTTCCACTTGCTTCCTCGATCCAGATTTCGGCAGGATCGCCCACGCCGGCATCCAGGCCCACTTGATCGGCAGTAAAAGCCATCACGCTATCAAAGCTGCGATTGCGGTCGCGAAGATCGATGTAATCGGGATACGACTGGTACGACGATGTCTCGTTCGCATGTTGGAGCTGATAGAGGCTGCTGGGTCGAGCCACGTTCAAGGGCCGCAGCAGAAACGCATTCAGGACGCTGAACACCACCGCGTTGGCGCTGATCGCCAGGGCCAGTGTGATCACCGCGGCGGCAAGAAAGCCGGGAGACTTGCGCAGCGTGCGCACACTGACCAGCACGTCCTGCCAGAACGTCTCGATAAGGTGGTTGCCGATGGACGCGTGAATCGCTTCTTTATACTTGACCTGCCCGCCGAACTCGATGCGCGCACGGCGTTCGGCTTCCGGCCGTGCCATTCCGGTGCGCTCCAGGTCGTCGGCCCGGTGCTCAATGTGGCTGCGCAACTCTTCATGGATCTCGTCGTTCATCTGCGTGCGATGAAATGCTTGAGCTATGCGGAAGCGAACCACGTCGAAAGCTTTCATCTTTCCTCCTGGAAATGAGAGAACAGGGATGAGAGAACGAGAAAACTCTCCCAGAAAATCCAAATCATTCCTCGCGCAGCAGGGTCAATGGATTCACCGCCAATGCGCGTTGCGCCGGAATCCACGTTGCCAGCAGACCTAGCAACAGCATTGCAAAAACCACTCCGGCCAATACCAGCGGATCCCTGGGCGTGGCCTGGTACACAATGAATGCCAGCACCTTCGTCGCCAACAGTCCGAGCACCAATCCGGCGGCAGAACCGAGGGCAAGCAACTTCAAAGGCCGTCCCAGCGCCGCCTGCAAAACTTCCCTGCGTTTCGCGCCCAATGCCATGCGAATTCCCAACTCCCGCAATCGCTTGCTCACCGAGTACGCTGCCATTCCAAAGATGCCGGTCACGGATAACATCGCGCCCATCAGGCCCATGACTCCCAGCGCCATGGTGGCCACCTGCGATGGAAACAGGACCGTCTGCAACAGGGTGGACCAAGTCTGGGTGTCGACCGGTAGCCCCGCATCCAGCTCGCCTATCTTGCTCCTCATCGCTGATGCAATTTGTTGCGGGTCGCGCCCACTCTTCGGGTTTATCCGCACCACGAGATAGGCCGAGCTGACAGGCGATAGCACGAAAGGAAGAAACATCGCGGGCTGCTGATCTTCCGTAAGAACCTGATATTTTCCGTTCTCGACAACCCCGACCACCTCGACGTTCGTTCCATCCTGCAATCTGAAAACTCTGCCCACAGCGTTGGTAACCGAGCCGAATATCTTCTCCGCAAAATTCCGATTGATGACGGCTACCGCAGGTGCGTTTTTGTCGTCATGCCAGGAAAGGCTCCTGCCCGCAAGCAGGCTTGTACCGGCGGCCTCGAAGTAGCCCGGAGAAATGTCGTACCGGTATGGCGAGATTGCCGCACTCGCGGGCTTCAGATCGGTGGCGTCATGCTTGAACACGCTTGCCCTGGTGCCGGCTGTATAGACAAGCGGCGGGTAGCTATTCACCATACCTGCGGCCTCGACACCGTGAATGGTCTGCATCGCATCGATCATGCGCCTTTGCATCGCAGGGACTTTATCACCTGTGTAGCCGGCAATCGCCAGGTTCACAGCCGCCAGCATGGTGTTGCGCGGCTCGAATCCAAAGTTGCTGTGCAGAGAACTCACCAGACCGCGCACAGCCACCATCGACGAGGTAACAAGAACAGCACAGATGGATATTTGGACAATCAGGAGCACGTCACGGAGGGTGATGCGACGGCCCAGCCTGGCGCTTGATCCAGCCTTGACTATTTCATAAGGATTGGTCCGCATCACCTGGCGAACGGGAACAATGCCGAACAGGAATCCGCTGACGAGGGCCAGTGCCAAGGCGAACCAATACAACTCAGGGTTGGGAGAAACCGGCAGGTGGACCGGGGCCCCTGGAATAGGCTGCCACACGCTGAGGCGGCGCAACAGCATCACACTGCCGAGCACTCCGGCGGCGCCCCCGGCAAGTGAAATCAACACCGCTTCGGTCAATAACTGCCGGAGGATGCGAACTCGGCTCGAACCCAGTGCGAGGCGCAGAGCTACTTCCCTGGAACGATCGGCGGCGCGTGCGGCAAACAAACTGCCCAGGTTGGCGCATGCGGCCAGCAGAATTAGGATCGCCAGCAACATCAACCCAGAAACGAATGCTCGCACTCCAGAGGTAAATGAAGTCAGGCCTTCCCGGCCAAGCTCGGTGCTGTGGTGGGGAACGTCTTTTGGATACGCTTTTTCGAGGTACGCGCTCACAGAGTCAACGTCCGCGACTGCCTGAGCAGGTGTGACTCCCGGCTTCAGATGTCCGAATGCCTCAAAAACTCCACCAGTGTTGCTGCGATCGTTGGGATTCCCCCCACCCAGTTCTTCCTGATTGACGATGGGCATGAAGAAATCTGGAGAGACAAACATTAACGTTCCCTGGAACCCAGGGGGCGCCACACCGATTATGGTGTAAGGATGCTTGTTGAGTTGGACGGTGCGGCCCGCGATGCCGCGATCATCCTGGAAGCGGGTGTGCCAATACGCGTACGTAAGCACAATATATGGAGCGCTTTTTGGGCCATGCTCATCTGCTGCATGGAAAAACCGGCCAAGATAGGGTTGAACACGCAGTACGTCAAAGTAGTTCCCCGAAGTCGCAAAGCCGTTTGAGACGATTGCATCCTTGCCTGTGTCCAGGCCTACACCGAGCGCAAAATTAAAGGCAGCAAGCCCTTCGAAGCTTCGGTTGCGGTCGCGCAGGTCGAGATAGTTGGGATACGACTGCCACGCAGGATTGTCGCCGTAATGCGTTCCATAAAGGCTCTCCGACTGCGGCACATTGAGCGGCCGCAAAATCAGACCATCCATCAAGCCGAACACTACTGCATTTGCGGCAATCGCTAACATCAACGTCAGTACGGAAGCGATGGTGAATCCCGGCGACTTGCGCAACTGGCGCAGGCTGAATCGCAAATCCTGCACGAAGGTCTCAATCATATTTCCGCCAAACGCCTGGTGGATCTCTTCTTTGTACTTCTCGCGCCCGCCAAATTCGATCCGCGCTCGACGCTCCGCGTCGAAGCGCGCCATGCCGTTCCGCTCCAGATCGTCCGCGCGGTGCTCCATGTGGCTGCGCAGCTCCTCATCCATCTCAGCGTTCATCTGGTCACGCTGAAAAAAAGCTCCAATGCGGAATTGAAGAGAATCAAGCAGTCTCATACTTCCTCCGGTTGCTGCGAAAGTGCGGCGGCAATCGCGCCCGCCAGACGATTCCAGCTTTCTGTTTCTTCCTGGAGCCGCTTCCGGCCTGTCACCGTGAGCTCATAAAACTTGGCCCGCCGATTGTTTTCCGACGTGCCCCAGTTCGACTTCAACAACCCCTGCTTCACCAGCCGGAACAGCCCCGGATAGAGCGCGCCCTGCTCAATCAGCAGCGCATTGTCGGAGATCTGCCCGATGCGCAATAGGATGCCGTAGCCATGAAGCGGCCCCAGAGACACCGCGCGCAAAATCAGTAGATCCAGAGTTCCCGGCAAAAGCTGTGCCATATCGGTCAAAACATCACCCCTAAACTGATTAGGAAAGTACGCCCTCTCTCCTAAGCTGTCAAGGAGAAAACGAATTTCCTGGCAAATTTGTTCCCTCCGCACCTGAATATTCCTGGCTTCCCACCGCGCTCCTCAAATAATTCAAGAAAAGTACTTGACATCACACACTGTTTGTTACACAGTATGTGAAGTACAGTGTACGAGGTACAGCATGACCATCGCAGAAAACCTCTTTGAGAACCTCCGACTCGAACTCCGCCGCGGATGCCTAACCCTCGCCGTCCTCGCCCAGCTACGCCAGGAGCGCTACGGCTACACCTTGCGCAAGGCCCTCGCCGACGACGGACTGGCCATCGACGAAAGCACCCTCTACCCCCTGCTCCGCCGCCTGGAAACCCAGGGTCTGCTGGCCAGCGAGTGGCGCGAGGAAGAAAAGCGCAACAAGCGGTTTTACCGCCTCACCCCGGACGGCGAGCAGATGCTTACCAAGCTCCTCGGGGAATGGAATGCCATCAACGCCTCCGTCAGGGCCACGCTCAACGCGAACCCCAGCGAAACCAGCAACACCAGCCTTTAAGGGCAAAAGGAATAGGCCATGGAACTTCTCGACCGTTACTTGCAAGCAGTTAGAAAGCACCTGCCCTGGCAGCGCCAGGACGACATCATCGCCGAACTCCGCGCCAACCTCGAGTCGCAACTCGAAGAGAAGGAGGGCGATCTGGGCCGGCCGCTGACCCAAGTTGAGATGGAAGACTGGCTCAAGAAGCTCGGCTCGCCTCTGCACATGGCCGCCCACTACCGGCCGCAGCAATATCTTATTGGCCCAACCATTTTCCCCATTTATCTCAACGTGCTCAAAATTGCGCTCACCTGGGCCACGGTCATCTATTGCATTACACGGGCAGTCACACTGTTCACCCAGACGCCGCACGGGATCGATCTCATGGAGATCCTCGCGCAGGCCCCGGGATTCCTCTTCACCGTCGTGGCCTGGGTAACCCTCGTCTTTGCGGTCCTCGAATACCTGATTGCCCACCAGATGGTCCAGATTCCCGCACTGTGCCCGCCGTCCGGCGCATGGTCGCCAGTCGGGCTGCCTCCGTTCGATCCCACGGCGAACGGCGGAGTCAAACCCAAGAGCTTCGCCAGCGCCCTCGCCGAAATCATCTTCGGATTCTTCTGGCTTGTCTGGCTGTTGCTTATCCCCTCGCATCCCTACCTGTTGCTGGGTCCCGGGGCACACTATGTAACTGCGCTCCCCTATAAGCTCGCGCCCATCTGGGTTCCCGTCTTCTGGTGCCTTGTCGGCTGCGGCGTGCTGCAGCTGGCCTGGAACCTGGTCGAACTGGCACGCCAAAACTGGCAAAGACCGCACCCTGCCATGCGCCTGGTCTACCAGTCAGTCCCGTTTGTGCCGATAATTCTGCTGCTCACCGCGAGAGATCATGCGTTGGTCTTGCTCAAGAATCAGGCGGCCGATCAGGTGCGCCTCGCCACATCGCTTGACGCGGTCAATAAAATGGCGAACATGAGCGTCGCTAGCGTCTGCGCAGTGCTCGTGGTGGTGCTGGCAGTGGGCATTGTGCAGTGGATCCTCGAAATCTACCGCAAGCGCGCGGCCACCAGCCAGTAAGTGCGTTGCCGTATTCCGTGCTCAGGAAGCATTCAGCTTCGTGGAACAGGTTGCTTCAAACCCACGCTGCGCTTCATTGGATGCGCCTCCGTATTGAAGATCACTGCGTTGAAGTCGAGTGTCGACTCCGGCGCGTAGAGCAGGTAAAGGTACTTCAGCGTCTCGGCAAAAAAGAAGCTTTCCATCGAGTCTTTCTGCTTCATGGTGCGCACGTCGGCCAGCGCCGCATAGCCTTCGTCGGTGCGGCAATACTTCACCAGTGCGTCAAAATAAGTCTTGCCCTGGGCCAGGTACTTCGCGTCATGCGTGGCGTGGTAGAGGTAGTAGTTTGATTCGATTATCTCCGGGCGCAACTCGTAGTTTCCTGCGGTGATTTGCATCTTGCCATAGTCCAGCTGCTCCGGCTCTACTCCGGCAAGCGTCCACATGCGATAGCTTGACTCCTGCAGGGCTGCTGCTGTCCTTGCATCCTTGTCGAGCACCAGCACGGCGGGAAAGAATGCATCGAGCGCACCGTAGAACGTGTGGGTGCGCGCTCCCGTGTTCATATCCGCCTGGCCGTACCACAGGCCGTCCGGACGTCGGTCGGCCAGGTACTTGTCAATCGCTGTTTCGCTGTCGCGCCACATGCGCGCGCAGTCCTGATCGCCGAAGAGGGTCGACGCCTTGAGCAAATATTCATAGTAGGAGTCGATGCCGCCCATGATGCCGGCGGTCGGATCGCTCCACGCGCCCGTCTCCACATCGATCTCCGAGCCCACCAGCCCGATCGACGAACGGCGCTTGTACAACTCGACTAGCGCCCGCTTGGCCTTCGCGTAGTACTCCTCCTTGCCCGTCTCTCGCGCCAGCATGCCGTACTCGATCAGCAGGCTGCCAATCTCCGCCGGGTTGCTCTTTGTCCCGCGCACAGCACCAGTGTGCAGGTTCACATACTCGTAGGGCATGCCGGTGGGCGAGTTGAACATCGGCAGCATGCGCCGGCCGAGCTCGTCGGCCAGTTCCAGCAGGCGCTTGTCGCCTGTGAGTTCATAGTTCGAAAGCAACGCCCCCAGCAGACGAATGGTGATCTCGAAGTCCTTGACGTAGATGTCCTGGTCCAGGTTCAGCTTGGTGTCGATCAGTTCGCGCGCATCATCGGCTTGCGCCTTGAGCCCCATCAGCGTCAGAGTATCCAGCGCATCCACCGGCGTCATTAGCAGCGTGTGTCCATACCAGTCAAACGGCCTCTTGCTCAGCGGATGAAACTCATCGTGGCCCCAGGCATATTTCCTGTAACCCTCCCACGCGTGCAGCGCCTCCCCGCGAACCTGGTCCGCCATTGCGGCCGTTTGCACGTCGGTCATCGGCGCAACACTGAGGCAGAAGTCTGAATGCTCTTCGAGAATGCGCAAGGCACAACGATCGAAAGCAAGACTGGAGTTAGAAACCGAAAAACTCGCATGGAAACCTTCCAAAAGACAACGGTCCATCATATCGAGTACAGTATCGGCTATGAAAGCCCCTTTCGTCCTTGCAGGAATGGCGCTGTCCAGCCTCTTGACCCCGAGCCTAGGCACAGCGCAATCCGTTGCAATCAAAGCCAGCACTGATACGCGGCAGACAACCGACATCACTGAGCCCGGGACAATCCCGCTGGAACAGCTATTTAAGATGGCGGATGTGGTGGCAACCGTGGAAGTCGTGTCTGGAGACACAGAAAACTACAATGGGGCCATCTACAAGCCGATTGTGCTCACCGCATTTAAGGGCAAGAAGAAAGGCGAAACGATCTATTTTGGTCAATATTCGGGTGTCAGGCTAGACTGGGAGTACACACTCTTCCTGCGCAACCCGAAGGATCCTGCAGTACCAACAAAATCTCCAACCGCCGGTTTTGGCACAGTGGAATTCCTCGACGTCTTCAATCAGGGCTACTCCGCAATGGAGGGCTCATATTCGTGCGTCTTCGGCGGAGGCATTCCCGATCACTCCTGTGACTACGGTGTAAGAGTTTGCACTGATTATATTGTCCTTCCGAAGGGTGTCCGTGCATTTCCACCCGAGAAAGACGACCCTCCGTTCGGTTGCCGATGGGTGCGCAAATCAAAGTTCGTCGCGCTGCTCGACGATCTCGCGGAACAGCCCGCTGTCATCCAGATGCCTGCCTCAGTTCGCTAACGCTCTGGATGTTTGCGAATTCTGGCGATGTGAGAAAAAACAAAGACCAGACATGATTCGATTGTGGCAATCGGAACATGTCTGGCCTTGCCCAAAAGAGCTAACAGCTAATGGCTGAAAGCTAAAAGCCGCTCTTACGCTGCCGTCAATTCGGAAGTCCGCACCCGAAAGCGCTTCATCGAAATCGACAACGTGCGCTCGATCTTGCGCAGATCGCCGCGTTCCGCAGGGATGGCAAACGTGGAAGCAACGCCGTGCGCCGAAGCGCGGCCGGTGCGGCCCACGCGGTGCACAAAGTCCTCAGCAACCTTGGGCATGTCGAAGTTGATCACATGCGCCACGTTGGCCACGTCAATACCGCGAGCGGCAACGTCAGTGGCAACCAGAACGCGGTGATGCCCTTCCGAGAAACTGCGCAGAGCCTGGTTCCGTTGCGACTGCGTGCGGTCGCCGTGAATCTGCGTCGCCGAGAAGCCGCCCTTGGACAAGCGACGCGCCACGCGATCGGCTCCGTGCTTGGTGCGCACAAAAACCAGAAAGCTGCCTTCTTCCGTGCCCAGAAGGTGCTCGAGTAGCTCCTGCTTCTTGTCCGGCTCCACTTCAAACGTGCGCAGTTCGACGTTCTCGGCCGGCTTCAGTACTGATCCGACCTCAATGCGCGCAGGGTTGTTGAGATACTTGCGCGCCACTTCCTTCACCGCGCCCTCCAGCGTAGCCGAGTAGCACAGCGTCTGGCGCGTTTCCGGCAACATTCCGGCGATGCGCGCAATGGCTGGCTGAAAGCCCATGTCGAGCATGCGATCCACTTCGTCCAGCACCAGCATCTTTACGCCGTCCAGGCGCACCAGCTTGCGCTTGAGGAAGTCTTCCAGACGTCCCGGAGTCGCAACGATCAGGCGCGCGCCGCGACGAATCGCTTCAAGCTGCGAACCTTCAGCCAATCCACCAACCACCAGGGCAACGGTCTGCGAAGGACTGGTGCGAATGGTGCGGAAAGCCTTCTCCACCTGCATCGCCAGTTCGCGTGTGGGGAGCAGAATCAGGGCCTGCGCACCGCGCACTTCCGACTTCTGCAACTTCTCAATGATCGGAATCAGAAAGCTGAGCGTCTTGCCCGTGCCCGTCTGGGCGGTCGCCAACACGTCGCGGCCTTCAAGAGCCGGAGGAATCGCGGCAGCCTGCACCGGGGTTGGGGTTTCAAACTTGTTGTTGTTGAGACGCGCTATGAGAGCGTCTGAAAGGGTGAACTCTGAAAACTTGGTAATCAAAATGTTCTTCTTATCCTGTGTTGTTCCGCGAGCTGACTTTTTCCAGTGCGTCAGCCTGCAATCGGAACCGGTCGCGGAGGAACGCGCACACTTCAGGCGCGGGCCTGCGTTCAAAAACTATGCGTAAGGGAGAACCGAAAACGTCCCTGGGACTGGCCCGCAATGCATTTTTTGAAATGCTTGAGGCCCGGAGCTGCCACACGCTACTGGTACGCCTCCCGGCACACTGCCGAAGGGCTACCCCGCTCCAGGCGCAATCGTCACTCGACTGCATTCCCCGGTTTGCTTCGATTCAAGGCGCCCAGACCATTCAAGGCGGGCTGCAACAATCGAACCTTAATCGCAGACTGGAATTTCCGTTCGCTGCGACTTCTCCGGGTGGGAGACTGATGGGTCTACGCTCTACCGTCCAAAAAATGAACCGGCATGTAGGGGCTTGGGGGAAATCTGTGCCAGGCAAACTTGCCGGTGTGAATGGCAAACCGCTGCTCACGGCCAAATCACTGAGCGCAACTACAGTGTAGCACAGTTTCGCTTTTCCTTTTCTCTCGGCCAAACGTGGGCCTGCGGCAGCAATTCACCGGCGATTGAACTTTCCGCCCACCCAATGCGTTATTCTCACCTGACGCCAAGCTGCCAATTCCTCCCAAAGAACATCGAAGCTTGCAGCCATCCCGAGGACCTTCCCGTTGAATCTGAACATCGGACTTCTCCCCATCTTTGCCGCCGCATTGTTGCCTTTGATTGCCGGAGCTCAAGCGATTCCAGGCGACAAGA
>Ga0302320_10018665_pt1 | contig 13974 bp, 14 predicted proteins | sample Bog_T0_3_FD_202130 | JGI IMG/M metagenome (GOLD analysis project Ga0302320, IMG submission 202130) | Peat permafrost microbial communities from Stordalen Mire near Abisko, Sweden - Bog_T0_3 | ecosystem: Environmental > Terrestrial > Soil > Wetlands > Peat | place: Sweden: Abisko, Stordalen Mire... | reverse complement strand
ACTTAAAAAAACTTCGCCGCCTTCGCGTTCTTCGCGCGACACTGGCTCAACTTTCAACTTTCAACCTGCAACCGACAACCGCTAAATTACCGCCGTGCCAATTTGGGGTTACATCCTGACCGCGCTCGGCGCGTATCTGCTCGGCTCGATTCCATTCGGGTTTCTGGCGGCGAAGGCGAAGGGCATAGACATTCGCAGCGTGGGCAGCGGCAATATCGGTGCGACGAACGCCATGCGCGTGCTCGGCAAGCCGGCGGGCATCACCGTGCTGCTGCTGGATGTAATCAAAGGATATGTGGGCGTCGCTTTGATTCCGCCGTTGGTTTGGAATTGGCTTATCCCGCACTATTTTGGTTTCTTTCGTTATTTTTTTGATACGCCAGTCAAAAACCAGATGGATTTTTTTATTCTCGCCGGAATTTTTGCCGTGCTCGGCCACAATTACACCTGCTGGCTGAAGTTCAAAGGCGGCAAAGGCATCGCGACGACAGCGGGCGTTTATCTGGCGCTCGCGCCGTGGGCATTACTGGTGGGGTTGGTGGTTTTCATTTTGGCGGTGCTGATCACCAGATATGTTTCGGTCGGTTCCATCGCGGCGGCGATTGCGCTTCCCGCGACGGTTTGGATCATGTCGCCAAATAATCTATTGCTCGGCATCGTCACGGCGGCGCTCGGCGCGCTGGCGATTTATAAACATAAATCTAACATCCAACGGCTCGTGGCCGGAACGGAAAACCGTCTTGGTCAAAAAAAGGAAACGAAATGAGAATCTGCGTTTTGGGAGCGGGCGCGTGGGGCGCGTCGCTGGCAAAAGTCCTGCACGAAAATGGCAACGCCGTGACGCTGTGGGACATCAACGCGGCGCTGCTGGCCGAACTCAAGCAGGGCCGCAGCGAACGGTTATTGCCCGGCGTCGCGCTGCCGACGGACTGGAAAACGGAACCCGATTTTGCGAAGGCCGTCGGCGGTTCCGAAGTGCTGGTGCTGGCGATTCCGTCGCAGTTCTTCCGCGACGTGGCGGTGAAGCTCAAGGGCCATCCGGGGATTTTTGTCAGCGTCACGAAGGGAATTGAATTTGAAACCGGCGACACGATGAGCCGCATCCTGCGCGAGCAGGCGCCGGCAAACCGCGTCGTGGCCTTGTCCGGCCCGAGCTTCGCGCGCGAAGTCGCTTTGGGAATTCCAACCACCATTGTCTGCGCGTGCGAGAGCGACGGCACGGCGAAAACGGTGCAGGGACTTTTTCACCGGCCGGAATTTCGCATTTATCGCAGCACCGATATTCTCGGCGTGGAATACGGCGGCGCGCTGAAAAACGTCATCGCCGTCGGCGCGGGCGTGGGCGACGGCCTCGGTTACGGCGACAACACGAAGGCCGGCCTTGTTTCCCGCGCGTTGTCGGAGATGCGCCGGCTCGGCGTGGCGTGCGGCGCGCAGCCGGAGACGTTCAACGGCTTGAGCGGTCTCGGTGATTTGATGCTGACGTGTTTTTCCAAGCAGAGCCGCAACCGCGATCTGGGCGAGCGCATCGGCAAAGGCGAGACGATGGAACAAATTCAAGCCTCGCATCCGAAACTGGCGGAAGGTTATCCCACGGCGCGCTCGGCGCACCGGCTGGCACGGCAAAAAAATGTGCCGACACCGATCATTGACGAAGTCCACGCGATGCTTTACGAGGGGAAAAATCCGAAGCAGGCGGTGCGCGATTTGATTTCGCGGGCGTTCAAGGCCGAGGATTAGGGCGGTTTCAGCCCGCAGCTATAATTGGTTTTGCAAAATAAAAACGGCGCAGGCTTGCGCTTGCGCCGTTTATGATTTTACCGCTGGTTCAGTGGTTCAGGTGCAGATGGCGCTCATGGGCGCGCTCCATTCGCTCGTCTGGTTGGCGGCGGCCATGGCGCAGACGCGGAAGGTGTTCGTGGAGCCGGACACCAGGCCCGTCACCACGGTGGCGTTCAGGTCGGTGAACACCGCAACCTTCAGCCAGGTGCCGTCCGCATTCTGACGTTCCGCAATCACGGCCCACACGTTGCCGGTGATGGCAAGCACCAACCCCAGCTTGGTGGGGGCCACATTGGTGAGGCCGATGAGGGCCACCGTGCCCACGGGCGCGGGTGCCGGGCCGCCGGGACTGGACAGATGATAGCCCGAGGCGGTGAGTGTTTCCACATTGCCCTGCGCGATGCCATCCACGCCGTCCGCCCCCTGATCGAGCAGGTCGTTCAATTCTCCGCGCACCGTGTTTTTGTGCGCCCGGTCCGTGGCGGTGCCCACCAAACCGGCCGCCACCGCGTTGTTGAATTCCGTCGCCTTGGCGGTGATTTTGCCGCCCAGTGCGCTCAAGCTGGTGAACAGCGGACTGGTGCTTAACCGTCCGCCGACCCCCAGCCCGAACTCACCGGCCATTTCCAATTATCACGTCGTCAAGGGTGCGGCCAAAGTGCGTTTGCTCAACCGACCGGCTTGTGCCAGTCGGCCATCACCGAGCGCGTGCCGCAGTCGAGGCATTGCGTCATATTATATTGCGCGTGGCAGTGCGGGCAGGCGGCGTTGGTGGCGAAGGTGTCAAAGGCGTTGCCACATTTGCCGCAACGCCAAAGTTCGCCCAGCGGCGGCGCGGTTTTACAGGAGGGACACGCAAAACCGGCGCGGCGTGGAATCTTGGCCAGCTTGGCCAGCGCGAGCGCATGCTTCAGGCCGCTCCAGCAATTGACGGCAATGAACACCGCCATGATGCCAATCCAGATGGCGGATTGTTTGTCGTCCGAAAAAAAGAAGGTTAGGGCCGCCAGCAACAGCAATCCCGCCAGGCCGATGAAGCCGATGATGGTTGCCACCAGCAGACTTGTCGCGCGACCAAAAGGAAACCAAAGCAGTGACCGAAGGATTTGTCCGCCGTCCAGCGGATAGACCGGCATCATGTTGAAGATGAGCAGACCCACGTTGATCCACCAGACATTGTGGATCAAATTATACAAATCCGGTTGCGTGTCATACCAGCCAAGATGCGAACTCACCGACACCAGCACGGAGAAGACAGGGATCAGCGCCACGTTCACCAGCGGGCCGGCGGCGATGCTCCAGAGCTGGGCACCGGGCCGCTGCGGCGGCGACACATACGCCACGCCGCCGAGGAACCAGAGAACGATGTCGTGGGTTTTGCCGCCGACCGAGCGGCAGGCGAGCTGGTGGCCGAATTCATGGATCAACACGATCAGAAACAACGAGAGATATTCCGCCGCGTTCCAGATCAACGAGGAATAGGCGTGAGTCCGGGATTGGAAGGAAATCACCGCCACCAGAAACCACATCCAGTGCACATAGACGGTGATGCCGGCAAAAGTGAAAAATTTTACTGAACCTTTTTTGGTGGGCATTACATCGCTCCTTTGATGAGCTTGAGCAATTCGGCGTGACTCTCGACGGCCTTGAATTGCGGAAATTCCGACTTCACCTTTTCCGGCGCGTGGATGAGAAAGCCGACGTTTGCTTCGCCGAGCATGGCGGTGTCATTGTAGGAATCGCCGGCGGAGATGACGTGATAGTTCAGTGACTTGAGCGCGGCGACGGATTTCTGTTTCTGGTTCGGCTGGCGCAATTGGTAGCCGGCGATGCGGTCGTTCTCGACAATGAGCCGGTGGCAGAAGAGCGTCGGCCAGTTGAACTGCTTCATCAGCGGTTGCGCGAACTGCTCAAACGTGTCGGATAAAATGATGACCTGCACGATGGAGCGGAGTTCGTCCAAAAATTCCTTGCCGCCCGGCAGGGGCTTGAGCGTGCCGATGACTTCCTGGATGTGTGAGAGCTTGATGCCGTGCCGGTCGAGAATGCCGATGCGGTAATTCATCAGCTTGTCGTAATCCGGTTCGTCGCGCGTGGTGCGGCGCAGCTCCGGGATTTTGGTTTTCTCAGCGACGGCGATCCAGATTTCCGGCGTCAGGACGCCTTCCATGTCCAAGGTAACGATGGCTTGTTTCATCGGCGCGGAGTTTTCCAGAATCACCTGGCGGTGTCGAGCGGTTCGCTGGTTTTTAGTTCTGGATGTGTGGTAAGAATCTGGTCGAGCGCGGCCTTTGCCTTGGGAAAATCCGGCGTCAGGCGCAACGCTTCTCGGTAATGAACGACCGCCCCGGCAAGTTGGTTCTGTTGTTGCTGTGCCTGCGCGAGCCGGAAATGCGCCTTGGTCGCATTCGGCGTGAGCCGGAGTTCCTCGGAAAATTGGACGGCGGCTTCGGCGGGTTGATGATTGTCCAGCAGCGCGAGGCCCAAGTTGAATCGCGCGTCCGGGTCGTTGGGCTTGAGCCGCATAGTGACGGCAAAATACGGGATGGCTTCAGCAAATTTATTCTGACGCAACTGTAGTAATCCCATCTCGGTTTGCGCCTCGGGAAAATCCGGGCGGTCGGCGAGCGCGGCCTGGAATCCGCGCGCGGCATCGTCCGGGCTGCCGTTCAGCTTAAAATAAACGCCCAGGTCGTATTGGATGTCCGGGTCATGCGGTTCGAGCCGGGCGGCAGCCCGCAGGTGGTCGAGGGCCTCGTTGGTTTTGCCGAAGCCCAGCAGGCAGGTCGCCAGATTGAATTGCGCTGGAGGGAAGCTCGGCGCGAGTTTAACCGCGTCGGTGTAAAGCACCAGCGCCCGGTCATTCTGCCCCGCCTTTTCAAACGCCTTGCCGAGGCAGTTTTCCGCGACGTAATTGTCCGTGGTCACCTCGATGGCATGCAGGAAAAGTTTTCCGCTATTTTGCCAGTAGCCGATCTGGATCGTAGTCACGCCAAGGCAGCCGACGAGTGCTACAACGCCGGCGAACGGAAGAAATTTCCCCTTTTCCGGCCAGCGGCGCGCGAGATCGCACGCGCCCCAGACCACGACAATAAAGAATCCGATGCTCGGAATGTAGGTGTAGCGGTCGGCGATGGATTGTGCGCCGACCTGCACGATCCCGATGGTTGGAACCAGTGTGCCGAGGAACCAAAACCAGCCGACGGGCAGATACGGATATTGCCGGGCGCAAGAAACCGAAAGCGCGGTCCACAGCAGCAGCAGCAGCGCCGCGCCCATCGCGAGCCAGACCGGCCAGCGGCTCGGATACGAATAGACGACGGCGAGATCCTGCGGCCAGAATAGCTTGGAGATGTAGCGGACATAGGCGAGCACGACGTTCTCCAGACGCGTGTCCCAGCTGGTCGCCCACAGCGCCGCGCCGTTTTTTTGCACCAGATAGGTCACGATACTGGCAGCGAGTGACAGTGCAAAAAACGGGATTTTTTCGACGAACAAACTTTTGAAGTTTTGAAGGTTGAAGGTTGAAGGTTGGATTCGATTTAGCGGCCAGAAATCCAGCAGCAGCAGGACAAACGGCAGCGTGACGACCATCGGCTTGCTCATCAGGCCGCACGCGAAAAAAATCAGCGCCAGCGCGTAGGAAATTTTGAATTTTGAATTTTGAATTTTGAATTGCTGCGCATAGCGCGCATACGCCAGCAGCGTCAGCAGCCAGAAAAATGTGCTCAACGTGTCCTTGCGCTCCGAAGCCCACGCCACCGACTCGACATGCAGCGGATGCCAGGCGAAGAACGCCGCGACGAATGCACTGCGCCAGGTCACACCCGTCAATTGATTCAGCAGTAGGAACAGCAGCAGCGTGTTGGCGACGTGGAACAGCAGGTTCGTCAGGTGATGGCCGCCGGGATTCAATTCGTAGAGATCGCAGTCAACCATGTGCGACATCCACGTCAGCGGATGCCAGTTGGCTTGCTCGCCGCTTTGGAATGCCCAGACGGTATTGGTCCAGGTCAGCCCCGACGTGATGTGCGGGTTGCCGACAATATACACCTCGTCGTCGAAATCCACGAATCCGTTGCGGGTGATGGGCCAATACAGCGCTGCCGTCACCAGTGCCAGCACCAGGCAGGTGAGCGCGAATGTTTTTCCGCCGGCGGGCGCGGGCACCAGGTCAGATGGGGATGAATTCATGCTGGCGGCGGGTAAAACGGCAAGTTTCCCGGTAACCGACGCTCCAGGCAAGTGCAACCGCCTCGGCGAAATTCATCGCGACCTCTGCCGGTGCGTGGGCGTCGGAGCCGAACGTGATGGGCACGGCTTTACGGAAGGCGAGGTCCAGCAATTCGGCGCAAGGATAGATTTCTTGGCAATCCTTTCGCAGTCCGGCGGTGTTGAGTTCAATCGCGCAACCGGCCGCAGCGGCGGCGGTGACAAAATTTTTGTAAAGCGGTCGGCAGCTTTGCGCCGGCCGGATGCCGAATTTTTTCGGCAGATCGGCGTGGCCGATGATGTTGAACAATCCTGATTTCGCCGCGAGTGCGAGCCGCTCGAAATAAATCTGCCAGACCTCAAACGCGTCGCGCTTCTTCCATTCCGACAACTTGGCGGGATTGTCAATATCCCACGACTCGGAAACGTAATGCACCGAGCCGATGAGATAATCCCATGGATGCCGTTTGGTGAGCTGGCGGATCCATTTTTCATGGCCGGGCAGGTAATCCACCTCCAGCGCGAGCCGGATGGTGAGTTGCGGAAACTGCGTCTGCGCGAGCCGGACTTTGGCGACATAGCTGTCCAGTTGCCGATCCAGCATCCGCCAATTGTCAAAATTGTCGCGCGGCATCGGTGAATGGTCGGAAAAGCCGATCTCCGTCAGGCCGAGTTCGACGGCGCGACGCGCGTATTCCACCGGCTCGCCGGTGGCGTGGCGGCAGAGCGACGTATGCATGTGATAATCCGGCGGCAGCGGCATGACGGGAGTTTCCCGTTTCAGGTTCCAACTTTCAAGTGCTGAATTAATCCAACGATGGCGGCGAAACACCGGGACTGAAAGCGCCCGGGACGACGGCGATGAAAATTATTTTGCGGGACGTTTTTTAGGGTGACTTGGGCCGGGCCGGGTCGGCCACCTGGTTTGCAAGGTCGGTCGTTCAACTGGCTTGCCTGCTGTATCCTTTCCTTCCATCCGCTGTATTTTTTCTTTCCACTTGCTAGATGCTTTCAATTCACTCATCCGGTTCATTTGTCACATCCAGCCTTGAAATCCCGATAGCGCTGTGAAAGATGATATGAAAACATAAGGGTAATTCGTTTTCACTTTAAAATAATTTCGAGCTGCGACCCGATGGCATGGATATTGCATTACCTACAGGCGTTGTAACAAAGATTATTGTAAGATGTTTTAAACCATAATTGCAGCGATGTTGTATGAGTTGCTGGCTTGTCCCCGATTCCAATTCCTTTAGGCCGGAACTTTTGAGTGAACGGCCTCATTAGCTTCCACCTGAGCCATACTCGCTTCACCCAAACTGTTGCCAGGTTTTCCTCGCAACAGCAGGGAACGCCCATGTCGCAGCACGACCCGCAGTAGAAGTAAAAATGACCATTATTCATGGATGCACCAGGCCACGCGCGAACGACGGATCGCGCCAACTTTTTAAAATCAACGGACCGGTGGGAGTTCTGGCAACGCTCTTTTTGTTAACGGCATGCACTATGTCGATTCAGGCTCAGGCCAACGTGACCCTGGCGTGGAACCCAAGCGCTGACCCGCTGGTGGCGGGCTTCAACATTTATTATGGCGGCGCGAACGGAGTTTACACCAATAAGACTTCCGCCGGGAAGGCCACCAGTTTGACGATTTCGAATCTGGTCATCGGAGCAACTTATTATTTTGCGGCGACCACTTACAGCGCCGCCGGGGCGGAGAGCGCCTTGTCCGGCGGAGTGGCTTACACCGTGCCCGTGCCGTTGCCCAAAGTGCAATTGGTTTTCACGCCGCCGAACCAGTTTGTTCTGAACGTGACCGGATTGACCGGCCATATTTATGACATTCTGGCGACGCAAGATCTCAAGACTTGGGCAGTCATCGGGGCCGTGACCACCGGGAGCACCGGTTCGTTTACATTTTTCGACACGAATGCGGCGAGTTTTTCGAGTCGCTATTACCGCGTCCTTGACACCACACCTTGAATGGAGAATTTATTTCCAACCGGCCAGACCACCTGAATCCGTCGCAGGCATGTGTCTGGCGGACAGGGCGGCTTGCCTGATATATTCGGCAGGATAAGCTCAAGTTGAGATTCTGTTCGTGCCTTTTTACACTATCTCCATTAGCAGCAACCAGTCCGCTCCAAGAATTTGGCCCAGCTTCAAATAATCTTTGTTGCCAGCCGACGACCTTTGTTCCAGTAGGCTTTTCAATTTCATCCATTGATTACCCGTCAGAATAATGCCGCCGCACGCGTCCGTCTGCACCATCACCGCTTGTCCAGCCGATGCCACCAACGGCTGCGGAATGTTTTGATGAGATAACGACGATTCTCTGAAGTTACTGGGTCGGAGTTGTCCAAGATCTTGTCGTAATAATTCGGCAGCTCGTCCAAGGTGATTTTGTATGACACCTAAAGATTGACTTTTTGCTTTTACGGATTTCCTCAACCATTAATTCCCTCGCGCGGTTTTGACTGGAGATGTTCAGATTCTTCCAAACGGTCTGGCCCTGGATCTTGAAAACACCATAAATAAGCCCCGACTTTTGGTAGCGAAACAGACCGTTACCGATGCGTTTTAAACGTCTGGATATTCGCTTCCGGTTAGAAAAGAGGTTGGAACGAGGTGGTTTTTGAGATTTTTCGCCACATCCAAAAAATCAATTTCGCTTTTATTCTCAAGTAAATGCGCTATTCTTTGGCCCGGATCATGATCTTTATCTTGGACAACTACGATTCGTTCACCTACAACCTCGTGCAATACTTGGGCGAGCTGGGCGTGGACTTGCAGGTGCGGCGGAATGACGAAATTTCGCTCGACCAAATCCGCGCGCTCAAGCCGGAACGCATTTTGGTTTCGCCCGGGCCATGCTCGCCGCGCGAAGCCGGTTTGTCCAACGACGTCATCCGCACGTTTGCCGGCGAAGGGATTCCGATTTTTGGCGTCTGCCTTGGGCATCAGTGCATCGGGCACACGTTCGGCGCGGAAGTCGTCGTGAATTACCGCATGATGCACGGCAAGACCTCGCCGATTAAGCACAACGGGAAAGATTTGTTTGCGGACATGCCGAATCCGTTTCTCGCGACGCGCTATCATTCCCTCGTCATCAAGCGCGACACCATGCCGGACGTTTTGGAGATCACTGCCGAGACCGACGAAGGCGAGATCATGGGTGTGAAGCACAAGACACTGCCGATTTGGGGCGTGCAGTTCCATCCCGAAAGCATTTTGACCGAGAGCGGCCGTCAGATAATGAAAAATTTTTTGAAACTGAAATAATCCAATGCAGATCCATTTGCTCAAATCCAAGATCCATCGCGCCACCGTCACCGGCGGCGACGTGAATTACGAGGGCAGCCTGACCATCTCCGCCGATCTCATGGAAAAATGCGGCTTGCAGGAATATGAAAAAATCCTCTGCGGCAACATGGCCAATGGCAATCGCTGGGAAACCTACGTCATCAAGGGCAAACGTGGTGCCGGCGAGATTATCATGAACGGCGCGGTGGCGCACCTCGGCAAAAAGGGCGATGTCCTGACCATCATGAATTTCGCAGTCGTGGACAAAAAAAAGGCGAAGACATGGAAGCCACGCGTCATTGTTCTCGGCAAAGGGAACAAGATCGTGGATGAACGCGGAATTTGAACGGGTGTAGCGTCGAGCCTGTGGCCCGAAAAAATCGGCGCACAGCGCCGACGCTACAACGACAAAACGCGCCGGTTTTCACCGGCGCGTTTTGCTTTTAATTGGTAGCGGCGATCCGCCGTTTAATAATTCTTCGCGACTTCCGTCCAGTTCACCACGTTCCAGAACGCCTTGAGATAATCCGCGCGCTTGTTCTGGTATTTCAGGTAATAGGCGTGTTCCCACACGTCGCAGCCGATGACGGGCTTGCCTTCGCAACCGGCGATGGCCTTGCCCATGCACGGATTGTCCTGGTTGGCCGTGGAGACGATCTCCAGCTTGCCGTTGTTGCTCACGAGCCAGACCCAGCCGCTGCCGAACCGGCCGATGCCGCCCGCCTCGAACTTGGCCTTGAAATCGTCGAAGCTGCCGAATGCGGCCTTGATGTCGTCCGCGAGCTTGCCGGTGGGCGCGCCGCCGGCGTTCGGGCCGAGAATTTTCCAGAAAAACGAATGGTTCGCGTGGCCGCCGCCGTTGTTGCGCACCGGGCCGCGGATGTTGTCCGGGACCGACGCGAGATCCTTGATCAGGTCGCAGAGGGACTTGGCTTCCAGCGCGGCATTGCCGGCGAGGGCCTTGTTGAGGTTGTCCACATACGCCTTGTGATGGCGGTCGTGATGGATCTCCATCGTCAACGCGTCAAAGTGGGGTTCGAGCGCGGCTTTGTCGTATGGCAGGGGTGGTAGTTCAAATGGCATAATTTTATTTGGTTTTGGTTTGTAGCTAAACTGCTGGGTGCAAATTGCGCCAGCCGCGAATAAAATGCAAGTTCGGACAATGAAATTAAAAATCTGCGCTGAATAATTGCTTTAACACTTCAGACTGACCCATTCATTTTGGTATGACAGCCTTTTTTCCATGGTGGTTTAGGTAAATTTCATCTTCTAAATCCACAACTTGAGGATGTGTATTTATTTTTTTCAACAAACCGCCGTGCTTGCATTTAGCAATGTGGTTTTCAAAAAATTCCTTCGCTCTTTTGTGTGCAGAAAAAACTATAAAAACATTGCATTCCACATCTCCTCCCACTGACCCGCTAACAAGTTTCTGAATCCACGGTCTCACTTTAGCATAGTTTTTACTCATTGAGTATTTTTGGAAGTTTTGAACTTGTTCATGAATTATTGCTAATCTTCCAACTATAGATTCGTCAGATATATCATCTGCCGATATTGCTAATCTCAAATGGCAATCTCCAAAGTGGTCTTTGATGCCAATCAGATCACAATGATTTTGCAATTTTTTTAAGTCTTCGATCAAAGTTTCTTTGTTATTTTGTTTAGAATACCCAACGCCATGCTGAAACCCAGGCAAGCCAGCTAGGCCAGCAGCAAGACTCATGGCGCTTCCAAGAAGAATTTGCTTTTTGCTAGACACTTGTTGCGGGGCTTCAAACGGTTTTTCTTCCAAGAAAACAGAGAAACCGGCTTTGTTTAACCTATCAAGAAATCCTTGGAAATAATCTGTTGTTTTCATCTGTGATTACGATTTGGTCAGAGACTTTCCCTTTAGAAGAGATTCGGTATATGGAATTTCAAGAATCACAGGATTTGGCAAAGGCGAGGCGCGGAGCAAAGCACGCTGCTTTACAGAAACATTTCCGCGCCAAGAAGGATTCTTGAACTTCCAAATCTTAAACAAAGCGTCCTTATGCTGTTGAATGACAGTTCTGGCAATCTGATAAAGTTGTTTATCTGATAATAAACGCTTTGACTTAACAATGAATTCAGGAAGTTTTTTCCGATACAGAAAGCAATATGGAGCTGGTTGATTTGGATAGTCACTCATAAATAATGTTTTGGTTCACTGCGTTGCTGCTGCTGGAATAACGTCGCTTGGCTGGCAGGCAAGCGTCAAGATTATTTCTTCATTCAACCTTTCGCCAGCCCCACAAAATTCTTCAGCAGTTGCAGGCCGACCTTCTGGCTTTTCTCCGGGTGAAATTGCGTGGCGTAAACATTGTCGCGCCAGACGGACGACGCAAAGGTGTCGCCGTAATCCGTCCGCGTCGCAATGATGGATTGGTCCACCGGCTGCGGATAAAAGCTGTGCACGAAATAAACGTAGCTGCCGCTGGCGATGCCGCGATAGAGCGGACAGTCGGTTTTTACAATTTCAATCTGGTTCCAGCCGATCTGCGGAATTTTCAGTCCGGGCCTTTCCGTGAAGCGGACGACGCTGCCCTTGAATATGCCGAGGCCGGCGGCGCAGGAATTGAATTCCTCGCTCCGTTCAAACAGCGCCTGATAGCCGACGCAGATGCCGAGAAACGGTTTGCCGGTCTGGATGAAATCGCGCGCGGCCTGGAGCAGTTCCTGTTTGCGCAGCGCGTTGATGCAATCGTCGAATGCGCCGACGCCGGGCAGCACCATCGCCGCCGCATCGCCGATTTCCTTCGGCGTCTGCGCGATGCGCACGTCTGCGCCGACCTTGAGCAGCGATTTGTGGACGCTGCGCAGGTTGCCGGAGCCATAGTCGAGTAAGGCGATCACGTTCTGAAGTTAGTTTTTGGCGGCAGGACTCGCAAGCTCGCGTTCCGTCTTCAGCCGCAACTGCCCGCAAGCGGCGTCAATGTCGTGGCCTTTTTCACGGCGCAACGTCGCGGGCACCCGCAGTTTTTCCAGCGCGGCCAGAAATTCTTCCTGAACTTTTTCGCTCGGCCGTTCCCATTTCAGTCCTTCGACTTGGTTATAGGGAATCAAATTAACCTTGGCACGCAAATGTCGGGCGAGCGCACCGAGTGGCTGGGTTTGTTCCAGCGCATCATTCACTCCGGCGATCAAAATATATTCAAACGTCAGCATCCGGTCTTTTTCAGCCTGATAATATTCCAGCGCGGCAGTGAGTTCCTTGAGCGGATATTTGCGATTGACGGGCATGATGCGCTGGCGGACTTCATCCGTCGCGCCGTGCAGTGAAATGGCCAGGCGAAACTGTTCCGGCTCGTCCGCGAGCCGGCGGATCTGCGGCACAAGTCCGCTGGTCGAAATGGTAATTTTCCGCGCGCCGATGCTGCCGCCCCACGGCGCATTCAAAATGCGCAGCGCCTTGAGCAGATTTTCGTAATTCGCCAGTGGCTCGCCCATGCCCATGATGACAAGATTGTTGATCAGCCGCGAGTCTGTAGCGGGTTCGATGACGTCCGGCTTGGAACCTTCAAGCTGTAATTTGGAACTCTCCGCCTCGTTCCAGCGCTCGATGGCCAGAACCTGTTCGACGATTTCATTCGGCGCGAGGTTGCGTTTCCAGCCGTCGAGTCCGCTCGCGCAGAATCTGCAGCCATAGGCGCAGCCGACCTGCGTGGAGACGCAGAGCGTGTGGCGGTCGCTTGCTTCACCGTAAAGCGCGGGATTGGCGGGAATCAAGACGCTTTCGATGAATGCGCCGTCGGCCAGCTTCCAGAGAAATTTTTGCGTGATGTCGCGCGATCCCTGTTTGCGGACGAGTTCGAGCAATTGCAGCGAATAATTTTCCGACAACTGCGCGCGCAATTTTTTCGGCAGGTTGGTCATCGCGTCCCACGTCGTGGCGCGGCGGACGTAAAGCCATTCGAGCAGTTGCGTGACGCGGTATGCCGGCTGTTCCCACAATTTGAATTGGGCTTCCAGTTCTTCGCGCGTCAGGGATTTGATGTCGGTCAACACACTTTCAGCTTAATACTTTCAGGCAGGAAAACCGAACTTTTTATCCGCGCAATTTGGATTGAAATTATGGCATTGCCGCGCGGTCAGCCAGCACCAACGCGTTGTCGCGGCAAATTCGTCCGGCTGGAATGGAAACGTCGCCGTTCCGTAGGCGCGCGAGCATTTCAACTTTTTCCGCGCCCGTGGCCACCCACAACACGAACCGCGCACGATTCAGCAGCGGATACGTCAACGTCATGCGCCGACGTTTTTGATAAATGCCGGTCAGCGCCACATCCGCATTCGTGATTTTCAAAACCAGGTCGCCGGGAATCAACGAAGCCGTGTGGCCATCCGGGCCGAGTCCCAGGTGCACGAGATCCAGCGCCGGCGGCGAACCGGCAATTTTCTCAAGTGTGTCGGCATAACTTTTGGCGGCGGCTTCCAGATCTTTTTCTTCCACGGGCATGGGGTAGATTTGCTCCGGGCGCAGCGGCGCATGCGACAATAGGCTTTCGCGCAGATGCGTGAGATTGCGATCCGGGTCACCGGCCGGTGCGATGCGCTCATCCACTTGAAACACCTGGACGTTCGCCCAAGGAACATTTTCGTTGGCCAAGTCGCGGAGCATTTGCCACGGCGTGCGCCCGCCGCTGACGGCGATGGTGA
>Ga0302320_10018663_pt1 | contig 13974 bp, 14 predicted proteins | sample Bog_T0_3_FD_202130 | JGI IMG/M metagenome (GOLD analysis project Ga0302320, IMG submission 202130) | Peat permafrost microbial communities from Stordalen Mire near Abisko, Sweden - Bog_T0_3 | ecosystem: Environmental > Terrestrial > Soil > Wetlands > Peat | place: Sweden: Abisko, Stordalen Mire... | reverse complement strand
GGCTTTTCATAATGGCCGCGGAGCTTCATCTCGCGGAAAATACCCTCGCGCTGCATCTTCTTCTTCAGCGCCTTGAGGGCTTGATCGACATTGTTATCGCGAACGAGAACCTGCACGCGGCATCCTCTTTCAATTGATCGGAATGGATATCTGGTAAAGCGAAGCGCTGGCGAAAGGCCGAGCCCTTAACCTTGAGGGCGCGGATGTATCAGACAAAGCCGGCAATGTCCACCTGTGGAAGCGCGATTGCCCGGGATTTGTGCCGCCAAATCCGGCTATTCGGTGCCGATCACGTGGTTTTGGGCGGCACCACCCCGACTTGCGTGACGTGCCCCATCTTGCGGCCCGGCCGCGGCGGACCCTTGCCGTAGAGATGGACGGTGGCGCCCGGGACGGTCAGCCATTGCTCATAGCCGTTGATTTCGTCGCCGATCAGGTTGGTCATGGTGACCGGACCGTGACGGACCGGCTTGCCGAGCGGCCAGCCGGCAATGGCGCGGATGTGCTGCTCGAACTGCGAGATCGAGGCGCCGTCCAGCGTCCAGTGCCCGGAATTGTGCACCCGCGGCGCAATCTCGTTGACCAGCACGCGAGGACCTGCGGCATTCGCCACCACGAACATTTCGACCGCCAGCACACCGACATAGTCCAGCGCATCGGCGATGGTTTCGGCGATGCCACGCGCCTGCGACGCCAGCGCATCCGAGATCCTGGCCGGTGCGTAGGAGAATTTCAGGATATGGTCGCGGTGCTCGTTTTCGGTGACATCGAAACATTCGACCGCGCCGCCGGCCGAACGCGCGGCGATCACCGAGATCTCGCGCTCGAAGGGAACAAAGGCCTCGAGGATCGCCGATTTGGTGCCGAGGTCTTCCCAGACCCGGTCCGGATCGTCACCATCGCGGATGATCGCCTGACCCTTGCCGTCATAACCGAAGCGGCGGGTCTTGATCACGGCCGGAAGGCCGATTTTCCCGATCGCAGCGCGCAGGCCCTCGGCCGACGGGACGTCGGCGTAATCGGCGGTGCCGATGCCTAGCAGTTTCACAAAATCCTTCTCGGCGAGGCGGTCCTGGGTGGTTTCCAGGATTTTCCGGTTCGGAAGCACCGGACGCCGGGCCGCCAGCAGCATCGCGGCGGCCGAGGGCACGTTCTCGAATTCGTAAGTGATGATGTCGACATCGTTGGCAAACAGCTCCAGCGCCTCGACATCGGCATATTCCGCGCAGCTGGCGTTCAGCACCACATCGAACGCCGGCGAATCCGGGTCCGGTGAAAACACGTGGCAGCGCAGGCCCAGCCGCGCCGCCGCCATCGCCAGCATCCGGCCCAATTGTCCGCCGCCTAGAATTCCGATGGTGTCGCCGGGTTTCAGCTTCACCTGCTCCGAGGCCTTCACGCAGATCCCTCCGGACGCTCGCCGACCGCCGCGGTCTGCGCCGTGCGCCAGGCCAGCAGCCTGTCTGACAGCGCCGGATCGTTCAGCGCCAGCACGCTTGCCGCCAACAGCGCGGCATTGATGGCGCCGGGCTTGCCGATCGCCAGCGTGCCGACCGGAACGCCGGCGGGCATCTGGACGATGGAATAAAGCGAATCGACGCCGGACAGCGCCCTGGATTCGATCGGCACGCCGAATACCGGAAGTTCCGTCAGCGAGGCGGTCATGCCCGGCAAATGCGCCGCCCCGCCAGCGCCGGCGATGATGATCTTGAAGCCGGCCGCCTTGGCGCCCTTGGCGAAGGCGAACAGCCGGTCCGGGGTGCGATGCGCCGAGACGATGTGCTGCTCGGATGCGACGCCGAGCGCGGTCAGGGTATCGGCGGCATGGCGCATGGTCTCCCAGTCCGACTGGCTTCCCATGATGATGGCGACGGTCGCGGTCATTAGCTCAATTCTTTTCGGGAATCCAAAAACATAGGCCGCAAGTATAAGATCGGCCGAAGGTTCGGCAAGGCGTGGCAAGGGGTCCGGAATGGACTATCCTGTCTTGGTGAATCCCGGCAAGCCTCCTGAAGGATGCGATGAGCAAGAAAACCAGAGCGAGCGCTCCGAAGGCCGCCAAAAGCCGTAACGGCGCCGTGCCGGAGCGCAAGCCGGCGCTGCCGCGCGCCAAACTGCCCAAAGCGGCGGCATCCCGGCCAAGGCAGCCGATCGGGCCCGCTGAAGCCAAGCCGACCATTCGCCGGCTCAGGACCCGGCTGGCGCGGGCATTGGCGCGAATCGAGGAACTGCAGGCGTCCGCCGATACCGATTTCCTGCTGGACATTCCCAACCGGCGCGGCTTCGAGCGCGAGCTCAATCGCTCGATCGCCTACATCAAGCGCTACCATGCCAGCGGCGCGCTGATCGTGCTCGACGTCGATCGCCTGAAGCCGATCAACGACGCCTTCGGACACGCCGCGGGCGATGCGGTGCTGAAGGCGATCGTGGCCACGCTGCTGCGCCAGGTGCGTTCTTCCGACGTGGTCGGGCGGCTGGGCGGCGACGAATTCGCGCTGCTGCTCTGGAACCTGAGCGAAACCGACGCTCACGCCAAGGCGGCCTCGCTGGAGCAGGCCGTCGACCGGCTCAGCTTTGTGTTCCGCGGCCGCACGGTGAAAGCCGGCGCATCCGCGGGCATCGCCATCCTCGGTCCGCACGCGGAGGCAGGCCGCGCGCTGGAAGAAGCCGACAGCGCCATGTATGTGCGCAAGGCGCAACGCAGGCATGAAGTCTGACGCGCAATGTGACGCCGCGGCTGGACCGGTGCTAAGACCCTTCCGAAAAACGAGCGGTCTATCGGAGCGCGATCATGACAGCCAAACCCACGCCGTTCACCCTTCACATCCCGGACGCCGACATCGCCGATCTCCACGACCGTCTTGCGCGTTCGCGCTTTCCCGACCAGGCGCCCGGCGATAGATGGGCCTATGGCAGCGATGTCGCCTATCTTCGCGAACTCACGGAATACTGGCGCAACCAGTTCGACTGGAGGGCCGAGGAAGCCGCGCTGAACGCGTTTCCGCAATTCCGCGTTCCGCTCGACGGCATCGACCTTCACTATCTCCACGTGCCCGGCGTCGGCCCCGACCCGATGCCGCTGCTGTTGCTGCACGGCTGGCCCGGTTCGGTGTTCGAATTTCTCGAGATCATCCCGCGCCTCACCGATCCCGCACGCTTCGGCGGCGATGCGCGCGACGCCTTCACCGTGGTGGCGCCGTCATTGCCCGGATACGGCCTGTCCTTTCGCCCCGGCCAAAAGCGGTTCGGCGTTCCGGAGATGGCGGATTGTGTCGCCGCGCTCATGCATGACGTGCTCGGCTATGCCCGATTCGGCGCGCAGGGCGGCGACTGGGGAGCCGGGGTCACCAGCCGGCTCGGCTATGCGCACGCCGATCGGTTGATCGGCATTCACCTCAATATGATGATGGCCGCCGGCCGCGATCCGGCCGCCTTTCAAAATCCGACCGAGGAGGAGCGGCGCTACCTGGGCGACCTTGCCCATTGGACCAGCGAGGAGACCGGGTATCAGTGGATTCAGGGCACACGCCCGCAGACGCTCGCCTTCGCGCTTACGGATTCGCCCGTGGGCCTCGCGGCATGGATCGTGGAGAAATTCCGCGCCTGGTCCGATTGCGACGGCGATGTCGAGCGCGCGATCAGCCGCGACCGCATGCTCGCGGACATCGCGCTCTACTGGTTTACGGGATCGATCGGATCGTCGTTCTGGCCCTATTACGCCCGCCTCCACGGCTCGGTGATCCTGCCCGCAGGCGGTACGATTTCGGTGCCCACCGGTTACGCGCAATTCCCGCGCGAAATGCTCAAGCCGCCGCGCTCAGCCGCGGCGCGCGTGTTCACCGACATTCGCCGCTGGAGCGTCATGCCCAAAGGCGGGCATTTCGCCGCGCTGGAACAGCCGCAATTACTGGCCGACGAGGTGCGCGCCTTTTTCCGCGACTTGCGATGAGGCCGTCCCGCGAGGCCCGCTCTACAGCCCGCTCAGATCGTCCGGCACATCGCCGAACTTCCTGAGCAGCTGAGCGTCGCCGAATTCGCCGATCATGGGATCGCCGGTGCGGCTGAAGGCGACCGCGCCGATGCTGCCGGCGGCCTTCGACAGGATCTCCGCGCGGCGCAGCGCGCCGGAGGAACTCTGGCATTCCTCCGCAGCGCCTGCGACCGGCGCGCCGGTATCGTCCTGCAGGAACGGCAACGCGACGTAATAGGTGACATCGGCCATGGCGTTACTCCGGGCTTGATCGATCAGGCGGCGTCGCTTTTGGCGCGCGGCATTTTTGACGGCGCGCCGTCGGCCGCCGTCTGCAGCTCCTGCAGTTCCGCTTCCAGAAATTCGTTCGCCATGATCAGCGCCTTGATCGTGCTGCGCAGGTTGCCGTCGCACATGGCGATGGCCTGGTCGCAGGCCTGTTCGTAGCGGCTGGCGTCGGAAGGCGATGCGGTCTCGGACATGGCGAACTCCTGGGGTCGGACGGGAGGCAGCGGGAATAATGTTCCTATTTTGTTCTCACGGAGTCAAGCGTCAAAACGCGCGTCCTCATCCGCCAGGACGGCTTCCCCACCGCTGGTTCGGCCGGGCCCGACTCCGCGCTGAGAAGTCGATGGAAAGCCCAGGGTGGGAACGAAAACAACATCCGGCGCTTATTGCGTAGGCGCAGGGAGTTGGACGTATGGGTCTTGTCGAGTCCGGAAGGCCCGTGGTGCTGATCGTCGAGGACGAATTCCTGTTGCGAATGGACGCGGTCGACATCATCGGAGCCGCCGGCTTCGAGGCGGTGGAAGCCGCAAATGCCGATCAAGCGATCGAAATTCTGGAATCTCGCCGCGACATCACCGTGGTTTTCACCGATATCCAGATGCCTGGCTCGATGGACGGGTTGAAACTCGCCAGGGCGGTCAGAGGCCGCTGGCCGCCGATCAAGATCGTCGCCACCTCGGGCCACGTCAATGTGCGGGAAGCGGATCTGCCCGAAGGCGGCCGGTTTTTGCCGAAACCCTACAGTCCGGGGCAGGTTGCAGGCCTGCTGCGCGAGCTGATGACGGCTACGCAATGATGTCGGGCGTGATCTGGTCTTCGATGAAGGCAATGCGGTCGCGCAGCTGCAGCTTGCGCTTCTTCAGCCGTTGCAGCCGCAACAAATCCGGCGCCGGCGATTGATGCAGGGCATCGATCGCCGCGTCGAGGTCGCGGTGCTCCTGCTGCAGCCGTGCGAGCTCGTTTTCGAGTTCGCGCTCATCTTCGTCGGTCATGGTGTACGTTGGCTGAAAAACGCGATGAGATTGCGAATGGTTGTGGAAGCCGCTGGCAGGAATATCGTCCCTGCGGAGGCCGTGCGCAAGCCAAGGCAGGTTCCCTACTCACGATTCGTTACAGAGGGCGTCCGAAATATGAGAGTGCAATTTTGGATACCCATCGACAGATTCGCTTTGTCGTGTACACTCTCTTGTCCGGATCGAATCTGAGGTCTCACCCAACCGAGGAGGTTTCGAATGGCAATACAGGCCCATCTCGTTGAACTGGAACGGAAACACAAGATTCTCGAAAACGAATTGCACGAAGCCCTCGTGCACCTTTCAACGGACGACCTGCAAATTCTCGAGTTGAAGCGCCGGAAATTGATGGTGAAGGACGAGATCGAGCGGTTGAAGCATACCGCCAGCGAAACGCTGCACTAGCTCCAATACCGGTCCTGCACCTGTTGCCGTCCGTTAACGCGGACGGTCTGGCAAATTTTATTTTGCCGCAAATCCTTGTCACGCTTCCCGAATATCCGAAGCCCGCGTCGTCCTGACGCGGTGTTTTGGGCTGCCGCTATACGCCGGCCAGTTCGCCGACATAATCCGCAATCGCCAGCGACGATGTCAGTCCCGGCGATTCTATCCCGAACAGATTGATCAATCCGGCAACGCCATGATCGCGCGGGCCCTGGATCAGGAAGTCCTGCGTCGCCACCGCTGGCGGCACGATTTTTGGCCGGATTCCGGAATAACTCGGCATCAGCGCGCCGTCCGGCAGCGTCGGCCAGTAGCGCCGGATGGCGGGATAGAATCTTTCCGCCCTCGCTGGATCGACGGCGTAGTCGATGGTCTCGACCCATTCCACGTCAGGACCGAACCGGGCCTGGCCCGCCATATCGAGCGTGAGGTGTACGCCGAGCCCGCCGGGCTCGGGCACCGGATAGATCAGGCGCGAGAACGGCGCCCGCGCGCTGCAACTGAAGTAGTTTCCCTTGGCGAGATAGGCCTGCGGGATCAGATCGAGCGGCATGCCCTCGATGCTGCGCGCAACCGCGGGCGCGCCAAGCCCCGCCGCATTGATTACAAGCCGGCACGCGAGGCTCGTCGGCGCCTCGCCGCCGGCGTCGAGTTCGATCCGGTCAGCCATGGCCTTGCCGCGCAGCAACGGGGTGTGAAAGGCACATGCCGCGCCGGCCGCTTCAGCGTCACCGCGCAGCGCCAGCATGAAGGCGTGGCTGTCGATAATACCGGTCGACGGCGAGAGCAGGGCGGCGTCGCAGTTCAGCGCCGGCTCCAGCGCGCGCGCGGCCTCGCCGTCAAGGGTTTGCAGATCGTGCACGCCATTGGCTTCGGCGTGGGCCCGGATCGATTGCAGTCTCGATGTCTCGTTCGGCGTGGTCGCGACGATCAGCTTGCCGCAATTGCGATGCGGGATGCCGTGGTCGGCGCAATATTCGTACAGCGCCCGCTTGCCGCGCACGCACATCCGCGCCATCAGGCTGCCAGCCCGATAATAGATGCCGGCATGGATGACCTCGCTGTTGCGCGATGAGGTCACGGTTCCGATGCCTTCCGCCGCCTCCAGAATGATCACTTCGCGGCCGGCCTGCGCCAGCCGCCGCGCCACCGCCAGACCGATCACTCCGGCACCGATAACGAGGCACTCAACCTTGTCCATTCGCGGGGTTCAGATCCAGGGCTGTTGGCTGTTCGGCGACACCGCTCCGGCTGCCCGAGCGGACCCTTCGCCGGGGCCGATCGCGCTCACTATCGCGCTGTTGCGGATGATCTTTTTCGAAAATTCGGCTGGCATTGGATTCAGGGCTTGCGGGAACCGGCTGGGCGTTAGTGAAGCATTAATCATGTCCCGGCAATTGCCGTAATTTAAGTCACATTTTCGGGGTACAGGGGTACGCGTTTACCCGATCCAAACCCGTGAAGCCAGACACTCGGCGGCGAAAATCCGCGGGTGACTGATGGCTGACAAGAATTGGCAGGCAGGCGGCAAGAATCTGATTCCTGCGCGCGCCTTTCCGTGCCTGGTCGCCATCGCCATCGTTGCGCCATTGGAAGCCGCCTGGGCAGTTTCCGACAAGTTTGCGCCGACCAGCTATGTCGGCTCCGCCGACCCCGACATGATTTGGGAAGCGCTGATCGGCGGCATCGTCGCCTGTTCCTTTCTGGTCGCGGTCGGCCTGTGGATTCTCTCGGCAGTTCGTAAAGTCCAACGATCGCGGCTGCGCCGAAATGCCTTCGTCCGCTCCGCCCTGAACAATCTCAGCCAGGGCGTGGTGATGACGGATCCGCAGCAGCGGGTTGTGTTCTTCAACGACCGCTATCTCGAGATCTACGGCCTGGCGCGTTCGGACGTTGCCCATGACGTCACCGGACCGGAAATGGTGGCGTTGCGGCGCGCGCGCGGCGCGCTCGACGTCAGCGTCGAGGATTTCTACAAGCTCGCCAATACTCCGGAGGGCCTCATTACCGAGCTGCCCGACGGGCGATCGGTTCTGGTCAAATTCTTTCGGCTGCCGAATGGCGGATCGGTGGCGACGCACGAGGATTGCAGCGAGCAGCGCAAGCTTTCAAGGCAACTTGCTTCCACCAAGCAGTTTCTCGAATCGGTGCTCGACAATGTTCCGGTGTGCGTGGCCGCCAAGAACATCGAGGACGGCCGCTACATCTTTGCCAACCGCGCATTCGAGCGTTTCTCGCGGTTCTCCCGCGACAAGATCGTCGGCAAGCGCGCTGACGAGATATTCCGCCCCGATACCGCGGCGAGCATCGAGGCCGCCGACCGGGCCGCGCTCGAATCGTCGACCGGCCTGTTCCGCAGCGAATTCGAGGTCGAGCGCGGTCGCCAGAAGCGCGTGCTTGCCTCCAACCGCGTGGTCGCGCGCGACGAGAACAACCGGCCGGAATTCCTGATCGCGATGTTCGACGACGTCACCGAGCGCAGATCGCTTTCGCAGGAACTCGAAAACACCAAGAAGTTTCTCGAATTGATCGTCGACAACATCCCGGTCTCGCTGATCGTCGAACGCGTCAGCGACGGAAGATATCTGCTCGCCAATCGCAGCGCCGAGACCATCCTCAACCGGCGGCGCGAGGATGCCACCGGCTTGACCGCAGCCGATATCTTCAATCCGAGAGAGGCCAAGCTGATCATCGCGCGTGACGAGGCGGCGATCAGGAAGCGCGGCCTGCTCACCGAGGAGCATCCGATCAGCACCAAGGACGGGTTGCGGCTGTTCCTGACCCGTCGCATGACGGTGCTGGACGAAGCCGGCCAGCCGCAATACCTGATCAAGACCCATGAGGACGTCACCGACCGCCGCCAGACTGAATCGCGCATGGCGCATATGGCGTACCATGACGGCCTGACCGATCTGCCGAACCGCGCGGCGTTCCTGCAGGCGCTGGCGCAGATGATCGAGGCCTGCGAAGGCACCGGCGAGGAATTCGCGGTGCTGTCCGTCGACCTCGACGGCCTGAAGGAAGTCAACGACGTGTTCGGCCACGCCATCGGCGACAAGCTCTTGATCGAAGTATCGCGCCGCATCCAGGCCTCGGCGCGCGGCGGCGTCGTGGCCCGGCTCTCGGGCGACGAGTTCGGGTTGATCATCGACGGCAAGCAGCCGGTCGCGGGCATGCTGCTGGCCGAACAACTCGCCGAGGTGCTGGCGAAGGAGTTCCAGATCGACGGCAAATCGGTCCGCACCGGCGTGACCACCGGCATCTCGGTATTTCCACACAACGGCGCCGACGCCGCTTCGCTGCTTGCCAATGCCGGTGCGGCATTGTTCCGTGCCAAGGCGAAATCGCGCGGTTCGATCAGCATCTATGAACCCGAGATGGACCAGCAGATTCGCGATCGCCGTGTGCTGCACCAGGATCTCTCGCTCGCGATCAAGAATGGCGAACTCTCGCTGTATTACCAGCCGCAGGCGACGTCGGGCCACACCGTTGCCAGCAGCGAAGTGATCGGCTTCGAGGCGCTGGCGCGGTGGCTGCATCCGGTGCGCGGCTTCGTGCCGCCGGGCGATTTCATCCCGCTCGCGGAAGAAAGCGGGCTGATCGTCGAAATGGGCGAATGGATCCTGCGCGAAGCCTGCCGCGAGGCTGCCTCGTGGCGCAAGCCGCTGCAGATCGCGGTCAATCTGTCGCCGGCGCAGTTCATGCACGGCGATCTGGTCAGCCTCGTGCATTCGATCCTGCTCGAGACCGGCCTCGCGCCGGGCCGCCTCGAGCTTGAGATCACCGAGGGCGTGCTGATCGAGGATTTCGACCGCGGTCTGGCGCTGCTGCGACGGCTGAAGGCGCTCGGTGTACGGGTCTCGATGGACGATTTCGGCAGCGGCTATTCGTCGCTGAGCTATCTGCAGGCGTTTCCGTTCGACAAGATCAAGATCGACCGCGCCTTCGTCATCAATCTCGGCCGCAATCCGCAATCGGCGGCGATCGTTCGCGCGGTGATCGGCCTTGGCCATGGCCTCGAAATGTCGATCGTTGCCGAGGGCGTGGAGACCCAGGAGCAGCTCGGCTTCCTCGCCGATGAGGGCTGCGACGCCGTGCAGGGCTATTTCATCGGCAGGCCCGCGCCGATCGGACAATTCGCCGCGCTGGTCGGCCGCGCCGATGCGATGGAGCCCGCGCGCAAGACCGGCTAAGACTTATTTGGTTTGACGCGTTTTCTTCACGCGAACCGGTGCCCATCCCGCATCGAGTGCGGGACGGGCTTTGCTCGAAAACGCTGCAGCTTGCGCATGGCGGACTACGATCTTGCGATCATCGGCGGCGGCCTGAACGGCGTCAGCATGGCGCGCGACGCCGCCGGCCGCGGCCTGCGGGTGATCCTGCTGGAGCAGGGCGACCTTGGCGGGGCCGCATCCTCGGCCTCGCCGCGGCTGATCCATGGCGACCTGGCGATGCTGGAGCGCAGGGCCTTGTTGCGTGTGCGTACGGCGCTGGCGGAGCGCGACATCTGGCTGCGGATCGCGCCACATCTGGTGCGGCCGGTGCGCTTTGCAATCCCCGCGCATTCCGACGAGCGTCCGTCGTGGTTGCTGCGCGCAGGCTTGCTGCTCTACGACCGGCTGGCCTCGGACCCCCGGCTGCCGCGCTCCGCAACGATCGACGTCACCCACCATCCGATCGGCAACGCGCTGAAGCGGCCGTTCGGCACCGCGTTCGAATATTCCGATTGCGTGGCTGACGATTCGCGGCTGGTGATCGCCAATGCCGTCGATGCCGCCGAACGGGGCGCCGATATCCGCACCGGCGCGCGTTGCGTCCGCGCCGACCGGCTCGATGTCTGGCGGCTGGTGACGGTCGATCGCGGCCACCGTCGGGTCACAACGGCACGCGCGCTCGCCAACGCGTCGGGCGCCTGGACCGCGACGGTCGCGGAAACCGTGTTGCGGATGCTGCCGCCTGATGTTGGCACCGCCCAGATGAGCCAGATCGTCGTCCGGCGGTTGTTTGATTCCGACAACGTCTATGTGTTCCAGAACAGCGACCGCCGGCTGATCTTTGCCAGCCCCTATCAGCGCGATTTCACCATGATCGGCACCGTTGGTCGCGCGTTCAAGGGCGATCCCGCCGCGGTCGCGATGACGGCCACTGACGTCGCCTATCTCTGCGACGCGGCCAACCGGTATTTTCGGGAACGGGTCGAACCGTCAGACGTGATCAGGATGGTATCCGGCGCCAACGCAGAGATTAAATCCGCCGGCCGGCGCGGCGCAGGCGATGGCGCGATGACGTTCGATGCAAGGCGCGGCAAGGCCCCCCTGCTGACAATCTTTGGCGGCGACGTTACGACCTCGCGGCTGCGCGCGGAGCGGGCAGTCTCCAGGCTGACGCCGTTCTATCCGATGTCGCCGCGCTGGACCGCCAAAGCGCCGCTGCCGGGCGGTGATTTTGCGTGGGATAGATTCGACGACCAGGTCGACCGCGCCCGCGAGCGCTGGCGTTTTCTGAGCGAGTCTCAGGCCGAACGTCTGGTCGCCGCCTATGGCTCGCGCCTTGATGTCGTGCTCGGCGACGCCAAGGACCGGGCCGAGCTTGGTGCGGCGTTTGGGCCAGAGCTGACCGGCGCCGAGGTGCGCTATCTCATGACAAAGGAATGGGCACGGTTTCCGGACGACATTCTCTGGCGCCGATCGAAACTCGGCCTGACCATGGCGCCCGCGGATCGCGAGGCGTTGGCGCGCTTCATGGCGAGGGCAACGTGAACCGGACGCTAGGGGGAAGCGGTATGCGTGATGTTGGTTTCGGTATTAAATTACCTCTTCAGGAAAGAGGTGGTGCTAAAAAGCTACTTGCATGGGGTTGTCCGGCCACGCAAGCTTCCGCCCGGACCTGAATTCATCATGCTTTAGCCCATCACCGTGAGCAGGCCGAGTTCCGGGTTCACTTCCACCTCGGCACCATCGGGAATGGCGGCGGTGATGTCTTCGTCGAAGCCTGCGAGCATCGAGACGTCGCCGAGCGCGGCACCCTGCGCGAGAATCGGATTGACCGAGTTGAACACCAGCGCCAGCGGCACGATGCCCCGCGACTTCATTTCGTGCAGCATCCATGCGGTGGCAACGCCGCCCTTGGCGGTATCCAGCACCAATATCTTGCCGACATAGGACTGGCCCACCAGCTTGTGCGAAGGACGGCTGAAGACGCCGTTGATGCGGTCGAGGTCATAGCGCGCCGAGAAGCCGTCATTGGCGACCAGTGCGGGCCCGCGCACGGTGAGTCCCATGGCATGTCGGGCGCGAAAGGTTTTTGCTGTCATGTTCGTGCCAACTTTCCGCTGACGGCAGCATCCACGCATGTTTCCATCGATGCCAGCATCGGCCGGTAACCGTAGCCGCCCAGGATGTTGACCAGTTTGGCGCTGTTGGTTGCGAGCCGCTTCCAGCCGTTCGCCTCCGAAATCTCGCGCGCATAGGATTGATAGAAGCACATCCCTGACAACACGCTGCCGCCGGCGGCTTCGATCCGCGCGGTGTAGCCCATGCGGTCGGCGTCGGGCTTCACCTGGGGGCTGGTGACCGCGAGCAGCGGCACGGTGAACCGCCGACCCTCGCAAAGTTCGGCGAGATCACCCAGTTCATAAAGGCTGAGCTGCGGCGCCGAGAACACCACGACGTCGACCTGATCGTCGGTGTGATAGGATCGTTGCAAGGCATCGACATCGGCCCGGGTGACGCGAAGGCTCGGCAGGCCGGGCGCCGCGACGTCGGTCACTCTCGTGGCCTCGGGCGTCAGCCCCACCAGATGAAACAGCGCGATCGAGCCGAAGCTCGCCATCGAGGCGCCGAAATGCTTGAGCTGATCCGATTTCGGAGCTCCCTCGATGCCCTCGATCACGGGCACGGCCCAGTAGTTGCCGGCGATGCGCCCGATCACCCCGCCGAGCGCACCCCAGCCGTTGAGCGAGGTCGGGGTGAATTCCACTTCGATGCGTAGCGTGGCGCGGCGCATCCCGGGCAGGTGAAAGCCGTAGCGCGGCGTCCTGCCGGTGAGGCCGGCCGCCAGCGCCGACGGGCCGCCCTCGAAATTGGAGCGCGCGCCGCATATCGAGTTCGAATAGATCACGACGCCGGTGTCGCCGAAGGCGACGTGCTCGTTGCGCGTCGGCGCCTGGATGGTCTGATAGTTGATGCAGGTGTTGGTCATGGCGACGCCGAGCTGCTCGAAAGCGACAATCGCCCGCCGTTCCAGATCGAGCATCGTCGAGGTCTGGCCGAGCATATCGGCCTTGGCGAAGTCCGTGCCGCGCGGGTCGGTGATGGTCGGAATCCGAACCCGCCGCTGCCCGTCGGTGGTCGCAGCCAATCCCTCCAGCCACCGCACGCCGGCCTCGCCAAGGCTTTCGGTATCCGCCATCAGATGCGCCTGCGTCACCGGCACCATGTCGTCGGCGCCGAAGAACTCGCCGACCTTGATCTGGTGCTGCAAGGCTTGCTGCGGAACGGGCCCGGCCTTGCCGGCCAGCATGTCCTTCTCTTCGTCATTGAGCTTCATGTCGATCAGTCGATCCTGACGTTGGCGTCATGCACGGCCTTGCCCCATTTGGCCAATTCACTCTGCTGGAAGTCGGACAGGGCATCGCCGCTGAGGACGGTGGGGATCACGCCCAACGGCTCGAGCCGGCTTCGGAACGCCTCGCTGCGGACGATGCGTCCGATTTCGCCGGCCAGTGGCGCCGTGACGGCCGCGGTCATCCCGGCAGGCCCGAACACGCCCCACCACGCCGTGGTCTCGAAACCATCGTAGCCGGACTCGGCGATGGTCGGCACGTCGGGCAAGGCGGCGGAGCGGATTTTGCTGGAAATCGCCAGCGCGCGCGCCCTGCCGGCTTGCACGTTCGACAGCACCGACTGCAGCGGGTCGAACATGATCTGAACCTGGCCGCCGATCAGATCGATCAGGGCCGGCGCGCTGCCCTTGTAGGGCACGTGCTGGATGTCGATGCCGGCCGCAGCCTTGAACATCTCGCCGGTGAGGTGCCCCGGCGTGCCGGCGCCCGCCGAGCCGTAATTGAGTTTACCAGGCATGCGCTTTGCGAGCGCGACCAGTTCGGCAAGATTGGTCACGGGCTGCGAGGGATGCACCACGACGGCCACCGGGGCCAGTACCACCATGGCGACGGGCGTGAAATCGCGGACGGGATCGTAAGGCAGCTTGGGGTAAAGCGCGGCGTTGATGGCCTGGGTGCCCACCGTTCCCATCAGC
>Ga0302320_10018661_pt1 | contig 13975 bp, 11 predicted proteins | sample Bog_T0_3_FD_202130 | JGI IMG/M metagenome (GOLD analysis project Ga0302320, IMG submission 202130) | Peat permafrost microbial communities from Stordalen Mire near Abisko, Sweden - Bog_T0_3 | ecosystem: Environmental > Terrestrial > Soil > Wetlands > Peat | place: Sweden: Abisko, Stordalen Mire... | reverse complement strand
GCCACTGGTCAGGATAGCGCCGAATCCACGACTCAATCACCGCGGTGCACTGCCGGGTCAATGAAATCGCATCCGCCTCGGAATCGCCTGTGCGCGCGATCACCATGCGCTCGCCAAAATGCAGCACATACCGATGCTCGTCCGGCTCCCACACCAGGAACCCCGGCAACACCGCCGCGCCCGTCTTCAGCGCAACCCGGGCCAATCCAGACGCCGTACACGCCAGATGCCCAAAAAACTCCACAAAAACACCCTGCGGCGGCGTCATATTGGTGTCCATCAGGATGCCGACCGTCTCCCCCGCGCGCATCGCCGTCAGCAGTCCGCGCGCAAAATCGTCCTTGTGCAACACGCGATTGCCGTGCAGGCAGCGAATGGCGTTTACAAAGCCATCCAGCCGCCGGTTGTCGAGCCTGCGGATGACCATCCCCATCGGGTGACCCATCAGCGAATGATAAAAGCTGGAAAGCTCCCACGCGCCCAGATGCCCGGTCACGATCAGCACCCCTCGTCCTTCAGCCTGGGCGCGCTCGAAGTTCTCCAGCCCTTCGTAGCGGATCCAGTTCGCTGTGTTGGCGGGGGTGTAGCGAGACATCCGGCAGAACTCCGCCAGTTGCCAGCCCAGATTCCGATAAACCAGCCGAAGAATGCGTCCGCGCTCTGCCGCGCCCAGTTCCGGCAACGCCAGCGCCAGGTTGCGCTCGCCCGTCTTGCGCAGGCGGGGATGGACCGCGTAAACGACCCTGCCCAGGCCGGCGCCGATCAGCCGCGCAACGCGGTGCGGCAGGTAACCAAGGCCGCGCGCCACACACCAAACCAGCAGGAATTCAAAGGTTTTCCGCATCCGGACCGCAAGGGAGTTCTCGCTACCCAGTGTAAACGCTCCGCCCATTTCGCACGCCGCCACGACGCCGGTCCGACCCAACGCAGCTACTTCCTGGCCGCGAGAAATGCCTTCACCACCGTCATCACAAACGGCTTGGCGCCCTCGGGCACCGCCACATCCCCCTTCAGAATGCTCGGAAAGCCAAACGCCTGCCCATAATAAACCTCGGTATCTTCCGTGTTCTGGCTCACCGAGGTTCCATCCAGATCAATTCCCGCAAACAACCCCTTGCTGCGCGAGTAGGTCAGCAGCTCAGCCGTCATCTTCCAGTCGGTCGCCGCCTGCGAATCCCGCCCTACCGGTCCCGCCGCCGCCGAGGCGTCGCCGCCAATCTTGAATTTGCTCTTCAGCAAATCCTGAAAACCGCGGTCATTCACCGCTACCAAAATTAGATCGGTCGCTTGCCCGCCCGCCTGGAAACCGAACGATCCACCGGCCATCCGGATAAACACCGGCGCGCTCCACCCATGCCCGGTCCGGCACGTCACCACGCCCTGACCGTACTGCACACCCACCAGGAAAGCGCCCTTCTTCAAGCTCGGCACCACGCCCACGCAGGTCGCCTGCTGCATAATGCCGCGCGGAATCGCGCCGTCCGATACGCCCATGATCTCGTCCAGAACCAGCTTCGCCGCATCGATCCGCTCCTGAAGATCCTGGTGCGTCGATGCCGCCAACGCCGATCCCTGGGCCGCGCAGCCCAGCGTCAGGCTCAGAAACGCACATAAAATGGGGGAAAATAATCTCTTCACTCTCTTCTCCTCGTTCCCGCGCCTCATTCGCTCCCTTGGGCTCAATCCGGGAATGCCCGCCATTCCGACTCCGGCGAACAACTCTACCCTACGGCATTGGGCGGAAGTTTGCCCAGCACCGGGTTGTGAAAAGAGGCTGAAGCGTACAGAGATCGGCAAGGCGCGGCGCAGTCAGGCGGGTGTCCGGAGGTTGGCGGACGCGGGTCCAGCGTCTCAATCGAACCGCAGCGCAAACGCCGCGCTCGTTAAGAAAAACGGGTCAACGGCGTAAATCCTTTAATAAATCGTTTCAAACTCATCCGGGCAAAAAAGAGGACTTCCCTGGAACCACTTTCATGATCCCAGGGAAGTCCTTTCCCCAGATCTGCGTTGTTACTGTGGCTATGATTGCGAATTCTTCATTTTTCGACCAGATAACGAAAGGGCACTGTCTGAAAGTAACTTGTTTTATTTATAAAGTAGTACATGGTTTGCAATTCACGAATTATATGTCGTACGATTGCCCCGGAGACAACCCCATCCGCGTCCACCCTGCAAAACGCCTTAAATGATAGTCTTAGAGTTATCTAATTCAACGGGCGCGCTCCACCCGCGCGGTGTCTTTCCTTCGCCCCGATCAGTCCGCCAGCGGCCCTCGGTCTCCACGAATGTCATGCAGCCTCTGCATCGAGAGCGCCACTCGGTTGGTGACACCGGATTTCTGCATCAGGCTCGCCAGATAGGCCTTCACAGTCCTTTCCTCAATCCCCAATTCAAGCGCGATCTCCCGGTTCGAGTACGCCTTCATGATCAGGTCCCGAACCTGCTTCTCGCGGCGGCTCAGCTCCGAACTCACAACCCGGCTCGCCGCCGGCGCAGCAAGCAGGCGGTCGATGAGCGTCGAAAGCAGACGCCGCGGCGCCCAGATGAACCCTTGCATCACAACGTTCAGCGCCTGCCGCACCGCCAGCGCGCTCGCGTTATGGTCAAGGTAAGCCCGCGCTCCCGCCGCGATCGCTCGCAGGATCCGTTCGTCGTCTCCATCTTCCCCCATCATCAGCAACCGCACATCCGGCCGCGTCCGGCGCACCATCGTCAGCGTCTCCAGCCATTGCGCATGTTCCGTAAGGTCGAGAATGAGGAAGTGAAGCTCGCCATCCCTCAACATTGTGTCCAGGTCGCCGGCGACCGGCATCGCGGTTGGATGGACTTCCAGAACACTCAACAGACCCGCCAGCCGAATCGGCTCGCTTGAGACGATCCCCACGCGCTTCTGCTGGAGAACAGTGCCAGATTCCATCTTCGGCCTTCTCTGCCCCCGCTATCGGGCAGCGTGAGTCGCAAGGCGGCCCCGCCCACCTGGCATATGGATACAAGGCGCACACCGCAAGGCCAGAAATGCCCAGATGGCGAACCGTCATTTTTTACTTGAACGCTACACGATAGTACCGGGAAAACCGTGGAATTGGCAAATAATTATCCTCAAAGGAAAATCAATTCCTACAGCCAACCATCGGAAATTCCCAACAAATCTCCCTCTACAGGCGTGGCAGCACAATCCCCTGCTGTTTCTGGTACTTGCCCTTGCGGTCCGCGTAGCTCGTCTCGCACGGCTGGTCGCCTTTATAGAAAAGAATCTGGCAGAGCCCCTCATTGGCATAAATCTTTGCCGGTAACGGCGTGGTATTGGAAATCTCCAACGTCACCCAGCCCTCCCACTCCGGCTCAAATGGCGTCACGTTCACAATAATCCCGCACCGCGCATACGTCGACTTCCCCACACAAACCGCCAGAATATCCCGCGGTATCCTAAAATACTCCACCGACCGCGCCAGCGCAAACGAGTTCGGCGGAACGATCACCGACTCCGCCTGAACGTTCACAAACGAGCGCTCGTCAAAATTTTTCGGGTCGATAATGGCGCTGTTCACGTTGGTGAAAATCTTGAACTCGTCCGAAACCCGCAAATCGTAGCCGTAGGAGGACAGACCATAGGAAATCACCCCTTCCCGCACCTGTTTTTCGCTGAACGGTTCGATCATGCCGTGCTCGATTGCCTGCTCCCGAATCCAGCGGTCGCTTTGAATGGACATTTTTTTCTCCCGTATGAAATGTTTCCGCACTCTTTGCCATGCGCTTCGTTCGATAGTGCCTAAGTTGCTTATATTATTGAAGTACGCGAGGATTGACAACGGTGCGGACTCTCAATAGCATCTCGCCAGTGGGCCGTTGCACTTGTGAGCACACTTCTATTCGACTAAAGGGGCGACTACATTGATCAAGCAGGATATCGTCCACAAGGTGATTGAGCGAACTGGTTTGCCCAGAACCAAAGCTGAAGCCGCGGTCGATTCAGTCTTTGAGGGTCTGAAGCAGGCTCTTGCCGCGGGCGACCGCATCGAACTGCGGGGTTTTGGCGTTTTCAGCGTCCGCCCCCGCAAGACGGGCATTGGCCGTAATCCACGCACTGGCACCGAGGTCAGCATCGCGCCAGGCAAAGCCGTCCGGTTCAAACCGGGCAAGGAACTCCACGCCCTCGATTCCGACGCTTAGCGAACCTCTGAATACGCAGAGCTTTGAAAGGGCTAGAACGCGCGCTTTGAAAGGGCACGACTTCAGTCGTGCCGCGAAAGCCGGCGGAATCACTGGGCTTTGGCCCCTGAGGGAAAGCCCCAAGCAAACTGAGCTCGCTCAGAGGTTCCTCAGCAAACAACCCGGCCCGCGTCGTCGGTCTTCGTCTTGAATTTGTCATCTTTCCCACTGCCAGGTACCGGAACTTGACCTATAAAACGACGGCTGTCCCAGTCTCGCCTGACGATCTCGAGGCAGCCGCTGCTCCTTTCGATTCCGCAACTCCCACGCGCGCCGCCCAAAAGCGGTATACGCTTCCCCTCGTCCTGTTCGCCGTCAGCGTCCTCACAACGATGGCCATCGGCGCGCGTTTCATGCAAAACTTTCTTCTCGGACTGCCCACCGTCGCCTCGGACAGTGATCTGTGGCCATGGCCCTGGCTCATGCAGCATCCGGCCAACATCCTTCTCGGCTGGCCATTCTCCGCCGCACTGCTTACCATCCTGCTGGCCCACGAATTCGGCCACTACTTCGCTTGCCGCGCTCACGGCATCGATACCACGCTGCCCCTCCTGCTCCCGGCGCCCACTCTCAGCGGCACGGCCGGCGCCGTCATTCTCATTCGAAGCCGGATCCCCAACCGCCACGCGCTCCTCGACGTCGGTGTCTACGGCCCCATCTGTGGATATATCGCGTCGCTGATCGCAATCATCGTCGGATTCGCGCTCTCCAAGCCTCTGCCGGAGCACCCAGCCGCCCCCCTGATTGGCTTCGGGGAGCCCTGGTCCGTCCGCCTCGTTCATGCCCTGCTCGCGGGGATGCATCCCGGCATACCCACCTTCGCTCTCGTGGTCCGCCACCCGGTGCTCATCGCCGGCTGGGTGGGTCTCTTCATTACCGCGCTCAATCTGCTGCCCGCCGGCCAGCTCGATGGCGGACACATCCTCTACGCCATCTGGCCCCGCGTACACCGCCCAGTGACACTCCTGCTTTCAGCGGCTTTGATCGTTTGCGGCGTCTTCTTCTGGATTGGCTGGATACTCTGGGGGCTGCTCCTCCTGCTCCCCATCATGCGCCACCCCATGGTGCCGCTCGACCGGCCGCTCACCGGGGGTCAGCGGCTCCTGGCCGCCGCGGCTCTCCTGCTCTTCGCGCTCACCTTTTCGCTGGAACCGTTCCTGGGCAGCTCGGTCATGCACTACTTCCGCTAGGATTTCGGAACGGAGACCTCTCAGGCTGCGGAGAAACCAACCCTTCCATGAGCCGAAAGAGCCTTGCTTTGTAAAAGGGCGCGGCTTCAGCCGTGACGACAAAGCCAATAAAATCGATGGGGCTTTAGCCCCTGAGGGACGATTCTGTGAATTTGGCCCCGGGCGCGCCTTTTCCGCGGCGTTTGTGAACTCTCAATGAAGCCGCGCCGGCTTTCCAACGCCTCCCGCAAATCCCCGTCAATTACCCGCCTTCGGCACAGGCAGCTCAATCACGTTTCCATTGACCGGCGTTCCTCGCTCCTCGATGATCGCGCCCGGAACCGGCTTGAACTGCAGCTCCGGCGTCGTTTCCTGCCGAACCTTCACGAGCCGCCCCTCCGCGGAGAAATGCAGCGTCCATCCCTTGCGAATGGATTCCGGCGTGGTATCGGCAAAAAAGACCGCCGCCCCCGGCTTCTTGTAGGAAACGCTCAGCATCGCCGGAACCGCCAGCGGATAGACCTCGTCCACCGGCAGCTTTGCCGCCAGCGCGGCGCGCACGTGTCCGCCCGCCAGCGCCGCATAGCACAGCCCAAGCGTCAGCCAGTCCTGGCTCAGCCCCTGGTGCTCTTCCGTCACAATGTGATTGAAGTCGTTGATCGTCAGCGCGTTCGCCCCCACCGGCGTAAACAGCGAATAGCCTCGGCGCTGCCCCGGAATCACCCGCACATGACCTGTCCCGCGCGGCACCACCGCGGAAAACAGCGAAACATCGCCTTTGCCTGAAATGCGGCTGTATTCCAGAATCAGGTGGTCCGGAAACACCGGGCAAACCGCCTGCTCATAGCCCCAGCCTGCCTGCTCCGCCCCGCCGGCAAGCCTTCCCAATCCGAATCCCTGCAAGTTGGCGCGCCGCGCAATCTCCGCCTGACTGGAGTCGGCCAGGGCGCGATCCTCCGCGGTCATCTGTTCCGGCGTCCGAAACTCAAGCGCGCGGGCAGCGCTGGTGGGCTGATCGATCCGAATCGGCGACAAGATCGGTCGCGGATGGATCTCGCGCACTTTCAGGCCGTTCACATCCTCGCTTCCCGATGCGGGCAGCACAGATTCCGGCTGAGAAGGAGCGGAAGATTGCGTCTGCGCGCCAAGGAGCGCGGGAGCCAGCAGCGAGACCACCAATGCGATTGTCGGGAAACGAAGACTCATATCTGAATTAAGACTACCATCCGACCGGAATCGATGAAAGCCGCGGCACCCCCAGAGAGAGATCCTCGCTTGGCCCCCGGTTCGCCGATTTCAGTCCGAAATGGACCGGGGCACCCCGAAACTCGAGGTGCCCCGCTTGATCTAACCCCGCTGACGGCGGAACCCCTGCTAACTGGCCTTGTGATGACCGGCGGCGGGCTTCTTTGCCGGCGCAGCCTTCTTCGGCTTGTCCGACGTAATCTCGCCATCCCGAACAATGATCTGCGCCGGAGACTGAGTGTAGGAGTCGTAAGTGCCGGTCAGCGTCTTGGCCTCGGGCGCAGGAGCGGCTCCCTTCGCCGGCGCCTTTGCGGGTGTTGTAGGTGAAGGCACAAACGTCGAACCCACTGCCGGAACATCCTTCTCGTCCAGCGGCGTCTTCATATTCACCGTAAAGTCAGCCTTTTTGTCGGTCTTCGCGTCGTCTGTCACCGCCACCTGAATCTGGGTTGTGGTCGCCGCAATCACCACTCCCGGTACCTCAGTCAACTTGTCCTTCAACAGCGCCCAGAGCTTCTCCGCGTTTTCCTTCGAAGCGTTGGCCAGGATGAATTCCTTATCGCCCAGCGCCAGCGTTGTCAGGTCCGGGGTGTCGGCGACCACCTTGTTGGCGATATCAGCCGGTGTATCGGCCGGCTTGATCACCAAGTCTCCTGGAGGGAATACTGTGAGCGCCGCCTTGGCCATAACCGCGTCAAAACCATCCGGACTTCCGTGGTAGCGCTTGTACCAATACTTGGCCTGCTTGTCGATCACCGGCTTGTAGCTGTCGGGCGCAAAATTCTCCGCGCGCGCCAGAAACCACACCGCGTTGATCATGTCCGGCGGGTCCAGTTGGCTATAGGTCTGCCCAAGGGCCAGCGTATCGTTCAGCGCAGGGCCGGACTTCGTCGAGGCCGGGTCGGCCGCGTCGTCCAACTGCAGCTCGGTTCGGTACTCGCTGATCGCGCCTTTCAAATCCTTCTTCGAAAACCGGGCGTCCATCGCCAGCGCGGAGTGAAAAAACGGGTCGCTCGTCGACTTCTGCTTGGTAAAGTCGGCATCCGCCACGCCCGCCGGCTTGGTCGCCGCCAGGCCCTTCTGCGCCATCGCCGCCGCGTCATCCAAAGTCTGATTCAGCGCATCGCCCTTGAGCGCGCCCGCCGATTGCTTCTTCACCGCCACATATACGTACATGGCCTTCAAATTGTTGGGGTCCACTTGCAGCAGCCGCGTCGCCGCGTCCGCCGCCTTGGTCTGATCGAAGGTCGAATAGGCATCCATCAGACCGTCGAGTACGGTCTTCTTCACGATGCTCTGGGGGTACTGCGTCAGAAAGCTCTCGCTCGCCGAGGCCTTGGCCTTTGCATCCGTTTGCGTAATCGCATTGTTGTAGGCGTTGTACTCTGCCGGGTCTTTAATTGAGATTGTGTCGGTGGACCCCTGAGCCAGCAACGCGGACGGCGCCACGAGGCTGAGCCCGACGAATGCGACAACGGACGCGAGGAAAAACTTCTTCATGGAACGCTCCTGGGAGATCAAGAAAATCGCCTTCAATTAGACGTACAAACCGCAAGGAAGAAACAGTCTCCGCTTCTGCGACGGCTCTGGCGCAGGGATCGTACAACTGAGCCCCTGTCTTCCTTGCGGTGTTGAGGGGATTATAGAAATACTGGCCGGTTGTGACAAGTCGGCAATTATTCCGGGGAATTCAGCAAGGAAACAAGTTCAGACTGCTCGGCAAGAAACGCATCGTGCCCGTGTTCACTCATCATCTCACGATAATTTGCGCGGACTCCGGATTCCCCGACAGCCTGCGCCAATTGCCGCACATCCCCTGCCGGAAAGAGCTGATCCGAGCTGATTCCGACAAAAGTAACCTCCGCCGCAATCCGCCCGAACGCCTCCCGCGCGCAAAGGTATCCCCGCGCCGGGTCCCACGTATCCATCGTGCGCAGAATGGCCAGATAAGCGTTCGCGTCGAACCGCGCCAGAAATCTCTCTCCCTGGTGGTCCAGATAACCGGCCACATCGTACCGCCCGCCGATCAAGCCCCCGCCGTCGTTATCCAGCAGCGCCGGCTCTTCGCCATTCCGGTTGGGATTGCGCCCAAAGCGCTCCGCGAACAAACTCGGCGACTTGTAGCTGAGCGTCGCAATCTGCCGCGCCAGCGAGAGCCCGTTGCGCGGCGGGCGCTGAGGCGGGTAAAGCCCATCGCGCCAATCCGGATCGTTCACGATCGCCCGCCGCTGCAGATGGTTCAGCGCAAGCCCGGTCGCGCCCAGCGGCGCAACCGCGATCACCGTCGCCTTCCGGACACGCTCCGGATACTGAATCGCCCAGTCCAGCGCCTGCATACCCCCAATCGAACCGCCCAGCACGTGCGCCAGCCGATGGATTCCCAGCGAATCCAGCAGCCGCGCCTGCGCCACCACGTTGTCGCGAATCGAAACCAGGGGAAACTCCGGCCCATACACCCGACCCGTCTCCGGATCGAAGGATGCCGGCCCCGTCGACCCATAGCAGGAGCCCAGCAAGTTCACGCAAATCACGCAATCGCGGCGCAGGTCCACAATTCCGCCCTCGGCAAACAGCTCCGGCCACCACTGGCCTACCAGCGCCGATCCCGAAAGCGCGTGGCACACCAGCACCGCGTTATCCCGCGCCCCACTCAGCCGTCCGTAAACGGCGTAATGCAGCGTGGGATTGGCCAGCACCCGGCCGCACTCCAGCGGCAGGTGCTCATCCAGGACAAAATCGCCCTCGTACGTCGCCGCCGGCGTCGCAGCCGCCCTGCCCGCCCCGCTCGCGGGTCCGATTTGCGCTTCGCTCAGAACGCTCATTGCGCTACAAGTTCCTGTTTCCCCTCCGCGGCCGTCGAGACCGCCTTCTCCAGCGCCTGGTCCAGATCCGCCAGGATGTCGCGAATATCCTCAATCCCCACAGAAAGCCGCACCAACTCCGGAGTTACGCCCGTCGTTCCCTGCTCCTCGACCGTCAGTTGCTGGTGCGTCGTCGAAGCCGGATGAATCACCAGCGACTTCGCATCCCCGATATTCGCCACCAGCGAAAACAGCTTCAAGGAATCGATCAGCGTCTTCCCCGCGGCATAACCCCCCTTAATCCCGAACGTCACCAGCGCCCCCGATCCATTCGGGAGATATTTCTGTGCCCGCGCGTGGTAGCTGCTCGATTCCAGCCCCGGATAATTCACCCACTCGACGCCAGGATGGGACTCCAGATGCCGCGCCACCGCCAGCGCGTTCTCCGAGTGCCGTTGCAGCCGCAGGTGCAGCGTCTCGATCCCCTGCAGCAGCAGAAACGAGTTGAACGGCGAAAGCGCCCCGCCCGTATCCCGCAACCCCTGGATCCGCGCCTTGAGAATGAACGAAATCTTCCCAAAAGCCTCCCAATACGAAAGCCCGTGATACGAAGGATCGGGCTCGGTAAACTCCTTGAACCTCCCCGAAGCCGCCCAGTCGAAGTTCCCCGCGTCCACAATCACCCCGCCGATCGTCGTCCCGTGCCCACCCAGGAACTTCGTCGCCGAGTTCACCACAATGTCCGCGCCCCATTCGATCGGCCGCACCAGCGCAGGCGAGGGCGTCGTATTGTCCACCACCAGCGGCAGCCCATTCTCATGCGCAATCTTGGCCAGCGTCTCCAGATCCACCACGTCCAGCTTGGGATTGCCCAGCGACTCCGTGTAGATCGCCTTGGTCTTCTCATTGATCGCAGCCCGCAGCCCGGCGAAGTCGTCCGCGTCCACAAAGCGCACCGTAATCCCCAGCCGCGGCAGCGTGTAGTGGAAGAGATTGTAGGTCCCGCCATACAGCGACGTCGTCGAGATGATCTCGTCACCCGCCGCCGCCAGCGTCGTAATGATCAGCGTCTCGGCCGCCTGTCCCGAAGCGGTCGCCAGACCCGCCACGCCGCCCTCCAGCGCCGCCACGCGCTTTTCAAAAACATCGGTCGTCGGATTCATGATCCGCGTGTAGATGTTCCCAAACTCCTTCAGCCCAAACAGGCGTCCGGCGTGGTCCGCATCCTGAAAGACATAGGAAGTGGTCTGGTAAATCGGCACGGCGCGCGCGCCGGTGGTCGGGTCGGGCACTTGTCCAGCGTGAACGGCAAGCGTGGCCAGGTGCTGCTTCGGTGCTGCGGGCGAATCGGACATCTCTCTCTCCTGAACTGAAAATCATTCCGCAATGCGTTGTTTAGAAAAGAATGCGGTCATCCTGAGCGAGCCGAACGACCCGCGGTTGTTCTCTCTTCGCATCCCACAAAACTTGTCATCCTGAGCGAAGCGAAGGACCTGCTTCCCCCGCTCGCACCAGAATGAAACGAACCCCAAAAAAAGAGCGGCCCGAGTCCGCTCGGGACCCGGGCCGTTCTGGCTGAAACCTCTTCTGCGTTTACCGCATTTTCTGGTTCAGAGCCACCGGCACGGATCCCCTGCGCATACACATGCACATGCAACGGCAGCCCGTAATCGATCGGCTCTGAATCGACATCCCCGTCAGTATCGGACGCCACCCCGCTTAAAGTCAAATGCCTTAAGGACAAACACTCGCTGCGTCAGGGTGTCTTGATGTCCGTCGCCCAGTTCACCGTAACGTTCGCGCCCATCACCCCAGAAAATGCCTGATCGTGCGTCACCAGAACAGCCTCCGCCGCAATCGCATGAGCCGCAATGAGCAAATCCAGGTTGCCCAGCGTCTTCCCCGCCGCCTCCAGTCTGGCGCGCAACTCCCCGTAAACCTTCGCTTCCGCTCTGCCCCAGGGAAGTACCTTCATCTTGCGCAAAAACCCACCCAGCGCGGCATGAACCGCATGAGCGCCAGGATTCCGCGCCAAACCGTAGAGAATCTCGCCTTCCGTTACGGCGGATATGCACACGGATTCATCCGCCTTCAAATTAGCCAGCCGCGCCCGCGCCACACCCGAGCGTCCACGGGCAATGAAGCTCACCGTATTCGTGTCGAGCATAAAGCGGGTTGTCACCGCAAAGACTCCCGCACTTGCGGCGGTTCCGCGTCGCGGTCCGCGAGAAAATCGTCTGGGACTCCCGCCGCATCCAGCGCGGCAAAGATCGTCTCCCAGTCCCCCGGCGCTTCCGAAAGAATTAAGTCCCCACTCCGTTCATCGCGCCGGATGAACACCTCTTTGCCGGAGAAACGAAACGCGGCCGGTATGCGCACCGCCTGGCTTCGACCACTCATGAACACGCGGGCTCTGTCAGGATTTGTCATCGATACAACCTCTGCTATATATCATGAGACACAGCAAAGCATCAGTCAAATTCCCTGAAAAGCGATTCAAAACCCGAGCCCCCGGGTATCGGGTGTCCCTGGTCTCGATTTTGAGACCAGGGAAGCCACAAATCTAAACGGCCCCGGCACTAGGGTGAGATCGAGCACTACGCCGCCCCAGTCCCCTTCAACACCACCGTCTGCGGCGAAGCATTCCCCGTGTCCGTAATCGTCAGCGTCCCCGTCAGTGCCCCGGTCGTCGTAGGCGTAAACGAAACATACACCACGCAGTTCGCCGCAGGCGCAAGCGTCGCCCCGCACGTATTCAACTCGGTAAACGAAGTCGCGTTCGTTCCCGTAATTGCAATGCTCGTCAAGTCCAGAATCGATGTCCCGGCATTGGTCAGCGTCACCGTCTGATACGCCGACGTCGTCTTCTCCACCGTCGAAGCAAAGGTAAGCGTCGTCGCGCTCAGCTTCACCGAGGGCTTCGCGGTTCCCGTTCCGCTCAGCGTCACCTTCTGCGGGCTGCCGCTCGCATTGTCCGCCACGTTCAGCGTCGCCGTCAGCGCCGCCGCCGAAGCCGGCCTGAACGCAACTGAAACCATGCAGCTCGCCCCAGCGGCTAAAGACGCTCCGCAATCGTTCAATTCAACGAATGAAGTCGGAGCGGTTCCGCTGATCGCAAAGGAACTGATCGTCGCCGCCCCCGTCCCCGTATTTTTCACCGTCACCAGTTGCGCGTCGCTCGTCACCCCGGCCACCGTATTCGGAAAGGTCAGCGTCGCCGGCGTCAGCGTAATCACAGGAGAAGCGCCCGTTACCGTCACCGAAACAATGCTCGAAGTCGATCCAGGATACGTCTTGCTCCCTGCGTACGTCGCCGTAATCGAGTTGGCGCCCACCTTCAGCGCCGTCCCCGCCACCGTCACCGCGCAGGTATCCGCGCTCAGCGCGCAGCTTCCCAGAACGGTCGCTCCCAGGTCGAAAGCCACCGTCCCGCCCAGCGCCGGAACCTCGCTCGCATACCCCACCGGGGTCCCGCCCGCCACCGTGGCCGTCAGCTTCACCGACGCCGTGGATGCAATCGTCGACACCGATGCCGCCAGCTTCGTTGTGCTCGTAAACGCCTTGTTCCAGTTCGCAAACAGGTTGTAGACGTTGATGCTCCCAATCCCCGTCGCCAGGTCGTACCCAGGCCCGGAGTTGTACGCAATATTCAGCGAACTCGCTCCCGTCGTCGAAAGCAGCCCGTTGCTGTCTCCACTATTCACAAAGCAATCGAGAGACCCCTTCGCGCATGGTACGTCGTTGTTGCTCGTCGTCACGTCGTTAAAGACGCAGGCCGAACCCGGCAGGCCCTTGGTCACACCGTCATTTGCCGTCTGTCCATTCGAGTAGCACCCCGTCTTCGTCGCCGCCGCCGTAAACTGCGCCTTGGCCAGCGCATACAGCGCCGGATTCCAAAGACCCTGCCGCTCGCCCGTATACTGCACCAGCAGCGCCGCGATGCCCGTCAACTGCGGCGCCACAAACGAAGTCCCACCAGCCGCGCCAAACGCGCTCAGCGACGAGCAATTCGATGTCGAGGACTGCGAATCGCAGCTCACAATCGCATGGCTCCATACGCCGTTTGAACCAAACAACGAAATATCCGGAATCGCGCGCTTGGTCGCCGAAGCGCTCAGCCCAGTAATCCCGCTCTGCCACGTCGGCAGCGCATAGTGCGTACTGTACCCGCCCGCGCCGCCCACCACGGCCCCATCCACGTACGGGCTCGAACTCGTCAAACTCCCGCAATACGCCGCCGGCGTCATCGCCTGAAAGTTCGCCAGCAAACTGCTCGCGCAGCTCCCATTCCAGGTCGTCTCCGGCACATAACCCTTCGCGGTTTCAAAGAAGGTCGAGTTCGTCGTCCCCCAATAGTTGCTCTGCGGCGGGCCGCTCAATCCCGCATCGTAGTAATCCGAGAAATCCAGCGCCCCCGCCGCCGTCACCAGCGGGTTATCCGCATACGCATCGATATTCAGTCCCGAAGTAGCCGCGATCGACGTGTCCTGGTCGTTCGTGTCCGACCCCGCATCGCCCGCCGCCACAAAAATCGTCTGCCCTTGCGTCGCC
>Ga0302320_10018660_pt1 | contig 13976 bp, 11 predicted proteins | sample Bog_T0_3_FD_202130 | JGI IMG/M metagenome (GOLD analysis project Ga0302320, IMG submission 202130) | Peat permafrost microbial communities from Stordalen Mire near Abisko, Sweden - Bog_T0_3 | ecosystem: Environmental > Terrestrial > Soil > Wetlands > Peat | place: Sweden: Abisko, Stordalen Mire... | reverse complement strand
ATTAGTGTGTTCAACCGGCCCGGTTGGACTGCCCTTCCGCTCACCCGAACCCGCGAAATCCACCCACACACCTTCAAAATGGCCCACTTTGCCGACCTCAGCAGTATCAGTTTCTGGAGAGCCGCGTTTTCCCGTACAGAACCGACGCGGCTGATAGCCGCATGTCCCGATCTCATCTAAGCTCACCTGTTAAAATACAGCCACGTAAGGCTTTTCAAACGCCGTCTCCCTTCGTCGCGAGTCGAGTCCCACGCAGCCCCCTAATCTATGGCGATTCACGTTGCGCTCAACCATAAGACCCAGTATCGATACGACCGGCGCGTCGCTCTCGGACCCCAAATCGTCCGCCTGCGCCCGGCCCCGCATTGCCGCACTCCCATCCTGACTTATTCGCTGAAGGTCCATCCGCCCAACCACTTCATCAATTGGCAGCAGGACCCGCAAGGGAACTACCTCGCGCGCCTGGTCTTTCCCGATCCCACCACCGAATTCCTCGTGGAAGTGGATCTTGTGGCGGAGATGGCCGTCTTCAATCCCTTCGATTTCTTCCTCGAACCGGCCGCCGAGAATTTCCCGTTCTGCTACGATGCCGACGCCGCCCGCGAATTGCGTCCCTTTCTCGAGACCGAACCATCCGGCCCCGCGCTGACCGATTGGCTCGCGCAAGTATCCCGCCAAAAGATCCGCACCATCGATTTCCTGGTCGGCCTGAATCAACGCCTGCAAACCGATATCGGCTACGTCATCCGCATGGAGCCAGGCGTACAAACCTGCGAGCAGACGCTCGGCCTGCGCACCGGCTCCTGCCGCGATTCCGCCTGGCTTATGGTGCAGATCCTGCGCCACCTGGGTCTCGCCGCGCGCTTTGTATCCGGCTACCTGATCCAGCTCACGCCCGACGTGAAACCCCTCGAAGGCCCTGCCGGACCCACTGTCGATTTCACCGATCTGCACGCCTGGGCCGAAGTCTATCTGCCGGGCGCAGGCTGGGTGGGCCTCGATCCCACTTCCGGATTATTCGCCGGTGAGGGCCACATTCCGCTCGCCTGCACACCCGACGCATCGAGCGCCGCCCCCATCTCCGGCGTGCTTGAAGAATGCGAAACGGCCTTCCATCACGAGATGTCCGTGCAGCGCATCTTCGAATCGCCGCGCGTCACCAAGCCCTACACGGAAGAGCAATGGAGTGAGATTGAAGCGCTCGGCCACAAGGTCGATGCCCACCTTAGCGCCGGAGATGTGCGGCTCACCATGGGCGGCGAGCCCACTTTCGTCGGGCTGGATAATCCCGATGCGCCCGAGTGGACCGTCAGTGCTTTCGGTCCACAAAAGCGCAAGCTCTCAGTCGAGCTTCTGATGAAGCTGAAGGACCGCTTCACCACCGGTGCGTTGCTGCATCTGGGGCAGGGCAAGTGGTATCCCGGCGAACCGCTGCCGCGCTGGGCGCTCGCCTGCTACTGGCGCACCGACGGCGTCCCCATCTGGGAAGACGCCAGCCTCTTTGCCGACGATAACAAAGATTACGGCTACACGGCTCAGCACGCGCGCCGATTTCTCGATGCCCTTTCGCGCCGCCTTCAGGTGGACCCCTCGTTCATCATGACCGCCTTCGAAGACGCCTTCTACTACATGTGGAAGGAACGCCGTCTGCCCCCCAACGTCGATCCGCTTGACAACAAACTGGAAGATCCCATCGAGCGAGCGCGCCTGGCGAAAGTCTTCGAGCAGAAGCTGGATAAGACCATCGGCTACGTTTTGCCCCTGCGCCGCATTCCGCTTGCCGCGGGCACGCCCCACTGGACCAGCCAGCCCTGGTTCACAGCATCGGAACATCTGTTTCTGATCCCCGGCGATTCGCCCATGGGATACCGCCTGCCTCTCGACTCGCTGCCGTGGACCAAACCCGAAGACGTCGAATGGAGCTTCGATCCCGATCCCTTTGGAAAACGCGACGAGCTCCCTCCGCGCCCCGAACACAAGCGCGATATCTTCAACCGGCCCTCCTATGCGAGCCAATTGTCGGCGCCGGCGCGCAAGGCAAAGCCACCGGAGAAAGGCAAATCCTCGCCCTGGGTTTCGCGCCCCGCACTATGCGTTCAGGCGCGCGAAGGCAAGCTCTACATCTTCATGCCTCCGGTTGAGTTCCTGGCAGATTATCTCGACCTGGTCACGGCCATTGAAGACACCGCCGCCTACCTCGGGATGGCGGTCACCATCGAAGGCTACACCCCGCCTTACGACCCGCGCATCGACGTCCTCAAGGTCACGCCCGATCCCGGCGTCATCGAAGTCAATATCCAGCCCGCAGCCAGTTGGGACTCACTGGTACAGAACACCACGGCCCTCTACGACCTCGCTCGCAAATGCCGCCTGGGCACCGAAAAATTCATGCTCGATGGGCGCCACTCCGGCACCGGCGGCGGCAATCACGTCGTCATCGGCGCGGCCGTTCCCGAGGATAGCGCGTTCCTGCGGCGTCCCGATCTGCTTCGCAGCCTGGTCGGCTACTGGCAAAATCATCCGGCGCTTTCGTATCTGTTTTCAGGCCTGTTTATCGGCCCCACCAGCCAGCACCCGCGCGTCGATGAAGCGCGCACCGATGCGCTCTACGAACTCGAAATCGCTTTCGATCAGATTCCCGACAAGGACACTCCGAATATCCCGCCGTGGCTGGTCGACCGTATTTTCCGCAATCTGCTTACCGATCTCACTGGCAACACGCATCGCACCGAGCTCTGCATCGATAAACTCTATGCGCCCGAGTCGGCTTCGTCGCGCCTCGGCCTCCTCGAACTGCGCGCGTTTGAAATGCCGCCGCACGCTAGGATGAGCCTCACCCAGCAACTCGTGGTGCGCGCGCTGATCGCCCACTTCTGGAATCATCCCTACCGGCGCAAACTCGTGTGGTGGGGCACCGCCCTGCATGACCGCTTCATGCTCCCTCACTTCGTCGAGCTCGATTGGGAAGACGTGGTGCAGGATCTGAACGACGCCGGCTTCGCGTTCCGCAACGAATGGTTCGCGCCGCATTTCGAATTTCGCTTCCCTGTGATCGGATCACTCACCAAACGCGGCGTGAATCTGGAGCTGCGCAACGCTCTCGAACCCTGGCACGTACTGGGCGAAGAAGCTACCGCCGGAGGCACCGCGCGCAACGTCGATTCATCCGTCGAGCGCCTGCAGGTGAAGGTCACCGGCCTCATCGACAGCCGTTTCATCGTCCTCTGCAACGGGCGCCGCGTGCCGCTTCATCCCACCGGCGAGCAAGGTGAGTTTGTCGCCGGCGTGCGCTACCGAGCCTGGCAGCCGCCCTCATGTCTGCACCCCAATATTCCAGTCCACACGCCGCTGGTCTTTGATATCGTGGACACATGGTCGAGGCGTGCCATAGGGGGATGCCAGTATCATGTCTCGCATCCGGGCGGCCGCGCCAATGAACAATTTCCAGTGAACGCTTACGAAGCGGAGAGCCGCCGTTTGGCTCGATTCAGCGCCATCGGCCACACTCCGGGCATCATTCCCGAAGCGCCCGAAGAACGCAATACGGAATATCCGTTCACGCTGGATCTCCGCCGCGGCTATCCAGGACAGGCGCTGCCGTCTGTCCCTTTGAAGTGACCCTCCTCGGCACATATCGTTCGCCGCTCCTCGGCGCCGACTACCATCCCATCGATGGAGTCTACGACGAGATGAAATCGCCGTACGGCATGTTCCGCCCGAACTGGGAAGAATACGTCGCCGCCCTCTCCGAACTGGGCGCCGAAGAACTCGCGCATCGCTGGCAAACCGCCCGTCAGCGCATCCATGAAAACGGTGTCACCTACAACATCTACGGCGACCCCCTGGGGATGGACCGTCCGTGGAATCTCGACGCCATACCCGTTCTGATTTCCGCCCCGGAGTGGAGCCGCCTCGAAGCCGGTCTCATCCAGCGCGCCCAACTCCTCAACTGGATTCTGGCCGATCTATACGGCCCTCAGGAGCTCCTCTGCGGCGGCCACCTTCCGCCCGCCCTGGTTTTCGCCAACCCCGGTTTCTGGCGTCCCTGCCACGGCATTCAGGTGCCGCGCAATACCCACATCCATCTGCTGGCGGTGGATCTCGCCCGCTCACCCGATGGCGAATGGTGGGTACTCTCCGACCGTACGCAGGCGCCCTCCGGGGCCGGTTACGCACTTGAGAACCGCATCGTCCTCGCCTCGACTTTCAACGATCTTTACCGCCAGTTCGGTGTGCGGCGCCTCGCCTCATTCTTCCGCTCCTTCCGCGATAATCTGCTGGGCCTCGCGCCGTGGCGCGGCGAGAATCCGCGCGTGGTCCTGCTCACTCCCGGGCCGCTCAACGAAACCTACTTTGAGCATTCCTACCTTGCGCGGTACCTCGGTTTCACGCTGGTGCAGGGCGGCGATCTGATGGTCCGCGACAGCCGCGTATTCCTCAAGACGCTTGAAGGGTTGAAGCAAGTCGACGTGATCCTGCGCCGTGTGGACGGCGGTTTCTGCGATCCCATCGAATTGCGGTCGGATTCTTTTCTCGGCGTGGCGGGACTGGTCGAAGCGGTGCGTGCCGGCAATGTGGTGGTGGCCAATGCGCTGGGCAGCGCGCTCGTCGAAACCTCTGCGCTCATGCCTTTTCTTCCCGGCCTCAGCCAGCGCTTTCTGGGCGAAAGACTAAAACTTCCGTCGGTCGCCACGTGGTGGTGCGGTCAGGCAGCCGCACTCAATTATGTCCGGCAGAACCTCGATAACCTCGTGATCAAGCCCGCGTTCCCCTCGCGGGAAATGGAACCTGTTTTCGGCGGAGAACTCACGGGCGAGGCACGCGCCCGCCTGTTGCAGCGCCTCGAATCGCGTCCATACGATTTCACCGGACAGGAACTTCTGCATCTTTCCACCGCGCCGGTCTGGTCCGAGGATTCGTTTGAGCCGCGTCGCGTAGTCCTGCGCGTTTACGTCGCTGCAGCCGGAGGTTCGTGGGTGGTTATGCCAGGGGGCCTGGCGCGCGTATCGCCCTCGGTGCGCACCCCGGTGGTCTCCATGCAGCGCGGCGGCGGCAGCAAAGATACGTGGGTTCTCTCAGACGGCCCTGTCGACACCTTCACCTTGCAGCGTTCGGCCGATCTGCCGGTCGAGATCAACCGCGGCGCCCAGAACGGTCTGCAAAGCCGTGCCGCCGATTTTCTCTACTGGTTCGGGCGCTACGGCGAGCGCTGTGAGAACCTGGCGCGCATCCTCCGCTGCATCCTGATCCGTATGACCAGCGAGGCCGGCGCTTCCGGACCCGTCGAGTGGCGCTTGTTGATGAAGCTACATGCCTGCCTCGAATCGACCCACTCGCGTATGGAGGATGACGATCCACAAGGCCATCTCGATCTGGCGCGCGATTTCGGCCAGGAGATTCTTTCGCTGATCTTCGAAGAGCAGCGCGCCGACAGTCTCAATGCCAATCTGAATCGCGCCTCCCGCGCCGCAGCCCAGGTGCGCGACCGGCTGTCGAGTGATTTGTTGCGCACCGTCAGTCAGCTCAGCTCCGTGGCTCGCGTCGACGACGACACCTCAGCCTGGGGATACGTTTCCACCGGCGATGCGCTCACCGTCCTCAACCGATGTATCGGCATGCTGGCATCGCTGCGCGGCAATGAAATGGAGAACGTGACGCGCGGACCCGGCTGGCACTTTCTCAGCATGGGACGGCGTATCGAGCGGTCTCTGCAACTGATTCACCTTTTTCGCGCCATCGTGGTTCCGCTGAGCACGGAGACCTGGCCGATGCTCGAGATGCTGCTCGAAATCGGAGATAGTTCGATGACCTACCGGTCGCGCTATTTCACGGTTCTACAGGCCGCGCCGGTGCTGGATCTGCTGATGAACGACGAACTGAATCCGCGCTCACTGGCTTTTCAGATCAGCGAATTGAAGCAGCATTGCCGCGGGCTTTCGGATCTCAGCCACAGCACGGCGACGGCATCGGGCTGGCCGGCCGCGCAGGAGAAACGTGTGGGGGAAGCGGCCACGCAGTTGTTCCAGGCGGATGTGCTGGCGCTTTGTCAGCGCATGACGCATGGAATCCGCTTGCCGTTAGACGACATGCTCGGCAAGCTGGAAAACGCGCTGCTCAATTTTTCGGACGCGATCACTCACACTTACTTCAGCCACGCCGAAATGGAAACCCCAACGTAACGTGGGACAGGCGCTTCCGCCGGGCGCTTCCGCCTGTCCATCCGGCGGCGCAGATTGTTAGAAAGCACGGATTCACACGATGAATACCGACATCAAACACGCGCGCCAACTGCTCGATCCGGTCTCCGGCGCACTCGCCAACGCACCTCCGGAAGATGAAGAGATCCCCGCCGAAGAGGAGCAATCGGTAGCCGAAGCCCGGGAATGGCTTAAACACAACCCAGGGATTCCGTTTGAGCAGGTGGTGGCCGAACTCGGCCTCACCATGGAGGAAGTAAGGAACTACCAGGATCCCTCTTGATCAAGAGGGTGGTCCTCTCTCCTCAGACGAAAGCGGATCTTGTCGTTCCGGACCGACCCACAGCTTTTCGCATCGCCCGGGGAATCCATCGTTCCCGACATCCTCCGCATTCGTAATCGCCGCGACGCGTACAGGTAAGGGGCAATCCGGGAGGGGAATCGGACCAGCCTCTCATCTCCCATTCGATAGAATAGCTCTTGCACCCCACCCACGCCCCAATGCGACTCCCCGCATGACCTATCGCGTGCGCCACGAGACCACTTACGACTACGCCGATCCGGTCTCCGTGTCTCACCATATCCTGCGCCTGACCCCCCGTAAGTTCGGCCGCCAGCAGTGCCAGTGGGCGGAGATCTCCATCCTTCCCAAGCCCGCCTCGCGCGTGGGCCACGTCGATTATTTCGGCAACGCCGTCACCTCCTTCACGCTGCTCGAACCCCATGAGCGCCTGGTCGTCGAAGCCACCAGCGAACTCCAGGTCTACGCGCCGGCTGCGCTCGATTTCACCGCATCGCCGCCCTGGGAAACTGTGCGCGACACCATCGAGGCCGATCGCACCGACGCGGGCCTCGACGCCTACCAGTTCGTCTTCGATTCGAAACGCGTGCAAGCCAAGCCCGAGTTGGGCGACTACGCCAGCGAGTCCTTCCCCCCAGGTCGCCCTCTGCTTGAAGCGGTGCTCGATCTGACGCGCCGCATCAATCAGGACTTTCGCTTCGACACCAAGGCCACCGAAGTCAGCACGCCTGTGGAGACTTTCTTCGAGAAGCGCCGCGGCGTCTGCCAGGATTTCTCTCATCTCCAGATCGCCTGCATGCGCTCGCTCGGATTGCCCGCCCGCTACGTCAGCGGCTACCTCCGCACCATGCCGCCTCCGGGGCGCGCGCGTCTGGTTGGCGCCGACGCTTCGCACGCCTGGTGTTCCGCGTGGAGCCCCGGCATCGGATGGGTGGACTTCGACCCCACCAACAACTGCATTCCGTCCGACGGCCATATTACGGTTGCCTGGGGGCGCGACTACAGCGATGTCAGCCCGATCCACGGAGTACTACTCGGAGGGTCCGAACATACGCTCGACGTGGGTGTCGATGTAATACCACTGACCTGATGAGATCTGAATGGCCCCTCAGGTGCTTTCTTGTGAGGCCCGGGCTATGCTGATCCGTTTAGGCTACGACATCGAACTTCAAAATATTCAACCGCTTACCATTGTTGCGGTTCTCAACGTCCACCCCTCCCGCACCGCCGATTTACTCGAACCCGATGAGCTTCAGATCTCGCCGGACTGTCCGCATGAAGATTATATAGATGGCTTTGGTAACCGGTGTGTAAGAATCTCCGCACCGCAGGGAAGTTTGCGTCTATGGAACTCGACCTTGATTCAGGATTCCGGCGAACCCGATCCCGTCAATTGGGATGCCCGCCAGGCGCCGGTCGACGAACTTCCTCCCGATACGCTGAAGTTCCTCCTCGCCAGCCGTTATTGCGAGGTCGACAAGCTTTCAAGCCTGGCCTGGCAGCTCTTCGGCAACACGCAGCCGGGTTGGCCGCGCGTGCAGGCGATCTGCGATTGGGTGCACCAAAATGTGACCTTCGGTTACCACTTCGCCCGGCCCACCAAGACGGCTCTCGACGTGTCGACTGAGCTGCAGGGGGTCTGCCGCGATTTCCAGCATCTGGCGATTACGCTGTGCCGTTCGATGCATATCCCCGCGCGTTATGCGACCGGCTATCTGGGAGATATCGGAGTGCCCATCCAGCCGTGCCCCATGGATTTCAGCGCGTGGTTTGAAGTGTACCTTGAAGGGCGCTGGTGGACCTTTGACGCGCGCCACAACGTGCCGCGAATCGGCCGCGTCCTGATGGCGACAGGGCGCGATGCGGCGGATGTCGCGATCACTACGTCGTTCGGCTCTTCGCTGCTGAATAAGTTCAGTGTCGTTACCGATGAAGTGGTTGACGCGGCTGCACAGCCCGAACTCACGATGAGCGCGGGCCGCACAAATTACTACTGACTCACTGGAGGCACCACATGGCGGATCATAAAGACGAAAAATGCGCACACCCATCCTGCGTTTGCAGGGCAGCAAAGGATAGCAAGTTCTGCAGCGCTTTCTGCGAGGGCGCGACGGACCATCCCGATATCACATGCAATTGCGGGCATGCGGGATGCACGACCGTGGCAGGCGCGGGCCGCAGCTAACCCGCGTTGACAACGGCGACGACAGGGATGCCGGCTCGCTCGAGCGCCGCTTCCACATCTGGGGCGCGCAGGCGGGTGGCATCGTAGGCTACGAGGAGATCCTCGCGCGACGGCGAGATTTTGATGTGCTCTATGCCGTAGATCGAATTTACGCCGGCAATCTGCTCCATGAGCGCTTCATCGAGCGGGCGCTGCAGGCGAAAGTGCTTCTCAACCTTGGTCATGATGGGGGAAATTGATTATACCCAATGATTGACCGGTCCCGCTCCGGAACAAAGGCCGGGGGCGGTTTGAATGGCTTTTGTAATGAACTCTTTGGCGCGGCGGTTTGCGTCTTCGAGGGTGCACCCGCGCGCGAGAAAAGCCGTTATGGCGGCAGAGTAGGTGCATCCCGTTCCATGTGTGTGCCGGGTTTCGATGCGAGGGCTGCAATACTCGGTGAACACGCCGTTGTGCAACAGGATGTCCAGCGCCTCGCCCTCCAGATGGCCGCCCTTTACGAGGACTGCCCCAACGCCGGATTCAGCGATGCGCAGCGCCGCCTCTCTCATCTGCTTCGGGGTTTCGACCGCGATGCCAGCCAGTTCCGCGGCCTCGGCGAGATTCGGTGTGACCAGCGCGGCGTGAGGCAGGAGAAGTGCTAAACCAGCCGCGTCTCTCAGCAGATTCCCGCCGTGTTTGCCGATCATCACCGGATCGACTACCAAGGGGCAGGGAAGCGTGAGAGCGGCAATTGCCTCGATCACCGCTCGGTTGCCTAAAGCGCCTGTTTTTATTGCGTTCGGCGGAGTGTCTTCAAGCACCGCTCGAATCTGCTCAGCCACCAGCGCTGCATCGAGTACCTCGATGCGGGACAGCCGAGTGGAGTTCTGCACGGTGATCAAGGTGATCGCCGCCGTTCCGTAAACGCCCAGCTGATGGAACGTCTTGAGATCGGCTTGGATGCCGGCGCCGCCGCTGGGGTCGGAGCCGGCGATGGTCAGCGCAACCGGGACCATCCGCCTAACTCAGCTTGCGATTCAACATGTCGAGCGCCATCTGCCCGGCAAAGGCACGCACTCGCGCGCGATCGCTCGCCGGCCACACGCGGTGGGCGACGGTAGTGTCGCGAGGCCCGGCCAGTCCGATATAAATCGTGCCCACGGGAGCCTCGTCGCCATCGGTGGTGGGTCCGGCGTTCCCCGTAATCGATACAGCCCAAGTAGCTCCGGTGCGGTGGCGCGCGCCCACAGCCATCGCCTCGGCGCTCTCGCGACTGACGGCGCCAAACTGCTTCAACAGATCTTCCGGCACGCCGAGGAGATCCGTCTTCATGCGCTTGGTATACGTTATAAAGCCACCCAGGAAATAACCCGAACTGCCGGGAACGCTTGAAATCCGTTCGGCCAGTCCGCCGCCGGTAGCACTTTCGGCAACAGCCAGAGTCGCGCGCAGATCGGTCAGCTTCTTGCCGACGACAGCCTCCAGTGGATCGCCATTGCGTGAGTAAATCCGATCGCCCAGCGCCGTGTCGATCTGGCCGCCGACTTCAGCCAGCAGCGCCATCGCCTGTCCTTCAGTGGAGCAGCGCGCACGCAGATGCACCTGAATATCGCCGTTATGGGCGAGCACCGTGGTCACCGGATTCTCGTAATGCTTGTAGATGGGAGAGATGGTCTGGTCCAGATCCGATTCCGACATCCCCGCCACGCGCAGCACCAGCGTGCGGATCACCAGCGGAGGCACAATGCGCACCAGGCGAGGCAGGCACTGGCGCGTGAACATCGACTTCAACTCATGCGGCGGCCCGGGCAGGATCATGATCACCGACCCGCCCTCGTCGATCCATTGGCCGGGCGCCGTGCCGCGGTCGTTGGTCAGAATATGCGCGCCTTCGATGACCATGGCCTGGCGCCGGTTGATCTCCGGCATGGCGCGATGCATTTTGCGGAAGCGCTCTTCAATCCCGCTGTTGATCTCGGGGTTGAAGATCTGCCGGCGGTCGAGCGCAAGGGCCACGGCATCGCGCGTCACATCGTCTTCCGTCGGCCCCAGCCCGCCTGAGACGACCACAAATTGCGAGGCCGAGACCGCGCGTCGCACAGCCGAGGCGAGCCGTTCCCGATCGTCGCCCACGACGTGTTTGGCGATCACTTCGACGCCCAGATTATTCAGTTCGCCGGTGAGGAAGAGTGAGTTGGTGTCGAGGCGGTCCGGCGTCAGCATCTCGGAACCGACCGCGATGATTTCGGCGTTCGACATTTCAGAAGATCAAGGCTGGTAGCCGCGAATGCCTACATCCACCCGATAGATGGCGTTGGTGGTCGCCACGATCATGGCTCGCGAGGGCGAAAAAGCCAGGCCGACAATGCCCGGTCCGGAGAGGAAGTGCTCGATGGAACGGTCCGGCTTAATGCGCACTACGCCTTTGCGGCCCATGTACGACGCTGCCGAATAGAGGTTGCCCGAGGTGTCGAACGCCATGCCCTGCGGACGGCCGAGGCCCCGGTAGAAGACCTCGACGTCGCCATTATCCGCCACGCGATAGATGCAATCGAAGCTGGACGTAGTGGGTCCGGATACGTACAGATGCTGGTCGGGCCCCCACGCCAGGTGGTAGGCCGAGATAGATTGTTCGAGCGTCGCGTAGACGTAGATTTGGCGGGTAGGGCTGACCTTGAAGATGGTCCCGCTGCGGTCGCCGACGTAGAGGTTGCCCTCTTTGTCGAAGCAGATGCCGGTAGCCACGCCCATGCCTTCCACGAAGACCGACATGTTGCCGCTGGGGCTAACCTGATACACGATGCCATCGAAACGGCTCGAGATGTAGATCAGGTCGTCGCGGCCGATGGCGATGCTGGTGGCGTTCATCATGTCGTTGAGGAACGGCCGCATGTTGAAGTTGAGATCGATTCGATACACGGCCACCGGGACCTTCTGGCCGCGCGAGCCGCTGTATGTGGTGTAGATGTTGCCGAAGGAGTCGACCGCGGGATTGGCGACAGGATGCAGGTTCTCAGCCACGGCCACGCCGATATCGCAATTCCATGCCTCGCTCGATTGATCGCCTTTGCCCACCACTACCTCGCCGGCGGATGCGCCTTCGGGAACTTTGACGATCAACAGCGAATCCGAGCCGATGACGATGGGTGCGGCGATGTCGCCGATGGTGACCTGGGTGCGGTTCATGGCCGCGGCGCCGGGGGCCAGTCCTTTGCCGCGGATATACAGTTCCCCACCCGTAATCGCAGCTTCCGGCTGGACTTGCGAGATGCGGGGCTTACCGTTCGATTCTTTGCGGAGTGGCATGTGGATTCACTTTGCGGCGGCTAATAGCGATTGAACCATCCCAACACAAATAAGACAAGTGCGGCATAGGCACCTGCCATCATATCGTCGAGCACGATGCCCGCGCCGCCGGGCACCCTCTCAATGAGACGTATGGGAGGGGGCTTCAGGATGTCGAAAAAACGAAAAAGGACGAAAGCGAACAGAAACGAGCGCCAGTTGAAGCGAAGTGCGCCCGCGAGGGTCAGCCAGACCCCGAGGACCTCATCGATCACCACGATCTGCGGGTCCTTGAGACCCGATTCTTTGGCAACGATTCCGGCGGCTCGGATGGCGGGGTAAAGGGCCGCCAAGGACAGGACCAGAAAGCCGAAGTTATTGAATCCAATCAGCGAAAGCGGCCAGGCAAGCAGGATGGCGGCGGCCGATCCCACCGTGCCTGGAGCTTTGGGCGAGTAGCCGCAGCCGAACCAGGTGCCGAGAAGCCAGGCTGGCTTAGTCTTCATCGTCGTCCGTGGCTGGAGCGGCGGGACTCGAGATCACGTACTTTCCGTCGGCCCAATTGGCCAGATCGATCACCCGGCAGCGCTCGCTGCAGAACGGAAATTCAGGGTCTCTCAGTTTGACCGGCTTGTGACAGATGGGGCACTTCGATTTCATCGCGCGGGTAGTTGAGATGCCGGCGTAATACCGATCAGGCTGGGCGGCGGCATGGTGATGCGGACATCGGTTTCGGTACCCGGCAGCAGCGTACCGATGATGTCGTAATCATGGGTTTCGGTGATGCGGAGCATGCGCATCTGACCGGGTTTCGGGTCGCTCCCTTCGACGTCGTTGACGAGGACTACGCCGTCGATTTCGGGAGCCTGTGTGGACATGCGGGCCTGCCAGAGAAGATCCGTATCGGGCGAGGTGCCTTCGACCAGAACCTGGACTTCATTGCCCACCAGAAGCCGGTTTTTGGCACGGGAGACGCGGCGCTGGATGGCCATCAGGCGGCGTTTGCGGTTGTTGATAGTGCGGGCGTCCACTTTGCCGTCCAGGGCGTAACTGCCGCTCGTGTCTTCGTCCGAGTAGGAGAAGACGCCGAGGCGGTCGAGCTGAGCGGCTTTGACGAACTCGCACAGGGTATCGAAATCGACTTCCGTTTCACCGGGGAAACCGGCAATGAAGCTGGTGCGGATGGCCACGTCGGGGATGGTCTTGCGGATGCGCTCGATCAGCTTCAGGAAGATGTCGCCGCTGGCGCCTCGCTTCATGCGCTTGAGGACGGGGGCGCTGGCGTGTTGCAACGGCATGTCGATGTACTTGACCAGGTCGGCATGCTCGGCGATGGTGTCGAGGAGCTTCTGGGTGACTTTGTTGGGGTACGCGTAAAGGAAGCGCACCCATTTGGGCTGCGGCGTTTCAATCTGCGCCAAGCGGGCGAGCATCTGCGCCAAGCCGTCTTTCAGGCCGAGATCCTCGCCATAGCAGGTGGTGTCCTGGCCGATCAGATTAATTTCCCGCACTCCCTGGCTGAAGAGCCGTGTGGCCTCGGAGACGACCGATTCGAAGCGCCGGCTGCGGAATTTGCCGCGATACTGGGGAATTACACAAAAGCTGCAGGGATGGTCGCAGCCTTCGGCGATCTTGATGTAGGCGTAATGCCTGGCCGTGGCGAGGACCCGCGGCGTCAGATCGTGATACAGATACAGGCCGGGATTCGGCGCTGGCTGATCCTCAATGCCTTCGCATACGGCAACGATGCGGTCGATTTCGTTGGTCCCGATAATGGCGTCGACCTCGGGCATGTCCTTGCGGATGTCGCCGCGATAGCGCTCGACCAGGCAGCCGGCCACGACCAACCTTTTGGCGTTGCCGATGCGTTTGTACTCGGCCATTTCGAGGATGGTGTCGATGGATTCCTGTTTGGCCGGATCGATAAAACTGCAGGTGTTGACGACCAGCACATCGGCCTGATCGGGCTGCGCGGTGAGCTCATGCCCGCGGGCGGCGAGTTGGCCCATCATGACTTCGCTGTCGA
>Ga0302320_10018659_pt1 | contig 13976 bp, 13 predicted proteins | sample Bog_T0_3_FD_202130 | JGI IMG/M metagenome (GOLD analysis project Ga0302320, IMG submission 202130) | Peat permafrost microbial communities from Stordalen Mire near Abisko, Sweden - Bog_T0_3 | ecosystem: Environmental > Terrestrial > Soil > Wetlands > Peat | place: Sweden: Abisko, Stordalen Mire... | reverse complement strand
GGCTGACGAAGAAATGTTGGCGCTGGTCGGCAACTTCCCGCTCAAGCGCCTGAGCTGCTTCCCTGGCCTGGGCTTGGATCCCTCCACCGTCCATGCCTTGACGTCGCGTTTGGCTCGCTCGTCTTAGCCTGAGCCACGAGCGCAAGCCAGTACCTCTCGGCGCTACCTGCTAGACGTCGACCGCACCAGGAGTGGGTGCGGCTTGGCGAGCCGGTGACGCTACCACCACGGCTTCGGGTGCGGCCGGACGCCGGTTGGTCTTCGGGACGATCAGAGCGCATAGGCAGGCGACGGCACCGAGCCCAGCAGCCACTACGAAGGCTCGCCCGTACCCGCCGGTGAGGGCCGCCGCCGTGTTGTGGTGGCTTGAGAGCAGGCTGTGGGTGCGGTCGATTGCCACCGTGGCCAGGGCCGCCAGGCCTACGGACCCGCCGACCTGGCGCGACGTGTTGAGGACGCCGGAAGCCAAACCTGCTTCGGTGTAGCGCACGCCCGAGGTGGCCGCTGCCGCCAAGGGCTGTTGACGAACAACACCCACCGCCAGGAAAGCTCGGCCGTCAGCACTCCCCCGAGCACCGACCCGGCTGCCCCCCCAGCGCCGGCCACCGCGCTCCAAATGCCCAGTGCCCGTGCTCGGGCAGTGGCGTCAGGGAAGGTGGTGATGACAATGGTGAGGGTCGCCGGGGACAGGAACGCACCCCCGATACCCTGCACAGCGCGCGCTGTCGTCAACCAGGCCGGGCCCTGGGCTATGCCTCCAGCGAGGCTGGCCAAGGTGAACAGGGACAACCCGAAAATGAAGACCCGACGCCGCCCGAACAGATCGGCACTGCGGCCGCCGAACAGTAAGAAACCGGCGAAGGTGAGCACGTACGCGTTGACCACCCATTGCAGGCCGCTTGGGCTGTAGTGCAGGGTGCGACCAATGGACGGGAGCGCCACGTTCACGATGGAAACGTCCAGCACCACCATGAACTGGGCTACGCAGGCCAGGGCCAGCACCACGCCGTCCGGTACGTGACGGGCGGCCGGCCCGGACAGGGCCTTGCGGTTGGTGGTGGGGCTTTGTGCGTCCATGATCATCTCCTTCGGGGAGGATAGCGGGGAGAGGGGCGAGCCTATGGCGACCGTACCCACGCGCGGGCGCCATAGCGACCTGGGGTGTATAGTTAGGCGTATGCCTCGCATGCAGGTGTACCTGCCGGAGGATCTCTACCGGGCCGTCAAAGACAAGCGGCTCGCCGCTTCGGAACTCTTACAGGAGGCTGTCCGCTCGGAACTCCGTCGCCGAGAGCTGCTTAGCGAGACTGACCGTTACCTCGACGAGCTGGTGACCGAAGTCGGTGAGCCCTCGGCCACCGCCGTAGCCCGGGCCGAAACGCTGTCCCGTCGCATCCGAAGTGGCCCTAGTCGGGCCCAGGCGAGCTGACCTCCGTGCTCGTCCTCGATTCCGGTGGGGTTTCCCGTCTGGCGAGAAGGGCCCAAGACGCAGCGGCGACGATCGCGGTGCTAAAGCGGGATGGGCTGTGGCCACTGGTCGTCCCGTCAGTCGTACTTGCCGAGCCCGTGACGGGCCGCCAGCGGTTCGATGCCAACACCAACCGCTTCCTCAAGACATGCGATGTTCGTGAGCTACTGCCAGAGCGGCTGGCTCGTCGCGCGGCCGAGTTACGTTCGAGAGCCCGTCAGGGCTCGGCGGTCGATGCCATCGTGGTTGTCACCGCAGAGCCGGACGGTACCGTCCTGAGCGACGACCTAAAAGACCTGCGCGCCCTGGCTCTTTACTCAGACGGCGTACAGGTCCTCCGAGCCTAACGTCGACAGTGCCGGCACTGACGCGTGTGAGGTGCGCGCTCAGGATCCAGCGCCTGAGCAGCTGTTTCGCCGGTTTGCCAAGCGGTCATGACTGACTTGGTGGGCGCACATTTCGGTGCGCGACGATCGTCGTCGTCCTGGTGGTCGTCCTTTTCCCGGTTTACTGGATGGTACTCGGGACCTTCCAGCCGGAGAACGACTCGCTCGTCTGGCCTCCCCCTATGTTCTTCGAGGGCTTCAACCTCGGCGCGGTCACCTCGATCTTCAGAGACTTGCCCCTCGCATCGTGGATGTTCCACTCCATCGAGGTCTCGGCTGTCACGGTGTCGGTCACGATGGTCCTCGTTATCCCGGGGGCCTTTCTGCTCTCGCAGCTCCGGTGGCGCGGCCGCGGAGCGTTCGGCCTCTTGATGCTCTCCACCCAGGTCATGCCCGGGGCCATGATCATCGTCCCCGAGCTCGAGTGGTACCGCACCTTGAACTGGACGAACAACCTGCTGGCGCTTGGCCTGGTCTACGCCGCGTTCTCGGTGCCACTTGGCTCGTGGATCCTCAAACGGCCTTCGACAGAGTTCCGAACGAGATCATCGACGCGGGTTTCGTCGACGGGTGCACTCAATTGGGAACCCTGAGATGGGTGCTCTTACCCCTTGCGCGCTCGGCGCTGGTGGCGGCGCTGGTCGTTGCTTTCCTCGCCAGCTGGAACGACTACCTGTTTGCATCGGCCTTCATCACAAAACGTGGCCTGTACACCGCCGGGCTTGGTATGGCCGAGCTCATCGGCGCCGGGTACGAGGCGATCACGGCCGGGCTGATCTTCTCCGTCCTGCCGGTTGGGCTCTTCATGCTCGTGCAGCGGCACATCGTTCGGGGTCTGATGGCCGGTGCGCTCAAGTAGCGAGCGCATGGGGCGTGCCTGGCGACATGTGGAGCCAAGATCCCGGCTGGACCTCGACGCTGGCACACGCCGAATTGGTAGTCGGCGCTGCTGGTTAGTGCGCGGCGCTGGAGGCCAGCGTCGAGGCAAAGATCTGCCAGGCGAGCAGGCTCTTGGCGACGAGGGACAAGGTGACGTAGACCCTTTCGCCCAGGAGGTAGTCCCTCCACTTGCCAACCTGCTTGTACTGGAGCCACTGGTTGACGGCGAAGCAATTAAACAGCACGAAGAGGGAGAAGAAGATCCCGTAGACGAACCCGGGGGCGTGGGCGCGGGCACCCGGCCCGATGAGGTAGACGGCGATAGCGGCCCACGGGACGATGCCGGCGATGCAGCCGGTCCAAAAGGGGCCAAGGCCAGCCCCCGGCGCTTCGTAGCGTTCCTGCATCCAGCCAAACCCGATCATCGAGGCGTTGACGCCCACCAACGCGACGAGGGCGGCGATGTCGTCGATGCCCACCAGCATGGCGATCAGGACGATCATGATCGACGCGCTCAGCGAGTACTCGAGCCATCGGTAAGGGTTGCGGCCTCCGAGCAGTTGGGCCTGGTAGGACTGCCAGCGGGGACCAGCCACGCCGAAATGCGCCAGCGCCGAGAGGAAAAAGAACGCCGCGATGGCCCAAGCGAAGCTGAGGTTGAACAAGACGACAGTCTGGTGGCCCACCGTCCGGCTCGGCGCACCCGTCATGTAGGCGGCCCGAACAGGTAGCGAGAAGCCGTTGGCCAACAACACGATGGCCAACGCCTGGGCCAGGTGGAGGCACCCGGCAACGAGGTTGTACCGACGCAGGCTCACCAGGGTTGACGAACTGCCCAGCATGCTGCCACCGTAGTCCCCCGGGCGCCGGCTGTTGTTCTGGCGGGATTCATGCCGTTATCCCGCATCGTCTTCCATAGGATCATGGGAGATGGTCCCTGCGCCGAACGTGGTCTTTTGAGCAGCCTCCGAGTACTTGTCACCGGCGCCTCCGGGTACGTGGGTGGCCGTCTGGTGCCCGCGCTTGTCGAGTGCGACGCGGAGGTGCGCTGCCTGGCCCGGACCCCGGCGAAGCTCGACGCCGCGCCATGGCGAGCCGCGGTCGAGGTGGCCCGAGGTGACGTTGGCGGAGACCTGGCCGAGGCCATGAGCGGCGTGGACGTCGCTGTCTACCTCGTCCACTCGATCGGCCAGGGCGATGGGTGGGCCCTCCGAGAGCAGCGCGACGCCGAGAACTTCGCCCGGTCCGCGGCAAAAGCGGGAGTGCGTCGCATCGTCTACCTCGGAGGGTTGGGGAGGGACGACGACGTGCTCAGCAAGCACCTGCAGAGCAGGCACGACGTCGGCCGGCTGCTGGCATCGACGGGGGTCGAGGTCGTCGAGCTGAGGGCCGGGGTCATCATCGGCTCCGGCTCGGCCAGCTTCGAGATGCTCCGTTACCTGGTCGAGGTGCTACCGGTCATGGTCACGCCTAGATGGGTCGAGACCAGGTGCCAACCCATCGCCATCTCTGACATCGTTGACCTGCTGGTCGCGGTGGTTGCTCGGGCCGGGACCATAGGCGGCATCTACGAGGTCGGCGGCCCTGACGTCGTCACCTACGCCGAGATGATGGGCCTTTACGCCGAAGTCGCCGGCCTTGCCCGCCGCCGCCTGGTCCGGGTGCCGATGCTGACACCAGGGCTCTCGTCGCACTGGGTGGGCCTCGTGACCCCGGTACCGGTCCCCTTGGCCCGAGAGCTCGTCGAGTCGCTGGTCAATGAGGTGACCGTCGGGCAACGCTCTGCCACCGAAGTCTTCTCGGTCACACCCATGGCCCTTCGGGAGGCGATTGGCCGAGCCTTGGCGGCAACCCAGGAGGGCAACGTCCCCACATCGTTCGTCGACGCCGACTTGGTCGCGTTCAGGGCTGCCGTGACAGACCCAGAGTGGTCCGGGGGCACCGTGCTCAAAGACGTCAGGCACGGCACCGCCTCTGCCGCTCCCGAGACGGTCTTTGCGGTCCTGGAGCAGATCGGCGGTCAAAAGGGCTGGTACTCAGGCGAGTGGCTGTGGCGCCTGAGAGGGATCCTGGACCAGCTCCTCGGTGGGCCCGGCCTCAGGCGCGGACGGCGCTCGAAGCTCGCCGTGGGCGACGCGTTGGACTTCTGGCGGGTCGAGGACTTCGTGCCCCCGGACCGCCTTCGGCTACATGCGGAGATGCGCTTGCCGGGCGAGGCGTGGCTCGCATGGGACCTCGAACCGGCCGGTTCGGGGACAGAGGTGACTCAGACCGCTCTGTTCCGGCCCCGTGGGCTGCTCGGTCGCTTTTACTGGCTCGGCATCGCTCCCTTCCATCGGTTCGTGTTCCCCGGGATGCTGGCCGGGCTACTCGCCGAAGCAGACGCAAAGGGAGAAGCTCCACGTAGTGGGTGAGTGAAACGCCCCCGAGACGTGGGCGCCGTGCGCCGCAACCCTCACCCCGCGGGCCCGATAGTAAGCAAGTTCGGGACCGACACCAACACCCATTACGGGGCGGGTGTTTTCCCCCTGCATGGAGGATGCAGATGGAGCGGAACGGGCGATCGGCAGCGGGAATGCGCATAACGTCCATCATGCGCTGGGCAGGAATGCCTACCCTATAAGGGCAATCTGTGCAGATCGGCGACTGTCGTGCGTGCTTGTTAGTCCATTTATGGCTAGGACCTTGGCCCGTCAGCTAAAGAATATCGCACAGATTGTGCCGCGAAGGTTGTGGTGCCGAGAAGTGACAACGGCCCCTTTGAGCCCTCGGGAAAGGTTACGTCAGGGGCGGAGTGTCGCGGTGCGGCTAAGACAGGGCGTGTGGTCTGGCGAAGGTAACATTGGTGATCTGGATTGGGGCATCTGGGCGAACCGCTTGATAGATCCCGGTTGACAGGCCAAGCGCCACCCAAAAGGGATAAAATAGTGGCGACACGACAAGGTCCCCGACGTGTTGAGCTCAGCGTGCACGGGCTCGGGGCGGTACTCCAGACCCTGGTACGCGACGTTTCGCAGTGCCTGAAACAGGAGAGCGCCATCACCCAGGTCGGGTTTTTGTGACCGCCGTCTATGACCTACCTACGGTTCGTCGCGCCCAAACGACCTCTCGGCACCGGCGGCGGAGCCCCCGAGGCGGACCGTACCAAAGCACCACCTAACACCTCGAGCGCGGACCGAAGGCGAACGCCGGGAACAGACGTGTACAGGCGATGCGGTCCGAGCTGCTCTGTCCCGCAATGGGGAGTGCGAGACCGCACGGCCTGACGGGACGAGATCAAGCAACAGAACTGGACACTGACATAGGAGATAGAGATGACCCATAGACAACAAGGCCTGCGTTGCTGGCCTGCCATCGCTGCCGGCTTGATGGCGACGCTGGCGATGGTGGCCGGCTTCCTGGCCCCCGCGCTTTCACCCGCTGCGGCGGCCAGCACGACCTCAACTACGACCACGACAGCTGTCCCTGGTTCGGTCTGTTCGGCTTCGGTGAGCGGGACTGCCTTCGACCGGACCGGCTGGGTGGCCAGTACCAACGCTGCATCGAGTAGCGCCGACGCGCCCGCCAAGGCATTGGACGGCGACTTGGCGACTCGCTTCAGCACCAACGAGAACCAAGCCCCGGGCTTGTACTTCGAGGTGGACCTGGGCTCGGCGCGGACCTTCGACGCGCTACAGATGAGCGTGCCCGGTTCGCCCACCGACTACGCGAGGGGCTACGACGTCCAAGTCTCTGTTACCGGCACCTCGTGGACCACCGTCGCCACCTGCACCGGGACCGCGACGCCCGAGACCGTCGGCTTCTCCGTCCAAACGGTGCGCTACGTCAAGGTCGTCCTGGATGTGGGGACCTCCAGCGACTGGTGGTCGATCGACGAGCTCAACCTGTACGGCGGCCCTGTCATCACCAGCGCGGCCAGCCTGCGTGCGGTTTCAGGGGAACCAAACACCTTGACCATCACCACCACGGGCTCGCCCGTCCCCGTCCTCAGCTTGTCCGGATCCCTGCCGCCCGGCCTGGTCTTCAAGGCCAACAGCAACGGCACGGCCATTATCTCGGGCACTCCCCCCACTAACGCCACAGGCACCTACGAGGTGACCATCACCGCCACCAACGGGGTGGGCAGCCCGGCCGTCCAGCACCTAGTGCTCACGCTCGCAACCGCCCCTGTCATCACCAGCGCGGCCAGCCTGCGTGTGGTGTCTGGACGAGCCAACACCTTTACCATCACCACTACAGGCTCGCCGGTCCCCGTCCTGAGCGAGTCCGGCACCCTGCCGCCCGGCCTGGCCTTTACGGCGAATACCAACGGCACCGCCATGGTCTCAGGCACCCCACCCACTAACGCCACAGGCACCTACGAGGTGACCATCACCGCCACCAACGGGGTGGGCAGCCCGGCCGTCCAGCACCTAGTGCTCACGCTCGCAACCGCCCCCGCCATCACCAGCGCCTCGGGCTGGCGAGTGCTGCCCGGGCGCTACAACGCCTTCACCGTCACCGCCGCGGGCTTGCCCGTCCCAACGCTCAGCCTGTCGGGCACCCTTCCCCCCGGCCTGGCCTTTACGGCCCACACCAACGGCACGGCCACCATCTCGGGCACGCCGCCGTCCGCCGCCCGGGGCACCTACGAGGTGACCATCACCGCCACCAACGGGGTGGGCAGCTCGGCCGTCCAGTACCTCGCCCTCACGCTCGGTGCCGCCCCCGTCATCACCAGTGTCTCGACCTGGCGAGTGCTGGCCGGGCGCTATAACGCCTTCACCGTCACCACCACGGGCGCCCCGGCGCCGGTCCTGAGCCTGTCCGGCACCCTGCCGTCCGGCCTGGTCTTCAAGGCCAACAGCAACGGCACGGCCACCATCTCGGGCACGCCGCCCGCCAACACCAGGGGCACCTACGCGGTGACCATAACCGCTACTAACGGGGTGGGCAGCCCGGCCGTGCAGTACCTCGTGCTCAGCCTGGGCGGCGCGCCCGTCATCACCAGTGTCTCGACCTGGCGCGTCCTGCCCGGGCAGTACAACGCCTTCACGGTCACCACCACGGGCTCGCCCGTCCCGGTCCTGAGCCTGTCCGGCACCCTGCCGCCCGGCTTGGGCTTCAGGTATAACAACAACGGCACAGCTACCATCTCCGGCACCGTGCCCGCTTACGCCCGGGGCACCTACGAGGCGACCATCACCGCCACCAACGGGGTCGGCAGCCCGGCCGTGCAGTACCTCGTGCTCAGCCTGGGCGGCGCGCCCGTCATCACCAGTGTCTCAGGCTGGCGAGTGCTGCCCGGGCAGTACAACGCCTTCACCGTCACCACTACGGGTTCCCCCGTGCCGGTCCTGAGCGTGTCCGGCACCCTGCCGTCCGGCTTGGTCTTCCGGGACAACAAAAACGGCACAGCCACCATCTCAGGCACACCTCCGTCCAACGCCAGAGGAACGTTTGAGGTGAGCATCACTGCCACCAATGGGGTGGGCAGCGCGGCCGTCCAATACCTCGTCATCGCCCTGGGCGGTACCCGCACCACCACTTCCCTTTCGGCCAGCGCCAACCCGGCACCGGTGGGCCAGGCAATCGCCTATGAGGCCAAAGTAACGCCCGTGACGAACGGGGGCATCGTCAATTTCTTCGCCAACGGGGCGGTCATCACCGGCTGCAGGGATATCGCGGTCAGCACGAGGACAGGCACCGCCACCTGCTCGACCAACTACACGTCCATCGGGGGCCGCCGGGTGGAAGCGTCCTACTCGGGTGACGCTGCTTTCGGGCCCTCCACCTCCGCCGTCTACACCGAGGTCATCAACCACCCCGCGGCCGGTTACTGGCTCGCCACCGCCAACGGGGCGGTCTACGGTCTAGGCGCTGCGCCATCGTTCGGTGGCGTAGCCATATCAGCCACAACGGGCCGAGTAGTGGGCATCGCCGCCACCCCCGACGCCAAGGGTTACTGGGTAGTCACGGCCAACGGGATGGTCGGCGCCTTTGGTGACGCCAAGTACTACGGCGACCTGCTCGCTCTGGGCAAGCACGTTTCGGACATTGTGGCCATCGCCCCCACCTCCAACGGGCGGGGCTACTACCTCGTGGGCGCCGACGGGGGCTTTTTCACCTTCGGCGACGCCAAGTTCCACGGCTCCCTGCCGGGTATCCACATCCACGTGAAAGACGTGGTCGGCATGGTGGCCTCGCCGAACGGTAAGGGCTACCTACTGGTTGGTTCGGACGGCGGCGTGTTCGCCTTCGGCCACACCCGCTTTTACGGCTCCCTGCCCGGGATCGGCAAGCACGTCCACGACATACGGGCCATCCTGCCTTCTTCAACCGGACGGGGTTACATACTCGTCGGCTCGGACGGCGGCGTGTTCAATTTCGGCACCGGGGCCAGGTTCCACGGCTCCCTGCCGGGAGAAGGGGTCAGGGTCTCCAACATCGTGGGCATTGCCCTCACCCCCGACAACGGCGGGTATTACATGGCCAGTACCGACGGCCACATCTACGGTTTCGGGGATGCCCAAGTCTGGGCGGCGCCGGCGGCCCTTCCCTCTAACCTACCGGTAGCCGCGATCGCGGGCACATAACTCAGGCGCTGCTTGAAAGTACCTGCGGTGGGTGCTGTTGTTGCCGTGGGTACCTCCCGGGCCCAGGCGACAGCGGGCGTAAGAGCACGACGACGAGGCGGCCCCCAGGCCTTTCTTATCTCACGATTTCTTGCCCGCCGGGCGACCACTTGGTGCACGCTTAGTCGTCGGCTTGACGGCCAGGTCTGACCGACGGCTCACGACGCCACAATATGACCCGACGCAAGCGGCCACACCAAGATGCCCCCCACCGGGACCGGTGAGGGGCATCGTTATCGTGGTTAGAGCGTCAGGGACAAGGCGGTCGTAGATAGTCAGATCCTGTGGGCGATGGGGAGCTTGTGCAGGCCGAGGGCGACGTCTTCGATGGCTTTGATGTCGTTCTTGGCTACCACCAGGTCGTGGGCCGCTTGGCCTGTTTGGAAGGTCCAGGTCTTGATCTGGCTGGCGTTGCCGGGGTAGCCCGCCGGGGTAAGGGCGAGGGCGTCAGCGGAGACGGGGCCGGTGAGGGCCGTGGCGGCCGTTACCTGAGAAGTGACGTCGGAGAGCAGCGCGGTCGCGTGCGCCGAACCGAGCTCGGTGACGAACGGGGTGAGCTCGGTGACGAGGGCGGTGTAACCACCTTCGGTGACGGTCTCGTTGTCGGCCGCCACTACCAGGTTGACCTGGCCGGTGACCACGGCGTACACCCTCTCGTCGCCGATAACGGCGCTGCGTACCGTGGCCAGCTCGGCGTCGGTGGTGGCGGCGGCGGCATTAGTGGCGTCGGTGGCGAGGGCGCTTTGTTCGTTGGTGACGATGGTGACCAGTGCGGAGCGGTCAGAGGTGGTGACGTTGGCGGCGTTGGCGACTTCGGTCCCGAGCAGGACCAGTTGGACCTGGCGGGCGATGATCTGGCGCTCCAGAGCCTCCTGGGCACGCTGGAACTGAGCGGGGCTGGGGGTCAGCACGGTTTGCGCCTGTACCGCCGGGGCGAAGGCGGGGACCATGGCGGCCGCAGCAATTAGGCCGACCACTGTTGCTCTGGTGGGGTTTAGTTTCATGAGCTCATCTTGAGCCCGTGGTGTGAGGAAGATGTGGGCTTGGCTTGATGGCTACGTGATGATCGCGTACCGGCTCGAAGAGGTGCAGGACGTGCTCCGCGCACGCGGCAGCCCACAAAGCCAGGAGCCGATGGTCGGAGCCCCTAAGCGTTCGCCCACGGCGGATGGTGATGAAGCGGGGGTCGCGATCTTTGGGGAGGATCATGGCGTTGGAGCCCCGCCCTCCGCATCGGGGGCCCCTGCCGAGCACTTCGCTGTTGGCAACCAAAATCCCCTCATGGGTACGCACCGGCGATGGTGCCTGCGTTACGCCGCCTTCAGGTGGTAGGCGGTACCCGAGCTGCTCTGCACCCAGGCGTTCGGCAAAGCTTGGGCGAGGGCGTGCTGAGCCCGCCAGCCCGTGCAGTGACCGGGCGCTATCAGATCCGGTCCCATCTCGACCAGGGCAGCAATGGTCGGCCCGATGATCGGCTCGAAAGCTGGGCCACCTAGGTGGAACCCGCCAAGGATCGCCGCGACTTGGTGGACACCAGTAAGGCGCATGGCGTGGCGGGCGATATTGACGACCCCGGCATGGCCGCAACCGGTTATGACCACCAGGCCTTTGCCGCGCAGGTTCACGACGAGGGCCTGGTCGTCAATGACCTCGGCATCGTGGCGCCAGCGCTGTCCGTGCCATGCCTGGTGGGCGGCGGGCATGCCCCGTTCGAACTCAGTCGTGCGGTCGACCTCCCCGGTGACCAGGATGCAACCCTGCGCCAACACCGACGGCTGGCGGCGCTCGATGACCTCGAAGCCTTCGCGGGCCAGAGCACCGACCGACAACGTGGGGAGCTCGACCGGCTCGGTGCCGGGCACAGCCAGACGCCGGCGCGACCAGATGCCTGGGTGGACGGTGACGGGCAGGCCGTGGCCACGCCGGAGCCGGGCCAATCCACTGAAGCCGCCGGCATGGTCGAAATGCCCGTGGCTGAGCACGACGCCCTGGAGGTCCGCGAAGTCGATGCCTAGGCGCTCGGCATTGACCGCCATGGCATCGGGCGAAGCGCCGGTGTCGAACAGCAGTGTCGATGTCTTGATGTCCTTGCGCACCGTCACCAGAGCAGAGAACCCGTGCTCAGCTACCAGCCCGGCCACGGTCCGGCCTCGCTCAAAAAGCGGTGCCGACACCACGCCGGTGCCCAACGGTGGGCGGACGACGTCGCCACTCGATATGAGGAGGGCATCGAAGGTGTTGTCGACCAAGGTCGTCACCGTCACTTCGTCCACCGGGGCCAGGACGATCGGGTCGACCGCCGGCCCGCCGGCGGCCCTGGGGGTGGCGGCCCCCCGCTCGGCGACATGACCAAGGTCTTCGCACATACGCCGACCATAACCTTCCGGCGCCACCCTTGGGACTTTGGGCTTGGGGACAGCGATGACGTTTCGCGCCGTCGGGACAAATAGTCGTCGAGCCCGTTCGCGAGAGCTCAGGTCCTCATCGCCGGAGCGGTACGGTCCAATGCCGATGGGGCCAGATGGCCGCCGATGACATCTTCAGCGAGGACGACGAGACGAAGGTTGTGGTTGCGGGCATGGTTGCGCAAGGCCGTGAACGCCTGCTCCATGTCGAGGCCGGCTCTTTCGGCCACCACCCCTTTGGCTTGCTCGATGACGATCCGGCTGTTGAGGGCGTGCTGGCGTAGTTGGTCGACGACCTGGGCCTCGGGCCGGGCGCGCTGCTGGAGGATGGCGATGGTGGCGATGTCGGCCAGGGCCTGGGCGGCGTCGATGTCGGCTTGGTGCATTTCGCCGACCTCGGCGTGGAACAGGTTGAGGGCGCCGATCACGGTGCCCCCTAGCCGCATGGGCAGGGCATGCACTGAGCCGAAGCCGGCGGCGAGCGCCTGAGGGGCAAAGCGGGGCCAGCGAGCCTTGACGGTGGCGAGGTGTTGGTCCACGACCGCTTTGCCGCTGCGGTAGCAGTCCAGGCACGGGCCCTCCTCCGACTGCAGCTCGAACAGTTCCAGGGCCCGCATGGCCCCACTGGAGGAGGCCATCACCCGCAGGGTTCCATCAGGCCCAGCCAACATCAGACCGGCGGCGGCAACATCGACCACCTCGACGCAGCGCTCGGCGAGCAGGCTCAGCAGCTCGACCACATCGAAGCCCGCCACGAGCGTGCCGGCCAGCTCCACCAGGGCCCGGGCCAGCAGCGCTTCTCTCGGCGCCGGGCCTCGGGTCACATCGGTTGTGGCCACGTTGGGCCTTCCTGGGCCGGGAGGGCGGCCCTAGCTAGCGCTAATGCTATGCCGCTCCGACCCTCGATGTTGGCCGGCCCCTATGCGAAAGGCCCAGCCCTCCGGCCCGAGGCCATTCTCGCCGTCACTACGGCTGGGGCGGACCGAGGCGCAATGGACCTCGACGAGGTCCATCATCTCGACCAGCGTTCCCTGTTCGCCGGGCGCGTCACTTGTCCTCGGTACCCAGCCACCGCCCCTACGGCAGCTCCGCCGAGCGCACCAGGCGTGCTCGTGGCGCGCCTAATGGGGGCCCATCGGCGAAGCGAGGCTGCCTTAGCCCCAACCTCGGCCGTGCTGGCGCAGCCGAGGGCCCCACCGATCAGGCGGGGAGCGGGCGGCGTTGATGGGTTTGGCAGGGCCTTAGCGTCCAGACGGTGTAGAACGGGTGGTAATGCCCGGCAGCGACGACCTCATCACTAGCGGGGCGGGCCCGGCCTCCGAGCTCGTCGTCAATTTCACCCAGGTAGCTCAGCGCCTGTTCCTGGCCGGTGGGGTTGAGCTCACCCTGCAGGCGGTAGTGGACTTGGCCCTAACCAGCATCGAGGGTTGCGACTTTTCCGGCATCTTCATCCTCAAGGCGGGGCGGGTCACCACGCCGGCGCTCGCTCGCCCGGTGGTAGCCGACCTCGACGCCCTCCAGCTCCGCCTGGGCGAAGGGCCCGGCCTCGATGCGATGACCGAGAGGACAACCTTCTACGCCGAGGACCTGAACGGAGATCCCAGGTGGCCCACCTTCGGGCCGCAGGCGGCCGAGGCCGGGGTACGAAGCCTCCTCGCCCTGTGCTTGACGGGCGACGGCACCATGGGGGCTCTCAACCTCTACGCCCGCTACCCCCTGGCCTTTGGGGCGCTGGACCGGGCCCGAGGGGTGGTCCTGGCCGGCCTGGCCGGCCTCGCCCTCGGCCTGGCCGAGGCCCATGAGGAGCAGGTACGCCGAGCGGAGAACCTGCGCCACGCCCTCGTCACCCGGGAGCTGATCGGCCAGGCCCAGGGGATCCTGATGGAACGTGAGCGCATCACCTCGGAGCAGGCTTTCGAAATCCTGCGTGCCGCGTCACAAAACCTCAACACCAAGCTCTGGGAGGTGGCCCAGGACCTGGTCGAAACGGGTGAAAGGCCCCAGACCGAGTTGTCCCGGGCCGAGCCGAAAGCTGGGTAGCTCTGGGGCGATCGCGTCGGTCGTCTCTTTGTCGTGTGGCTGAACATCTACGCCCGGCTCGGCGACGGAGGCTCAGAGCGCTAATCGCGACGCCCGCAAGCTCAGGTCCTCATCGCCGAGCCGTACGCCGGTCGCTACCCGGCGGCTGGCACCCCGTTGGTCGGGACGTCCGATCTCATGGTCG
>Ga0302320_10018658_pt1 | contig 13976 bp, 6 predicted proteins | sample Bog_T0_3_FD_202130 | JGI IMG/M metagenome (GOLD analysis project Ga0302320, IMG submission 202130) | Peat permafrost microbial communities from Stordalen Mire near Abisko, Sweden - Bog_T0_3 | ecosystem: Environmental > Terrestrial > Soil > Wetlands > Peat | place: Sweden: Abisko, Stordalen Mire... | reverse complement strand
TTTGAGCCTCACGCTCTTCGAGAAAATGCCCATTTCACAGGCACTTGCTCAACTTCCACCCCCTTCCACATCACCAGATGCCGATAATCATCAATGTTTATTGGGCTTTTAAGCGGGACAGGAGTGCGACCGCCTGTTTTAGCGGCCCGTGGCGGCCGGGCGGCCGGCAGGAAGATTTAGCGGAGTTGCAAGTTTTGGAGGTCAAGGAACTCGAAGCACCCGCAGGGGTTGAACCCCTGCGCTGGATTTTGCTGACTTCGCTGGCCTGCTCCAGTTTGACGCAAGCGCGGCGGATCGTGGGCCGCTATACGGCGCGGTGGCACATTGAGGAATACCACAAAGCCCTCAAGAGCGGTGCGGGCATCGAGGACAGTCAATTGAAACAAGCCTACCGGTTGGAGAGCCTGATCGCCGTATTATCACTGGTGGCTATCCGCTTGCTGAACACCAAACTGCTGGCCGCCGCCTGTCCGGATCAAGCGTTGCCACCGGAACAGGTCGGAGTGGAGGCGTTGCAGATTTTAGCCAACCGATTGGGAACTCCAAAAGCTGGGTGGACCCAAAGCGCGTTCTGGCTGGCGGTGGCTCGCCTGGGCGGATTTATCGGGCGCAAAGGCGATGGTTCACCCGGCTGGCAAAACATCTGGCGCGGCTGGCAACGCTTGATCTGGATGACCGAAGGATTAGTCAACTTCAACCACCTCCAAAACAGATGTGGGTAAAGACAAGCCATTCATGGCTGGGTTCACGATTCGGGAACGTCCCCAGTCCCGTCAGGGACGAAAGAATTATTCTGCCGTCGCTCCGTAGAGCAGGAAAATCATCCGCCGTCCCCTTGAAAATCCGCGTGTCGTGATTGGCATTGATATTTCGCCCACCGCCTGCCGCGTCATGGCCAAACGCTTGCGCGATGTTTGCACCTTCCGGAAAGCGAACGGCTCTGGCGTGCCGGACGCGGCTTCGTCGTCCGCGACCTGCCGTGGACGGTGGAGAAGCTGCGCGTCATCCCGCCGTTTGAATTTGAGAACTGGGCGTCATCGCCCTCGGCGGCATCCCGAACAAGGTGCAAGTCGGCGACATGGGCGTGGATGGCCGCATCTTCCCCGTCTCCTCCAGCGCCGCGCCGCGCAAGCAGCAGCCCGGCGAACTCGGCCTGAAAGAACGCTGGTATCCCATCCAGGTGAAACAAAAGGACAAGGCCGGCCGCCCGGACATAGACGCCTTTGAAGCCATGATGATGCGCGAGGATTGCGAGAAAGGCTTCTTCGTGTCGTTCGATTATTCGTCGGACGCGTTGCAGGAGATCGAATCGTTTTTCAAGCGCAGCCACAAAGTCATCGTCGCCCTGACGGTGCAGGAAATCTTGGAAGAACACATTGCGAAGAAGCTGGTTTGAGTTAATGTTTGGAAAGTCAATCGAAGTCAATCTATGAAAACCCTGCTTTTAATCGCGGCTGCTCTTTGCAGTCTGTTCACCGCTGTTAATCCTGCCTTCGCCCAAGGCACGGCGTTCACCTATCAAGGCCGGTTGAACAACAGCGGCAGTCCGGCCAACGGCAGCTACGATCTGGCGTTCACGCTTTACACGACCAACGTCACGGGCAGCGCCATTGCCGGGCCGGTCACCAACACCGCCGTGGCCGTGACCAATGGTTTGTTCACCACGCTGGTTGACTTTGGCCCGAACGCATATACCGGCACGAGCAACTGGCTGGAGATTGCCGTCAGCACGAATGCCGCGAATAGTTTCACCACCCTCGCGCCCCGGCAGCAGATCACGCCCACGCCTTATGCCCTCACAGCGGAAAACGCCAACAATCTGGCCGGTCTGTCGGTGCAGCCCAATGCCAGCAGCGGTGCGCCCAATCTGATCGGCGGCTCGCCGGTCAATTTTGTTTCCACCGGCGTCGTTGGCGCGACGATTGGCGGCGGCGGGGCGATTAATTACCGTGGCAATTCCTATACCAACAGCGTCACCAGCAGTTTTGGCACGGTGGGCGGCGGCTTTGACAATACTGCGGGAGGTTATGGAACCAGTTCCACTGTTGCTGGAGGCTCTCAAAATACAGCGTCCGGCTACAGCAGCACCGTGGCTGGCGGCAATGGCAACAACGCCATTGGCGGGCACGATTCAACGGTCGGTGGTGGCCAGAACAACACTGCCAGCGGTTATTATGGGGCGACGGTAGGCGGCGGCAATAACAACCTGGCCAGTGGTAGCTATTCAACGGTGGGCGGCGGCAATAACAACACTAACTCCGGTGGTGATGCGACGATTCCCGGCGGCAGTCAAAATGTCGCCAGTGGCAACTATTCTTTTGCCGCCGGGCAGCAGGCGCAGGCGGTTAATGACGGCACCTTTGTTTGGGCGGATTCGCAAGGTGCGTCGTTCGCTTCCACCAACAATGACAGCTTTAATGTCCGGGCGCAGGGCGGCGTGCGTCTTGTCACTGGTGGCGCGGGACTGACGGTGGATGGCCCCTTGAGCGGCAGTGGCGCAACGGTTTGGCAGGTGCCCGCAGGCACGGCGGTGCAAGCCCAATCCAACACGGGTTATCTCCTGACCAATTCCCAAAGCGTGACAGTAACACTGCCAGCCGCACCCAATGTGGGCGACGTGGTGGAAGTCTTTGAAGCTGGTGCCGGCGGTTGGACCATGGCTCAAAATGCCACCCAATCGGTTTTATACAACATTGTTCCGGCATCCAATAATACCTGGGTTCAGACCAGCGCGCCCCTTGAACATTGGACCTGTATTGCCTGCTCGGCCGACGGCACCAAATTGACGGCGGGGGTGGCTAATGGCGGCATTTATACCTCGGTTAATTCGGGCGCCAACTGGAACCTGACCAGTGCGCCTAGCGGAGGCTGGTGGACAAGCATTGCCTCCTCGTCCGACGGCACCAAGCTGGCGGCGACAGTTTTGTCAGGTGGCATTTATACCTCGACCGATTCGGGTGCCAACTGGGTTCAGACCAGCGCGCCCAGCAAACAGTGGACAATGATTGCCTGCTCGTCCGACGGCACCAAATTGGCGGCGGGCGTGTATGGCGGCGGCATTTATACCTCAACCAATTCGGGGGCTAACTGGACCCTGACCAGCGCGCCTAGCGCAAACTGGTTCGGCATTGCCTGCTCGTCCGACGGCACCAAATTGGCGGCGGCGGCGGATGTGGGCGGCATTTATATTTCGAGTAATTCTGGGGTTAACTGGACCCAGACCGGCGCGCCTAGCGCAAGCTGGTTCGGCATTGCCTGCTCGTCCGACGGCGGCAGGCTGGCGGCGGGAGCAGGTGGCGGCGGCATTTATACCTTGTCCTACTTCAGCCCCAACTGGATCAAAACCAGTGCCATCAGCACTAATGGTTGGGGCGCCATCGCCTCTTCGTCTGATGGCAGCAGCCTGGCGGCGATGGTGAATTATGGTGGTATTTACACCTCGGCCGACTCGGGTGCCAACTGGGTTCAGACCAGCGCGCCCAGCACCGGCTGGTCAGCCATTGCCAGCTCGGCCGACGGCACCAAATTGGTGGCGGTGGTGGGGGAAACCCTTTACAGCACGGGGATGTCGGGCGGGATTTGGACGGCTGGATACGGCCGCGTTCCCGTCGAGACCAGCACCGGAACCGGTGGTTTTTTGGGTGGAGGTCAGGGATCCGGCGTCAAGCTAATCTACGCGGGCGGCGGCCAGTTCGTTCTTGTGAATAAACAAGGCAGTATTTATGGGGAATAGCCGCGAACTGTCCGTTGCAATCCCGGTGAAACGGGCGGCCAACCAAACAAATCAAATGAAAACTTGCCTTAAAATTCAGTTACGGTGTTTCATTTCCGTCCTTTTGCTGGCGTTGTCCACAGCCACGCTCTGCGCCCAAACCTACACGATTGACTGGTATAAAATCGCCGGCGGCGGCGGCACCAGCACGGGCGGCACTTACCAAGTGAGCGGCACCATTGGCCAGCCGGACGCCAGCGGCGCGATGAGCGGCGGCGATTATTCCCTCACTGGCGGATTCTGGAGCCTCATTTCTGTCGTGCAAACCGCAGGCGCACCGACATTGACCATCACCCATTCGGGCAACACTGTGACCATTTCATGGCCGTATCCCTCGACCGGCTGGACGTTGCACCAGAATTCAGATTTGACGACGGCCAACTGGTCACCCAGCGGCGGCATTGCCAACGACGGCACGAACAACTTCATCATCCTCACCTCGCCAACGGGGAAATTATTCTTCCGCTTGAGCAATCCTTGAAGATCCGCGCCGGGATTGGCATTGATATTTCGCCCATGCCTGTGCGTCATGGCCAAACGCCTGCGCGACGTTTGCGCGTTGCCGGAAAGCGAACCGCTCTGGCGCGCCGGACGCGGCTTCGTCGTCCGCGACCTGCCGTGGACGGTGGAGAAGCTGCGCGTCATCCCGCCGTTTGAATTTGAGAACTGGGCCGTCATCGCCCTCGGCGGCATCCCCAACAAGGTGCAAGTCGGCGACATGGGCGTGGATGAGGACACCCGCGCTCCCAATCATCCATCGCAAAATGAATACCGGAAAAGAGTTCCTGTCCACCTGCATCTGAATTTCACAAGGCGAGTAGTTTGCACCCGATTGCAGCCATCAAACGGCCATTTCCTGACATACAAACAAGGTCCCGATATATCGGCCACGCATTTCCGAATATCGGGAATTGGATTCCTAATATCCGGAATCCAGTTCCGAATATACGGAAATGCCTGCCGGATATTCCGTATGGGTTTCAGTGATATGGGAACCGCGGGCCTGATATCGGGCGTAGATTTCCTGTCATTGGGAAATATTTGCCGGATATACGGCAATGATTTCCCCTTGTCAGGCAGGGTCGGACGTATCCACGGAAATGTCCGGCGTCTGTCAGGAATTGGCTCCAATCCCTTCCCCGCTCCACGCCGGAATGGGCCTTAACCCTTTGGTTGCAAGGGATAATGCATATTTTAAGATGAATTGTAGATATGTTAATCATATACTATTAAGTCAAATTGTTCCTAATTCATAGTGATTAGAATTGCTTGGCACACCCCTTGCTAAGAGCCATGTGTCAGTGTGAAACAACAACAAAAATAAAAAGTTAAAGAAAAACAAAAAAGACAAAATGAAAACAAACACATATAACGGGAGGACATCCTTATGATCGTCAAGCCCTTAACCGGATGGATAGGTGAGAACGGCGACTCGCTGTTTCTCAACAATTCGAGCGTGGTGCTGACGGCGCTGGCCGACAACGCCACGATCTACACCACTCCCACACCGCCGCTGGCGGAGGTTCAACTCTCGCTGGACAACCTGTCCGATGGCATTGCCGCCATGGTGAACGGAGGTCAGGCAGCCACCATCAACAAGAACAACCTGCGCCTGGTGGCCAACAACCTCATGCGCCAGCTTGCGGCCTATGTGGCCATCGCGTGCAAGGGCAGCATGACAAACCTGATCTTGAGCGGTTTTCCGCCTCAAAAGCCGGTGCGCACCCCCATCGGCCCGATGCCCCAGCCGCAAGGCCTCACGGTCAGCCACGGCCCGCAATTGAGCCAGTTGGTGGCCAGGGTCAACCCGGTTTTTGGCGCGGCCAATTACAACTTCCGCCTGATGCCAAACACGCCCGGAGCGGTGCCGGTGGTCGAGCAGGACACGGCATCCACCCACACCTTCGACAACCTGACGGCGGGAGTGAGCTACAAGATTGATGTGAGCGTGCTGGGCGCGGCTGGCGTAAGTGACTGGAGCAATCCAGCCAGCCTGACCGCCGACTAAACTCAAATTCCGAATCTGACAAAATCAGAGCGCGCCGGACAAAATCTGGCGCGCTCTTTTTTTGTGTCACGGTGCCATTGCAAGCTGGCGCGCGCGCCTGATTTTGGGACTGTCTGATTGGCAAACTTTTTCCGCAAACCGCAAATATATTTGGAGTATTTGCCAATGAATGCGCAGTTTTCCTGAAGGTTTGCTCGATCTGCAACCTTATTGTTAATCAATCGGCTAATTGATTTGACAAAATCGTGAACCTCTGCGAATGTCGAACATTCTTGTCTGCGATAATATGTAAAATATTTAATGACAATTGCTTTGATTTATGAAAATGAAACTGACCCCCACTCGGAACTCAATCCTTCAAATTAACATCCTGCTCTTGCTGGCGGGCGTGCTGGGCGCGCAGGCGCAGACGACCTACTTCAAAGAGAACAACGCCACCGCCATCAACTCCAGCGCGAGTTGGGCGACAACCACCGGCGGCACGACGCCCGCCGGTCCTCCCGGCCCCGGCGACATCGGCGAGTGGGACAGCACCGTGACGGCGGCCAACACCGTCGCCGTTGGCGGCCCGCTGACCATCGGCGAAATCCTGATTGCCAACCCTGGTGGCGCCGTGAGCATCACCGATGGAACGGCGGCAAACATTTTGACTCTCAATGGTGTCAGCGGACTGGGAATTAATAATTCCGCCGCGACCCAGAATTTGACCATTGGCGCGCCATTGACGCTCGGCGGCAATCAGACGTGGAACATCGCCAGCGGCCGGACTGTGGCCTTGAACGGCGTGAACGCCCTGGTCATGAACACAAGCGTGTTGACGGTAAAGGGCGGCGGCACGTTAAACGTGAATTTCTCCAGCGACGAGACCGGCAGAGTGGCGGCTTCCACTGCGGGCGCTGGGGTGGTGCTCAATAACAGTTTTTTGGGTATGGCGCTTGTGAGCAACACCTCCGAAGCGAACGCCAATCCGTTCTTTGGCGGCAATGTCACGCTGACGCTGACGGGCAACAACACGATGACGATTACGGGCACTGCCACCACCGGCAACCACACCCAAACTTTCTCCACCCTCACGATGAATCCCGGTTCTGACATCATGACCTACGGAACACGCGGCTCTTCTTCGGGAGTCTCCATAAGTTTCACGGCGGTCAGCCGCAACGCCGGTTCGATGGTGGATGTCACAATCAGGAGCGGTGCCTCGACTTTTGGCAACTCCATTCAGTGTTACGGTTTTCCCGGCTCGACGGTTCTGGGCTATGCCACCAGCAGCCAGGGTGATTGGGTGTTGGCGGCTGGGGCGACCACGGCGACGACGACGAATGGAAACTTCGCCGCTAATACTTTTACCACATCCACCGCCGATGTCACAGTGACGGCAAATGACACCCCCGCCACTTTCACAATCAATTCATTGCGTTTCGTCGCGGCGGGACCGCTCACGCTCACCCTGTCTGGTGTCAATACGATCAACTCTGGAGGTATTTTGGCGAACAGCACGGTTGGGGCCAGCACCGCCACCATCACCGGCGGCACCCTGACCTCGGCAAATATCGCCGCCCTGGCCACTGGAAATGCCGCCACCAATGCCAACGGCGTTGCCGATCTGATTGTCATTAACAACAATTCCACCGCCGGCAGCAGCGTTGTCGTCAATTCCGTCATCGCGGACAATGGCGCCTATCCGGTCGGCCTGACCGCCGGTTCCACGCTGGGAACCGCACCCAGCGGACCCATTCAATTGGGCGGGGCGAACACCTTCAGCGGTCCGACCTACATCACCAAGGGCATACTCCAGTTGAACAACGCGCTGGCGTTGCAGGACAGCGCGCTCAATTACAGCCTGCCCGGAACCTTGAGCTTCGGCACACTCACCGCCGCAACATTGGGCGGGTTGAGCGGCGCGAACGGGTTGGTGCTCACAAACTCCGCTGGCGCGGCGGTGGCTTTGAGCGTGGGCAATAACAACAGCACCAACACTTACTCCGGCGTGATGAGCGGATCCGGCAGCCTCACAAAGATTGGCCCCGGCACGCTGATACTTGCCGGCACGAACACTTACACCGGCGTCACAACTGTCAGCGGCGGCACCTTGGGCGGCAGCGGCTCGATTGCCGGCATTGTCACGAATCAGGCTGGCGGCAACATCGCCCCCGGAGCGGGTGTCAGCGCGCCGGGAACGGTGTTGACTCTCAACAGCAACCTGACCTTGTCCGCAGGCTCGGCGCTCACTTTTAATGTCAGCACCAACCTCGGAACAAACGATCAGATTGTGGTGAATGGTGCCCTGACGTTGAATTCCGCCGTCTTTCATCTCAAGGCACCGAGCGCATCGTTGAATCTTGGTTTTGGCACCTACGTATTGATTACCAATGCGAGTTCGATCACGGTCGTCGGCTCCCCCTCGCTGGTCTGGGATGCCCCGCCGGCGAACCCGGGCCAGTATGCGCTTGCAGTTTCGGGCAACGCTGTGTCGTTGCAGTATGTGACGGGCGCGGGACCGATAATCTATGGGGTGGGAGCCAATCCGAATCCCGCATATCCCAATGAAACAGTGTTGATCAGCGCCACCGTGGTGACCAACGGGCACCCGATAGCCAGCATCACGGCGGATGTGAGCCAGTTGGCGGGAACAGGGCAGCCGGGGTCGGGCATAACCACACTGCCGCTGGTGTTGTCGGCCACTCCGAATGTCTATACCAACAGCGTGGTGATTGGCGCGGGGGTTTCCGTCGGCAGTGTCACCAACATCGTCATCGCGGTTGACAATGCGACGCCGACTGCCAACACCACCTACGCCACGAACACATTGAGCATCATCTACGGCGCGCCGACGATAACGGCTTCGGCCAGCCCCAATCCGGTGGGACTCAACCAGACCATCACCATCACTGCGACAGTGACCGCGCAATCTTACCCGGTCAACCCGAATAGTGTGACGGTGGACGTGAGCGCGATCGCCGGCGTGCCGAACACGATAATAACGCTGTATTTGTCATCGGTTGCCAATGTCTATACCAACAGCTACACCGTGGCGAACACGACTTCGTATGGCCCGCAGACCCTGACCGTTTATGCCGCGGATAACCAGAGTGAGCTCGGTTCGGGCACCATTAATTTGACCGTCAGCGAGATTGATGTCTGGACGGGATTGGGCGGGGACAACAACTGGAGCACGGGGCCGAACTGGTTTAGCGGGGTTCCGCCAAGCTCATCGGGAGCTCCTGTGATTTTTTCCGGGACCACGCAACTGACGTCGGACATGAACAGCAGCTACTCCTTGACGTCGCTGACCTTCAACCCGACGGCCGGGGCCTTCAGCATCACCGATCCCAGTTCCACGCTGACGTTGACGGGAAGTGTGACCAACAATTCTACCAGCAGCGAACTGGTGGATGTGCCCGTGGTGCTGGGCGCGGCGGTGACTTTGAATGCGGCTTCGGGCAATCTTGTGCTTGATAAGACCGTTGACAATGGCGGCCACCTGCTGACGTTGACAGATTCATCCGCAACGACCAACAACTTGAGCGGCGTTGTTTCCGGCGCTGGTGGTTTGACCCAGAACGGCCTGGGCACGACCCTGCTTTCCGGCAGCGACACTTACACCGGCGCGACGACCGTCAACGCGGGCGCGCTGCTTATTTCCGGCGACAACACCGGGGGTGCGCTCACCGTCAACGCGGGCACGGTGGCCATTTCCGACAACAGCACCACTTTGTCGGGTGTCATGAACGTCAGCGGCGGCGCATTGAATATCATCGCCGGCACGACGACAGATTCGGACAATGCCAATGGCAACGTGATCATTGGCAACTCCACAAACCTGGCAACCCTGTCCATCAGTTCGGGGGCTGATTTTGAAAATAACGCTGGCACGACTGTCAGGCTATACATGGGAAATGTCGCCAACAGTGTGGCTGTGATTAACAATGCCGGCATTTTGGACATGAACAACGATGGTCCTTCGCTTATTGCCAAATCCACCGGTGCCAGCGCCGCCATTTACAACACCGGCACATTTACTTTTGGTGCCGGAGCTGTCAATACGGACTTTGGAGACGGCGCCGGTGCCTACGGTTATTTCTACAATAACGGCACGTTTAGCGCTGCCGGCTCGAGTGGAGTGCAGTTTGGCTGGGGCGGCAACGGCGCGGCAAACTATGGCGCGGGTGCCAGCAGCGTGCTGGATGTGGCAGGCGGCACTTTTACGGTGGCAAACGCCCTCCATAACGGAACCATTCTAGCCACCAATGCAAACGGCGGGTTGAGCCTCAATTATGGCAACGGTGGCACCAATCAGGAAACGTCCCAGATCAACGTCACGGCGGGCGGAACGCTCACGGTGGGTTCGGTGACCAACGGCCCGGTGGCGGTCAACGGCTTTCCGAACGCGTATGCCTCAATCAACGTCTCCGGTGCCGGCTCCTTGTTTTCGACTCCTGTGGGGGGTGGCATTTATCTGAACGGGGTGAATAATGCAAATGACATCGCCACGCTGTCGCTGGCCAATGGCGGCGCGCTGGACACTTCCTATATCACGAATGCCGGGACGACTTCGTCCCAGGTTTTCTCTTTGAACGGCGGCACGTTGGCCGCGACGGCAAGTGGCACCCTAATTTCGGGCGGCGTGACGACTTACATTGAAGCGGGCGGCGTGAACACCATTGACAACGGAGGATTCATTGCGACGATCGCCTCCGCCCTACAGACGCCCTCCGGCAGCGGAGTGACGGGCATCGCGCTCGGAGGCACGCTGACCGGATATATTGGGGCTCCGGTCGTGGTCATTTCAGGCGGCGGCGGGACGGGCGCTGCGGCGATAGCGGCGTTCAATCCGGCGACCGGCACCATCACCGGTGTCACCATTACCAGTCCCGGATCGGGCTATACCAACGCGCCAACGGTTGCCCTCATCGGTGGCAGCGGCGCCTCTGGCGTGGGTGCGCGGGCCGGGACGGCGACGGCCACGGCAACGATCGGTCCGGTGGGCAGCGGCGGAGTGACATTCACCAGCGCGGGCACAAACATATTGGCCGCTGTGAACACCTATACGGGCAATACGATCATCAACAGCGGGACGCTGCAACTGGCCAGCGGCGGTTCCATCAATAATTCGTCCAATATTGTTGTGGCCGCCGGTGGAACATTGGATGTTTCCGCGCTGGCCTCTCCTGTCCTGGTCGCCAACCAGTCTCTGTCTGGCCTTGGCACGGTGAATACGCCGCTGGGCGGCGCCTTGGGGGCTGCCAGCGGTTCAATCATTGCTCCGAGCATGGAAGGGGCAACCCAGGTTGGCACCTTGACCTTTAGCTCCGGCGGACTCGCTCTGGCCGGTGGCGCAAAGGCCGGTTTCTATTTAAGCGACACTTACAATGGGGTCAATGACCAGATCTCCATCGGCGGGGCTTTGACGGTGTCGAACAATTACATCCATATCAAAGCGCCAAGCAGTTCGGACAGTCTGGATGCTTCTGGAAATGATTATGTCCTGATGGCCGCCAGCTCCATCTCCGGCAGCCTGCTGAATACCATGCCCGTCTGGGATGTGGCGCCCCTCAATGCGGCGCACTATCAGCTTGTGAAATCGGGCAACTCGATCAACCTGCACTATTCCGTGAACATTCCGCCCACGGCGAGCGGTTACGCCACCCCCTCGACAAACGCATTGCGCAACGGGACCGTGCTCATCACTGTAACCGTGACGAATGGCTCCAGCCCGACAATCAGCAGCGTCACCGTGGATGGGACTTCGCTTGGACAATCCGTGGTGACCCTGAAGCGGGTTGGGGCAACCGCTGTTTGGACCAACAGCGTCATGGTTCCGGTGACCACGGCTCTCGGAGTTGTGACATTGCCTGTGGCGACGACGGACGGCAATAACCTGACGGGCGCTTTCGCCATCACCTTCACAGTGGTGCCCTCCACCGAGACATGGGATGGCTTGGGCTCGGCCGGGAACTGGAGCACGAATCAGAACTGGGTGAGCGGGTCTGCGCCGGGATATGTGGGTGACAGTCTGGTATTTGCCGGCCTGACAAGGTTGTCGCCGAACATGGACACCAACTACAGCATCGCGTCGCTGACCTTTGACGTGACGGCGGGTGCGTTCACGATCATGAATGCGGCGAACACGCTGACGCTGACGGGGAGCGTGACGAACAACTCGGCGAACGTGGAGACGCTGGGGGTGCCGGTGGTGTTGAGCGGGACGGAAACGATCAACGCGGCGTCGGGCAACCTCGTGATGAACACCAACGTGTCCGGCGTCGGCGGGGTGATTGCGGCGGGGACAAACACGGTGACCCTGGCGGGCAGCAACACCTACAGCGGGCCGACAATGGTCATCAGCAATGCCATCCTGCAACTGGCGAACTCCAACGCGGTGAGCGGCAGTGCGCTGACGTTGAACAGCGGCTCCACATTGCAACTGCGCGGGGATGCCAACACAACGTTTGCGCCGGCGAGCCTGGCGTTGCAGAACGCCCCGGACACTTTGAACTTTGATGCCAGTCCGCTGACGAGCGCAGCAGGCCACACGCTGGCATTGTCCGGCGCGCTGGCCTCCGCGAGCAGTGCGGATCAGACCATCAATGTGACTGGCAACAGCACTTATACGCTGTCATTGGGAGCCATCAACTTGAGGGCGGACACGGCCCACACGCCTTTTGCCAGCCTCAACATCAACACATTGTCCAGTGGGCCGGCTGTGACGATCTCCTCGATCACGGTGGGGAATTGGGGCAACTCATTGAACATGAATGGCGGCGGCAAGGTGACCGTCACGGGCAACCTGGGCAACACGTCCAACGGATCCTTGGAATTGTTTGTCAACAACGGCACGACAGTCACGCTACAGGGCGTGTCGGTGAAGGCCAACACGGGTGATGCTTTCAAATATGACGTGGCGAACGGGACGCTGGTGCTGGACAACAGCTACGCGCTGACGAACTATCCGGGCGGGACCGGACTTGGCCAGGGCTTGTTTGTTCTGGGCGCGGCAACGAACATCTTTTACGGAACCGGTTACACGCTGGAGGCGGGAGTGCTGACGGCGACGAACAACAGCTACAACGCGGCGGTGTATCTGGGTGATGCCAACAATCTCACCGGCGGCCTGACGATACCCGCGAATCTGACAAACAATGTGTCGGATGGCGATGTGACATTCACGAACACTGGAACGATGACGATCGGCGGGCAGAACACGAGCGGGACCAACACCTACGCCAATCCGATCATCCTGGGCTGGACGGCCAACAAGGGCAAGAGCGTGACTTTGGTGGCTGCGACTGGCGGCGAGGTGGACTTCACGGGTGGCATTCGAGCCAATGGCACTGACACCACGGCGGGAATCACCGTGGGTGATGCGACGCATGGCGGTATCGTCAGAATACGCGGGACGGCCAATACTTACGCCGGCACCACCATGGTCAGCAACGGGACATTGATCGTGAGCGGCACGGTTGGCAATGGGGCGGTGGCTGTTGCTGGCGGAACGATGCAGGTGAGCGGCACGGCTGGCAATGGCCCGGTGACAGTGTCCAACGGGACATTGCTGGTCAGCGGGACGATTGGGACTGGCGCGGTCACCGTTGGCAATGGAGGCACGTTGTCCGGCGGCGGCACGATCGGCGGCGCGGCAGCGATTCAGACTGGCGGCAGCGTGGTTCCCGGACAAGGCGCCAGCGCGGCCGGGACAGTGTTGACCATAGCCAACGGGCTGACCTTAAGCACTGGCAGCACCACCACCCTGGCGGTGTCGCACAACATCCACACCAACGACCAGATAACCTGTGTGGCGATTGTTTATGGCGGGACGCTGAACGTGACAACGGTTGCCGGGGATGCGCCGCTGGCTTCGGGCGACACCTTCCAATTGTTCAAGGCCAACTCGTCCGCCTTTTATTCAGGCAGTTTCAGCGCGACCAACCTGCCGGCGTTGAGTCCGGGACTGGTTTGGAGCAACAGCCTTGGGGCTGGCGGGAACGGGACCATCACCGTGACGGGCACGGTGGTGTCGGGGGCGCCGGTGACCATCAGCGGCGGGGCGATCACTGGCGGGATGTTTGTGATCAGCGGGACGAACGGGGCGCCCGGGGCGCAATACCGGATCTTGGAGACGACGAACGCGGCGCTGGCGATAACCAATTGGACGCCGGTGTGGACGAACGTGTTTGGCGCGGGCGGGAGCTTCAG
>Ga0302320_10018653_pt1 | contig 13978 bp, 7 predicted proteins | sample Bog_T0_3_FD_202130 | JGI IMG/M metagenome (GOLD analysis project Ga0302320, IMG submission 202130) | Peat permafrost microbial communities from Stordalen Mire near Abisko, Sweden - Bog_T0_3 | ecosystem: Environmental > Terrestrial > Soil > Wetlands > Peat | place: Sweden: Abisko, Stordalen Mire... | reverse complement strand
TTCGTAGGTCTTGGCCAGCTGCTCCAGGTCCAGGTGGGTGTAGCGCTGGGTGGTGCTGAGGCTGGCGTGGCCCAGCAGTTCCTGGATGGCCCGGAGGTCCATGCCGTGGCTCAGCAGGTGGGTGGCGAAGCTGTGGCGCAGGGCGTGGGGGCTCACCCGGGCCCGCAGGGCGGCCCGTTCCAGGGCCCCGGTCAGGAAGGCGCGGACGCTGGTGGGGGTGAGCCGCCCGCCGCGCTGGTTCAGGAACAGCGCCGGGGTGCCCGGCAGGTTCTTTTCCGCCAGGAACTCCCGCCGGCGCGCCAGGTAGTCCCGGAGCACTTCCGCGGCCTTTTCGTGGAAGGGCACCAGCCGCTCCTTGCTGCCCTTGCCGAGCACCCGCAGGGTGCGCTGTTCCATGAGCAGATCCTGGAGATCCAGGCCGGTGAGCTCGGAGACCCGCAGCCCCGCCGCGTAGAGCAGCTCCAGCAGGCAGCCCAGGCGGGCCGTGAGGAAGTCGGTGGCCGTCAGGTCCAGCAGGGCCGCGCTTTCACCCTCGGTGAGGAACGCCGGGAGGCGCCGGGGCAGCTTGGGGTTGCGCAGGCCGGAGGCCGGATCGGCCTCGATCCGCTGGGTCTCGAACAGCCACCGGTAGAAGCTGCGCACCGTGGACAGGATCCGGGCCTGGCTGGCCGGGTCCAGGCCCCGCTCGCCCAGCTCCAGCGCGAACCGGCGCAGGGTCCTGGGCGGCACGTCCCACCGGCCCCAGGCGTTGCCCGCGGCATGGGCCAGGAGCTTGCCCAGGTCACCGTCCTGGGCCATGAGGGTGTGCCTGGACACGCCCCGGGCGCGCTGCTCCAGCCGGAAGGCCGCGACGGATTCGGCCAGTGTTTGGGGGTTGCCGGATTTATCCACGGGAAGCATACTTCCTTTCCCTGTTACCATGCCACCGTTGCTAGTTCTTTGGAGCCGTTTCTTGGTCGAGACCATCCCCGATCTGTTCTACACCGGCATCGACCGCGACCTGCCGGTCGCCCTGGCCCACCGCCACAACGGCGGCTTCACCCCCATGTCCCACCGGGAGCTCCAGGCCCAGGTGGAACGCCTGGCCCTGGCCCTGGAGGGGCGCCTGGAGCGGGGAGACCGCCTGGCCATCCTGTGCGAGAACCGCCCGGAATGGGCCGTGGCCGACTATGCCTGCGCGCTCTCGGGCCTCGTTTCCGTGCCCATCTACGCGACCCTGAACCTGCCCCAGACCGGGTTCATCCTCCGGCACTCCCGGGTCCGCTGGGTGGTGTGCTCCAGTTCGGACCAGCTGGCCAAGATCCTGAGCCTCTGGCCGGAACTGCCCTACCTGGATGGGGCGGTGCTGGTGGAGGGGGCGGCGCCGGACGCGCCTGCGGATCCGGACCGCCCGGTGCTGTCCTGGAAGGCCCTGCTGGCGGAGGGCGCGGCCCAGGAAGCCCGGCGCCCGGAGGTCCGGGAGCGGGCGCGCCTGGTCCTGCCCGAGGACCTGCTGACCATCATCTACACCTCCGGCACCACCGGAGACCCCAAAGGGGCCATGCTCACCCACGGCAACATCGTCTCCAACGTGCTGGCGGGGCTCAAGGTGCTCCTGCCCGAGCCCGGGGAGCGGATCCTGAGCCTGCTGCCCCTCTCGCACATCTTCGAACGCACCTGCGGGCACTATATGATGCTCTACGCCGGGGTCTCCATCTACTATGCCGAGAGCCTGCAGACCATCCCCCGCGACCTCCAGGAGGTCCGGCCGCAGATCCTGCTGGCGGTGCCCCGCATCTACGAGAAGAGCTACGCCCGGATCCGGGAGCAGGTGAACGCCGGCGGCTATCCCAGCCGGCTGGTGTTCCACCTGGCCATGCAGGCCGGGCGGCGGGCGGCCCCCTTCTTCTACCAGGCCCGCCGGCCCGGGTGGGGCCTCCGGCTGGTCATGAAGGTGTTCGACCGGCTGCTGTTCCGCAAGGTCCGCGCCCGCTTCGGCGGCCGGATCCGCCTGGCCGCCTGCGGCGGCGCCCCGGTGCATCCCGCCATCCTGGAGTTCTTCTGGGCGGCGGGCATTCCCATCTTCGAAGGCTACGGGCTCACCGAGACCAGCCCCATCCTCACCCTCTGTGCCCAGGGCGAGATGCGTCCGGGCTACGTGGGCCGCCCGATCATGGATCAGTGGAACGGCGCGCCGTTCCTGGCCCTGGCCGACGACGGCGAGATCCTGTGCCGGGGGCCCAACGTGATGCTGGGCTACTGGGAGAACGAGAAGGCCACCCGGGAGGCCATCGACGAGCGGGGCTACTTCCACACCGGCGACATCGGTGAGCTGGACCCCCAGGGCCGGCTGAAGATCACTGACCGCAAGAAGGAGATCCTGGTCACCTCCGGCGGCAAGAACGTGGCCCCCCAGCCCATCGAGAACGCCCTGCGCGGCGACCAGTTCATCGAGCAGGCCGTCGTCATCGGGGACCGCCGGCACTTCATCGCCGCCATCCTGGTGCCCAACTTCGCCGAGCTGCGCCGATGGGCCCAGCACAAGAAGCTCCCCTTCGTCAGCGACGCCGAGCTGGTGGCCCTGCCCGAGGCCCAGGACAAGATGATGCGGCGGGTGCAGCGGATCAACGAGAACTTCTCCAACTTCGAGAACATCAAGAAGATCATCGTACTGGATCGGGAGCTGACCTCCGACAGTGGCCTGCTCACCCCCTCCCTGAAGATCCGCCGCCGGGCCGTGGACGAGGCCTTCGCGGCGAAGATCAACAAGCTTTACGACGGCCCCGTGAGCGGGGAGTGAACAAAACCACCCGGCTAGAACTTCACCATGTAGGCCAGGTTGATCCGGCTCTCCGCCTTCACCAGGTCGGGGCTCCAGCCCGCGACCACGGAGCCGGGGGCGCCCTGGTTGCCCCCGGGAGGGGTGACGCCGCCGGGGCCGGAGAAGTAGGGGACGCTGGCCACCCGCCGGTTGAACTCGCAACGGAGGGTGGCCCACTGGCTGGGCATGTAGTCGAAGGTCACGGTGTAGTCCCAGGCATGGAACGAGTCGCCGGGATTCTCGGTGAAGTAGGGGGTCCCGGAGGACGCGGTGGCGCCGTTGATGGGCGGCATCAGGACCAGATAGCGGCCGGGATTGGTGATGGCGCCGCCGCCCACGGTGATGGCGTACTTGTCCTTGGCGAACCAGAACCGGTTGTACAGCATCCAGCCGGCGAAGTACTGCTTGGGGGCGCTGGCGCCGGTGCGGCTGACGCCACCGCCGTTCTCGTCGCCCAGGTCCCCGGTGAAGGAGAAGGCCATCTTGCTCAGGAACCGGTCGGGCTTGTCGTAGTATTTGATTTCCAGGCTGTTGTCCGTGTGCCGGCGGGCCCTGGAGGCGTTGTCGGCGGTGTCGCGGCCGATGAAATAGTCGTTGGAGATGAAGCGGATGCTGCCGTTGGGGCTCCAGGTGAGATTGCCACCCACCCCCGGTGTGCTGTTGTACATGTTGTAGGACTGCCAGCCGTTGGTGAGCCACAGCTCCACCTTCACCTTGTCGGTGGGGAACACCTGGAGCCGAATCCCGTTGAAGTACCAGGGCGTGTTGGCGGAGACGTAGGAGGGCTGGTAGGCCCAGTTGTCGAAGTTGTAGTAGCTGAACAGCCCGATGTAGCTCATGAAGATGCCCGCGTCCAGGTTCACCCCGTGCAGGACGTCCCAGTGGTAGCCGCCGTAGGCTTCCGACAGGTACTGGTAGGCGTTCTGGGAGTTCCACTGGCCATTGCTGGTGCTGGCGTCGTCCCGGGGCGTCATCTGGGAATACATGCCGAACTGGGTCATGACCCGGGCGCGGACGTTCTCCCAATGGAAATCGCCACCGAGGCCCAGCTGCTGGATCTGGACCTCGTCGGTCCGCCCGGTCTCGCAGGAGCCGACGATGGTGTGGTCCTGGGGGTGGTTGAAGTCATACACATAATTGGCGTCGACCCGCACCTCCCCGGTGAAGTATTTGCTGTCCAGCACGGAATCCTTCTGCCGGCAGTTGCCGTTCAGCCAGGAGAAGTCGGCGAAGGCGAAAGGGTCCGTGGCCGGGGCCGGCGTGGCGGCTGGCGGGGTGACGGGTGGGGTCTGCTGAGCCATGGCGGGAACCAGAATTCCGGCCACCAGGGCGATTGTTCGGAATGAGAGCACGGGAGTCCTCCAGAGATGGCCTTGCGGCGGGTGTGATTGACTATTTATGTGGGAAAAGGAGGGTGAAGGAGCATGCCAAGGCGGTGGTCCAACCCCATCCACTCAGGGGTCCCGACCACACACCAGGCACCGTCCTGGATGACCCGCTCCGCCAGGTTCAGGACCTGGGCTTCAATCGGGCCTCCTTATTTCAGGGTATTACCATGCCAAATCAGGTCGAATTCACTACCTACGTATTTGTTTATTTCCGTTCCAGGACCAGCGATCAGGACGGCTGACCAAAGCGCTTGCGCAGGACCAGGTTCACTTCCAGCACATTGACGAATTTTTCCCCGGCCAGCCCATTGAACGGTGCGGCCGCGTTCTTCTGCAGGATCTGCTCGATCTCCTGACGGACGGTGCCCGGATCCTGTTTCAGATCGGCGGCCCATTTGGCGGCTACCCGGTCCAACTGGTATTCCGCATTTTCCAGGGAAATGTGCGGATCCAGCCCGGAAGCGGAGGTGGTGACCAGATCGCCGGGAATCTCCTGGAGGGCGGCGTCGGCATGTTCGTTCCGCCACATGTCGAAGAAGATCGACTGGATGTCCGAGCCCTCCTTGACCGGTTCCAGGGCCGTCACCGGCTTGCCTTCGGGGCCGGGCTTGGTGACGGCGGAGGGGAACTTGCCGGGGTTGGCGCTGGAGAAGTCCTTGAAGAACACCATGGCCAGATCGGCTGCCTTGGGCGCTGGCGTGGCCGGGGTGTCCTTGATGAACTGAGCGACGATGGCGGGGTGTTTCTTGGCCCAGTCGTCCACATACGCGCCATTCTTCGGGTCGGCATTGACCCAGGCCTGGGCCAGGGAATTGTGCAGGTCGGCCCACTGCCCCACCAGATGCGGGTTGCCCTGGAAGGTATCCTTCTGGAACCACTGTTCCACGTCCGGCGCTACCGGCTGGCCGGCCTTGGGGCCGCTTTGGTATTTCACGATCGGCCCCAGCACCCGGGCCACCCGGTCGCGCAAGGCATAGTTATTTGCCGAAAGGGCCGACGAGGACGAGGCCGAGGCATCGTACGAGGCCGCGGAGGGCCGGGGCTGGAAGTATCCATCCTTGGTGAACGGCTGGGCAATGAGCCGGGATCCCACCACCGCCCCGTCGGGACCCTTGAGCAGGCTGCCGTTGGCCTGGAAGGGGAAGATGGTCTGCCCGATCGCCCACAGTACCAGGGGATAGGCGACGCAGCAGACGACGATTGAAACCGCCGCGAGCAGGATGCTCCTTGAGATGATTTTCCACATGTTCATTTCTCCTTCATTCGAGGAAAGGCTAGACGGTCAGGCTCGTAGCAACCAGCGCCAGGTCGATGAGTTTGATGCCGATGAAGGGCAGGACCACCCCCCCCAGCCCCCAGATCAGCAGGTTCCGCCGCAGCAGGGCATCGGCGCCCAGCGGCAGGTAGGCCACGCCCTTGAGCGCGATGGGAATCAGCGCCGGAATGATGAGGGCGTTGAAGATGATCGCCGACAGGATGGCCGACGTGGGAGAGTGCAGGTGCATGATGTTGATCGGTCCCAGCCAGGGCAGCGTCCCGGCGAACAGGGCCGGGATGATGGCGAAGTACTTGGCCACGTCATTGGCGATGGAGAATGTCAGCAGCGAACCCCGGGTCATCAGGAGCTGCTTGCCGATTTCGATGGTCTCGATGAGCTTGGTGGGATCGCTGTCCAGGTCCACCAGATTCGCGGCCTCCTTGGCCGCCTGGGTGCCGGCGTTCATGGCCAGGGCCACGTCCGCCTGGGCCAGGGCCGGCGCATCGTTGGTGCCGTCGCCGGTCATGGCCACCAGGTGCCCCATCGCCTGCTGTTCCCTGATGTAGGCGAGTTTGCGTTCCGGCGTGGCCTGGGCGATGAAGTCATCGACCCCAGCCCGCGCGGCGATGGTGGCGGCGGTGAGCGGGTTGTCGCCGGTGATCATGACTGTCCTCAGCCCCATCTTGCGAAGCCGGTCGAAACGGGCCTTCATGTTGGGCTTGAGGATGTCCTCCAGCACCACGGCCCCGATGATCTCGCCGCCCACGGCGACCACCAGCGGGGTAGCTCCCTGGGAGGCCTCGTGGTCGACGATGGGCATGAGTTCGGCTGGCACGCTCCCTTTCCTGCCCAGGACGAATTCAACCACCGCGTCCGAGGCCCCTTTGCGGATCTGCCGGCCATCCGCGAGATCGACACCGCTCATCCGCGTCTGCGCGGTGAACGCCACGGGAACGGCATCCTGCGGCACGTTGACAGGGCTTCCGTGCTCCTGCTCGAACAAAGTCACAATGCTCTTGCCTTCAGGAGTCTCATCCGCGGCGGAGGCCAAGGCGGCCAACCGCCCCACGTCGGCGGCTGTGTATTTGCCGACTGGAACGAACTTCGTGGCGTGCCGGTTGCCCATGGTGATGGTGCCGGTCTTGTCCAGCAGGATGACGTCGATATCGCCGCACAGTTCCACGGCCTTGCCACTCTTGGCGATGATGTTGGCCTGCATGGCGCGGTCCATGCCGGCGATGCCGATGGCGGCCAGCAGGGCGCCGATGGTGGTGGGGATCAGGCACACCACCAGGGCGATCAGGGTCGGGACGTCCGTGCCCAGGCTCTTCAGGGGTGCCGAGAGGCCCAGATAACCCATCATGTACTGTTCGGCGTTCCAGGCCATGGGCCAGAGCGGCACCACCACCACCAGGAAGATCAGGGTCAAGGCCGAGAGCATCAGCGTGAGCGCGATCTCGTTGGGGGTGCGCTGGCGGATGGCACCTTCCACCAGGGCGATCATCCGGTCCAGGAACGAATCCCCCGGCCCGCAGGTGATCTTGATGACGATCCGGTCGGAAAGGACCTCGGTCCCCCCGGTGACCCCGGAGCGGTCGCCGCCGGCCTCGCGGATGACCGGCGCCGATTCGCCGGTGATGGCAGCCTCGTTCACGGAGGCGACCCCTTCGATAATCTCCCCGTCGCCGGGGATCATCTGTCCCGCCTGCACCACGACGATATCGCCCTGGTGCAGATCGGACGAGGAAACCGTCTCGAGGGTCCCCGTGGCGGTCTTGCGATAGGCCACGGTTTCCTGGCGGGACCGCCGCAGGGAATCGGCCCGGGCCTTGCCCCGCGCCTCGGCCAGCGCCGTGGCAAAGTTGGCGAACAACACAGTCGCGAACAGCCAGGCGTCCAGGGCGATGAAATAGGTGATCGGCGCCAGGCTCGCCGGCCCCCCCAGGGCCATCTGCGCGATGTAGCCGAGGGTCAGGAAGGCGCCCACCTCCACCACGAACATGACCGGGTTGTTCCATTGCAGGTCCGGCCGCAACATGATGAACGCTTGCTTCAGCGCTGGCAGCGCCGTCTCCCGGTCCAGCAGCCCTTGCTCCTTCTTCGGTCGTTGCTTGCGCGGACGCTGAAGCTCCGGGCGGAGTTCCGGCGTGGTGGGAGGTGGCATTAATGCATTGGTCATTTCAGACTCCTAATGATTTTCTTTTCAGTCCACCAGACTCGATCAGCCACCGAACGGGAAGGGGCCCAGGTGATCCGCCACCGGACCGAGCACGGCCACCGGCAGGAACAGGAGGGCGCCGACAATGAGCACCGTCCCCAGCACCAGGATGCCGAAGGTGGTGGTGTCGTCGCGGAGGGTGCCCAGGCCGGCGGGCGCCGCCTTCTTCGCACCGAGATAGGCCGCCAGGGCTATGGGCGCGACGATGGGCAGGTAGCGACTGAACAGCATGACCAGCCCCGTGGCGATATCCCAGGGGATGGCGTTGAGGACCGGGGTCAGACCGTGGGCGAAACCGTAGGTGACCCCCAGACCGTCGAAGGCGGATCCATTGTTGGCCGAGGCCGAGGAGAACTGGTAGATCATCTGGCTGAAGCCATGGGGACCGGGATTGCTTATGGCCTTGAGGCCCCAGCTGGTTCCGGCGAACAGCCCCGTGGGCATGAGGATCATCATCGGGTGGACCAGAATGGTGAGCACCGCGAGCTTGACTTCGCGAGCCCCGATCTTCCGACCCAGGTACTCGGGACTCCGGCCCACCATCATGCCGGCGATGAAAATGCCGAGGATGATGTACATCAGCATGTTGATCATGCCCACGCCTTTGCCGCCGAAGACACAGTTCAGCCACATGCCGATCATGGGCGAGAGTCCGGCCATGGGGTTCAGGCTGTCGGATTCCGCATTCACCGCGCCGCAGGTCACATCGGTGGTCAGCGCCGCGAAAGTGGCCCCGGCCGAAGTGCCGAACCGCATCTCCTTGCCCTCGAGATTGCCCAGGTGCTGGTCCACCGGCAGGCCCGCCACCGCCGGCAGGGTCACCGCCTGTTGCCCTCCCGGCGCCTTGGCGTTGGGGATCTGATAGGTCTGCGCCGTGGCATGGGCGGTCAGGCCCGGGTTCGGCTGCAGGGTGTCATAGTAGATCGACATGACCACGGTGCCGGCCATGAGTGTCAGCATGACCGAGAAGATGACGAGCCCATGGCGCAACCGGCCCAGCATCCGGCCGTACGTCAGCACCAGCGCGAACGGGAACATCATCATGGCCAGCGTGACAAAATAGTTCGACAGCCCGGTGGGATTCTCGAAAGGATGCGCGGAGTTCATACCATAGAATCCGCCGCCGTTGGTGCCGAGCATCTTGATGGACTCCAGGGCCGCCACCGGGCCCACCACGATGGTCTGCTGTTTGGCCTCGCCCTTGTCCGTGGTGCCCATGGCCCCAGGCTCGAGGGTTGCCACCTGGTAGGAGCTCTTCAAGGTCATCGGGCTGCCCTGGGTCATGAAGATGAGGCCGAAGGCCAGGGCGGCCGGCACGAAGAGGTAGACCACCACCCGCCACATGTCCACGAAGTAGTTGCCCACCTTCGAATCGCCGCGGAAGGCGCGGATCATCGCCACCAGGGCACAGAACCCCACCGAGGCCGACAGGAACATGTTGTAGATGCAAAAGAAGATCTGACTGAAGTTCGACAGCTGGACATCGCCGGCGTAGTGCTGGAGATTCGTGTTGGTTATGAACGAAGCCACACTGTTGAAGATGGTGCTGGGGAACATCAACCCCTTGCCGTCCGGATTCAGCGGCAACCATGGCTGGAGCGCAAGAACCAGATAACCGACGACGAACAGGACGACGTTGAAGATGAGCAGGGCCGCCGTGTACTGCTTCCAGTCCTGCGGGCCGGTGTCCAGGCGTTTCTCGACCCAGCTCAGGACCGGCAAAGGCCGGCATTTCCCGTCCATGATCCACGCACAGTATCTGCTCAGCGGAAACGCCAGCAGGCTCGCTCCCGCGAGCAGGGCAAGGGGAAGCAACCAGGTATGAACGAACATTGTTTCAACTCCTATTGAAGGCTCAGCAACTGCCGCTGTACATGGTCAGAACCATTCCGGCCGGATCAGGGCCAGGAACAGATAAACAAACAAGAAGGCCACCAAGCCAATAGTGCAATAGATCATCTCCCACTCCTCTCTTTAGATTTTTTCACAACCTTTGAGAAACAAGTAACAGAGCCCCAGTCCTATAAATCCCAGGACAAACATTGACACCATCCACATCGAAAGGCTCATGCTAGCCTCCTCCTTGTTGATTGACGAAAGAGTTGGAATTTTTTTCCAATGTGTTTAATTGTATCAATTAGATATCAAGACAGCATCAGGAATGGGCCTCGCTCCGTTAAGAATTCATCAAGACCATTTCTTGTAGGGAAATTAAAGAAATATGGCAAACCATGGCAAAAATTGGTGATTATCAGATATCAAGATGCTATTGGGAAGATACCAAAAAACGTTAAAAAATAATCAAGACCGTTCTGGAGGGCAAGATGCCCTGAGATCCTGGTTCATGGACTCCGGCTGAACCAGGGTCTGGTACGTCCACGCGGATGAACGCGCCGATGGCACGGTCGACGGCGTAGGGATCCGCGGCCACGGGCGCCTGCAGTAGGTTAAATCATTGTTGTGAATAGATCATGCGTTCCCCCAAGGCACCCCCTGGCGTTAAAACCTGTCGAAGGACTCCCGGCTCCCGAAGCGGCCACGCCGCCGAAACAAATGGGCAGCCCATGTCTTGAAAAGATTAATATGAGAGCCACCTCCAGGTTTTCCCATTCCGCCCCCTTCTGCCCATGTCCCTGTCAACGGATGCCCCCCTGCACCAGCCGGATTGGCTCGATCCCCATCAACCGAGCATGGGGCGCTATATCCTGGGCCCCATCCTGGGCATGGGCGGCGCCGGGGAAGTGCGGGAAGCCTGGGATGTGGTGCTCTGCCGGACCGTGGCCCTGAAGGTGCTCCGCAAGATGGAACCGGTGGGCCTGATCCGGTTCATGCACGAAGCCCAGATCCAGAGCCGCATCGTCCACCCCAACATCTGCCGCATCTACGATGTGGACAACGCCGGCGGACTGCCCAAGATCGCCATGCAGCTGGTCCGGGGCCCCACCCTGTCCCAGGTGGCCCCTGAACTGACGGTCAAGCAGATCGTGATCATCCTGGCCCAGGTGGCCGTGGCCATCCACGCGGCCCACCGCCTGCACCTCATCCACCGGGATCTGAAACCTTCCAACATCCTCCTGGAGGGCGGCCCGACGGGGAACTGGACCCCGTTCGTCTGCGATTTCGGCCTGGCCATGGCCCTGGACGAACCCTCCCTCACCCTCGGCCCTGGCCTCATCGGCACCCCCGCGTTCATGGCGCCGGAGCAGATCGCCGGCGACCGGAGCCGGGTGGGCCCGGCCACGGACATCTATGCGCTGGGCGCGACCCTCTATTTCGCCCTCTACGGGGACGCCCCGCCGGCCCCGTCCGGGGAGCTCAAGCTCCAGCGCCATGCCGTGTTCCCGGCGGCCCGGAACCCCGATCCCGACCTGCCCAGGGACCTGGAGACCATCCTGCGCAAGAGCATGGAGCTGGATCCGCAAAGCCGCTACGCATCGGCCATGGCCCTGGCCGAGGACCTGTGGCTGTTCGCCGAGGACGCGCCCATCCTGGCCCGACCCGTGGGCGCCCTGGAGGCCCGCTGGCGGCAGTTCCGGCCCTACCGCCTGCCGGCCCTGGCGCTCCTGCTGCTCGCGGCCGCGCTGCTCACCGGACGGCTGGTGGAGATGGGCCGCCTGACCCGGCGGCACGCGGCCCAGGCGGAGGCGGCGCGCTACTTCGCGCTCGAGGCGGCGGACCTGGAAAAGGAGGTGCGGCTGGAAAGAATGATGCCGATCCACGATCTGCAGCCCATGTTCGCTGGCATCCGCGCCCGGATCGAAGGCATCCGGGCGCGGATGCGGACCCTGGGCCCCTGGGACCAGGGCCCGGGGCACTATGCCCTGGGCCGGGCCCAGTTCATGCTGCGGGACTATGCCGGGGCCCGGGACGAGCTGGAACAGGCCTGGGTCCAGGGGTTCCAGACCCCTGACGTGGCCTGGCTGCTGGCCCAGACGCTGGTGGGAATCGCCTATGTGACCAACAACACGGCCATCTTCAACACCGGCCTTCCCGCTCCGGGCTCCGCCGCGGTGGCGCAGCGTGTCCAGGCGCTCTTTCTGGCGGGCAGAGCTGCGGAAGGCTGTTCGCCCCAGTACGCGGACGCCATGATCGCCTACGTCAACGGGGACTTCCGCCGGGCCGCCACCAGCGCCCGTGCCGCTTTCCAGGCCCGCCCGTGGCAATCCGAGGCCGCCGCCCTGGAGTCCATGTGCCTCTCCGGCCTGGGCCGGCAGCAGTTCGACGCGGGGGACCTGAGGGGCGCGGAGCAGCGCTACCAGGAGGCCATGGCCGCCGCCCAGCAGTTCATCAACATCGGCCACAGTGATATTTTCACCTACCATGCCTACTTCACCGCCGCCCAGAGGCTCGCCTTCCTGCAGGCCAGCCAGGGCAGGCTGGGCATCGCCCGCATCGACGATCTTCGCGCCCGCTGCGAGCTGGCCCTCGGCCTGGATCCCAGGCAGACGGAACTGCAGGACGACTGGCTCGTGCTCACGCTCGCCAAGGCCTGGCAGCTCCAGCAGCGGGGCCGGGACCCGGGACCCGAGCTGGATACCGCCTTGGCCTTCCTGGACACCTGGGGGCGGGAACCGCTTCCGGCGGTGCTGCGGGCGGACCGGATGCTGATCCACCTGCAGCTGGCGGAACGGAGCCTGGACCGGGGCGGAGATCCGCGCCCCGACTTGGCCGAGGCCTTCAAGGACCTGGGCCATACCGCTTTCTTTCGCTACCGGGACTATCTGGGGGAGGTCCTGAACCTCCAGGCCCGGGTGGAGCAGGCCCGGGGCCTGGACCCCAGGCCGACCCTGGCGGACGCCCTGGCCCGGGTGCAGCCGCTGCTGGTGCCGCACGCCAAGTGGACCCTGTGGGAAACCACCGCCGAATCCTGGCACCTCCGCGCAGCCTGGGAAGCCGCCCACGGCCTGGACGCCCAGGCCAGCCTCCAGCAGAGCCGGGCCGCGGTGGACCGGGCCCTGCAGATCAACCCGCGCTCCGGCAGCGGCCACGCCCTCAAAGGGCTGGACGAGCTGCTCGCGGCCAGGCTCCTGCCCAGGGACCAAGGGCCCCGCCTGGCCCAGGCCCGTCAACAGCTTCTCATAGCCCAGACCATGGACCCCATGGGTCGCCTTGCCACGGTCCTGCGGAAATCCCTTATGAATGTTGTAGGCGAACCTGCCACCGCAAAAAATTGGAATATTTTATATTAAGACGTATATTAGCTGCTCGTATGCTCCTCAGCCCGCCTCAGTGCCAACCCAGATGGCTTGACTCCCAGCATCCCCGGGAGGGCCGGTACGTGCTGGGCCCGCTCCTGGGCCAGGGCGGCATGGGTGAGGTGCGGGAAGCCTGGGACGTGGTCCTGTGCCGGACCGTCGCCCTGAAGGTGCTGAGGAAGATGGACCCGGGCAGCCTGATCCGGTTCATGCACGAAGCCCGCCTCCAGAGCCGGCTGGTCCACCCCAACATCTGCCAGATCTTCGATGTGGACAGCAGCGAAAGCGCCCCCCGGATCGCCATGCAGCTGGTGCGGGGCCCGACCCTGGCCGACGCCTGCGGGGGACTGGGCGTGGAGGAGATTGTGCGCCTCCTGGCCCAGGTGGCCGAAGGCGTCCAGGCCGCCCATCAACTGATGCTCATCCACCGGGACCTCAAACCCTCCAACATCCTCCTGGACCCGAACCCGGAGGGCGGCTGGACGCCCTATGTCTGCGACTTCGGGCTGGCCATGGAACTGGGCGGCCCCACCCTCACCGCCCCGCTGTGGGTCAACGGCACCCCCGCCTACATGGCCCCCGAGCAGGTCCGGGGCGAGCGCGGGCGGATCGGCCCGCCCACCGACGTGTTCGCCCTGGGCGGCACCCTCCACTTCGCGCTCCATGGCCGGCCGCCCCAGGGAGCGGATGCCGGAAGCGGGCCCTGCCCGCCACCGGAGCAGCGCCGGACGGTGCCCAGGGACCTGGACTGCATCGTGCGCAAATGCACCGATCCCGACCCGGGGCTGCGCTACCCCACGGCGGCCGCCCTGGCCGGCGACCTGTGGCGCTTCCTCCGCGGCGAACCCGTCCAGGCCCGCCCCGCGGGCTTCCTGGAGCGCCACTGGCGGCACTGGCGCTGGTTCTGGAAGCCAGCCATGGCGGCCGCCCTGGTCGCCGCGGCCTTCGGCGCCGCCCTGGCGCTGGAGCAGCGGCAGCTTGCCGCGGCCGGCCGGCGGCGCGGGGAGTGGGACCGGTTCTTCGTGCTGGAGGCCGCGGCCATGGACCGCGACCTGAGCATGGAAAGGATGCTGGCCCCCCACGACATGAGGCCCGCCTACCTCCGCCTCCGGACTCGGC
>Ga0302320_10018652_pt1 | contig 13979 bp, 12 predicted proteins | sample Bog_T0_3_FD_202130 | JGI IMG/M metagenome (GOLD analysis project Ga0302320, IMG submission 202130) | Peat permafrost microbial communities from Stordalen Mire near Abisko, Sweden - Bog_T0_3 | ecosystem: Environmental > Terrestrial > Soil > Wetlands > Peat | place: Sweden: Abisko, Stordalen Mire... | reverse complement strand
GACCTCGGCAACACGCTTTATCGCACCGGCCAAAAGACCCAGTCGGCCAATCCAAAGCAAACCATTCAGACTTGGGAACAGGCCGTGAAAACTTATGACGCCGCGTTACAACTTCGCGCCAATGATGCCGATGCTCAATTTAATCGCGACCTCGTGCAGAAAAAACTGGATGAGTTGAAGAAGCAGCAGCAACAGCAAGATCAAAAACAAAAACAGGATCAAAAACAGGATCAAAACAAACAGAACCAGCAAAACCAGTCGGCCAAAAATTCTGACTCAAAAGATCAGCCGAATAAAGACCAGAAATCTGATCAGCAGAATCAGTCGGGCCAAAATTCGCAGGCGCTGAACCAGCCGAACCAGGGCCAGAAGCCTGACCAGCAAAAGCAATCCGGCCAAAATTCCCAGGCCCAGAATCAGGAAAATCAAAAGCCGGATTCAAACGTGGGTTCCAAGCCAGACCAACAAAAAGACCGGCAGCAGGCCAACAGTGGTTCCAAACCGGATCAGCAAAAGCAGCCCGATCAAAACGGCCAGCAACCCCAGCCGGCCAATGGTCAGCCGCAAGGCAACGCTCAGAACCAGGCCGGCGCGAATCTGAACCAGAGCGCCGCAGAACAGGCCGCTGAGGACGCACAGGCCGAGCCAGGCCAGATGAGCAAAGCGGATGCACGCGCGCTGCTCGACTCGGTGAAGAACGAAGAACAACGTTTTCCGGCAGCCCCGGTCGCCCGCAATGGCAACCAGAGCCAGTCGTCAGATCAACCCATCAAGGATTGGTGATATGAAAACTTACTTGTTTGCCTTCCGTCCGCTGATGGCGGTGTTGGTTGCCGTTGTCGCATTCGTCGGCACAGCCGCCACAGCGGAACCTGCCGTCACCGCGCAACTGGACCGTGCCACCATCGCGCTAGGTGATTCCGCACAACTGACCATCACGGCTTCCGGCGACAGCGCCGACAACATTTCGCCGCCGGTTGTGCCGGGCTTGGAGTTCGTGTCCGTCGGCCAGTCAAGCCAGTTTCAATCCATCAACGGCGTCTCAAGCTCCTCCACTTCCATCACTTACCAGGTGACGCCGCAGCGCGCTGGTAATTTTACCATCGCAGCCTTGAACTCCGGGGCGCAACCGCTCGTGCTGATTGTTCAATCAGGCAATGGCGGTCGTAGTGCACCGGCGGGCAACAACTCTGGCGCGTCCAGTTTGCCGCCGCCGGCCATGAGTGGATCGTCTGACGCGGACACGCACACGACTGGGGATGGCGCGGCGTTCGCACGACTCGTTTTGCCGAAGCACGAACTTTATGTCGGCGAAACTGTACCGGTGGAAATCCAGGTGGGATTGCGACCTGGAATGGTGGCCCAATTGGACGGGCTGCCGACGCTGAATGGCGACGCGTTCACGTTGAATAAACTTTCTTCCCAGCCCGAGCAGACGCAGGAAATGGTCGGCGACACGCCTTACACAGTACTGACCTGGCATAGCGCTCTGGCCGCTGTGAAACCGGGTGATTTCCCGCTGACCGTCGAAACGCCGCTCACGGTGCAGATCCGCACGCCACCGCAGCGGGCACAACTACCGGAAGGTATCACGGGTGGTTCCATGTTGAACGACCCGTTTTTCCAAAGTTTTTTCGGCGGCGGTACCACTGAGAAACAAATCAACGTGGCGACCGACCCGGACACGTTCAAGGTGCTGGATTTACCCGCCACAGGACGTCCCGCCGGATTTGGCGGTGCGGTCGGAAAATTTGCGGTCAGCAGCGAACTCTCCGCCGCCACGAGCACTGCCGGTGACCCGCTCACACTCCGCTTAAAAGTTATCGGAACGGGTAATTTTGATCGCGTTAACAGCGCGATGCTCGGCCAGTTGGACGGCTGGAAAACATACCCGTCAACCGCGAAATTTGTGCCGGCCGACAGTGCTGGCTACAGCGGGGAAAAGGATTTTGAGCAAGCCGTCATCCCGATGCAGCCGGGCCGGCAAACCGTGCCCGCGTTGGTGTTCAGCTTTTTCAATCCCGACACCCGGTGCTACGAAACCAAAATGTCAGCGCCATTGGGCGTGGAGGTCGCACCAACTCCGGCAGGCAACGTGACTACAACCGCGGCTTCTGCTGCAAGCGCAATGCCGGCAAGCGAAACGCCGCATGAAGGACTGCACCCGGATCACGTCGAAACCGGCGGCACGGTGGCGACGTTGCGCCCGCTGTACTTTCAACCATGGTTCGTGGGCACGCAGAGCGTATTGATCCTCAGTTTCGCGGGCGGTTTGGTGTTTCTGCGCCGCCGGGAAAGCCGCGTGCAGGACACGAAAGGCACCCGTCGGCGTGAGGCGTCCGCGGCCGTCGGTCAGTGTCTGGCACGGATGGACGCTGCGTTAGCCGCCGATGATCCGTTGCCCTTCTTTCAATCTGCCCGCGCTGCCTTGCAGCAGCAACTGGCCACGAACTGGCACGTCACGCCGGCCTCGATCACCATTGCGGAAATTGACGCGCGCCTCAACGGCAATGGGGCGGAGATTCGCCGCCTCTTCGCCCTTGCGGACCAAGCTGCCTATTCACGGGAACAACTGACGATGGCGGATTTCCAACAGTGGAAGGATATCACACGCAACCAACTTAAACAAATGGAGGAGTTATGAGTTTATTCCAGATTCTGACGAGACGCATCGCCACCGGTAAGCGGAAGGTCACACAAAAATTGATCGACCGAGTGCATTGTGAAACGGGTGGAAAACCATCCTCCATGGCGTCACCAGCGAGCGGAAAAAAACGTCGCCATTTTGCCCGGTTGTTGTGCTACGTCGCGATCATGGGGGTGTTGGCATTGACGGTCTGCCTCGGCATCGGACGCGCCATGACGGTCCCACCACCGACTACGAACCTCAGTGGCTACTCGGCAGGTGCGCTCTTCAACCAGGCCAACGCGTGCGCCCGCGAAGGGAAGACCGGCCTGGCGATTCTGAATTACGAACGCGCGCTTTTGCTCGCGCCCAACGACGCCGACATCGCCGCGAATTTGCAATTCGTCCGCACCAAGGCGGGCCTCCCGGCTGCGCCGGGCAATTGGTTTGCGCGGAGCTCGAGCTTTGCCCGGCCCAACTCACTGGCGTGGCTGGGAAGTTTCGGTCTGCTGCTCGCCGGCACCAGCCTGCTCCTCACTCGACTGCAACCGCAACGCCGATGGGTCTTTGGCGCATTGACCGTCGTGGGCGCATTGCTCGTCGCCACGGCCATCGGCAGCGGGATCACCACCTGGCCGAAGATGAACGAGGCCGTCGTCATCACCAGCGAAACACCAGCCCGCATGACGCCGGTCTCGACGGCGGAGGCGACGTTCAAACTGCTGGCTGGCGAAACCGTGACGCTATGCGGGGAACACCAAGACTTTGCGCTCGTGCAAAGTTCAGCGGGCCGCTCCGGCTGGGTGTCGCGTGCGGATATTATTCGCGTCTTACCGCAATCGGGCATCGCTGCTCCATCGCCTAACCGATCCTGACGCAAACTCAACACGCTGAATCATCGTTTATGAATTATCACAAAACCTCGCCCGCTGAAGGAATAACCAGCGCACGAACGCGACGCGAGATTGATTCGCCCTGGCGCATTCTCGTGGTCGATGACCATGCTTACATCCGTTGTTTCATGGCTGTATTTTTGATTCACTCAGGTTACCTAGTGGATACCGCCGAAAATGGTGCCACCGCCTGGGATATGCTTCAACTTAAGAGCTATGATCTCCTGGTCACTGACAATGACATGCCGATGGTGTCAGGCGTTGAGTTGCTTAGGAAGCTACATGCGGTGAACATGACCTTACCGGTCATCATGGCCACAGGAACGTGGCCGGAAGAGGAATTGACCCGAAGCCCATGGCTCCAGCCCGCAGCCATGCTACTAAAGCCGTTTTCTGGCGGCGAGTTGACCAGAGCAGTAGAAAAGGCCCTGCGTGTGACCGATCGTGCCTGCCGGCAACTCTGCTCCGTCCGCTGACCGAGGTTGATTCAATATCAATACTCTGAATAAATTTTATGAAAACTAAAACTCGCATAACACTCCTGACCGTTACGTTTGGCCTCGCAGCCGTTGGCGCCTACGTGACCTTGACCGAATCTGGCACTGCCACCCCAGGACCAATGGCGGCACCATCCGCTGTGGTGCCCGCGCCCGCCGACCCAGTGTCTTCCACGCGCGTCAACCTAAAGGCACTCGTCGCAAATCTTGAATTTCTGGGCGACAAGCCGGCGCTAAACAAGCATCCAGTGCTGATCGAGTTTTGGGCAACGTGGTGTCCGCCTTGCCGGGCGAGCATCGCCCACCTGAACAATCTGAATAAAAAATACCACGCCCTTGGGCTGGAAATTGTCGGCATCACCGGCGAGGACAAGGCTGTCGTCGAGCAATTCCGGGCGCGCACGGCGATGGATTATGCCGTGGCGCTGGATAAAGACCAATCCCTGGCCGCTGAGTTTCAGGTGCAGACCATTCCGCACGCCTGGCTCTTTGACAAAGGCGGTCGGGTTGTCTGGTCAGGCCATCCGATGGAGCTTGATGAGCAGACCATCGCCAGCTTGTTGCCATCCCATCCGGCAAACTGAACCATGCGTTCATTGAAATCAAAGTGGCGAAGTCTTGATGAATTTCGGGAACGCAGACTGTCTGGGTATACCGCATCGCAACGCTCTACTCATGCGATCTCGCGATGATGGCTGGCCGTGCCAGCCCCCACGGTCTGCGCTTCCCGAATCATACTTTAGGCAACAGAATCTTCAGACAAATCAAGCTTTGCTCCGAACGCTGGCTCAGTCAGACCATCAAACGACTGAACTTGTCGGAGGAATGTGAACGATGAACTCCGAACCTTCGCCCGGTCGGCTCTGCACCGTCACGGTTCCGTGGTGGGCTTCAACGATGGCCTTGACCAGACTCAAGCCCAGGCCGAGGCCGCGTTGGGACCGGCTCTTGTCGCCGCGATAAAGCCGCTCCCAAATGCGCGGTTGCTCGTCCAGTGGAATCCCCATGCCGGTGTCGCGAACCCGCACAGTGATGCGACCGGATTCAACGGCGCAGACGAGGCGGACGTCGCCACCATCGGGCGTGTATTTGAGCGCGTTGTCAAGCAGGTTGGCGAAAGCCTGGCGCATGCGGGTTGCGTCCACCACGGCTTCATAGGGCTCATTGAAGTCGGTCGTGACGGTGATGCGCTTTTCTTCGGCGACGATTTGGTAGAGTTCAACCACATTTTTCAGCAGCGAAGCGATGGACGTTTTTTCCAAGTTCAGCTTCATCACCCCAGCCTCGGCTTCGGTGATGTCCATGAGCGCGGTGAGCATGGTGAGCACCCGGTCGGATTCCTCAACGCAATCGGACAGGGCTTCCCGCGCGGTGGCATCCGAAGTCGCCTGCACGGCTATTTCCGCCGTGCCGCGCAGGCGGGTGAGCGGGGTGCGCAGGTCGTGTGCGACGTTGTCCAACGCCTCACGCATGCCCTTGATCAACGTCTGGTTTTTATCGAGCACACGATTGAACTGGCGGGCCAGTTCCTCCAGTTCAGTCCGGCGCAGGCTGGCGGGGACGCGGGCCGACAGGTTTCCGGTGTCGATGATGGCGCGGGCTGTGGCCACAACTTCGCGCACGGGTTTGGTCGCGCGATGGGCAAAGAACGCCCCGCCGAGTACCCCAAGCAACAGCGTGGGCGTCATCACGATCAGGAAGTCGCGGCGGAACAATTGGAAAAAAGTCTCCCGGCTGCTCGTGCTCCGACCGACCTGCAGGACGGAGCCGTCGGGGAGGCGCATCGCCGCGACGGTGAAGTCGCGTTGCTCGTCCTTCGGAATGCGCAGCCAGACGAGCCGCGACGGATCACCGCCCCGGTCCAGCGCCGAGGTGTCAAATTGAACCCAGTCTTCCGGCGCCGTCAGCAACAAAACGCTGCCTTGCTGTCCGGCCAGGCGGATGAAAAATGATTTTACCTCGCCGGAATCGCGGCTGCGCTGGACGAGCTCCTGCAGTGCCGCGAGCCCCCCGTTGTCGTATACGGCCGCACATTCACGCAGCCGGGCTTCGATGATTTCGCGGTCCTTGCTTTGCAAGGTTGCCGCCAGCAGCAGATACAGCAGGCCGAAGAGAACCACGGCGCTGAACGTGAACAGCATCGCGTAGCCCAGGCTTAGCCGAAAGGTGAAACTGCGACCCAGACGGTCAAGCGGGTTTGAGGACATAACCGACTCCGCGGATGGTTTGGATAAGCTTGGCCGGGAAACCCTTGTCCACCTTCGCGCGCATCCGGTGGACCAGCACGTCCACGACATTGGTTTGGGGGTCGAAGCTGTACTCCCAAACATGCTCCAAAATCATGGTCTTCGTAACCACCCGGCCAGGATGACGCAGTAGCAGTTCGAGCAGTGCGAATTCGTGGGATTGCAATTCGATTTTTTGCCCGCTGCGCGCAACTTCGCGGGTGAGCAAATCCATCGTCAGATCGCCGGCGGAAAGTTTTGCGGGTTCGGCGGTATGCGTGGCGCGGCGGATCAGGGCCTGCACGCGCGCCAGCAGTTCGGAAAAGGCAAACGGTTTGGTGAGGTAATCATCGCCGCCCGCCTGCAAGCCCTTCACCCGGTCGTCCACGCTGGCTTTCGCGCTGAGGAGGAGCACGGGGGTCACGATCTTCTCCTGGCGCAATTGCCGGAGCAGCGACAGCCCATCGAGTTTGGGCAGCATGATGTCGAGCACCGCCGCGTCGTAAGTAACCGTGCCCGCCAGCGCAAGTCCTTTTTCGCCATCGGACGCATGATCCACGGCAAAGCCATTTTGCTTCAGTCCGTTGATGACGAACGAGGCGATTTTGCTGTCATCTTCAATTACCAGTATACGCATAATTTAAGTGGAGCAAGCGTATCCGAAACGCAGGCACATAGAAATCCTTAAAGGGATTTGCCATGGTGTTCAGAGTGATACAGGACAGTGTATCTTCCTAATCAATGCGCGGCCAGGACCGCCGCGGGGGTCTGGCGCACCAGATTTACATAGTCCGCCAGGATGCGTTCCGACTCCCGGAGAATCGGATCGCGGGACGGATCGGTCCGGATAGCAAGCGCTTTTTTTTCAGCGATGGGCGCGGATTTGGCGGTCGACAGGTTATCCCCAATGGCCACGGCGCAGGCAGCCCCGGCTGGTCCGCATTCTCGACCGTGATGGCATAGGTCGCTGGCTCGTTCTCGCCGGACGCGAGGAGTTCCTGCTTTCGAATTTCATCGCGATTTTGGCCGGCCTGCTGTTCCCGGCGGCGTTCCGCTTCATTCAAGGAAACGGTTTTCGTCGCGAGGTTTTTCTTGAATTGCGTTATTTCCTCCCGTAGTTCAGCGAAGTCCTGGCCTCCGGATACGCGCGCGGCGGACCGCGCCCGGAGTGCTTTCACAAAGGAAGTGACATGATCCTCCCGGATGAAGTCAGCGGGCGGAACGCAGTCCCACGGCAATGGGTCTTGCAGCTTGGTTTCGCCCACATCGGCGACATCGCTCAAAGATGGCAGCGCGATGTCCGCCGCCACTCCTTTGAGCTGGGTTGACGCCCCGCTCGGACGGTAGAATTTTTGAATGGTGACCTTAAGCGCGCCGGGATCGAAAGAGGGGGCCATCCCGTGCCGATTCATGAATCCCGCCAGCGGAACGATGATCTGCACGGTGCCTTTGCCAAAAGTGGATTCGTCGCCCACGACCAAAGCTCGCCCATAATCCTGCAACGCCCCAGCCAATATTTCTGATGCCGACGCGCTGAACCGGCTCGTCAGCACGATCAGTGGCCCATCATAAAGCTCGGAAGCGTCGGTGTCCGAATCCACGTTCATGCGGCCATCAGGTTCACGGGTCAGTACGACGGGTCCCTTATGGATGAACAATCCCGTGAGATTGACGGCTTCTTCAACTGAGCCGCCGCCATTCTGGCGCAAATCCAAGATGAGTCCCTCAATATGCTCCGCTTCCAGTTTGCGGATCAGCTTTGCCACATCCGCCGTTGCGCTGCTGGGAGTGGTGCCCGTCCGCCGGTCGAAGCCGCCATAGAACGCAGGTAGATTAATGACACCCAAGCGCAGAGCCGACCCATTCGTCTGTGGCCAGTCCACGATGTGCGCCTTGGCCTGCTGATCCTCCAGCTTCACTTCGTCGCGGACCAGGGAAATGGTCTTGCGCGCGGAGGCATCGGTGGTGCCGGCAGGAATGAGCGTCAACCGAACGCGTGTTCCTTTCGGGCCGCGAACCAGCTTCACCGCATCAGACAGTGGCAGGTCCACTATGTCCACCGGCTGTTGTTCGCCTTGCGCCACCGCGACAATGCGGTCACCCGGTTTAAGCAGCCCGCTCCGGGCCGCCGGACCGCCGGGCACGAGGCTCAATATTTTGCAATATCCGTCGTCCGCTTGGAGCGTTGCACCAATGCCGAACAAAGACAGGTTCATGACAATGGAGAAATCGTCCATCTGTTCGCGCCCCAAATAATCCGAGTGTGGGTCATACACATGCGCCAAGGCATTGAGATAAATACCAAGCACATCCTCCGGGTTGAGCTTTTTCATGGTCTGCAACAGCCGGCTGTAACGCAACGTGAGGGCCGTGACGATGTCCGCCGGTTTCTTGCCCGCGAGCTTTTCCTGCAAATATTCAGCCCGGACGCTTTGCCGCCAGAGTTCATGGGCAGCCTTGAGGTTCACCGGGCGTGGCGCTTTCTCGCGGTCGATGGAAAAAGCGTCGTGGCCGGTGAAATCGAATTTCTCGTTCTGCAACAGATTCGTGACGTATGTATAGCGTTGTTCCAACCGTTCCAAATAGCGCTCGAAGATAGTTCGCTCGGGTGCAATGGTACCTTCGCGGCGGGTCAACTCGGGCAGACGTGAGCAGAAGCCGTCGAATTGTTGCGCATCCGATTGCAGAAAGATCAGGTGGGCCGGATCAAGCGAATCGAGGTAACGGTCGAGAAATTTCGCGGCCATTTCGTCATCCAGCCGATGATGCGAGAATTGGGAATGTTCCAGCAGGCCGGCGGTAACCCGTGTGATGTTGCTCTCTGTCGGCGCGTTCCCGCCCTCGGCGAGCGTGGCCGTACGACCTGTCAAAGTCGCGGCCGTGAGGAGCCCGGCAACCACCAATAAGGACAGCACCGCAATGACCGGGGCCACCAACTGTTTTAATCTCATAAGACTTCAAGCTTTCTCGTTTGTATTTTCCGGCGTCCGCGCGGACGGCTAAAGCCATCGTTGCCGCTAATAATAGAACCCACCCACGTTGCCGGGGGCTTTCCCGAAGATTACAAGTTGGCAAGCCTGCCGGCGCCATGCGTGCTGCGAGGTTGGGATGCCGGATCGTTGCGATGAGTTGGCCGAAGTCGGACCCGATCATCGGGTCGTGTCGCTTTTACTGCGCAAATTTTTCCAGATGCCCGCCAAATTCAAAACGCACGGCGAGAGCAGCTGGTCATGAAAATCTGCGTCGCACGCGAACTGAAACGCGCATCGAGCGCCGGGGTCAGTACGGGTGCGGGCACACCATTCATCAATGGCCGCCTTGACTTTCCACCTTTCGCCTGAATCCTGAATCAGAGACGCGGCCGGCAAATCCGGCGAGCGCAGAATCCTTGGCCAGGGCATCGGCGGTCAAATCCAGCAGCCAGGATGCGATCACACTGCCGCGCCGCCAGACCTCCGAGATATCGGCGTGATTCAGGTCGTATTGGTGGTTTTCCGGTTCACGCAATGGCGTGGTCCGCATTGCTTTCGCCTGGCTGCTGGCCAATATTTGCGCCGCGTATAATTGCCCAAGCCTTTGGCCTACGCGGCCATCATGCCGTATTTGATGCCATCATAAACTATTTTGACAAAATGCCCGGAGTCATTCGGGCCGCAGTGCTGTTAACCTCGCTCGGAATTGCCGCCAAACTTTTCCCGCCCCGGCGTGTGCGCGGCATTGCCGATGCCCGGAGCCAGCGTGGCAAAGATGGAATCGAGACGCTGAACCACCTTTGAATCCCCGCCAATCATCATGCATTAACCGCGATCGAATCCCCACACGCTGCCGCTGGTTCCCACATCAACATAGCAACGAATCATGCTGCCACCGCGCAGGTTTTCGTGCTGGTGCACGCCGGCTGGTGCGCTTCCAACGCCTCCGGGTTGGTGCGGCTGATGATTTCGCGCGCGTGAACGGTTTCCACATCGGAGCCATTGGCGATCAAGACGTATTTGCCACTTTTCACCGCCGTCTCATATTTCAGACATCATATTTCAGAACACTGTCTTTTGGGATGCCCATGCCATAAAGTCCCGCACCCAGCGCACTCAAACCGCCCACCACCATGGCGCCCTCCAGCGCGCCGACAATATAGCTGACAATAGGCCCTGCGAATAGCAACGGGCCAACGCCGGGAACAAGAAAGAAAGCGGAGCCAAACAGCAGGCCCCAAAACCCACCCCAAAACGCGCCCAGTTTTCCCCAGTATTTCATGCGGTCTCCAGTGTTGTAATAGCCGACGACATTTTCATCCGTATGATAGTCGCGGCCAATGATGGAGAGTTCCTTCATGTCAAAGCCCGCTTTTTGGAGTTCTTTGACGGCAGTTTCGGCTTCGCTGTGGGATTTAAAAATCGCCACGATGGAATTGTTCTTGGTCATACTGTTTGCCTTTTCTCTTTTGTTTTTGGTTTTAACGCAGACGAAATTTTAGGTTGCTGGCCGAGCCATCACTATGGGGTGTTCACCCTATTTTTCGCGACGGCCAAATGAGCCAGAGTTCTCATTGCAAAAATGTATCACTCGATCTTTTTCGCATGCTTGACTGAATTCGATTAAAGCGACGAATCGCCGAGGCAATCGGACCAGTTGAATGCCCAACACCAAATGGAAAGTCAATGAAACGGATCACTGTTCTGCTGGCCGAAGACCATGCGATTGTGCGCGAAGGGGTTCGCAAGATTTTGGAATTAGAAGACGACTTCGAAGTGGTCGGCGAAGCGGAAGACGGCCGCCAGGCGGTCGCCAAGGTCAAAAAACTTCGCCCCGCCGTGGTGCTGATGGACATCGCCATGCCCCACCTCAATGGCTTGGAAGCCACTCGTCAGATTCTCACGGCCGTCCCCAGCACCAGAATACTCATTCTCACAGGGCACAATGATGGCACGTATATCAAAAGCGCAACGGAGTTTGGGGCAGTGGGATTTCTGCTCAAACAAGCCGCCGCCTGTGTTCTGTCCGAAGGGATTCGGGAAGTCAACAAGGGGCATACTTTCTTCGGCCCGTTCATCTCGAAGTTTATTCCCGAACGCGAGCGAAAGTCTTTGGATCGATCCGGTCGGTCAAAACCGCGCAAGGACCGACTGACTTCGCGCGAGACGGAAGTATTCCAACTGATTGCCGAAGGCAAAGCCAACAAACAAATCGCGGCGGAGCTGGAGATCAGCATGAAAACCGTCGAAACACATCGCGAGCGTCTCATAGTCAAGCTAAACATTCACAATATCGCCGGACTCACACGCCACGCCATTAGCGAGAGTATCATTGAGAGCTGTGTCCAGTTGACCATTATTTAGCGCGGGAATTTATTAGGGTTCTCCATTTAGCTCCGGCTTTTCTTTGTGCGTCAGGTTGCTCTTGCCACCCTTCCGACTTGCTTCGTCGGAGCTGGATTCATCAAGTCTGGCTGGGGAGCACCCCCCGAAAAAGAGAGGCGGACACGCTGTGTCAAACTGTGTCGCCCGTAACGTTGTTCTGCAGCGACAAATCCTTCCTCCGTCGAACAGCGCATCGGGTGAACACCCCATAGCCGGGAGTCGGTTGGCCAACCATCCTTTCGTAATGAAACAAAAAAAATCATTCCTAAACAAAAATCGAAAAACGCCCAGGCCCGGACCTTCGTTAGCGGCGTTGCGGCGGTCACAAAATGAAACCACGTATGCGCCGTCAGCGGACGACGTGGCCAAAAGGGTTGGACTTGGTTTTGTAAATCAAGCGCTGCTGCCCTGGCGCGAAGTGCAGCGTTGGCTGGCGGCCGAGGCCAAATTGATCGCGGAAGACAACCTCGTCCGGGCTCGCAGCTTTCATCATCGTAACTATTAAAATTAAAACCAAGGAATTTTATTATGCAACAAAATCGTTCATTTGCTTTCCTATCATTCGTGGTCATTCTAGGCATTGGCGCAGCCCTCGCGTACGCGCGGTATCGAATGGGAACTGTTTTGGAGGCTGGCGGAATCGGCGTCGTAGCCTTCATTATCGCCTCGTTTGTCGCCGCCGCCATTCAGGTGGCCGACCAGTGGGATCGGGCGGTGATTTTGCGGCTGGGCAAATTTCGCGCACTAAAAGGTCCGGGGCTGTTTTTCATCATCCCGGTCATTGATGCGATTCCTTACTGGATTGACACGCGGGTCATCACCACCGGTTTCAAGGCGGAAAAAACGCTCACCAAGGATACAGTACCAGTGGATGTGGATGCCGTATTGTTTTGGAAAGTGTTGGATCCCAAGAAAGCGGCCCTGGATGTGGCCGACTATCAGAGCGCCATCAGTTGGGCGTCCCAAACCGCCCTGCGCGATGTCATTGGCAAGACCATGCTTTCGGACATGCTGGAAGGCCGCGACAAAATCAGCGCGCTGCTCCAGAAGATTATTGATCAGCGCACCGAACCCTGGGGCATCAATGTGATTTCCGTGGAGGTGAAGGATGTGTTGATTCCTTCGGGGCTGGAGGATGCGATGTCCATGCAAGCCCAGGCGGAACGTGAGCGGCAGGCGCGCGTAATCCTGGGTGATGCCGAGCGACAGATCGCGGAGAAGTTCACCGAAGCTGGCAAGAGCTACGAGCACAACCCGATCGCCTTTCATTTGCGCGCAATGAACATGCTGTATGAAGGGTTGAAAGCCAATTCCACGATTGTCATTGTTCCCAGCACGGCGGTGGAATCCATGCAACTCGGAGGATTGGCCGGGATGACTGCATTGACCATGGGCCTGGGCCAGGAACGCGCCAACGGACACAAGGACGGCGAGCTCAAGAAGCAACCAGCGGTGGAAACACCTCCGGCCAGAGAAACTCTTAACAGCACCAAACCGGAGATATTGGAACGTCATGAGTAAGCTCACCACCGACGGACGGTATCGACGCGAATGAAACCAATTATGAAAACAGTTGAAATTACGCAACACATAAATTAACAACATATATGAAAACATTAAAATTAAAGAAATTGCCTCACAGCATCGCGATTGGCAGATGGTCTGGAAGCCTTTTGATCGCGGCGGGAATACAAGCGATGGTTCTGCCCTCGTTACACGCGGCTTCAACGAAAATGGAAATCACCGACAGCGGCATTACCACTGCTGTGGAGGATGGATTGGCCCACGCCAAGGGGCTGTTGCCAAACAATGTCGATGTGACCACCAGTCACGGCGTTGTCACTCTTACTGGATCTGTGGATAACCTCCTCGACAAAGAGCGGGCGATAATGACTGCCAAAAGTGTCCGAGGCGTAAGTGAAGTGACCGACCAGATTACCGTGAATGCTGTGTCACGCGCGGATGACGACATCCGCGCAGATATCCAATCAGCATTGAAGCAAGACCCCGCTGCGGAATCTTATCAGACCACCGTGGCCGTTCAAGACGCTGTCGCCACATTGAGTGGCACGGTTGGCACTTATGCAGAGCAGCAATTAGCCACCCGGATTGCCAGCGGCGTCAAGGGCGTCAAGGCGGTTCATAATAAGGTCACGATTAGTTACCTGGCCGCCCGCACGGACAACGAAATCAACGCGGATGTCAAAGCCAATTTGCAATGGGACATCTGGGTCAATGGCAACTTGATTACCCCATTGGTGAAAGACGGCAAGGTGACGCTCACGGGAACCATTGGCAGCGCAATCAGCAAATCGCGCGCATTTGATGATGCCTGGGTGAACGGCGTGACTTCTGTGGACGACAGTGGTTTGAAGGTCGAA
>Ga0302320_10018648_pt1 | contig 13980 bp, 14 predicted proteins | sample Bog_T0_3_FD_202130 | JGI IMG/M metagenome (GOLD analysis project Ga0302320, IMG submission 202130) | Peat permafrost microbial communities from Stordalen Mire near Abisko, Sweden - Bog_T0_3 | ecosystem: Environmental > Terrestrial > Soil > Wetlands > Peat | place: Sweden: Abisko, Stordalen Mire... | reverse complement strand
GCGCCCGGGCCGTCAAAATAATTCAAAGTTCCCGTCACCACAAAATCACCTGAGCGTCGCCTCAACGCCATGATGTTCCGTTACGCCAAGCCATGGTTCGCAAGGAGGACCATCGGCGACCCGAGACACCGGCGATCAAGAGGAGCCCTACATGCACCTTCATCCCGATACGGCCATGCTCTCTGTCATCCGTGCGTTTGCAGCGCCTGCCCATTGCCCCCACTGCGGCGACCTGATGGTCGCCCCCCTGATGTCGGAATTCGTCGAGGGCGGGGAAATCCGTCATCACTGGGAATGCGACGCCTGCGGCGAAGCCTCGGTTACCTCCATACCGCTCACGGCCCATTAGCCGAACAACCGAATGTGACGGGTTTTTCGGCGGAATAGCCCCTAGGCTGCGGTGTTTGTTGTAAGGCTGAACACAGCCTTTTCCCCGAGGAGGAGCCAATATGAATTCCATGTTTCTTCGCGCCACACTGACCGCTTTCGCCTGCGCCGGTGCCATTGCGACGGCAACGCCGTCCATGGCGGCGATGGTCGCGTTCAAGGCCAATATGAACGCCGCTTCCGAAGTGCCGCCCAATGACAGCAAGGGCACCGGCGAAGTCACCGCCACCTACAACACCGACACCAAGATGCTGACCTGGAAGGGCACCTATAAAGACCTGTCGGGCCCGGCGACCGCGGCCCATTTCCACGGTCCGGCTGAGCCCGGCAAGAATGCCGGCGTGGCGATCCCGATCGTTCCCAACACCAGCCCGCTGGAAGGCTCCGCCGAACTCAAGCCCGAACAGGCGGACGACCTTATGGCCGGCAAGTGGTACGTCAACGTCCACACCGCCGCCAACAAAGGCGGCGAAATTCGCGGCCAGCTGACGAAATAAGCAACCACCTGTTGCGCGGATCAGCCCGCCGGCCCAGCCGGCGGCCTTTTTCACGACATAAACGTCGGCGGTCGAAGTACGGCGCAAGCCCATAACAGCATCGAGTGCCTCTACGGCGGGCCGCAACTCCGAACGGTGCGTGGGTTTACGCTTCGAAGCCATAAAGTCTGGCGGGATTGTCGACCAGCAAGCTGCGTTGCTCGAGCGCTTGCAGCGCGAATTGCGGCACCAGGTCCACCAGATCGGCTTCGTCGGCTTCGTGGGTAGCATTGGGATGGGGAAAGTCGGTGCCCCATAGTACGCTGTTGGGCGAGGCCTCCACCAGCGCCCGCGCGATAGGAACCGCCGCCGCATAAGGCGGCATCGAAATGCGTTCGGCGCCGCAAACCTTGATCCAGCAATTCTCCAGCCGCGAAAGTTCGATCAAGGCGCGCAAAGGCGGCTGATCGACGCCGTCCGCCGACGGCACCCGGCCCATATGGTCGATCACGAAAGGCAGCGGCAATTTTTTCATCATGTCCGAGAGAGGGATGATGATGGGCGCATCGAGATGGAGCACCACATGCCAGCCGCGGCTTTTGATGCGGTCGATGACCCGGCTGAACACGCCCATATCCGGCGTGCCGCCGAGATGCTTGACGAAGTTGAACCGCACGCCGCGCACGCCGCCGCGGTCGAGCCGATCGAAATCCGCTTCGGTGAAGCTATCATCGACAATGGCGACGCCGCGATACCGCTTGGGGTCCGACGCGATGCAATCGAGCATCGCCGCATTGTCGTTGCCGTGACAGCTTGCCTGCACGATGACTGCGCGCTCGATGCCGAGATGGTCGTGCAATGCGCGCAGCATTTCCTTCGGCGCGTCTTGCGGCGTGTAGCGCCGGTTGGCGGCGTAAGGAAATATGGCGCCCGGCCCAAACACATGGCAATGCGCGTCGGTCGTTCCCGGTGGCAGCTTGAAGATCGGTTTGCGGCGGCGCGCGAGAAAATCCGGTTGCACGTTCATGATCAGGCCTTAGCCAAGGCGACCGAGCAAAACAACCCCGGACGGGCTTTCACATTGTCGCGATATCACCCTGCTCCCAGCCGGCCATGGTCGCCGCGTGAAAATCCGCGAAACGCCCCGCTGCGATCGCCTCGCGCATGCCGGCCATGAGTTCCTGGTAATAGGCCAGGTTGATGGTCGAGAGCAGCACCTGGCCGAAGATCTCGTTCGCCTTGGTGAGATGATGCAAATAAGCGCGCGAATAGGTTCGCGCCGCCGGATGGGCGCTTTGCCCGTCGAGCGGGCGCGCATCGTTAGCGTGGCGCGCGTTCGACAGGTTGATCGAACCGAAACGCGTGAAGGCCATGCCGTGTCGTCCATTGCGCGTTGGCATCACGCAATCGAACATATCGACGCCGCGCGCCACTGCTTCCAGCATGTCGTGCGGCGTGCCGACACCCATCAGATAGCGTGGCGCGTCCTCCGGTAATGCGGGCACCGTCTCCTCGACAATCTTGAGCATGACGTCTTGCGGTTCGCCGACCGCGAGGCCGCCGATCGCATAGCCATCGAAGCCGATATCGACGAGCGCCCGCGCGCTCTCGCCGCGCAGTGCGACATTGTCGCCGCCTTGCACGATGCCGAACAGCGCGCGCCCGCCGCGCACAGCCTCGAACGCCCGCTTCGAACGCTCGCCCCAACGCAACGACAACTGCATCGCACGCGCGATCTCGCCGGCCTCCGCAGGCAACCGCAGACATTCGTCGAGCTGCATGGATATGTCCGCGCCGAGCAGCGCCTGGATTTCGATGGCGCGTTCCGGCGTCAGTTCCACCATGGCGCCGTCGAGATGCGAACTAAACGTCACGCCCTGTTCGCTCAGCTTGCGCAGTTTCGACAGCGACATCACCTGGAAGCCGCCCGAATCCGTCAAAATGGCGCGCGGCCAGTTCATGAATTTGTGCAAGCCGCCAAGCGCCGCGATGCGCTCGGCGCCGGGCCGCAGCATCAGGTGATAGGTATTGCCGAGCACGATTTCGGCACCGGTCGCGGCCACGGCGTCGGGCGCCAGCCCTTTCACCGTCGCTTGCGTGCCTACCGGCATGAAGGCCGGCGTCTGCACGGTGCCATGCGGCGTCACTATTTCGCCGCGCCGCGCCGCGCCGTCGGTGGCGATCAGTTTGAAGGAGAACGGTTCGGTCATGGGCTGTCAGGGTACAGCAAACAGGCGTCGCCATAGGAATAGAAGCGATAGCCGTGCGCAATGGCGTGGGCGTAAGCGCGTTTCATGGCGTCCAACCCGCTAAAGGCCGCGACCAGCATGAACAAAGTCGAGCGCGGCAAATGGAAATTAGTCAGCATCAGATCGACGGCGCGGAATTTATAGCCCGGCGTGATGAAGATGGCGGTTTCACCGGCAAAGGCCCGCAATTGGCCGGTCTCACCCGCCGCGCTTTCCAAGAGGCGCAGCGCGGTCGAGCCGACGGCGACGATCCGCCCGCCTTTGGCACGCAGTTGGTTGAGCGCCGCCGCCACCTCGGCGGAAACCTCGCCGAATTCAGCGTGCATTTTGTGATCCGAGGTCTCGTCCGCCTTCACCGGCAGGAAAGTCCCGGCCCCGACATGCAAAGTGACCTTATGGAGGGCGACGCCCTTGGCGGAAAGGCGCTCCAGCAGCCGCGGCGTGAAATGGAGACCCGCTGTGGGCGCCGCCACCGAGCCGTCATGGGCCGCGAACAAAGTCTGGTAATCGGCGCGGTCCTGCTCGTCGGGCGCGCGCCGAGCGGCGATATAGGGCGGCAGCGGCATGGCGCCGCGCTCGGCGATAGCCTGGTCAAGCACCGGACCATGCAAGGAAAATGAAAGGCTTACTTCACCCCCCTCATCTTTATGTAAAACTTGAGCATCGATCTCACCCAGAAAACACACCCGGCCCTCGTCGCCAAAACGCAAAGTATCGCCGACCTGGACCTTCTTGGCGCCCAGGATAAAGGCCCGCCAATGCGAGCCGTCGATACGTTTATGTAAGGTGGCCTCGATTGCAACCTCGGGCCCCCGCCCAATCCGGCGGCCCTTGAGGCGGGCGGCAATTACCTTGCTGTCATTGACCACCAGGCAATCGCCGGCGCGCAGCAGGTCGGACAAATCGGCGACCGTCCGGCCCTCCAAATCCTCTCCGCTCGTCCCCGCGAAAGCGGGAACCCAGGAGCCATTCTGCACGATCCCGGCCGGTTCGCTCTGGACCCCCGCCTGCGCGCGGGTGAGCGGAAATTGTTGTGGCCGCACCACCAGCAGCTTTGCTGCATCGCGCGGGCTCGCCGGCCGCAAGGCGATGCGGTCGGCCGGCAGGTCAAAATCGAAAAGGTCGGTGCGCATGGGCCTTTCAGTGCCACCCCCAGCATGGCCAAGCAATCGCGCTCGTCCCGATAAGGCCAAAATCGGTCTTTCCGGGCGTGAAACGCAGTGTTCTAATTGACCCGGTAAGGCGGCGTTAGCCGGTCGTGGCCATGATCGGCCACGGTTCAAGCGTTGTGTCGCGTTGGAGTTGTCATGAGTGCGTTAACGGCCCTGTGGGCGTCGGTCGTCGCCGCCTATTTCCTGCATCTGACCTTCCGCGCGCGCAGAGATATTCTGCGCTTCGGTCCGGCCATGGTGGCGGGTATTGGCGTCGGCCTGGCAACCGTTGCGTTCGGCGCGCTGGGCCGCGGTTACGAGTTTTTCAACATCGTCGCGAATATCGGCGCCGCCGCGACCTTTATTTTGGTCGCCTTGGCCATTTGGCGCCGGCGCGCCAGTCTATGGCAGCGCCGCGACGACGCGGCTTAGGCGCTTTACGCCCCCATCGTCGCCTTGATGATCTTGTCGGGATCGTTGACCGGCTCGCCGCGCTTGATGTTGTCGACGTTGTCCATGCCTTCGATGACATTGCCCCAGGCGGTGTACTGGCCATTGAGGAACCCGGCGTCGTCGAAGCAGATGAAGAATTGGCTGTCACCGCTGTCGGGATTGGCGGCGCGCGCCATCGACACGGTGCCGCGCACATGCGGCTCCTTGTTGAACTCGGCCTTGAGCTTCTTGCCGGATCCGCCCGTGCCGGTGCCCTGCGGACAACCGGTCTGCGCCATGAAGCCATCGATGACGCGGTGGAACACGATGCCGTCGTAGAAACCTTCCTTTACCAGTTCCTTGATGCGCGCGACATGGCCGGGCGCGAGATCGGGCCGCATGGCGATCACCACTTTGCCCTTGGTGGTTTCCAGCGTCAGTGTATCTTCCGGCTTTGCCATTGGTTTTTCTCTCTCGTTAGAATTTCTGTAATTACTTCGCGTCGGCCGCGACTTGCATTTTTATGATCTTGTCGGGATCGGTGACCGAACCGTTGTCGGCCTGCGAGCCCTTCTTGATCTTGTCGACCACATCCATGCCCTGCACCACTTCGCCGATCACGGTGTATTGGCCGGTCAGCCCGGCATTGGGTGCGTACATGATAAAGAATTGCGAATTGGCGGAATTGGGGTCCGAGGTCCGCGCCATGCCGACAATGCCGCGCACATAAGGCACCGGCGAAAACTCAGCTTTCAACGGCGGATATTTCGAACCGCCGGTGCCGTTGCCGAACTGGCCGTCGCCGGTCTGCGCCATGAAGCCTGGAATCACGCGATGGAACGGCACGTTGTTGTAGAAACCTTCGCGCGTGAGCAGCTTGATGCGTTCGGCATGCTTGGGCGCGATGTCGTTGCGCAGCTTGATGATGACACGGCCATACTTGGTGTCGAGCAGGATGGTATTCTGCGGGTCGAGCCCGGCCGGCAGTTTTACCTGGGCCAATGCGGGCGCTACACAAACGAGCGCGCAGATGACGGCGAGAATGCGGATCATGAAGTCTCCCGGAATGCGTGATTAACGCGCGAATTTCTTCTTGAGCTGCGCCGCGACCGTTGCCGGCACGAAGGCCGAAACGTCGCCGCCCATGCCCGCGATCTGGCGCACCAATGTGGCGGTGATCGGGCGCACCAGCGGCGAAGCCGGCAGGAACACCGTCTGCACGCCGGGCGTCATGGCCTGGTTCATGCCGGCCATCTGCATTTCGTAGTCCAGATCGGTTCCGTCGCGCAGGCCACGGATGAGAATGGTAGCGCCAGCTTTTTGCGCCGCCGTGACCACCAGATCGGAAAACGTGACGCAGGCCAGTTCGCATTTGGCCGCCCGCGCCAGAGGTGGGCAGGTCTCTTCCAGCATGGCGAGGCGCTCGTCCGGCGAAAACAGCGGCGCCTTGCCCGGATGCACGCCAATGGCGATTACGAGCTTGTCGGCCAGCCGCACAGCATGGCCCACCACGTCGAGATGGCCGTTGGTGACGGGGTCGAACGACCCCGCATAAAGCGCGGTTCGCGGCATAAGCCGGGGTCTAGCCCGCCCTATTGCGGCCCGCAAGGCCGTCGCAATGCCCCAACTGAACCATTTGGCCGCCCGCCCGTTAGAACTGCGTACCTCGACGAAACCTTGAACCTTTTGCCAGCCGGACGCGACCTAAGGGTCGAGACCGCCGAGGATTGGGGATAATCATGCTCAAAACCATCACCGCCGTCATGTCCGCCGCCGCCATTGCCGCTCTGGTGACGGTATTTTCGTCGCAGGGCCAGGTCGATGCCGGCCCGCTGCCCAAGCCCGCCGAAACCGTGCTCAAGGCCTGCAGCCAAAATCCCTGGCCGTACTTGAATTGCGTCGGCACGTCGGTCGGCAATCCGCGCATCCGCCTGGTCAGCGTCGAACGGCTGCCATAACCCGCTTGCGTGGGCGCGCCATACCGCGGCCGCAAGTTAGGACTTCAGGCAGCCGTCATCTCTGACGCGGGCTCTTGCCGGTCATCCTGGATATCGGCGTCGCGCCACTGATTGCGGCCGAGACGTTTAGCCCGGTAACAGGCATTGTCGGCGCCCCGCAGTACGATGTCCGGCTTATCACCCGGCCGGCGATGTGCAACGCCGACACTCACCGTCACAGAAATCAACTGCGCGGCGCTCCGCACCGATAATTGCCGCACTTCCAGCACCAATTCATTGGCAAGCCTATCGGCCACTTTGGCGTCAAGGTCCTCGACCAGCACGGCGAATTCCTCGCCCCCGATACGTGCCGCGAATTTAGTGCTCGCACCGGGCGCGCGGGCAACGACGTGCTGGATTGATTTGGCTACCGAACGCAAAACACGATCGCCAGTGTCGTGTCCGTAGCTATCATTGACCTGCTTGAAGTGATCGACATCGACCATCATTAACGTGATCGGACTATTGAGTTTGAAGACTTCCTCGGCCTTTTCAAAAAACGCGCGCCGATTCGGCAATTCCGTCAACGCATCGATGCGCAACAGGCTTTCGAGTTCCTCTTTTGCGAGGCGAAGCCGATCCGACATCACAACCAGTGGAAACGCGGCCGTCGGCGCGAGAATGATCGTAAATACAGTTGCGATCGTGTAATGCAGCCACGCGTCTCGGAAATCGGTGAGCATCAGCACGCCAATAAGCAGCGCAAAAGAGCCTGCCATGAGCGCCAACGTAATCAGGACGACCCGGCCCAAGGCGGTAAACAATTCGTCGCGAGTCATAGCGCTGCCGGGTTCCCGCGCATTCAACGATGCACCACATTATTGAATAGGCCGAAAAGGAAAGAAATTGCCTTCCACAATGCCTAAAATTTTATGCTTTCGTCCGCGCTGAAGACGGCCGGCACTCAGCCAGGCCGTCGCGCCAGCGACAGCCAGATGCCGCCGCCGATCAATACCGCGCCGGAAATGCGGCCCAATAATTTATTGTGCCGCGGCTTCATGAACCAGGCGCGGCCAAATCCGGCGGCGAACGCCCAGCCGGAATCCAGTACCGCCCCCAAAACAACCGAGCACACGCACATAACCAAAAGCTGACGCTCGACCGGCAAGGTGGGGTCGATGAATTGCGGGAGAAAAGCCGTAAAGAACGCGATGGTTTTTGGGTTGGTCAAGGCGACGAAGAACCCGCGCCGCGCGTGAACATGGGCGGCGGGCCGCGTCACCACATCAGTCGCACCGCCGGCGTGCCGCCACGCCTCGATGCCAAGCCAGATCAGGTAGGCCGCGCCCACCCAACGCAGAATATCGAATATTTCGGCCGATGTTTTTAGGATCCAGCCAAGCCCGAAAGCGATGCAGGCCAGCAGCACCGAGGTGCCGGTACTCGCCCCGGCGACGATCAACAGCGCCGCGCGGGTGCCGCTGCGCGCGCCGGTCGACAGGATTAGCGTCACGATCGGTCCAGGGGTCAGGAATAAGAGGACGGTGATAACGAAAAAGGCGGAGAATAATTGCCAGTTCATCACTCCGCCTCATCCTCGCTCAGTCTCTCGACCGACACCACCTTCTCGTCGTCGGCGGTGTTGAGCACGATCACGCCCTGCGTCGAGCGCCCAGCCATGCGGATGCCGGCAACCGGCGTGCGGATCAACTTGCCGGCATCGGTGACCAGCATGATTTGATCGCCTTCCTCCACAGGGAAGCTGGCAATGAGGTGGCCGGTTTTCTCGCGAATTGTCTTCTTGCCTTTTTTGCCCTCCATCACCGCCATGGCGACAATGCCTTTGCCACCGCGATTGGTGATGCGGAATTCGTAAGACGACGACCGCTTGCCGTAGCCGCGTTCGGAGATCGTCAGCACAAACTGCTCGGCCGCAGACATTTCGACATAACGCTTTTCGCCGAGCTCGATGGCACGCGCGGTCTCTTCGGCCTCTTCGTCCTCGACGGCCGCTACCTCCTCGTCGCCACCGCGGCGCACCGCGTTGGCGCGCTTGAGATAGGCCGCGCGTTCGTCGACTGTCGCATCGGCATGGCGCAGGATCGACATCGAAATCACTTTGTCTTCGGCGACCAGTTTGATGCCGATATCGCCAATGGTGTCGCGGCCTTGCTTAACGGAGGTTTTAGTCGCCGGGAACCGGACGCACTGACCGTCGCGCGTCGTCAACAACACGTCATCGGCGTCGCTGCAAAGCTCGACGCCGGCAATCGAGTCGCCGTCTTCCAATTTGATAGCCTTGAGGCCGGATGGCCGTACTTCGACATAGTGCTTGAGCGCGATTTTGCGGACAATGCCGTTTGTCGTCGCGAACATGAGCTGGAGGCCGCTCCATTTTGCCTCGTCCTCCGGCAGCGGCATGATTGTCGTAATGATCTCGTCCTGCTGCAACGGCAATATATTGACGAGCGCTTTGCCGCGCGCCTGCGGAGCGGCGACTGGCAAGCGCCACACCTTTTCCTTGTAGACCTTGCCGAGCGACGAGAAATAAAGAACCGGCGCCAGCGTCGATGCCACAAACAGGCGTGCAACGAAGTCCTCCTCGCGCACCTGCATGCCGCCGCGGCCTTTGCCGCCGCGCTTTTGCGCGCGATAGGTAGAAAGCGGCACGCGCTTGATATAGCCGAGATGCGAAACAGTGACGACCATCTCTTCGCGCTGGATCAGATCCTCGTCATCCAAATCGCCGATGGCTTCCGCGATTTCGGTACGGCGCGGCGTAGCGAATTCATCCTTCGCCGTCGCCAATTCTTGCTTGATGATCGACTGGATGCGGGCGCGCGAACGCAGAATATCGAGATAATCGGCGATCTCGGCGGCGAGCTTATCAAGCTCATCCTTGATTTCCTCGCGCCCAAGCGCAGTCAGGCGCTGCAGGCGCAGGTCGAGGATGGCTTTGGCCTGCTCGAGGGAAAGCCGCGCGGTGCCTTTGGCACTGACTTTGTGGCGCGGATCGTCGATCAATTCGATCAGCGTCGCCGCCGTGGTCGCCGGCCATTCGCGCGCCATCAAGGCTTCACGCGCCTCGTTGGCGTCCTTCGAACCGCGGATCAGCTTGATGACTTCATCGATATTGGCAACCGCGATGGCGAGACCGACCAAAATATGGGCGCGGTCGCGCGCCTTGCCGAGCAGGAATTTGGTACGCCGCGACACGACTTCTTCGCGGAACGCTACAAAGGCGTTGAGCATGTCCTTGAGCGTCATCACCAGCGGACGCCCGCCGTCAAGCGCCACCGTGTTGACGCCGAAGGAAGATTGCAGCGGTGTGAAGCGATAAAGCTGGTTAAGCACGACGTCGCGCTCGGCGTCACGCTTCAATTCGATCACCACGCGATAGCCATCGCGGTCGCTCTCATCGCGCAAGTCGGAAATGCCGTCGATCTTCTTGTCGCGCACCAGTTCGGCGATGCGCTCGACCATGGTGGCCTTGTTCACCTGATAGGGAATTTCCGAAATGACGATCGCTTCGCGTTCCTTGCGAATGGTCTCAAACGCGACCTTGCCGCGCATGATGATCGAACCGCGCCCGGTGTGATAGGCGCTATAAATGCCGGCGCGGCCGAGAATAATGCCGCCGGTGGGGAAATCGGGTCCCGGCACGATCTTGATGAGATCGTCGGTGCTGATAGCCGCGTCGTCGATCACCGCCATGCAAGCGTCGATCACTTCGCCGAGATTGTGCGGCGGAATATTAGTCGCCATGCCGACGGCGATGCCGCCGGCGCCGTTGACCAGCAAATTCGGATAGCGCGCCGGCAGAACTTTCGGCTCTGTCTCGCTGCCATCGTAATTTTCCTGAAAATCGACCGTCTCCTTGTCGATGTCGTCGAGCAGCGCCATCGCCGGCTTCGCCAGCCGGCCTTCGGTGTAGCGCATGGCCGCCGCCGGATCGCCGTCAACCGAACCAAAATTGCCTTGCCCGTCGATGAGCTGCAGGCGCATGGAAAAATCCTGCGCCATGCGCACCAGCGCGTCGTAGATCGCCGAGTCACCGTGCGGGTGATATTTACCCATGACGTCACCGACGACGCGCGCCGACTTCACGTATTTCTTGTCGGGCGTATGGCCCTGCTCGTGCATCGAATAGAGAATGCGCCGGTGCACCGGCTTGAGGCCGTCGCGCACATCGGGCAGCGCGCGCGACACGATCACGCTCATGGCGTAATCGAGATACGAGCGCTTCATTTCCTCCGTAATCGATACGGGGCGAACATCGGAGGGACCACCGTCCCCCGATTTTGGGGTTTCGACGTCAGACAAAATTGGTTTCCCGCGAGTCGGTTAATTGAATTATTGAGCGCAATCTTGGTCCGAAAAACGCTTCGGGATCGCGCTGTTGGGTACCGGTTTTCTTAACCGATTCAGTGTTGCGCCGCCACCGCAAAAGGCGCCTGCGCACCGCTTAATACATGAGGAATCTCAATGGATTATTGGCGACAATAAGGCGTTTGCGCCGGGCCTCAAAAAGGCATCTTCACGGCCGCGCGCAACGACTGCGTCAGCATCGAACCGGAACCGCCCGTCACGCCATATTCCATCTCGACCGCAAGCCCGCCCGGCGCGCGGGCACGGATGCCGATAGCGCCGGTCGTCGCGCCATGCGAGCCCACCGGCTGGCTGAAGGTCGATGCCGAGCCGCTGCCGAGATCGGTGTAATACATCGATTGGTCGAAGGCGCTCTGGCTGGTTTGGCGGTATTCCACGCGCGCATTCGGCGTCAGGATTCCGAAGCGAACCGGTATATCGATCGAGCCGCGCAAGCCGACCGCGCCCGATATCGCGTTGAACTTCATTTGATTATAGGTGAGCAAAGACGCACTCGGCCCGTTTTCGGAATAGCCATTGAGCGTCGCCGACATGAAATCGGTACTGATATAGGGCGCGAATTTTAACCGCCCGCGGCCCAGTTCCACACTCGCCGCCAGCGAGCCGAAATAATAAGAACCGTCGCGCGTGCCCGATACCGTCGTGTTGTCGCCGGTCACCCAGCGCCGGTTGTCGTAATTGAGCGTGCCGTAGCCGATGGCACCATCGATGAACAGCGGATCGAACGGGCGCAGACTTGCATAGAGCATGCCGGTGAAACTGGTGCCGTCGCTGCGCGTCGTATTGCTCCCGACGTCGGTGCGGTCGGCGCCATAACCGATCGCCGTGCCCACGATCAGTTTTTCAGTGATGCGGTAATCCATGCCCGCCGTCAGGCCGGCGGTGTTGAACTTGTTGCTGGAAGTCAGCCCACTCGGCGTCATCGATCCGAATTCGAACGAGCCCGCGGTCCAGAACGCCATCGACGAGGCCCAATCGGCCGCGCAATCGCGCGTCGCCGGCAGCACGCTGCGCCCGTCCGGCACTTGATGCGCGACGTAACCCGCCGGCGGCGGGTAACCCGGCGGCAGCACGACAACCGGCGCGCCGTAGGTTCCCGACGGCGAGTAAAGCGATTTCGGATTGGCATAGTCGCCATTGGGCGGCGGTCCGGCCGGGCTGATCGGCGGCGCGATGCCGAAATTGAACGAGCACGGCGTGAAATCGCTGTGCAGGCTTTCGAGATGGCGCGCGACATTATTGACTTGCGCCGAGGCAAATCGCTGCGCGCTCGCGACCTGCGCCAGGATCAGCCCCTGCACTTCCGGATCGGTCGCCGGATCGGGACGCGGATCCATGGTGTAGGCGCGGCTGCCGATATTGCCGTTCACGTCGCGCGCCTGCACGGTGAATGTATCGTTGCCTGTAGTTGTCGGCGTTCCGCCGATCACGCCGGTCGCGGCGTTGAGCGTCAGACCTGGCGGCAACGCGCCGGCCGTGATCGAAAAAGTATAAGGCGCAGTGCCGCCGGTCGCGGTCACGGTCTGGCTATAGGCTTTGCCGAAAACCGCATCCGGCAAGGTCGCCGGATTGACCGTCAGCGTCACGATGCCGATGTTCATGGCGCAGAGATGCGTGCCGAAATTGCCGGCCGTATCGAGCGCGCGCACGGTGAAGCTCGCTGCGCCGCTTCCGGTCGGCGTGCCGCTGATGGCGCCGGCGGCGTTCATGGTCAGTCCGGCTGGCAGCGCGCCGCCGGAAATCGTGAAGGTGTACGGTCCGCCGTTGCCGCCGCTCGCCGTCACGGTCCCGCTATAAGGCACGTTCTGCGTGCCGGCTGCCAGGTTCGCCGGCGCCACGGTGAGCACATTGGTGCCGATATTGACGGTGTAGCCCTGACCGCCATTGTTGCCGACGCTGTCGTTGACTTTGACGGCGAATGTCGACGAACCGCTGCCAGTTGGCGTACCGCTGATAACGCCCGCGCTGCTTAGCGTGAGGGCCGCCGGTAATCCGCCGGGGTTTACCGTAAACGTATAAGGGCCAGTGCCGCCATTCCCGGTCAAAGTCCGGCTGTAGCCCGTGCCGTTCGTCCCGTTCGGTAATGTTGTCGGCGTAATCGTCAATGAATTCACGGTGCCGACATTGATCGTGTAATTGCGCGTTCCGGTGTTAGGCTGCGCATCGGTGGCCTGCACGGTGAAATAATACGCGCCTGCCGGGGTCGGCGTGCCGGTGATGTTGCCAGCGCCGTCCATCGTGATCCCCGGCGGCAGCGCGCCCGACAACACCGTGTAGTTATAAGGCGCAAGGCCGCCGCTCGCGAACACACTGGAGCTATAGGCCGTGCCCACAGTCGCCGCCGGCAAAGTCGCCGGAGCGATGGTGAGAGGTGCAAGGTTGATGGTGACGGTGTAGTTGCCTGTGCCGGTGTTGAAATTCCCGTCGGTGGCCTGCACCGCGAAACTATACGTGCCGCTCGCCGACGGCGTGCCGGTAAAAGCGCCGGCCGCGTTCATCGAAAGTCCGGGCGGGAACGCACCCGAGGTGCGCGCGAAAGTGTAAGGTCCGCCGGTGCCGCCGAATTGCTGGCTATAGGCCGTGCCTTGTGTGCCATTCGGCAAAGTCGCCGGCGTCACCGTGAGAATATTGCTGCCGACATTGATGGTGTAGGCCTGCGTGCCGACATTGTTGACGGAGTCCGTGGCGCGCAGCGTGAAGTTGAAGGTGCCTGGCGTGGTCGGCGTGCCGCTGAGCGATCCACCGCCGCCGATGGTGATGCCGTTGGGCAAAGTGCCGGACGCCAGCGAGAATGTGTAAGGCCCGGTACCGCCATTCGCGTGATGGTTTGACTATAGGCCACGCCCTGCGCGCCATTGGGCACGGTGGCCGGCGACAGCGTCAGGATATTGGCGCCGATATTAACGGTATAGTTTCTGGCGCCGGTATTGCCGCCGCTGTCGCGCACGGAAACCGTAAA
>Ga0302320_10018647_pt1 | contig 13980 bp, 10 predicted proteins | sample Bog_T0_3_FD_202130 | JGI IMG/M metagenome (GOLD analysis project Ga0302320, IMG submission 202130) | Peat permafrost microbial communities from Stordalen Mire near Abisko, Sweden - Bog_T0_3 | ecosystem: Environmental > Terrestrial > Soil > Wetlands > Peat | place: Sweden: Abisko, Stordalen Mire... | reverse complement strand
TCCCGAATCAATCATCGGACCAAAGCCGCCGGTTGTGCCCAGCGTTGCCATATGGTTGATGTTCGGCACCTCGATGCCGTCTACCAGGAATAGGTTCTCCATCGGATGTCCGCCGCGCACAACCACTTCATTGCTGAGATCGCTGGTGGCGACTACGCCGGGAAACATCTGCAGGAATCTAGAAATATCGCCGAAATCTCCCGCGGTGGTCATCACTTCCTGGCCGCCCGTTTGAAACGGTTCCGGCCGGCTGGTGTCCAACTCTCGTGCTGTTCCATAGACTTCAACCGTGGTTGTAACCGGCTTTATACGGCTAGCGAGAGCGTCGAACATCGATGCTGACTGGGGTGCAATTCCGCTTGCAGGGGCTACGGCAACAGGCCCCCTCATCACAGGCGTGGTCGTAACAGGTGCAGGCGCCGCTGGCGCATTTCCAGTTGCTGCAGGTCGATTGCTCGCAAGCAGCATCTTTGTTTCCGATGACGGAAGTGGACTCTGGCACCATGAGGAGGCCGTCACGAAAAAAGCGGCAAGCAGACCGATCGACAGGCGCGTCCACGAAGGAACAAATGGTTTCCGGGAGTAGGAAAGCTCACGTTCCACACCGTTGCATAGCAGAGCCCTTGTGTCTTGAAGATCAAGGGTTGGCTTGGCTATGCAAGGCACGCTGGCACTTGCTTTAGTTGATGTCAGTTGCGAATCGCCGATATTGCGAAGGCGCTTTACGATCGTGGAGTCTTGTACCCAGGCTGCCATGGTCCCCCCAAAAACGCGATGGACAGACAGGTAAACTGTTCTGGCCACGACCTTTTGGGTGAATTTCAGCAGCTCGACAACCAGAATGAACAAGAACAAAAGTGACGTTCCCGTTCAACAAAAAGTGCAATCGCAACTCGTGTCCCGAGATACTTTACTCTGCCCTCAGAATGAAGCGATGTTAGCCGAGAGTAATCTCCACCACAGTGACCTCGGTCACCGTTTGCGCAGTATTTAAGTAATCCAACTTTTCTGGACTAACTCATCTAACATCAGCGACCTAAGTTCTCTCAGACAACACATCTAGCTTCGTGGCGTGCTGGATGAGGTTGAAATCTTCGGATTGCAACGATCGCAACACTGTTAGCACGCGCGAATTCTATCGGACGATGCATTTCGCCGATTGAAAGAAGATGAAAGGATCAGGCTTAGATTGTTGATACTGCGCAAGCCGTTCATTCTCTTTGACATACTGCATTGGCTCGCATCAGGCTTCTATGCTTCCCTGCCTTGATCTGCCTCCGGCGGTCTGCAGGCTGGCATGCAAACCATCCACAGCTTCAGCCAGAGACGAAAAGCTGAGATCAGCCAACTCCCGAGCAGTGTCCGCACCGGGCTTCCGTCGCTCTGGATCGCCCTCGATGTAAACGGTCAGCATTCCGAGGAGCCGGCCAAATTCGATGTCAGATAGCGAATCGCCGATCACTGCGCTGGTTGCTGTTGAAATATCCGGAAAGTCCATCACCGCCTGATCAAATAGCCCAGGTAATGGTTTCCGGCAGTTGCATTCCTTTTTATCGTGAGGGCAAAAGTAAAAAGCATCTATGTGTGCCCCCTCAGTCTCGAGAAGTGCCTGAAATTTGGCGTGGATTGCGTGCACATCCGAAGTTGTATAAAGTCCAAGGGCAATCCCACGTTGATTCGAGATCACCACGACTCGCAACCCAGCTCTGTTGAGCCGGCCAATTGCTTCAACCGCGCCGGGGAGCGGGCGAAATTCACTCCAGGAAGTCACATAATGCCCTTCCGGCATTTTTTCATTTAGAACGCCATCGCGATCCAGAAAGATCGTATTCACAATGCGAGGTGGAGCATTATTTTCGAAATCGGCCACTCCGTTATGATAACAACAGGCGCGGTACGCCGCCGAAAATGGAATTTGCATCTGAAGCCGTAAGCAAGGGAAGGGAGATTGCCATGTCGAACAGACCAAATGCTGAAAGCATCTTTGGGAAGGCCATTGCGGAACATCTGGAAGTTATTCGCCAGGTGCAGGTACAGCAGCCCGTTCTGGAGGCAATTGCTCTTGCCATGACTGCAACCCTGTGTGCAGGAGGCAAGATTCTTTGGTGCGGAAACGGCGGCAGCGCTGGCGATTCACAGCACCTCGCGGCAGAGCTCGTGGGCCGCTTTCGGCGCGAGCGGCGCGGGCTGGCTTCCATTGCGCTGACAACTGACACCTCGATCCTGACAGCGATCGCCAACGACTATGGATACGAGGCTGTATTTTCGCGTCAGATTGAGGCAGTGGGCGTCTCAGGTGACCTGGTTGTAGGCATCTCTACATCGGGAAATAGCAAAAACGTGATTGCCGCGTTCGAGGCCGCACACTCTCTGGGATTGTCGACCGTAGCATTTACCGGTGAAGGAGGCGGCAGGATGGCCCCTCTAGCCGACTATCTGTTCGCCGTTCCATCGCGCGATACGGCGCGAATCCAGGAGGCACACATTCTTGCCGGTCATATGCTGTGCGATTGGATTGAACTGGATTCGCTCAATGCGGAGATTCAGAGTCAACAAAACGCGGAGGCAGGGTCAACTGAAGAACTGATGCAGACCGAGGAGGCACGGTGATTGAAGATCTGCATGAGGTAATCCAGGAAATTGAACATACGTGGTCCGACAAGCGCTTGCTTGTAGTCGGCGACGTCATGCTCGACAAATATATCTGGGGCGAAGTAGGGCGCATCTCGCCGGAAGCGCCGGTACCTGTGGTGCGCGCCATTCGTCAGTCGGAGCAGCCCGGTGGCGCGGCCAACGTTGCCATGAATCTCGCCCGGTTAGGCGCCCAGACCACGGTGATTGGCTTTACGGGTAACGACGAAAATGAGAGACTGTTGGCCGAAAGTCTCCGGTCGAATGGAATTGATCCTCAGTTCATTGCCTCGAACGACTTTCCCACCATCACCAAGACGCGCATTCTTGGCGGACGTCAGCAGATGTTGCGCCTGGACAGCGAACGGCTGGATCCAAGGCCACAATGCGACTATGACCGACTGGTACACAGCGTGCTCGAGCGACTGCCGAGTTGCCACGCATTGGTGCTCTCCGATTACGCCAAGGGTTTGTTCACGCCTGAATCCTGCCAGGCGATGATTCAGCACGCGCGCAAACTGGACATACCCGTTCTCGTGGATCCAAAGAATCCGGACTTCACCCGCTATCGCGGCGCCACCACCATTTGCCCCAACCTGGCCGAGATATCCGCAGCAGCACCGAAAGATTCCTGCGATCTCACACGCAGCCCGAATCGCAATGTGGAAGCCCTGCTAAAGGCGGCCGAGGCGATGGTGCGGGCCTTCGATATCGAATTTATGACCGCAACCCTCAGCGAAAAAGGCATTGCAATCGTGCGGCCGGGCAACTGCTTTATGGCGCCAGCGGTTGCGCGTCAAGTCTTCGATGTCTCCGGCGCTGGGGACACCGTGGTCGCAGTACTTGCCTTGTGCCTGGCTTCAGGTCTCAGACCGGAGACCGCCGTACAACTGGCGAATGTGGCTGCCGGGATTGTGGTAGGCAAAGTGGGCACTGTACCGGTTGAGAGGCACGAACTGCTGGCCGCCCTGACTCCGGAAATTGCCCTCCACGCTGGCGATAAGGTGGTTACCCGAAACGAACTGGTGAGCCGGGTGGCCCTATGGAGAGCCAATGGCGAGAGGGTTGTATTCACAAATGGCTGCTTTGATCTGCTGCACATTGGCCACATCACTGTTCTGGAACAGTCACGTCGCTTTGGCGACCGGCTGATCGTAGCCATCAACAGCAACGCATCTGTAAGCAGACTGAAGGGACCAAGCCGGCCCATCGTCGGGGAAGACGAACGGGCTCGCGTGGTGGCGGCGCTGGCTGCGGTTGATGCAGTGGTGGTGTTTGACGAGCCCACGCCACTCGAAGTAATTCTCGCCGTGCGTCCAGCGGTGACTACAGCCCGGAAACAATTGTTGGCGCTGCCGAGGTTGAGTCGTGGGGCGGTCAGGTCAAAGTCGTGCCAATCGTTCAGGGCTTTTCCACCACAAGATTGATCGAAAAGGGCGCGAGTAAGCAAGGAGCATAGAGTTGAAAGAAACTCCGGTTCGGGCCCAGCGGTTCCCGGATCTGCTCCTAAGTCGAAAACAACTCTCTGCAATTGCTCGATCGCAAAATCAAACGTGTCTTGAGGGGTAAATCATGGAGCGATCCGCAACGAGGTTCCGTCCCGTCATTCGAATAAGCATTCTAGCCTGCCTGGTATTAAGCACTACCTTCGAAGGCATCTCTTCCACGCCGGCAACAGTGACAATTTCACCCGGCGACAACATTGAAGCAGCAGTGGAGGGAGCTCCTGAGGGAACCACATTCACGCTTCTGGCAGGCACCTACCGTTTGCAAAGCGTGAAGCCGAAGAATCACGATGTTTTTAAAGGTGTTGGGAAAGTTATTCTAAATGGCTCACAAGTCCTCTCGTTTGAGCTTGATCCTTCCGGGAGCGGATTCTGGATAGGAAAAGCGACCGCGAGCACGCTTACGCATGGTTCCTGTGAGAGCTCTCATCCTCTATGTAAGTATTCCCAAGACTTGTTCATCGGTAATCAGTTACAGGCACCCGTGGCCGATCGTGAAAGTCTGAAACCAGGTTCGTGGTATTTCGACCGGAGTAACAACGAGATCTATATTCCTGATAACCCGGGAGAAAGGGTGGCAGAGCTAAGTAGTCTGCGGTCCGCTTTCTATGGCGACGCCCAGGACGTGCGGATTGAGTCCCTGACGGTTGAAAAGTATGCTTCACCCGCACAAACTGCCGCCATTGGCAACGATCGATCTGGTACCAATTGGAGGGTCGACCATGTCGAATCTCGCTGGAATCATGGCGTTGGTATTGGACTGGGATCTGGCTCTGAATTGACGAATTCGTTCATACATCACAATGGTGAGCTCGGCATTGCGATGAGCGGAAAGAACTGCAAGGTTGTAAATAACGAACTAGCCTGGAATAACTACGCTGGTTTCGCAGTTACATGGGAAGCAGGCGGAAGCAAGTTCGTTTTGACTACCAATCTACTGGTGCAATCTAATTATGTTCACGATAATAATGGACCGGGCTTGTGGACGGATATAAACAACGTGGGCACGATCTACGAAGGCAACACGGTTGTAAACAATCAGAATGTAGGAATCGAGCACGAGATCAGTTACGACGCCATTATTCGCAACAATATTGTTAAGGACAACGGAAACACCTCAACCAACTGGCTATGGAATGCGCAAATCGATATACAGAACTCTTCAAATGTAGAGGTATATGGGAACACTGTGGAAGTGCCGGCCGGGGGGGGAAATGGCATCGTAATCATTAACCAGGATCGCGGGACCGGGACGCTGGGGCCATGGGTGGCAGCCAATAACTATGTGCATGACAATACAATCAAGAATTTGGGGGACCAGGGAAAGTCAGGGATGGCAGACTCTTCCAAGGGACACTTAGCTGTTGGAAATCGATTTGACCACAACCACTACATCCTTCACGACAACGCCATTGTTCGGCATTGGGTTTGGATTGACATGGTGCACTGGCGCGATCTTCAGGCTGTGGGTCAGGAAGCTCACGGAACCTGCTGCAACTGATTCGTCTCGATTTTTGACATAGCAGCAAATCCGGCTATGTAGCCAGGACGCTGCCGCCTGCAATGAGAGTATTTTGAAGCGACGTAACGTTGACCGCTGAAATGTCTGTGCTGTTCTTAACGGCCAGGGCTGCAGCCGTGCCCGCAGCTTCACCCAACATCATGAAAGTCGGCTCACCACGCAATGAGCTGAAACCGACATGGCTTGCACTCAAGCAGCAGGTGACTGCCAGGTTCGGCGCCTGAGCAGGGTTTGGCAATATGCTTCTGAACGGAATCTGATAGGCAGAATTGAGAATAGCCAGCTCTCCGTCAGCGAAAACCGTCGGAGTTGCAGTGCCATGCTCCGAGATTCTTCTTGCATAGACATCGCAGTAATGGCAGTCTCCATACCATGTGCCGAGGGCGACTGAATCCGTCTTCGCGATGTTTGTGGTAATGTCCGCCTCTGTCATTACATATTGGCCGACGAGCCTGCGGCCTTCGCGCACATACATTTGCCAGGGCCAATTGTTGTTGTCTGTAAACTCGTCGAGCGGTAACCCGTATGTGTTCAGTTCGGCTTGAATAGTCGATGGAACTGACGGATCGTTGGCCACATAATAAAGCCAACCAGCGACATAATTGTAATGATCCTGCCAGATCTTCTGTCGATCTGACCAGTCTGCATCCGGGTACAGCCAGGCGCCTCCAACGTAACTCACAGAAAATGGGCTAATCACCCAAAGAAGGTCATACTTCTGCTTAATCGTCGATTGCATGGTTACAATTTGCGAAAGGTCTGTAAAACCTGAGTTCGCGATCCATCGAGCCAATCCCTCGAAGCGAGCCGGGGTATATCCTGAGGGCATCGGAAACGGAGCCATATTCGCCTTATTTGTCGTGGTGCAGCAACGGAACGTGTAGGCCATGATTTTAGAGTCGCCTGCGCCGGCCTCTTCCTTCGGATCCGGGTTTATGCCCGGAATAAGACTTCCGTCAGCCAGGTATGGGTTTACCGAGAACAGTTCCGGCTTATAGCCCGCCCCGGCGTGCATTTCCCCATAGGTTGCCATGCTTTCGCGACCCACGACATAGGTCGCGCCCGCCGCCGCCATGAGATCGCCTTCGTACGATACATCGATCCATTGGTCGGCGGTTATCACGGTACCGTTGTCTAAAGTAATTGAAACAATCCTGCCATTGGATTGATCGATCGCCGTCAGATAGCGTCCAAGAAACACTCCCGCCTTCGCTGATTTCATGTATCCATTGAAGACAGCTTCTGCCACATGCGGTTCGAAAACGTAACTTGGAGTGCTCCCGCCAAAACCATAGGCTTTCCCAACATCGAGGTAAAACTTCCCGGTCAAGCCGCCAAGGTATTGTTTGTAGGACGTATCTGTCTGACCCAATCCACTTGTCAGAATCCCGCCCAGGTGCATCGTCGGTTCGACAATTGCGACGCTTGCACCTCCCCTCACAGCTGCCAGAACGGCCATCATGCCCGATGGAGTGCCACCATAGACGACCACGTCAAAAGAAGTCTGAGTTGGATTTTGAACGACTGCTTGATTGGGAGAGGTAGACTTAAAACAGCCTGCCAGACTGCCAATGCCCGCAATAACCGCACCTTTTGCCGCGTGTTCCAAAACTCGGCGTCTGGTTATTGCCGCGGGAAGCATCCCACTCATACAAGAGTCCCTACTTTCGTGGACACGGCGCAGCCTTGCACGCTCATGAGTGAAGCCTGTCAGCCAGGTGTCTATATACACTAATATAATCCAATTTTTCCCGTCGTCAGGCTGACGACGGAATGAAGATTGCGTCAATCGGAACGGGTGGAGCGGACAACGCAAGATGGAGGACCTGATTCTCGAGTCGCCTGCGCCACTCGATTTACTCCTCCGATCCTCCGGGACCAACATGCTTTCTTTTATCTCTTGATGAATTTCTTAACGCCAACTTCCGCGTTGACGTTCTTGTCTCTCCGGATCCCATTTTTAATGAATTGCTTAACGCCTACCGGGACCGCAGTTTTTACTCTGGTCAGAATATCCGGGGCTTTTGCCGTAACCTTGCCGAAAGTGAAATCCTCCCACTTTGGCTGGGAGTCGCATTTCCTGTTCTTATACCAAAAATTCCCATACATTTGAGTTCTTTGGAAATGCAAGTGGTTGTACTGCGCCCGCACAGCATGCAGAGTGGTGTTATCGGGCGAAAAAATGACGAGGCTATTGTTTTCCCGCTGCATTTTTACCTGGTCGCACCAGCTCCACGGGACCCAGAACCGATCTTCATTCGGGTGACCATCCCAATATGCCTGGATATACTTGAACTCTTCACGAAAGCGCAAATAATGCGTGTGGTGGTCGCGACTCTCGGAATCTGCACCAGGATTGATATTGATCATGTAAGTTAAGGCCTTGGCTCGAATATCCGGATGGGGGCTTATCTCATAGCCGTCCAAATATTTCTGAATGCCCGCATCATACGAAATATCGCTTCCCTTGATCTCAAACTTACTCGCAAGCGCTTCCTGAAATTCCTTTGTGAGCATAAAGTCGAAAACTTCTTTAATGATTCGCGAAGTCGGCTTGCTTAGACGCAGAGTTACACCGAATCCCTCACATGCAGAGTTGCTGTACTTAGACTCAGTTCTCCGCTCCCTGTGCCACTTGATATATAAGTTTCTATCCGTAATACAACCGGGGAAATCAATGATCTTATAGTTCTGCTCAAACAATCTGTTGAAGATCTGCTCATCTGATTCTGCCGCCGGCAATAAGACCTCAGGCGCCGATACAATCTCAGAGAAATGTTGATTATCAAAGAAATTCTTGATATAGACGTGGCGAAACGGCACAGTTTCAAACTCTGCTTCAGCAATCTTGCCTAACAGGTAATCAAATGACATTTCGGCATCCTTCTGGAAAACGATATTGATTAGCTGACCATGATACTTACATTGAAAACGGATTCTGCTGTTTCCGATGACTGACGAACAAAAAATGGTTGAATCGAGCTTGGGGCTACCGGATTGAAAACGAATCCAAGAGTGAAAGGAATAGAGCTTCTATGCTAATAATCTTTAGCAAGGCTGTAAGCATTTGTCAAGAATTGACGCGCCTTCGAGAAGACACCAGTCAAGACCCGAGTACTCTCGTTAGCGATCGAGAAACGCCCTATCGCCGGCTAAGGAAAATCGGGCAGGGCAGCATGGTGATCCCTGGTCACAACCTTGACTCTGCCCGGGAAGCATGGTAAAAGTTGGGACAATGAGTACAAGCGATTTCGCGTGGCCATATCTGCATAAACGCCTTCGGATCTTGCCGAGAGATTCGGCACTCCGAGTTGCTGTTGAGCTTGCAAAGCGAGTGCCGGGCAACATCATTGAGTTTGGCGTTCACAAGGGCGATTCCACGCGAGCGATTCGGCGCGCATTGGGTCGTGCTGACAAGCGCATATTCGCGTGCGATTCCTTCAAGGGACTTCCAGAGAAGTACGAGAACGCGGAGGTCGGCCATTTCGCATGCAAGCCACCCCGCATCCCAGGTGTGCAAATTGTGGAAGGCTATTTCGAGGACTCTCTTACGCCCGCATTAGCCAAGCGCGTGGGGCGAATTGCGCTTGCTTCGCTTGATGCGGACTTATATTCGTCAACCCTTTGTGCGTTGAACTGGCTTACGCCATTGTTGGCTACAGGGAGCCTCTTGCTCTTTGACGAGTTCCTCGGAGAAAAAGAATCGGAAAAACGGGCGTTCGAGACATGGTCGGCTGAGACTGGTATTCGCACGATCAAGGTTGCTGAGTTTCTACGGGAACCCAGCGGCGGAGGAAGCATTATTGATCTGCGACCACTCTATCAGGTAGTTATGGACGAAGTTTTGCCCGATGAGGTCTCACTCCGTTCGCGGTTCCTTGCGACTCCACTTGGCCGCACTGCAAGACGTGTTAGAAATTCCCTGCAAGGGAAAAATTAGCACGCTGCAGACGTTTCCAAACATAACTTCAGTGGGTCGAGAAGTAAGAGTTCAATCACGCCCTGTCTCCACAATTCGTGATCTGCGCGTCGAATTTGGAAACTCTTTTACTGCTTATATCTTTGTAACTCAGATCGGAACCCGTATAACCTGTAATTCTGTCATTGACAATTTACTTCCCAGGAAAACGAAGCAAGAGCTCATCCTTGAATCTTCTCCAGTGGTATATGCAGAAGACGGCAATCGCCAGGTAGCCACTGAGCGATGCGAGGGCAACACCCGTAGACTTCCAGAGGGGGCCGAAGATGAACAATGCGGGGACGCCCACTAAGGTAGAGACTATCGTTGCGCGCAAGACCGCGCGTGTATCTTGTACTCCACGGTAGAAATAGAACCATAACCTGGTCACAATTCCGACCACCATATTGCAAAGTTGCAGGAGCATCGGGATATAGAACGCTACGACAGCAGGCCCATAAACAATCCTCAAAATTGAGCGCCCGAAAATTGCTATCGGGATAAGGACCAACCCCATCGCCAGAGTGCTGACGATCATGGCTTTGCGGATGTAGGCGTATGCCCCGGCAGTACCTTTCGTCTTAAGCAGTTCGCCAATCTTCATTGGGAGGACATTGTCCAACGACGTGAGAGCGATGTTTACGGGTCCCGCGAGGCTTTGGGTAGCACGTAAACCTCCCACGTTCGTGGCGCCGACAATCGATGTACCTATCAGCAAGATGCCTTGATCTCCGAACCAACGAACCTGGTTTGCCAGGAGCAACTCGCGGCTTAGCCGTTTGCATTGAGCCCATGTCTCGCGCATCCGCGCCATTGACGGGCGAAGCCGATCCGTTATCGGTCCCATGGAGAAAGCTGCCGCCGAGGTCAGGGTAATTGACCAGAACGTCAGGGGCAGAGTCAAATGCCTCGTCCATGCCAATGCCGCCAGAATTACAAGCTGCACAAAGTAGCTGATGAAGTCGCTAACTATGGCCAGATTGCCTCTCCCAGTAAGGAAATAGTATCTTCTCAGCCAGTCCTGAAGTTGGTATGTCCCAATTGAACATGCGATGGCAAGAATGCATGGCAATGAGTAATAGTTAGTAAAGAGGCGTGACACAGCTCCCAAAACGGCAAAGATCGCAAAGAGAAGCAGACTGGCAAGAAGCTGCATGGCCAGCATGCCGTTCAACAATTGCGTCCGGTCCTCGCCATCAAGCATCGGCGCCGTGATAAGCATCGGTGTGGTGATAAAGCTGACCTGGAGGGCATTTGCATAGAGGATTACAGCATAGGCAACATAGTACTTGCCAAAATCGGCCAAGCCGAGGGCACGTACCAGGACGATGTTGGCTGCAAAGTTCGACCCACTTATCAATGCCTGGTCGACCAGCGCCATCATGCTGCGCCCATATCGAAGCCGAAAGACGCTTGGCAGGCCCAGTTTCAAGCGTGAAGGAATCCATTGCTGCTGAGTTATCCACTTATTAAACTCTGCTGGCAATTGGCAGTTCCCTTCTCACTTGTTTCTTGACTGGATTTAGACGCCAATCGCTTTAAGAGTCCTGTGGCTGGCAAGGCACGCGAAATTACGCGCGAACGAGGCGCTGGTCGTGTGGTGTAAAACCGGACGCATACCAGCGCGCAAGGCGTTGCTCTCGTCTCTCGTGGGCTTGTATCCGCAGTGCGGCAACACCAAAGCCAATGATAGACCAGAACCAGATGCCTCCCTGCGGCCCTTCAATGTATACATCGAAGCTCATGTTGATGAAGGCGGCCATCCAATAGCAGAATATCCAAAGATTGACTCCACTCCAGAATGGCGATCCCGAGGCCGCGGCCCGCCTATGCGCCCGAAACAAGCTGATGGCAAACGTTGCGTTCAATGCCACCCACAGGAGGATTCCAGGGACTCCCATACGCGCCAGCACAGTCATCGACCCATTGTGGGGACTTCGCAACGATGTATCTTGAGCGGTGATGCCCGGCGGATTATCCGATTGAGCCAGGTTAATTCCAAATCCTTTGCCGGTCCATCGATAAGGACCGAAAACGGTGTATCCCACTATTTTTGTCCACCAGACTATCCTGAACGTCTTGTTGCCTTCCCTTTCCGCTGATCCCTGGCTCCCGCCAAGAATACTGCCGATATTCTGGGTAACTGCATCGGAATTGAATTTGCGCCCATGATGAGAAAGCGTAATGACGTTCGATTCAAGGACAAGGAGCCCAAGTGCCGCGCCAATGACAGCGAATCCAACAGCCTTCAACCCAACCCTCGTGGGCCTTAGAAACGAAACCAGGCCAATCGGAATTGCCATTGCGGAAAAGCCCCCGCGTGTCACGACCAAAACCACAATCGCACCCATCAACCACCCAATGAATCGAACTACGCCAAACACAGATACGTCGCCCGCTGCGCTCCCTGCCTTGCGATTCGGGAAGATCAAATAGAAGAGCCCGGCGGCCGCAAGGTGAACGGAAGCATCTCCCGCTTTCAGAGAGATTATTCCCACGTTATTTGACCAGGGAACCTTGGGCATTCCGCTGAAGCCAATGCTGACGAGCATGATTACTGCCACTATAGGAAGGTAAAGGTGGAGAAATTTTCGGTAAGTCTTCAGTGCGGCGACTATTTGACTTTTTTTATTCACAAAAGCTGCGATTGTCAACGCAAATATCCCATAACCCCAAAGCGCCGCGTCACGGAGGGCGTCAAAATGATACGTGGTGATGAATGGGATTGTTCGGCAAGTTCCCCAAAGAGCAAAGATCCCCCAAATTAAGAGCACTCTATCGCTGGCGACCAGCATGATTCTGTTGGTCTGTAGAAAAATGAGGAATCCTATCACTGCAAGCATTTCCCCAATAAATAGATAAGAAAACCCTTTTCCAAAACTCGCATAGCAGAACAACGCAGCAAGCAATGCCTTGAGCCAGGTTGTCTGCAGCGACGTATTCCCTTGATGCATAAAACCTCAACCCTTCAATGCCTCGGCCGTCACACATTCAACGGACGCACGAAATTCCGGGATTCTAGAAGCAACCGTCCGCAAATATGTGTGCCTCGAAGTTAAGAAGTTCAGGATGTTCTCGGCTTTTTGGCCGGGAGTATCTGACGGACAGAGCGCTGGAAGTCCAAGACCTGTGACCAAGGAGCGCACCTTTGCGTCGTTCGAGTCCGCAATTGCCAGTGTTCCCGCCAATGAAGAGAGGATCAGAGGATGCATTCTTGGGCTCACAACTGCATCTGAGCTAGCATAAACGTCTAAGACATTCGCGACAGTCTGTGGCCTGCAGATCTTTACGCGTGGATCAGCGCGAAACAGTTCTCCAACCTGGATCAAGAGACCTAAATCATATTTGATCCTGAGGTCGTGAGATATGAGAGACAATTCGCATCCCGCGCGCAGCAGATCTCGCACCAGACAAGACACGGATTCAACATCTCCGTGACTCCTACTAGCATCGTAGGCTACGACCAGAGTAATTCTTGGAACATTACCCGCACTTGAACTCCACTTCGGAAAGAGGCTCTCTTCGAGAGAGAATACAGAGTCTTTCGTGAGTAGAATCTTGTTTTCTGGGATCCCAATACTCCTTGCTACTTCCGCTGATTCAGGGTCTCGGCATGTGCAGAATGCAGCGAGTGAATAGCAATACCTCGCAAGCATCTTCATGGCCGCGTGTCGCATGGGCTCCGCGCCAATACACAGGATAAGGGGGCGATGTCCAAGCATGCGATTCAATACCAACAACAGGGATGTCCAACAAACCGGCCAAGCCACGGTTTTGTCATGGAGCAGTTGCCCACCTGCCGCGATCATCCGCGCCTCGCGCAGTACCCGGAAGGTACCCAAAGAGAACAGCAAGACCGGCGTTAGGCCCAAGGCGCGGTATTCAGCCTCAACCGCAGGTGCAAGATCCCCGTAAATCAAGACGTACATTTGCGCATTCGGATCCAGCTTTTTGATAAGTCGAGACATAGCCCAGAGAATGGCCTCATCTCCGAGATTATGGCCGCCGAACCCGCCCCAGAGCACATACCCTCTCTTTATTCCCTCCATAATACTCTCCGCCACGCCACTCGATTAGAATCCTGGCGGTGACCAATCCGCAGAAAAAGATAGTATCTGCCGGTCCTATCTTGTCTTCGATCCATTCAGTAAATTCCAAGACCCCGCTAAGTAGAAACCCTAAGGCGCCAAGCCGATGCCGACACTCCGCAACGCTGATCAGAGGGTCTCGATCTCATTCGTCTCAACGTTTACAATTGGCATACCACGAATCAATTTTATCCTGTCCCCTCCAGATGCGTAGGTCGGAACGCCCTGTTTGTTCCGGCTCTCTCTGGCCTTCGACGGAGAAAAAGCCTCTTCCGC
>Ga0302320_10018646_pt1 | contig 13981 bp, 11 predicted proteins | sample Bog_T0_3_FD_202130 | JGI IMG/M metagenome (GOLD analysis project Ga0302320, IMG submission 202130) | Peat permafrost microbial communities from Stordalen Mire near Abisko, Sweden - Bog_T0_3 | ecosystem: Environmental > Terrestrial > Soil > Wetlands > Peat | place: Sweden: Abisko, Stordalen Mire... | reverse complement strand
GATCGACCCTGGCCCAGACAAGACGCAGATGCGGAGCGGTTTTGGTTGTCCTGCAGTACTCCACCAACACCTGGTAGGGCTTGCCTTTCTCTAAGTGAACGCGGCCTGTTTTGGTTTCAATGCCGTGCGGATAGTCGGCATTGGTGATGCTTTTGCCGTCGAGCGAGAGACGGAAGAAGCTATCGGTTTCAATGCCCAGATCGTAGTCGCCGCTCTCTGCCGGCGTGAGGGTCGTCTCCCAACGAATGGTCAATGGGCTCACGTTGTCAGCCTCGGTGGGCAATGGTTGCGCGGAAAGATCGATTCCCGCTTCGACGCGTGTCGCCAGCGGAAGCGCGTCCCATTTTTCATTGGAGACTGTGGCAATGTTCACATGAAAATACGATGCTTTGGCGCCTGGGTTGGCGCCACTGCTTAACAGCGCGGCCGGCACTGGGCTGGTTTCCTTGCTGAGAAACTGCGTACCTGGCGTGAAGTGAATATCAGCCTGGGGAAACTCGGCGCGCAATCCTTCAAGAATAGAAACGGTGTGCGAGGGAATGCCGTTGTAGTTGCCCAGGAGCACACGCGTCTGCTCTGCGAGCGGGCCGACGACGGCGATTTTGATGCCTGAGGTTTTGAGTGGCAGGACGCCATCATTCTTGAGCAGGACCATGGATTCATCGGCGATTTTACGAGCCAGGGCACGGTGCGTTGCGCTATCGAGCAGTTTCTCGTCGATCGCGTTGTAGGGCACCATCTGCGGCGGATCGAACATTCCCAACTTCATGCGCGCGGTGAAGAGGCGTGTGAGGGCGACGTCAATTTCGCTCTCCTTGAGAAAGCCCTGCTTTACCGCGTCGATATAAGGCTTGTAATCGGAATCGTCAGTTATTTTGGTGGTGAAGTCGATGCATTCGTTATCCATGCCGCGCTGCAGGCTGACGGCGGAAGACTCGGCCTGGGTAGGCCTGTAGTGGTGGCCGTCAAAGATGTTGTGGACAGCGCCGCAGTCGGAAACCACGTAACCCTTGAATCCCCACTTCCCGCGCAACTGGTTCTGAAGCAGGAACTCGTTTGCGCAGGCCGGCTCGCCGTTGATGCTGTTGTAGGCGCACATGACGGAGCCGGCTTTGGCCTCAGTAACCGTGGCGCGGAAGGCGGGCAGATAGGTGTCGAGTTCGTCGTGTTTGCTGACGGTGACGTCGGCGGTGTGGCGGGTCGGTTCCGGTCCGCTGTGCACGGCGAAATGCTTGGGAGTGGAGATGACGCGGTAATAGTGCGGATCGTCCCCCTGCATGCCGGTGACAAAGGCCACGCCCATGCGCGCGGTCAGGAACGGGTCTTCGCCGTAGGTCTCCTGTCCGCGTCCCCAGCGAGGATCGCGGAAGATATTGATGTTGGGAGCCCAGAAGTCGAGGCCTTCAAAGATGTCGCTATGGCCGGCACGCACGTCCTGCGCGTGCTTGATGCGCCCTTCAGTGCCGATGACGACGGCCATCTGATGAATGGCCGGCGCATCGAAGGTGGCGGCGAGACCGATGGGCTCAGGAAACTCTGTGGTGCCGTTTACTGCGACGCCGTGGAGCGACTCGCTCCACCAGTCGTAGGCCGGCACGTTGAGCCGCGGAATGGCACGCGCCTGGTTGACCAGTTGCGTGGCTTTCTCTTCCAGCGTCATGCGGTGCACCAGGTCTGCCGCGCGCTGTTCGGCGGGGAGGCTGGGGTCAAGATACAAAGGCTTCGGAGCATCCTGTGCTCCAGCCATCCACGCAGCCGCGGCAAACACCAGTGCTGCCGCTGTCGTTTGCAATCCAACAGTCTTCATCGTGATCCTTACCAGCTGTCCTATCGTGTTCAAGTTACCAGTTCGATAAAAATGCAGACCGCTCTCGGTTGCCAACGCTAAAGGGTGCGGGAGGGTGCTGTCAAGTAACAGGGAAGCCATGGTTTCTCTATAAGCAAATCGCTTTATCCTATCATGCAACAGGGGCATCCGGGCTGCATTCGTAACGGGGTCCACGGCAACCCTATGAACAGGAAGAGCGAGCGTGGCCCATCTTCATTCCGCCCCTACGGGCGGGGAATTTGGACCGGCGCGCCCTCCCGGGGTTGCGCTTCGCTTCACCCTGGGCTATTGTCAGCCGGTCCCTCCGGGAGCAATTGCAGTGGTTCCCCAATTCAATCGGCGAAAGAAACCAAGTTCGACGGCAAGAAATATTCATGCGATTTCACAAGCACTACGGTTGTATTTGCTTTCGGCCTGTCCGAACCGGGCCTAAAGGCCGTACTATTCTGGATCGTCTTCAGAAGGCTAAAGCCCTCTGCTCCCTCCGCAGATGCCCTCTACAACTGGAGTACCAGGCCGGAATCACTCTGCTTTTGGCGATTCGATGAGGGCCGTGAAACCGCCTGGATGTAACCTTTGTGCCTGGCGAGCCGTAAGGGTGGATAGAAGGACGGAAGAGGATGCACGCGATGGAAGGAGGAAGGATGAACTCGGTCGACTTGAGAGCGCGGTTGTTCGCCGGTTTAGGAAGTGCGATCTTTTTTGTTGTTGCTCCCGGAACGGTGGCCGGGTATGTTCCATGGCTAATTGGCGGATGGCAGGTTCACGCACCGTTCTTTGGATTCGCGGCCGTTCGCGTGGTGGGCGGTTTGCTGATTGGCGCCGGCACTGTTTTGTTGATTGAAGCATTTCTGCGTTTCGCGCTGCAGGGCATTGGCACGCCCGCGCCGATTTATCCAACGAAGCACCTGGTGGTGACGGGATCGTACCGCTTTGTCCGCAACCCGATGTATGTGGCGCTGGTTTCGTTCATACTCGGCCAGGGCCTGATCTTTGGAGATGTCGGGGTTCTGCTCTACGGGCTATGCTGCTGGCTGGCGATGCACCTGTTTGTCCTGATCTATGAGGAGCCCACGTTGCGAAGAACCTTCCCTGCCGATTACCGAGCATTCAGCAGCCATGTTCCGCGCTGGATACCGCGCGTGACGCCATGGCATGAACGTTCCTGATTTCTTATCGAGTATGGCCGGGGCGGGTTTGGAGATGGGCTACCTGGAAGATGGATCGAAGGTTTTTGATTGGTCAGATCGGGTGGGTTCAGAGCCCGTCTGCTGGAACGAGAAGAACGATGCAGAACGACGTGAGCAAGGTTCTGGACGAGTTCCGGGAAGGCCGCGCTGGAACGTTTGAGGCCGCCTTCGAGACGCTCTTCCACCAGCATCAGCGAGCGGTTTACGGCTGGATTCTGCGCATCGTTCGCAACCCGGCGGCGGCCGAAGACCTGACTATTGAAACGTTCTGGCGTATTTATAAGGCGCATGCGCGGTTTGAGCCTGCGCGCGGATTTGAAGGCTGGGCGAGGCGTATTGCGACGCATGCCGCGCTGGATTGGCTGCGAGCCTTGCGGCCAGAGGATGAGTTGCCGCCGGACATTCCGTCAGTGTCGACAGGCAACCCTGCGATTACCGCGGAGATTCGGCGCATGACGGGGCTGGCGTTTGGGCGGCTGCCGCCCAAGCTGAGAATTGCGGCCACGCTGGCGGTGGTGGAGGAGCAGCCGTACAAGGACGTGGCTGCGGCGCTTGGGATTTCAGTGGGGGCGGTGAAGCTGCGCGTGTTTCGGGCGCTTCGATTGCTAAGGAAAGATCTGGAACGCGAGGGGATGAAGCCATGAATGCACACGACGAAGACCGCATGAAGGAACTGTTGCGGCAGGCTGTATCGCGCGTGGATGACGACGCCAAAGCGGGACGAGACCTTTGGCCGGCGATGCGGAAGCGGATGGAGGCGAGGCCTGCTGGGCTGGCTCAGTTCCACTTTTCATGGTTCGACTGGGCACTGGCGGCGGGGCTGGTGGCGTTCGTTGGATTCCTTCCATCGTCGATCCCGGTGATTCTTTACTATCTGTGAACCGGCGGAGGCAACCGCCCGCCAAACTGGAGGATTGAATGAACACGCATCCGTATTTACGCGCTTATCTTGGCGGAATTTTTGCGCCGACGCTGGTTCTGCCCCTGATTCTGACGGTGTTTATCGTGGTGCGGCTGGTGCTGAAAGCGCCGGTACCTATCGAGCAGGCGATCATTTTTCCCATGGCTGTGGTGCCCTCGCTGTTCGGGCTGTGGAACATGCTCTGGCTGGGGTCGCATGGCCGGACCGGGGCGCCGATTGGCGTGCATGGCGCGGTGTTGCCGCTGCTGATGGTGCCGACGGGGGCACTGGTGGCCACTTGCCTGGGCATTCTGCAGATTGGTTCGCATGGGGTGGTCTGGTTTGAGAGCTGCGCGGTGTCGTACGCATTGATTGGGCCGGGATTTTTGGCTGGGCTGGCGGCCTACTACCTGGTGTGGAAGTACGTTGTGGGGTATTTGAATGGGGTGCTGGGGATTGCTTGAGGCGGCTGGTCAGGTGTGAGCTTCAAGCTGCTAGCTTTTGGGTTCTTTCGCTCTATGCGCCGGGCGAGAAGAAGTCTTCGAGCCCGGCGCGCTGGGCGTGGGCGGCCATGGCGGATTGAATTTCAAGTGCAAGCGCGAGTGCGGCGCGACCCTGGCGCGCGGTGACGCGGGGCTCGCGGCGGGTGCGGACGGAATCGAGAAACGACTCGATTTCGAGACGGAGCGGCTCGCCGGGGGTGACGGTGGGCTTGGAGAAGCTCAAGGCTGCTTTCGATTCAGCGGGAGCGGTGAACCGCGCCAGCATCTGCGCGATGACTGCCGGATCGATCTTAGCCATGGCGGCAAATTGCGCGATCATTGCCGGGTTAATCTTGCTGAGGTCAATCTTTCCCGACGCGATACCGTCAGCGATCCCCGGGGGCAGCATGGCGGTAATCTGAGGCGGCAATGACGCGACGAGGTCGGCCGGCGAAGGGTGGCCTGCGGCCGCATCGACGCGGATGACCAGCAGATCCTGCCGGGCGTAGTCGATGGAGACGTACTGGCGCGGCTCAAAGAAGCGCAGCTTGCGGACGCGTTCCGTGGAGACGCGCGAGGCGGTGAAGTTGGCGACGCAGCCCGACTCGAACTCGACGCGGACGTTGGCGATGTCCACCTTGGGAGAAAGGATGGGCAGGCCCACGGCGCGTACCTCGCGCACTGGCGAGTTGGCGAAGGTGAGCACGATGTCCAGGTCGTGAATCATGAGGTCGAGGACCACGTCTACGTCAAGGGAGCGGGGCGTGAAAACGCTGAGCCTATGGGCCTCAAAGAACATGGGGCGGCGGAGTTGCGGCTGGACGGCGAGCACTGCGGGGTTGAAGCGCTCAAGATGGCCGGGTTGCAGGATGCGGTTGCCCTTGGTGGCGCGGTCGATGAGGTCGTCGGCTTCAGGCAGGGTCGCGGTCAGCGGTTTTTCAACCAGGAGGTCGAGGCCGGCGTCAAGCAGGGCCGCGGCGACGGCGTGATGATGCAGGGTGGGGACAGCGACGGTGGCTGCGTCGAGTTTGAGGCCCGCGTTGCGCTGGGCGGCGAGGAGTTCTTCGACCGTGGGGAAGACGGGGATGGCGTATTGGGAGGCGGTATCGGCGGCGCGGATGGCGTCGGGCTCGATGGCGGCAACTAGAGCGACGCCTGAGCCGGCGTTTTCAAGCTCACGGTAGACGCGGAGGTGGTTGCGTCCAAAAGCGCCGGCCCCGGCTACAGCGACGCGCACGATGGGTTCGCCGACTATTTCAGAGCCCCTGCGATGAGCCCTTTGGCCGCGGGCTCCGGGCCCTGGCCTTCAACGGCTTTGAGGCAGCGACTGTAGAGCTCGAGCAACTGGACCACGTGCTCGTCCGGCTTGGGAGCGGAGGAGCCGCTGAACCCGGTGGAAGGAGCGGCGGGGCGGCCAACGCCGGCCGTGGCGGCTACAAATTTGAGCAGATCGAGAGCGATGTCTTCATTGCGGCGGGCGCCGAGGCCCGCACCGTTGAGAGCGTCCATAAAGGAAAAGTCTCCAAGAGGGATGCTAGCAGATTGAGGGTTTGGGGCTCATCTCGGGTCGGCGTGGTGCGTGAGGGTTCGGTTGCCGCGGTAGTCTGAGAGTCATGCGGACGGCTTACATCGGGATGGGGGGGAATGTGGCCAGTTGGGCGGGGTCGCCGGAGGCTACGTTGACGGCTGCGGCTGCGAGGCTGGAATCGCTGGGGCGGGTGGCTGGCCGGTCGTCACTCTACTCAACAGAGCCGGTGGGGTTTGCAGCGCAGCCGCGCTTTGTGAATGCGGTGGTGGCGTTGGAGACGGAGCTGGGGCCGCGCGATTTGTTGAAGGGTCTGCTGGGGATCGAGCAGGAGTTTGGGCGGGACCGGTCAGCGGGAATTGCGAATGGGCCGCGGACGCTGGATTTGGACATTCTGCTGTTCGGCGACGAGCAGATCAGCGAAGAGGGGCTGGAGATTCCTCATCCGCGCATGGCTGAGCGCACTTTCGTCTTAGTCCCTTTGTGTGAGATTGCACCGCAGATTGTTGATGCAAGTTCGAGAAAGACCGTGTCACAATTGCTGCACTGTCTATCCCCCGGCCCCGGAAGTCAAACTAATGCAGTGGTTAAGGTGCAGTGGAGTGGTTGGCGCGCTGGCACTGATCGGGATGATGCTTGTTCCGGCGAAGTTTAGCGGGCAATCCCCTGTGACGATGACTGTGACTGTGGAAGACGTGAGCGGCGCCGCGCTCGAAGGCGCTACGGTTACGGACTCGGCGGGAACGCCGCTGGGACGCACCGATGCCGCCGGGAAGCTGATTATTACCTGTGCGGCCCCGTGCCAGGTGCGTATGGCGGCCGAGGGATTTGCCGGGAAGGCTGTGCTGCTGACCGCCGCGACGACCGTTCATCTTGAACCTGCGGCAGCGGCGCAGCAAGTGATGGTGACGGCGTATCGAACGCCGCTGGGCTCGCTGGAGAGCCCGGTGACCACGCGACTGCTGACGGAGAAGGCTCTCGATACATCTGCGGCGGTGACCCTGGACGGGAAAATGCGGCAGCTTCCGGGCGTGGAACTGTATCGCCGCTCAAGTTCGCTGGTGGCTAACCCCTCCTCCATGGGAATCAGCTTGCGCGGTTTGGGTTCGACCGCGGCGAGCCGCACCCTGGTTACCGAGGACGATGTGCCGCTGAACGATCCTTTTGCGGGCTGGATTCGCTGGCAGGAGCAACCGGAACTGTCAATCAGGAGCGTGGAAGTGGTGCGTGGAGGCGCGAGCGACCTGTATGGATCGAGCGCTATCGGCGGGGTGATCAACGTGATCCCGATACGGCCCACGACCGGCGAGGCCGAGCTCAGAAGCAGCTACGGCGCGGAAGGCACGTATGACGAAAGCCTTCTGCTGCAGACCAAACGCGGCCCCTGGGGTCTGCTGGCAGCGGGAGGCGTACTAGGGACCGATGGTTATATCCAGGAAGCTCCAGCGCAGCGGGGGCCCGTGGATATTGCGAGCAACGTACACAGCCAGAACGGCGTGCTGCTAGCTGAGCGCGACAGCGGCCCACTGAGGCTGTTTGTGCGCGGGAGCGGCTTCAACGACGCGCGCAGCAATGGAACGCCGGACCAGACCAACGGAACCCGCCTGTGGCGCTATGCGACAGGAGGCGACTGGAACGGTCCTCACGATGGGCGACTGGTGACGCGGTTTTACGGCTCGGCTGAACACTACCGCCAGGTATTCTCGAGCATCTCCGATTTGCCAACGGCCGCCGATCCGGATTGCGACTATCGCTGCGGCGAGGCACCCACGCGCTTCTCGCTTTCGCCGGAAAACGAACTGGGCGCGGTGGCTCATTGGAACCAGCCATTGGGGGCTGGGCTTTTGGTGGTGGCGGGCGCAGATAGCCACGACGTGCGCGTCTGGGACCAGGAGCAGACGTACGGAGCGTCTGCCGCGCTGACCAACCTGCGCGACCACCAGCGGGACTCTGCGGGCTACGCTGAGGCCATGTGGGTGCGCAGGAGCTGGACATTGACTGCGTCCGGCCGAATGGATTGGTTCCAGAACTTCGACGGCCAGCAGTTGATGTGGAATGGAACCAGCTGGGTGCTGAGTTCGACCCAGCCCACACAGGAGAGCCAGCGACTTTTCGATCCCCGGCTGGGCGTTTCACGCAAGCTGCGGGAACATTGGGCGCTGTCGGCGACGGGCTTCCGCGCCTTTCGCGAGCCGTCTCCCAATGAGCTCTACCGCACAACGACGGTGGGAGGCCAGGTGACGCTCCCCAACTTCAATTTGCTCAGCGAGCGGGCGACCGGCTGGGAAACGGGGCTGGCTACGGAGCGGAATTGGGGCAGCATCCGCACCAGCTATTTCCTCACCGAGGTCAATCGACCCATTACGGCGGTGGGCGCCACGCCAACCCTGCTGACGCGCGAGAACCTGGGCCAGATTGAGAGCCGGGGTGTGTCAGTGGACGCCGAACTTACGCCGTTGCGGTGGCTGGCGGTCGACGGCGGCTACCAGTTCGCCGACGCTACCGTCACCAAGGGCGAGCAGGACCTGGGCAACTGGATTCCGGAGGTCGCGCGCAACCTGGCGTCGGCAAACCTGCGCGCCTGGCGCCCTGCGCTGGGGAGCTTGAATGTGCAGGGACGTTTGAGCGGGCGGCAGTACGACGATGCGGGGAATGTGTACCTTCTGCACGGGTATTTCCGGTTGGATGCGTATGCATCGCACGACTTTGGCAAGCTCTTCCAGGTGTTTGCCGCGGGCGAGAACCTGCTGAATCGCCAGATTGAATCGGGCAAGACGCCGACCACAACGCTGGGAATGCCGCGGGTGGGACGGATTGGGCTTCTGGTGAAGCTGGGCGGGGCGGGCAGGTAGCTGGCTGGCTCGGGCAGGCGTGGCGCGCCCGCTAGTGTCCTGTCTCCAAAGTTCCTGGTGAAAATCGCGAAAGGACAAATGTAGGTCCTTCGACTCACCAGCCCCAAACTGAAAAACGTTTGGGGCCCCGTTCGCTCAGGATGACAGCCCGTTTGGGGAAATTGAGGACTGTCAAATTATGACGCGAGCTTTTGGGACACCACACTAGAATCATTGGGTGAGTGCAGCTTTCAAGATCATTGCAGAGACTGAAGCGGGCGGACGGCGGGGACAGATCCATTTGCCGCACCAGACGGTGGAGACGCCGGTGTTTATGCCGGTGGGAACGGCGGGGACGGTAAAGGCCGTTCCTCAGGATGTGCTGGAGACGCTGGGCGCGCAGATCATTCTTGGCAACACATACCATCTCTACCTGCGGCCGGGTCACGAGCCCATTCGCCGCATGGGCGGGCTGCACCGGTTCATGAGCTGGCCGCGCGCGTTGCTTACCGACTCGGGCGGCTTTCAGGTCTTCAGCCTGAGCGGGCTGCGCAAGGTGACGGAGGAGGGCGTGCGCTTTCGTTCGCACCTGGACGGGAGCAGCCACTTCTTTACGCCGGAACACTCGATGGACGTGCAGATCGCGCTGGGGGCAGACATCTCGATGGCGTTCGACGAGTGCACCGAGTACCCGGCCGACCGCAACCGCGCGGAAGAGAGCCTGCGGCTGACGATGGCCTGGGCGCGGCGGTCACTGGATCACTTTCGCGCGCATCGCGATGAAGTGGTGTGGCATGAGGAACTGTGCGGCCGGACGCAGGGCCTGTTCGGCATTGTGCAGGGAGGGATGTACCGCGATTTGCGTCGCGAGAGCGCGGAGCGGCTGGTGGAGATGGACCAGGGCGGCGAAGGTTTTGCGGGCTACGCCATTGGCGGCCTGAGCGTGGGCGAGCCGAGGGATTTGACGCTGGAGATGATTTCAGAGGTGCTGCCGCTGCTGCCGAAGGACAAGCCGCGGTACGTGATGGGGGTGGGCTACCCGGACGAAATTGAGCAGTATGCCCGCATGGGTGTGGATATGATGGACTGCGTGCTGCCGACGCGCGCGGCGCGCCACGGGCTGCTGTTCACGAGCGAAGGGCGGTTGAACATCAAAGGGAAAAAGTACGCTGAAGATCAGGGACCGCCGGACCCGACCTGCGACTGCATGGTATGCCGCCGCTACTCGCGCGCGTATCTGCGGCACCTGATGCAGTCCGGTGAGGCGCTTTCGGGGACGCTGAACTCGATTCATAACCTGGCTTACTACCTGGGCATTATGGAGCGGGTTCGCGCGAGCCTCAGGGTGAGCGGGTGAATGTTTGGCCGGCGCTAAGAATTGATGGCGGGGCCGAGCAGTTCCTTCAATACCTGGACGTATTCGGTGAGGGCCTGACGGCCGGCTTCCGTCATGCGGTAAAGGGTTTGCGGCTTGCGTTGCACGAACTTCTTTTCGACTGCAACGTAGCCGGCCTCTTCCAACTTGAGCAATTGTGCGCCCAGGTTGCCGTCAGTTGAGCCGGTTTTGGCGCGCAGCCAGGTAAACTCCGCCTCTTCGACGCCAGTGAGCAGCGAGAGCAGGGCCAGGCGCAGCTTGCCGTGAATGACAGGATTGAGATCCGGCAGCTCAGGCATGGGCGGAACTCCGCTTGCGTTCGCGCGCTTCGGCGATCATGCCGTAAATGCCGAAGACGATTTGGCAGAAGAAGATGGCCACCACAAACACCATTGTGCTTTGGGGCACGTTGGCGAAGAGAGAGGCTACCGCCGCTCCCCACCAGACCACGGCGCATGCGAACTGCATCTTCCACTTGAGGATGATGCTGGAAGCCGCATTGGTTGTGCCGAGCATGGAGGCGATGACCGCGATGAACACCTGCTGCTCGCCTCTGCCGCTCAAGCCGAGCGACAGCAGGAGGGTGAACATGGAGATTCCCATGGCCATCCACATGGCTGCGATGGCCCGGCCGATGGTGGTGGCGGCCCCACGACCCTGCTTGCGTGTTCCGATCACAAGGGTGAGCACGAAGGTGATGGTCATGGTGACCGGCCAAGCAAGAAATTCCCGGCCCCAGATCGGCCCCGGGAAGCTTGTTGACGACCACAGAATGGCCACATAGTAGGCCACCCCCCACAACAGAAAAACCCAACCCCAGCTTTCGGTCCCGCGCCGGCCTTCGGCGATCATTGTCTCGATGAGGCTTAGCCTGTCTTTCAGTTCCTGCTCTTCAGCGTTCGCGTTCATGGCGATTCTCCTTTGAGGTGCTTGGCGAGGTCCAGAGTATTCCTTTACACAGAGAACTCTATTTTATAGAGGATGGAATGTCAAGAACCATTTTTGCCTGTTGGGATTTTTTGTGGTGTGGTATCGAGGGAAGGTAGAAGAATGGCTGGGGGTCATGAGTACTCGATTGGCGCGAGATGCCTGTCGCGTTGCGATGGAGTTGCGAAGTACGGAGGTCGCGCTCTTCTGGCGGCGCTCGAACTACTTTCGGTTCTAAGCGTTTGGACATTGCGGGCCTGAGGCGAAACCGAACAGTTAACCAGCGGGTTAATGGGTGGCAATCCGGGGAGAGATACGGTGAAGAGGATTCTGGGGTGTGTAGTGAGTGTTTTCTTTGCGGCGACTTCGTACGGCCAGATCACGATCAATGATCCAGTTCCGCAGACAGCCACTATCGATGTGAACGCGGCTCAAGTTGGCGGGCAGGCGATTCCGCGATCCATCTTCGGGACGTTTCTGGAACCGATCGGGGATTCGACTTACAACGGTCTTTGGGCGGAACTTTTGCAAAATCCGAGCCTGGAGGCGGGACTCTGGAGCCCGGAACGGATGGCCGAAATGCTGCACGACAGCCCGGAGTTGCGTGCGGCGAGCAACCTGGCGCTGCCTCTTCCGTGGGAACCGCTGGACGCGCGCCAGGGAAATCGCTACGAGGTGCATTACGGCGATGCCGCCAATTCCTGGCAATCGCTCCAGGTGTTCGGTGTTCCTGGCGAGCCGACCGGCATCAAGCAGAAGGTCTATCTTCCCATCCATCGCACGCGCGATTACGTGGGCAGCTTTTATGCGAAGCATCTGAGCGGAGATGCGGGCGTGACGATTGCGCTGCGCGTGAGGGATCAACAGGACGTGCTCGCTTCGCAGAAGATTGAGGCTCAGGATGCGTCGTGGAAGAAATATACGTTCAATCTTGAAGTGCCCGACGGAGAGTTGCATCGATTGGATCCGGCGGACTTTGTGGTGGAGGTTGCGGGAGACGAGCGGATCGAACTGGACGAGTTTTCGTTGATGCCGGCCGACGCGAAGAATGGGTTGGACCCGGACGCTGTGGCCATGGCCAAAGAGATGAACACGCCGCTGGTTCGTTTCGGCGGCAATTTCACCTCGTCGTATCACTGGACGGATGGCGTGGGGCCGCGCGATCAGCGGAAAAGCATGCTCAACAATTCCTGGGGAATTCCGGAGTACAACAGCTTTGGGACGGATGAGTTTCTGGAGTTCTGCCGCCAGATTAGCGCGCAGCCGCAGGTCGCGCTCAATCTAGGCAGCGGATCGCCCGAGGAGGCGGCTGAATGGGTTCGCTATATCGACAGCCATTGGTCGACTCATTCCGGGTTGCTGTGGGAACTTGGCAATGAGCTATGGGGCAACTGGAACCTTGCCTCTCCCACACGCGATCAACTCGCAGCGCGAACGGCAGCGTTCAGCAAGGCCATTCTCGCGGTCGATCCATCGGCCAGGCTGATAGCGACGGGCGCGGATCCGGAGGTGTTCTCGAGTTGGAACGCCATTCAACTGACAAATCCGCCGGGAACTTTCAATTATCTTTCGACTCATTTTGTGGTGAACACAGGCGAAGTTCAGTTGAAGTCACCCACTTCGGATTTTGTTGCAGCGGCTGCGTTCGCATTACCGGTGGAACTGGGAAACAGGCTCCGCCAGGCGCAGGCGCAGATCGACGGCACCGCCGGCTATGAGGGAAAGGCGCACATAGCTTTTACGGAGTGGCTGTTCCTCGGCGAGCACCGCGATGCGCCGATCTTTAGCGACACCGGCGGAGCGATTGTTACGGGCGGGTTCCTGAACATGCTGATGAAGAACTCAGCCATCGTGCCCATCTCCGACATGACGGGCATTATGGAGTTTGCAGGAATATGGAAGAAACGCAGCCAGGTTTATGGGACTCCGGCTTATTACGTATTCAAGCTGTACGCGAATGCGGATATCGCAAAGCAGGTTGGAGTGACGGCCAACTCGGGGTCGTATTCAGTGAGTCATGGGGTCAATCGCTTGCCGGAGATTGCCTCTGTTCCTTATTTGGACGTGGTGGCAGCGCTGAGCGGGGACGACGGGACGCTTACGTTGTTTTGCGTGAATCGCAGCTTGACGACGGATATTCCGACAAGGATCAACCTGCATGACTTTGCGGCGGCTCCCACGGCCGCAGTGCACACGCTGAGTTCCCACTCGATTGCGGATGTAAACGACGAGGTGTCTCCGACTCGGGTGAAGCCGGTGGATAGCGTTGAGGCGGTTGAAGCAAACGGATGGATTCATATTTTTCCTCACGCCAGCGTAACCGTGATTTCTCTTAGTCGGAAATAAGCTGCTCGAGGGCTCGCATGCGGCAAGTTGGATGGTTGAAAGAAGAGACGGACTCCTTGTAAAGACGGTTCAGTTCCCTCACTACGCGGTCCACGACGCCGGCCCAGTCACCGGGCGTGCTCTGGCGAAAGAGCCGGGCGGTTGGATACCAGGGGGTGGTCTCGATTTTCTCCATCCAGCGCCAGTCGCTAAGGTGGGGGAGCAGAATCCATACCGGCTTGCCCATGGCTCCGGCGAGATGTGCGATGCAGGTGTCGGTGGTGATGACCAGATCGAGCATGGAAACCAATGCGGCGGATTCGGCAAGGTCGCGATCGCGGCTGGAGCCGTCGAAAAGCAGGACGTCGCTGGGCAAATTGGACAGTTGCGCGGCGGCAGGGCCTTTCTGGAGCGCGACGAAGGTAACGGCGGGAATGCGCAACAAGGGGAGCAGGACCGAGAGGTCGACGGATCGCCGGTGGTCGGCTTTGTAGCGCGGATTGCCGGCCCACGCGATGCCCACACGGAGGGAGCGCTCTGAGGGATTCGAGGCGTGCTGGAGGCATGGGAATTGAAGACGCTTCTCGATGGCGAGCT
>Ga0302320_10018644_pt1 | contig 13981 bp, 13 predicted proteins | sample Bog_T0_3_FD_202130 | JGI IMG/M metagenome (GOLD analysis project Ga0302320, IMG submission 202130) | Peat permafrost microbial communities from Stordalen Mire near Abisko, Sweden - Bog_T0_3 | ecosystem: Environmental > Terrestrial > Soil > Wetlands > Peat | place: Sweden: Abisko, Stordalen Mire... | reverse complement strand
TGGCGGATCTCCTCCCTTAGCAGCCAGGAGTTATCCGCTTGCCTCTCGTAGGCTTCCACGTGCGGCGTTTCCTGCGATACCTACACGTAAGCGCGCAGCGAAGCGATGCGCCGGTAGTTCTGAGCTTTGAAGCCGCGGTCGTAGACCTCTGTGGAAGGTGAAAGCACCTCAAACAGGATCACTGGATTGGTCGCGGTCTCAGCGTTGGCGTCCTGCTCGTCGTACTCCATCGGGCTGCAATAGACGCTCACATCGGGGTAGACACGCAGCCCCGTGGCTGTGATCTTCAGCCGTTGATTGGAATCGTAGGGCGCGCAAGGATTGCCCTTAAGCCGCTGGCGCAGTTCACCCCCGATATTCATGACGATCAGGCTGTGGCGGGTCGTGCCTCCGGCCATGGCGAAGATTTCGCCATCGTAATAATCGCTCTTGATGGCGGCGTCTCGCTCCAGCCGGTAGTACTCCTCAGGCGTGTAACGTTCAGCCTGCCGCGGGAAACCCATACTCCAAACATTAGCCTTGTTGGTCGCCGATGGCAACGGCTGCACCATCGGAGCTGCGTGATAGCATGAGACATTCCCTCCTGAATGATTCGCGCCGTAAAAGGAACACGGGACTTACTGCCTCCGGACACCGCCGTGTGGAACCGCGTCGAGCGTATTGCGCGCGAAGTGTTTCGCGTCTATAACTATCAGGAAATCCGCACTCCGATCCTTGAAGAAACGCAGCTTTTCGCGCGCGGCGTGGGGCAGGAAACCGATATTGTTTCGAAGGAGATGTACACGTTTGAAGACCGCGATGGGTCGTCTCTGACCCTGCGTCCGGAGAACACGGCATCGGTCATTCGCGCCTACATCGAACATCGGCTGGACCAGCGCCCGGGTGTGCAGAAACTTTATTACATCGGGCCTATGTTCCGGCGCGAACGTCCGCAAAAAGGGCGCTATCGGCAGTTTTTTCAGATCGGCGCGGAAGCTATCGGATCGGAATCGCCGTTCGTCGATGCCGAAGTAATTGAGATGGTGGTGGAGATGCTGACGCGCGCCGGTCTGAGCGGTTTTACGCTGCTGATCAACTCGGTGGGATGCCAGAACTGCCGTCCGCAATATATTGAAAAGCTGCGCGAGGCGCTTGAGCCGGTGGCCGCGAGCCTTTGTGTCGATTGCCAGCGGCGCGTGGACACCAATCCTCTGCGCGTGCTCGATTGCAAGGTGCCTGAAGACCAGCCCATCATCGACCAACTGCCTTCGATTCTCGACAGCCTCTGCGAAATCTGCGCGCCGCATTTCGCCGCGGTGCAGAGCTATCTGCGCGAACGGTCCATCGAATTTGAGGTCAGGCCGCGGCTGGTGCGCGGGCTCGATTACTACATGCGCACTACGTTTGAGGTGACTCATGGCAATCTGGGCGCGCAGAATTCCGTGCTGGGCGGCGGGCGCTACGACGGGTTGGCGGAATCGCTGGGATCGAACGTGCATGCGCCGGGGATTGGATTCTCTATCGGCGAAGATCGCCTGGTGATGACGGTGGATCAGACAGCGGATGCGGGTCTCGATATTTTTGTCGCACCATTGGGCGACGCCGCGGTGCACCATGCGGGCGATCTGGCACGGGAGTTGCGGCGCGTGGGTATTTCGGTGGAAGTGCTCGCCGGCGGAAAACTGAAGCGGGCCATGGAACTCGCCAACAAGACAGGCGCGCGCTATGCCTTGATTCTCGGTGACGACGAAATCGCGGTGGGCCAGTACTCGCTCAAAGACATGCAGTCGGGCGAGCAGCAGCGCGTTACGCGCGACGAACTATTTCAACGGATCGGAAACAAAAACTGAACATGCAGGCAGATGAGAGCATTGCGCTCGATTTTCTCGGTGATTTACAGCGTACACACACGTGCGGCGAACTGCGCGCGTCCGATGCAGGCAACCATGCGTTGCTGATGGGCTGGGTACACCGGCGGCGCGATCTGGGCGGCGTGGTGTTTTTCCACCTGCGCGACCGCGAAGGCATCACGCAGCTGGTGATTCGCGATGGCGCCGATGCGGCGGTGAAGGAGAAGGCCGGCCTGGTGCGCTCCGAGTATGTGATCGCCGTGCACGGCGTTGTCGAGTTGCGTTCGAAGGACACCATCAATCCCCTGCTCGGGACGGGCGAAGTGGATCTCATCGTAGACAAGATGTGGATTCTGAACGAGTCGCGCACGCCGCCATTTCCCATGGAAGACGCGGTGGATGTTTCGGAAGAAATGCGCCTGAAGTATCGCTACGTGGATCTGCGCCGGCCGCGCATGCAGCGCAACGTGATGATGCGCTCGAAGATCGCGTTCGCGGTTCGCCAGTATCTGGATTCGCGCGGCTTCCTTGAAATCGAAACGCCGTTCATGACGCGTTCCACCCCCGAAGGCGCGCGCGATTATCTGGTGCCGAGCCGCGTGCAGCCGGGATCTTTCTATGCGCTGCCGCAATCGCCGCAGATCTTCAAGCAGTTGCTGATGATCGGCGGGTATGAGAAATATTTCCAGATTGTGCGCTGCTTCCGCGATGAAGATCTGCGCGCCGACCGGCAGCCGGAGTTTACGCAGATCGATCTGGAGATGAGCTTTCCGCAGGAGGAGACCATCTTCGGCGTGGTCGAGCCGATGGTGCAGGCCATCTGCCAGGCGGCGGGGATCGGCGTCGAGGCTCCGTTTCCGCGCCTCACCTATGCGGAGGCGATGCAGCAGTATGGCAGCGATAAGCCCGATTGCCGCATTCCGCCCATGATGAAAGTCAACGCGGCCTTCGAAGATTCCGATCTGCCGCGCAACACGCTGCCGATGGTGCTGATCAAGATCCCGAAAGTGGGCGCGCTGAGCCGCAAGGAGCGCGACGATCTGAAGGCATTCGGGCAGGAGCGCGGCCTGCGCGTGTTCGACGATATCAAAGGCCTGGAGCGCAAATATCCCGAGCAGGCGGCCCGTGTGCGCGCCGGTGCGGATGCGGCGGAGGACGATCTTCTGCTGATCGCGGATTGGGCGGGCGAACCGAAGGGGCATCGTCCGGAAGAGACCGTGTATCAGGCGTGCGGCCAGTTGCGTTTGCATGTGGCGCAGAAGTATGCGGAGCGGCATGGGCTGTTCAACCCGGGCACTTTCAAATTCCTGTGGGTCACGGATTTCCCGATGTTCGAATGGGATGAGGAAGAGACCCGGTGGAATGCCGCGCATCATCCGTTCACGGCCGTGCATGACGAAGATCTGGAGAAGTTGACGAGCGACCCTGCGCGTTGCCGGGCGAAGTCGTACGACATCGTGCTGAATGGGACGGAGTTAGGTTCGGGCTCGATTCGTATCCATCGGCGCGATGTGCAATCTGCGGTGTTCCAGGCGCTTGGAATGGACGAGGAAGAAGCACAGCGGCGTTTCGGCTTTCTGTTGACGGCGCTCGAATACGGTGCGCCTCCGCATGGTGGGATCGCGCTGGGTTTGGACCGAATTGTGATGATCCTGGCGGGCGAGACTTCGATCCGCGACGTGATTCCCTTCCCGAAGACGGCGAAGGGTACGGATCTGATGTGCGAGGCGCCCTCGACTGTGCCGGAGCGCAGTCTGCGGGAGTTGGGAATCGCTCTGCGGGTAAAACCCTCGTAGAATTCCATGGAAGCTCCAACAGACTTTCAGGCCGCCCCATCGGAAGCGGCATGATTTCACAGCAGCGGTGGTTTCAGCGTGCCAGCCTTGTCAATCAGCTTGTCTCACGCTGGACATGGTCATTAACGGACCCACGAGGCTGATCGGCTTATTCAAAGCCACCCCATCCCTCCGCAATTCGGGCACGGCTGGTCGATCACGGCTAATGGACAGACCGAGATAGAAGCGGCTCTATACGCCGCACTCTGTGACGGCGTCGATTTCATTTCGTTCCTAAGCCGACGCCCTTCGCCCTATTCGCACAGGGTTCGAAGCCGTTCAATATAGGGCTGGCACTTCAATACGTCCATTGCTTCGCGATCAAGCCGCTTGGCGTGCGATTATCTCGATGTCCTCATGATTCCGCGCCATGGATTGATTATCCTCCTTACCGCAACGAACAGGCGGAAGCGCTGTTCCACGTGGTTGGTATAAGATGCTTACCTATGACCCGGCTATTCATAATTTGCCTGATTTGCGCCGCTACCTGCTCCGCCGCCGTCTTCAACGTGAAGGACTTTGGCGCGAAAGGCGACGGTAAAACTGAGGAACGCGATTCCATCAATAAAGCTATCGAAGCGGCGGCCGCGGTGGGCGGCGGGACGGTCCATTTTCCTCCAGGCATCTATCTTTCAGGCTCCATCCGGCTGCGCAGTAATGTCACGCTCGATCTGGAACGTGGGTCCACCCTCGAAGCCACTTCGGAAGGCGGGCAGTACGATGCGGCCGAGCCCAACGCTTTCGATAAATATCAGGATGCCGGGCACAGTCATTTTCACAACAGCCTGATCTGGGGTGAGAATCTGGATAATATCGCTATTACCGGCGGGGGGCTGATCAGCGGTAAAGCCCTGACGCGCGAACGCGGCGCCACCGGCGATAAGGTGCTCGCGCTGAAGCTCTGCCGCAACGTGACGCTGCGCGATTTTTCCATTTCGAATGGCGGCCACTTCGGGGTCCTCGTCACCGGCGTCGATAACCTGACTATCGACAATCTGAAGATCGACACCAATCGCGACGGCATGGATATCGATTCCTGCCGCAACGTCCATATTTCGAACACGGCCGTCAATTCACCCAACGACGATGCCATCGTTCTGAAAGGCACACACGCTTTGGGCTACGCGCGCTCGAGCGAGAACATTACGATCACCAACTGCCTCGTGAGCGGCTACGATATCGGCTCGCTGCTCGATGCCACTTACAAGCGCACCGTGGTAGCGGCGCCGGATCGCGATGGGCCTACCGGGCGCATCAAGATCGGCACCGAATCGGAAGGCGATTTCCGTAACATCACCATCTCGAACGTTACTTTCGACCGTTCCCGCGGGCTGGCGTTCGAATCGGTGGATGGCGCGCATATCGAAGACATCACCGTTTCGAACATCACCATGAAGGAGATTTCGAACGCGCCGTTTTTCTTTCGCATCGGCAGCCGCATGCGCGCTCCAGAGGGCGTGGCGATCGGCTCGATTCGCCGCGTGAACATCGACAACGTGGTTGTCTCCGACGCCGACACGCGTTACGCATCCATCATCGCCGGCCTTCCCGGGCACGACGTGGAAGACGTGAAGCTGAGCAATATTCGCATACAGTATCGCGGCGGACTCAGTCTGGAACAAGTGGCCGCGCAGCCGGCGAGCCTGGTGAATACTTTCTTCTTCCGGGTGCCCGGAGGCAGAGGGCCCGGGAGCATTCCGCCGCGCGAGCCTTTCGCCACGCCGGAGCGCGAGAAGGAGTATCCGGAACCTTCCATGTTCGGCCTGCTTCCGGCCTGGGGCTTTTTCATCCGGCACGCTAAAGGCATCCAGTTCGATAACGTGGATATCGGCTATGTCAAGGAAGACCGCCGTCCCGCTTTCGTACTGGATGACGCCAAGTCGATTGTCTTGCGCGATGTCAACGCGCAGAAGGCAGCCGGCGTCTCGACGTTTGTCCTGATGAACGTGAAAAATTTCGAAGTTCGCGGCAGCGAAACAATTCCTGATACGAAGCTCGATGCGGTGACGCGAAAAGAATTTTGATCCGGGTCAGGCGCGGCGAAAGCGCAGCGGCGGCGGAATCGTTTCGCGAGTGTCAGCGGCCAGTTTCTCCACGTTGGCCAGCAACGGCTGGAGATTGATGCGATGGGGGATCAGCGCCTGGATCAGCAGTCTCGCTTCGATACTCCACATCTGGAAAATGAAGCCGATTTGCTGCTCGAACAAATCCATCGGCAGTCCGGCATCGGCTCTTTTACCCTGCAGTTGTTTTTCGGCCGCAATTCGATGGAGCCGGTGGAAATCCTGCGACAGACTGCGCAGATACTCCCGTAGCAGCGTGCGCTGAATGCGTCGGTGTCGTTTCATGCTGCTGGGGGGACGGGCAGCTTTGCGATAGCGCTCATCGTCGCCCGCAGCCAGGCGCAGCATAGGTCTGTAACTGCGCAGAGAGAAACTCTCGAGCCAGGCATCGGAGGCCGTTGGGGGGGGCGCGCCGGTTTGATTCTCGGCGTCGGGATACACAAGCAACGCCATCACTGAGATCAGCGCGGCAAGCGCGGCCAGACTAATAAACAAGAACTAAGCCCCCCGAGACACAACTCATGTATTTCGACTCACTTCCGTGGGTTTTATTATAAACACCGAGGTACCGGAAGCAATAGGTTTAATAGTTGTATTGGTACCTATAACTGTGCGCTAAAACCCGCGAGGTTCCACGGCCCGCAGTTCCGCCGCCTTGTCTTCCGCCCGCGTATCGTTCAGGAAGGTGCCCGTACCGGCCTCCACACCCGCCAGATACTTAATCTTCGTGGCACTGCGTTGGATGGGACAGAACTCGACGTGGAAATGAAAATACGGGTGCTCGCCGCGAACCGGCCTCTGGCGCACCATCATCATGAGCGGAATGGGAAAGCCCCAGAGATTGTCGTACTTCATGCGGACCGCTTTAATGGTTTTCGCCAGTTCGGCGCGCTCGTCGCCGGTCAGGTCCAGCAGGCTGCCGAAGTGGCGCCGGGGATAGAGCTGGATTTCTCCGGGCCACCGGGCGTGAAAGGGTACGAAGGCCACAAAGTTCGCCGACTCGAGGACAATGCGAACGCCCGCGTTCAGTTCGGCCTCGAGCAGCGTGCAGTACAAGCAGCGGTACTCGTGCTCGAAGTAGTCGCTTGCCGCTTGAAGTTCCCGCGCGACCAGCGGGGGTACGAAGGGAAAGGAGTAGATCTGACCGTGCGGGTGGGGCATGGTGACGCCGATCGCCAGGCCGGTGTTCTCAAATATGAATACATAAGCGGCTTCGGGATCGCCAAATAACTGCGCGGTCCGGGAGCACCACAAATCGACAACCTGATGCCAGTGGTCGGCGGACATGCGCGCCGGCTGCATCAGATGGTCGGGATGATAGAGAACTACGTCGCAGGTGCCGCGCGCGCCGGTGGTGTGGAAAACGCCCGGCTCCTGCAGCACGCTCTCATCGAAAGGTGCGTTTTCTTTACTGAAGGCGGCAAAATCGTTAGGATAGAGAAACGTGTCGTAGTGAGCCGGCACCTTCCCGGAGCCGGGACAGAACGGACACCAGTCCGCAGGCATTTGCGGGCGATCCTGCCGATTGGCGGCCACCCCGACCCATTCACGCAGCAGCGGATGCCAGCGTAGTTCGCTCACTTTTCATTCTCCAGCGTAACCGCTCAATTCATCACTACCACGGGATGGTAAACGTGGGGCAGCGCGATCCGACCGATGGCCACCAGATTGCCGTCCGGTCCGATCGCTTTGACGTGCTCGCTGCCTGCGTTCACACGAAATGGCGAGACCGCGAAATCGCGCCCCTGGCGTATCTGCCGGACCGCCAAATCATCCACCAGCACCGGTGGGAATTGGGGGAGCAGCAGCGCCGCCTTCACCAGCGCTTCTTCGAGCCGGCCGTCGTCTTTCAGCTGCTGGAGGCGTTCGAGTGTATACGCCTGCTGCAGATGAAACGGGCCCGATCGAGTGCGCACCAACTGGTCGATGTGTGCTCCGCAGCCCAGGGTAAGCCCGAGTTGGTGTGCGATTGACCTTACGTATGTGCCGGGCGAGCTACGCACGGAAAGGCGCGCGCGATCGCCTTCCACGCCGCGCAGGCTTAGTTCGTAGATGTGGACTTTCACCGGCGCCAGATCCACGGCGATGTTTTTTCGCGCCAGTTTGTAAGCCGGCACACCGTTCACCTTCTTCGCGGATACGGGAGGCGGAACCTGCTCGATCTCGCCGCGCATCGGCGCCAGACAGCATTCAATCTGTTCCGCGCTCGGGTACGCTGCGGTGACGATGCCCAGCGGCTCGCCCTCGCGGTCGTAGGTGGACGTGGCGAAGCCGAAGCGCACCACGGCATCGTACGCCTTTTCCGAATTTTCCCAGAAACGCGCCAGACGCGTCGCCTGTCCGATCATGATGGGAAGAACTCCCGTCGCCAGCGGATCGAGGGTGCCCAGATGTCCCACGCGGCGCGTGCCCGCGATGCCGCGCATCTTGTTGACTACATCGTGCGACGTCCAGCCCGCCGACTTGTCGACTACGATTACACCGTCGAGGTTCACTTCTGCTGTTCCAGTTCTCCGATTACGCGTACCAGCACGGTCCCCACTACTTCGAAGCTGTGCGCCGCGAGTTTGTCCATGGTGTCTTTCGGGGTATGCCAGAACGTTCCCTGGGATTCGAAGTCGATCAGATCGAGCGAGCGTACGCCGGCGTTAATGAACGGAATGTGATCGTCTTCGATCGCCCCACCCTGGCGCGGAAAGGAGGCCGCGTATCCGAGCGCATCCGCCGCGTCCCAGAACATGGTGCGCAAAGATGCCGCGGAACTCGTGTCCCAGACCAGCTTCAGGTTCTTATCGCCGATCATATCCACGTTGATGAGAGCCTTCAGCCGTCGATTGGTGCCGTCGGCAGTCCACTTCTCGGCCAGATGGCGGCTGCCGTAGAGGCTATCCGTTCCGCTCCACTCATGGATGGCTTCTTCGCCATCGAAGAACACGAGGTATAAGTCGTCGGTGCGCGGTTGACCCTGCAAAACCGAGGCCAGTTCCAGCAGGAAGCCGGTAGAGGATCCACCATCGTTCGCGCCGACGAAATTGGCCAGCTTCTTGGTGTCGTAGTGGCCCGTGATGGCGATGGCGCGGCCGGACTTTCCGGGGAACTTCGCGATGATATTTTCCATCGGAACAGGGCCGTCGGGGGTATTGGCGGTGAATTTGTCGGCAGTCACTTCACAGCCGCGCGCGGCCAGCTCGTGGTGGATATACGCGCGCAGTTTGCCGATGGCAGCCGATCCGTCGGGACGCGCGCCGAATGCCACCGCATGACCGGTGAAGGCAAGGGCCTCCGCGCCATCAAAATTTTTCGCCTGCGCGAGCGCAGAAAAAATAGCTGCATACAAAATAACGGCCTGGCATCGCACATACATACGATATCCAGAGTATCGAATGCGCGTGAGCGACGGCACTCATGGGGTCCTCCCACTCGTTAAATTATCGTTAACCTTCGATATCACAACAACTTGGATCGCTATTGGTATAAGATTAGGTAAGAGGAGGAGCCTGTGGCTTCGTTCGGTGTCGGCGCGGTGTTGCGGCAGGAGCGACTCCGCCAGGACCTGTCCCTCTACGACATCGCCGGCCAGACCAAGATTTCCGAGCGGTATCTCGAGGCCATCGAGCAGGAGAATTTTGAAAGCCTGCCAGGCGTGCTGTTCGCCAGAAATTTTGTCCGGCAGTATGCTTCCGCACTGAAGGTGGACCCCGAGCCGATGCTGGCGGAACTCCCGAAGGTGGATATCGCGAACGCTCCTCTGCCCGATCCTCCCGCGCGTGTGAAGCGCTCCAAATGGGATCCACGCTGGACTTCTCCGCTGGCTTCCGCCGCGTGGTCTGTACTGGCTCTGGGCGCGGCTTTCATGGGCTGGGTGCACTTCAACCATCCGGCATGGAGTCTACCCTACCTGGGTCAAACGGTGAGCGCCAGTGCCGCGGCAGGCCAGGTTTCGCCAGAGCCTGTTAAGGCGGCGGCAGTGAGGAAGATTCAGGAGACGGCTCCAACTTCTGCGCCGCGTGTAGAAAAAGCCTCCGTGCCCGATCGGGAAGGCGCGACGACCCAACAGGAAGAGACGGCCCAGGCGACGACCACAGAAGCCGCGGCCCGTCCCATTCAGATTGTTGTGACGGCCCATGAACCCGCCTGGGTGGAAGTGGTTGCCGATGGGAAGACCACGTTCAGCGGAACGCTTCAGCCCAACGACTCGCGCGCCATAGCCGCCGATGCGCAAGTCAAACTGGTTACCGGGAATGCGGGGGGAATCGGTATTTCATTGAATGGCAGGACGCTCGAGCCGCTCGGCCCCTCCGGTCAGGAACGCACGGTCAAACTGACGGCGGAAGGTCTGCAGTTCGTCCAAACTCCGCCGCCTGCGCCCGATCCGCTTTAAGCCGCCTCCGCGCCAGCAGTGCTTCGCGCTTAGTGGCGATCAGAGCCCGCCGCCGTTGCCTTTCGGCCATCAGCAGTTCCGCGCGGCGGCGCTGTTTGATTCCCACATCCACGAGGCGCCAGAACTTACCGAAGTAGGCGATCGCCGACCACACGGAGAACAGCACCACCAGATACAGCGACAGCTTCGCCCAGTGGGCCACCCAGGGATGACGGATGCCGATCATCAACAGCGAAATGGCAACCACCTGGGACACGGTTTTGGTTTTGCCCAGTTCGCTGGCTTTGATGGTATAGCCCTCAGCCGCCGCAATACTGCGCAGACCTGTGACGGCGAATTCGCGCCCTACAAGCAGCACCACGAGCCAGCCGGGAATCACCCGGACCTGTACCAGCGAGATGAGGGCGGCCGATACCAGCAGCTTATCCGCGATCGGGTCGAGCAGCGTTCCAATAGTCGTGACCTGCTTCCAGCGACGAGCCAGATAGCCGTCGAGAAGGTCGGTCGCTGCCGCCATCCAAAAAATAATCAGCGCAAGTACGTCGCTGGGGATGACAACGTCGCTCCACGGTAGTATGATTCTTTCCTGGACCAGTACAGCGACCAGAAGCGGCACAAAGAAAATGCGCGCAATGGTGAGACTGTTGGGGAGATTCACTCTACCTCCCTCCAGCGTCCCGGACGCAAGCCACCTGTGGAAATCGCGTAAACTCCAGCCGATCGAAAGCCGCTTCCCGACTGATGATCGTAAATCGTCGAAAACCGGGTCAACTCACTCAGCCTGTGACCCTTAGGCGAATTGCTGCGTTTCGGTTCAAAGTCGAATGCGGGCTGCAAAAACAATGCCTTAAAAGCTCCTCGGGTCACTTGTACACAGAATTTTCCACAGCCGCGGTGGAATTCCGAACCAGATAGCGCTTCAGTCTGCGGCGGAGTGACTCGGGGGCTTCGACCTCGATCTCGCATAAATTTCCATCATAGCCCTGCGCGCGTACTTTCCCATACTCATGTAACAAAGCGATTGCAGCACCATCGCGCAAGGGTATACGAAATCGCACCGTCTCGACGATGTCGAAGGGAAGAACCTGGTCGATCAGATCGAACAGCTTCGCGAGGCCCTCGCCCGTCAAGCCACTCACCAGAACGGCGGGCGTGGCGGTTTCCGCCGAAGCCCCGCTGCTTTGCCGCGCCTGCGCCAGTAAACGCGTCCCCAATACTTGCGGGTCGTGCTCGGAGTGTGCCAGACGGTCGCATTTGTTGAGCACGAGGATCTGCGGGGTGGAGGCGGCGCCGATTTCGCCCAGCACCCTGTATACTTCGGCCACGTGAGCGCCCGCCTGTTCCGATGAAACGTCGACAATGTGGAGGATCAAAGCGGCGTCGGCCACTTCTTCGAGCGTGGCGCGAAATGCTTCTATGAGCGTGGTGGGCAGATTGCGCACGAAGCCCACCGTGTCGCTCAGCAGGATGCGCCGCCGGGATGGCAGGGTAATGGAGCGTACCGTCGGGTCGAGTGTGGCGAACATGCGCGCGTCGGCCAGCACACCCGCCGCCGTGAGCCGGTTGAACAGAGTGGATTTGCCGGCGTTGGTGTAGCCTGCGAGCGAAACGGTGGGCACAGGAACCGCTTCCCGCTTTTCCCGATGCAGGGCGCGGCCGCTGCGCACGCGTTCGAGATCGCCCTCGAGCTTGCGGATGCGCGTGGCGATGCGGCGGCGATCGGTCTCGAGTTTGGTTTCACCGGGTCCGCGTGTGCCGATGCCGCCGCCCAAACGGGAGAGTGACACGCCCTGCCCCGAGAGCCGCGGCAGCAGATATTTCAATTGCGCCAGTTCCACCTGCAGACGCCCCTCTGAAGTGCGTGCACGCCGCGCGAAGATATCGAGGATCAACTGGGTGCGGTCGATTACCTTGAGCCCGGTAGCGCTTTCGAGATTACGCTGCTGCGTGGGCGTGAGATCGTGATCGACGATCAACACGTCGGCCTGGGTGGCTTCGCCGAGTTCCTTCAGTTCCTGAACTTTACCGGAACCGAGCAGAGTGGCGGCCTCGACGACAGGCCGCACCTGGAAGGACTCGCCCGCAATCTGCGCGCCCGCACTGGCGGCGAGTTCGGCCAGTTCGAGGAACGACTCGGAGGCCGCGGCCGAAGCTCCGCCACGGCGGCGTTCAAAACCGGCAAGAATAGCTTTTTCCGCGGGCTGCGCGAGCGAAATCGTCGCTTAACCCTCGGCGTGTTGTGCCACTGCGCCGGCCGTTACAGGGGCAGGCGAAGACGCGTTTTGATGGCTTCCCTGATGGGTGGGCGGGGAAACGTGCGGCTGCATGGGGCGCAGCGTAACCACGGTTGAGATTGCGTGCTTGAAAATCAGCTGTTCCTGATTGTTGGTTTCAAGGACGAGGGAATATTTATCGAAGCTCTTGATGCGTCCGGAGAGCTTGACGCCGCTCAGGAGGTAGATCGTGATAACTCCCTTTTCCTTGCGCGCATTATTGAGAAAACTGTCTTGTATATTTTGCGCCGGTTTGTCCATCTTGTTACTTCCATCCCCCGTCATAAAGTTTGTGAGAGCGGACAAGGGTCGTTAGCATTGTAACGCAGCCGTGACCCCGCGCGGCGTAAGGAACGCGTGAATAACTGTGACGGGCCTCGGGGATCGGCTATATTCAGGAAGACATGGCAACCTACGCGCGCTTCGAGTACGACGGCAGGCACAACTACGGCATCGTGAACAACGGGGTTATCGACGAATTGCGGAACGGTCTGTTTGAAGACCATGAGCTCAGTGGACGGCAGTTTGAACTCAACGACGTGAAGCTGCTGGCGCCTTGCGTTCCGCCGAAGATTCTCGCGGTGGGCCTGAATTACAAAAGCCACCTGGGCTCGCGACCGGCGCCGCCGCACCCCGACATTTTCTATAAACCGATATCGGCGGTGCAGAATCCGGAAGGTCCCATCCGCATCCCGGCCGAAGCGGAAGATACGCACTTTGAAGGCGAACTGGTGGTGGTAATCGGCAGGCCCGTCCACAACGCCTCGCGCGAAGATGCGCTGGACGCAGTGTTCGGTGTTACGTGCGGGAACGATGTGAGCGACCGCAACTGGCAGCGCGGACCGAATGCCGACCGGCAGTGGTGGCGCGCCAAGGGATGCGATACCTTCAGCCCGCTGGGTCCCTGGATCGTCTCGGGCCTGGATTACGGCGACCTCGCGCTTGAGACGCGCGTCAACGGCGAGGTTCTTCAGAAACAGCGCACCAGCGATCTGATCTTCGACGTGCCCACCTGCATCAGCTTCATCAGCCGCTTCGTCACGCTCACGCCCGGCGATCTGATCTACACGGGGACGCCCGGCAATACGCAGCGCATGCAGCCGGGTGACGTGGTCGAGGTGGAAATCGAAGGGATCGGGGTGCTGCGCAACCACGTGGTGGGACACAAGTAAACGCCTGCTCCGCGTGGACCGGGCCACGTGGAGCAGGCGTTCGCTTGCGAGCTAATTCTTCAGCTTCAGTTCACCGGAAGGATGGCGGAGTTAGCCGGATTGCCGTCCTGTGAGAGCACCAGCGTAAGGTTGCCGGCGACCGCATCGGCCGGTACCTGGATGTTTATCTGATAGACGCCCACGGTTCCCGGCTGCAAGCCCGCGAACAAGATCGGCACCGACTCGTTGTTCAGCGTGATCGAGGGCATATCGAGAGCGTTGGCAAGAGGCGATGACGGGCCAGGCGCGCCGTCGGCAACCGGAAGGTTGGTAAGGCCGAGGCCTACCGCGGTCAGCACGATATACTCGCCAGGCGCGGCCGGAGACGTCGAGGATATCGCCGTCCCGTCGAGATGGGTCGCAGTCAACATACCGCTCATGGCGGTAGC
>Ga0302320_10018643_pt1 | contig 13981 bp, 12 predicted proteins | sample Bog_T0_3_FD_202130 | JGI IMG/M metagenome (GOLD analysis project Ga0302320, IMG submission 202130) | Peat permafrost microbial communities from Stordalen Mire near Abisko, Sweden - Bog_T0_3 | ecosystem: Environmental > Terrestrial > Soil > Wetlands > Peat | place: Sweden: Abisko, Stordalen Mire... | reverse complement strand
ATTTCCTCCGGATCTGGAGCCTTTGCGTACTGGTATTGGTGGCACTGGCTGCCTATATCTTCACCACGAATTCGGAAGGCGGCGGACTCAGCGGCATGTTTCAGGGCGTGGCCGGCCTGCGCAACGCAACGGCTTCCTCCGCGGTGGCCACCACAAGTGTCTTGCGCTGGCTGCCCCTGATTTTTTTCCCCTTCTTTGCCGCGCAAGTCTACAATGTACGTCCCACCGTACCGCTTGCCGCCATGTCGCTCATCTTGCGCCTGCGCCGCCGGCGCGGGGATCAGGCGCTGGCGGGACGGTATGCGGATCTTTCCCATGCCTATTTCATTGTTTGCATTTTCTCGGCCGGCATTCACAGCAACCAGGCCACGCTCACGTATTTCTGCGGACAGGCGGTCCTGATTTTATGGGCCCTTTGGGCACTGCGTTCCGGACGGTTTGGCGGCAAGGCCTGGGCCGGCGGCCTGGTGGTGATTCTTGTCTTGGGCGTGGCCGGCCTCGCCGGCATCGGCCGGCTGGAATTGGCGGTGCAAACGTTCGATGCCCAAATGTTTTCACGAATCCTCCGGTCCCATACCGACCCGTTTCAGAGCACTACCGCCATCGGACAGATCGGCGATTTGAAGCTGTCGCCCCGTATTGTCATCCGCGTGGAACCGGCCAAAGTCGGCGTGGTCCCGGCTTATTTGCGCGAAGCCAGCTATTGGACGTATCATCCCGGAAACCAGATTTGGAAAGCCACCGCCTCCAGCAACGGTTTTGTGGAACTCTCACGCGCGTCGGCGAAAGACGACACGTGGATTCTGGTGCCCGGCAAAACCAATCAGTTTGCCGTCAGTATCGCCACCTATCTCAACGGACACGCGCGGGGTGAAAATGGAGACAGCGTCCCTGAAGGATTGCTGCCCCTGCCTTCCGGCTGTGGCCGCCTCGAAAAGCTTCCCGCCTTCAATTTGAAAATGAACAGGAGCGGTGTGGTGATGGCCGACGGACCCGGATTGGTCATCTTCGACGCCCGCTATGGCCCTGGTGCAACCTTTGATTCACCGCCCGACACCAGCACGAATCAATTTGACCTCAGCGTGCCCACCAACGAATTTCCCGCGCTGAACCAGGTCATCGCCGAAATGAACCTGACCAACCGCAGCGACCTGAACAAACGTCTGGCCGTGGAAACCTTTTTCGCGCAAAAATTCACCTACACCACTTGGCAGGGGTCGCAAAAACGCCGCACCCCAGCTGCTTCCCCGCTCACCCGCTTCCTGCTCACCAGCCGCAGCGGGCATTGTGAATACTTCGCCACGGCCACGGTCTTGCTGCTCCGGCAACTGGGCATTCCCGCGCGCTATGCCGTGGGCTATTCCGTTCACGAAGTCTCCGGCACCGGCTACGTCGTGCGCGAGCGGGACACCCATGCTTGGTGCCTCGTCTGGAACCGGGAGACCCGGAACTGGGAGGATTTCGATACCACCCCCGCCGCGTGGGTCGCCATCGAAGGCCGCCAGGCATCAGTTTTCGACGCGCTTTCTGATTTGCGTTCCTGGCTGGTTTTTCAATTTGAAAAAATCCTCTGGCGTGAGTCCCATCTCCAACAATACATCCTCTGGACTTTCGTGCCCGTGATTTTGGTGTTGCTGTATTACATCATCTTTCAGCGTCGATCCCGGGCTCGAACCGCGAAAAGGACCGGCGCGGACGCGACGGTCCTCTGGCCGGGGCACGACTCGGCTTTTTACCGGCTGGAAAAAATGCTGGCCGCCCGCGGCCTCCCGCGCCAGCCGCAGGAGGCGTTGTCCGACTGGCTCGAACGCGTTCTGATGGAACCGGCGCTCGCTGGCCTGCGCGTTCCCCTCCAGCAACTGCTTCCGTTGCACTACCGCTACCGTTTCGATCCCCGGGGCCTGAACGAAGACCAAAAGCAGTCGCTCGTGCAAAATGTCGACGCCATCCTGCGCACTTTGGCGAAAACTACGCCCGGAAAATAAGCCCTTTAATTGAAACAGCGGCTGGTTGACAAACCCTCCGGGACGTGTCTTAATATGCCCCCCTTACATTGGTTGGTAGGTTACCCAAGTGGCCAACGGGGGCAGACTGTAAATCTGCTGGCTATGCCTTCGATGGTTCGAATCCATCACCTACCACCACCTCCTTTTTGCCGGGGAAAAGTGTAAAATCTTCAATTAAATCAGGCTTTTTAAGCGTTAGCCCAATATTGACTTTGCGCTTTTATGCTGTTGTGTTCCTTTCCCTTCCCGTCTGATAAACCCGCAAAAAGTCATACAAAAGTCATACAAGCATTTTGCTCGAATAGTGGGTTCATCCGAAAGCTGCGTTTGCCGCTCGTGGGTTGTGATTTCCACCAGGTTCTCCCATTAAGCGGCGTTGCATGTTTATGCCAATAATTTATAAATTTGTGCAATGGTCGGCTGGGACATTGACTATTCATTTTATCGATTGGCACCGCATGTTTTTCGATTCACGAGCACAAACTCAATTGTGCGGTAACGTGCCCGGATGAAAGTATTTAAACCAAAATCCATAGCCAGTAAGCGCCGCCGAAAAAGTACCTTGTTGGCGGTTTTGTTCGCCGCCGGTGTCTATGCCACTCTTCCAGCCCGGCCGTTTCGTCCGATTGAGCCCATTCCCACCGGCATCGTGGATGGCCGCCCAGAGCGGGCGCAGCTTGATTACTGACACTTTAGCCGGCGTTGCTATTCTGTGTCCGTGAAACCGACCAAGTAGCGTCGCCGGATGGGAGTCTGTGCCGGCAGCTTCGATCCGCTTACCATCGGGCATCTCTGGATGATCGAGCAGGGAGTGCAGCTCTTTGACCACCTCATCGTCGCGGTAGGCGTGAACCCTGACAAACGATCCAGCTTTTCCGTCGAGGAACGGCTCGCGATGCTTCGTAAATCCATCGCAAAACTTCCCAACCATTCGGTCGCGTCTTTTTCGAATCTATATTTGATTGATTTTGCCCAGTCGGTGGGTGCCACGCACATCCTGCGCGGCATCCGTTCGGCGGGCGACTTTGAATACGAGCGGCCCATGCGCAACATCAATGGCGATCTCAATCCGGATATCTGCACGGTGTTTCTGATGCCGTCGCGCGACATTGCCGAAGTGAGTTCGAGCATGGTCAAGGGTTTGATCGGGCCGGCGGGCTGGCGGAAGATTGTGCGCAAATATGTCGCGGACCCAGTGTATCGCCTGCTGCTGGAACTACACAAGTGAGCACGCCGACTCCAGAGCGCTGGACGCAACTCTGGCGCGCCGTGGCGAAGGAACCCGCGCCTGCAGGATCTTACGAACGTTTGGCAGACATGTATTCCGAACCCCATCGTCGTTATCACAACCTTGCCCATATCGCTGACTCTCTCACAGAGTTTGACCGTGCCAGGGATCTGGCTCGTGAACAGATGGCCGTGGAGCTAGCGATCTGGTTTCACGACGCAGTATATGACACTCGGGCGGCGGACAACGAAGAGCTCAGCGCCCGGCTGGCGCAGACATGGCTCGGGGAGGCCCGCGCGGAGCCGGCATTAATGGACGCCATGGGGCGTTTGATTCTGGCCACGAAAAAGCACGATGCTTCCCAGCATGTGGACGCCGCCTTACTGGTGGACATTGACCTGAGCATCCTCGGTCATCCGCGCTCTGAACCTGGCAAAGAGCCGATACGTCGAGATAAGCCTCGGCGAACCAACTATAAAAAATAAAACAACCCTCCGATGAACAAAAGAATCGTCATCGTTAAGAACGAAATTGAATCTCGGAGGCGTCTTGGCATATTCTTCAGCCGGGAATGTCAGCACCTGTTGGCCCTTCTGATAGGTTTCCACTGATCTGTATCGAATGCCCCCAAAACAGATCGCCATCGCGATGCCAGAATTCGAATGAGCCGTCTGGGTGAACGGTGACCGATTCTAGCGCCATCCTCCGTTCGAATTCGTCGGGAGTCACGGCGTTTTCATCTTCCGCGAGCCAATTCTTATTTTTGAGTGGAAGAAGTGCCTTCACCGCATACTCACGAATTCTTCGGTCCCATTCATTTTGTGATTTCCACAGCGAATGTGCGGTTTTTAGCGCGGCCTCGATCTCGCCAGGCTCCCTTGCCGAAAGATGCAATGAAATCTGGTTGCCGTTCCAATTAGCGTGTCCTGTAAAACAACTGATACGCCGATCCAAAGTGAATGTGCCGAGAACGGGATCTTCGTGATTAACGGGTTTTTGCAATTGGGTTGCATAATCGTTGAGATCTTTGTCAGAGTTCTCAATTCTGATAAACTCCTCAAGCAGGGCTGCGGAACCTCCAAGCGCCGCATCTGGGACGACACGAGCTCGAATTCGAATGACGGTGTATGGCGTGATCAACCCTCGAAAATTGGCGAGTTCGTCCTTGGAAACGCTGCGATGAACAATGAGTGGAGAAACCTGCACCTCGGCGCCCGGAATTCGCCAGGCTTCCAGTTTCAACTTCAGCGTCCAACGCTCCTCCCCCTGAAACATGCTACCAGTCGCCCCGCCAGGGTCAACGACACCCAATAGATCAACCGGGGGTGCCGATGCCAGCCGCTTAAGCAACTGTTCCTGCCGTGCCTTCGCTTCAGTGAAAATGTCCATTTGACTTGGCATTCTTGAAGATCATGTTCGCATCTCGTCCAGCGATTCGCCAGTTTCCAGAGCGATATAACGGAATGCCCCCACGATGTCATCGTCGGGCAGTCGGCCATCCAGCCGGCTGCGACCTAAATGAATATCAGCCGCGTGGTAAATTTTCATAAGGTTCTTGCATTCACCGCGTGTAAACCTTCCTGCTTGAGATCAAAAAGGATTCTCAGTGCGGATTCATTCTCACGTCGCACCGAGCTAATGATTACGGAGAATATCCCCATAGCCGCTTAGCTTGTCCAGCAACATGTGGGGGCAATAAGCGCTGGCACAGTTGCTGGGGGGCCGTGCGGCTGTACATGAACTATTTTCAGCCCTCTATTAAATTGAAAGAGAGGCTTCGCGAGGGAGTAAAAATAAGGAAATTGTATCACCCACCGGCTACACCCTATGATCGATTGCTGGCACACGAAACGGTTGATGAAACGATCAAAGCAACTTTGCGGAAACAACGAGATCAATTGGACCCAGTGGAACTACTCCATCGGATTCGGCAAGGACAGTCGGCGCTGGCAGCACTGAGCACCGGGGAGCCGAGCGACGGCCCTAGTCGAAAGAGCCTGGATCAATTTCTTGCCGGCCTGCCCCAGCTTTGGCGTTCGGGCGAAGCACGCCTCGAACGACAATTAAAATTCACCACCCCGTTGGAAAATTTTAATTGTCGTTTGCCAGTCGTTTGCTCTTTCGTTTGGCAGAGCGCACGTTTTTTATCCTGAAGCCAGCAATGAGCGATGCACCGTCGCGTTGCTTGTGGAAGTTGATCCGGTTGGATTGGTGCGAAATCGTCGCGGGCCTTCTGGTGAAGGCGGCGCGTTGGAACAATACGTCAACGACCGGCCATACGCAGCTTCGTCGTTTTTGAGTGTGGCGATTGCCGAAATAGTCGACATGGATGTCTCCCATCGGGCACTCGAAATCTCAAAATACCGTTTGCATTACGAGCGTATGCCGTCCATGCAAAAGGAACGCCTGCGCTTGATGCACGGCTCGCTGATTTACCGCGACCAACGACTGGCTGGTTTTGATGCTGCCGCAGTAGTGGAAGTCATCGAACATCTTGACCCGCCCCGATTGGCCGCCTTTGAAAGAGTGCTGTTTGAATGCGCGCGGCCTGCAACCATCGTGGTCACGACTCCCAATCGTGAATACAACTTGAAATGGGAAACGCTGCCCGCAGGCAAATTCCGTCACCGGGACCATCGCTTCGAGTGGACACGAGCGGAGTTCCAAGAGTGGGCAAATCGTGTGGCTGCTAACGCTGGCTACAAAACTCGATTTCTTCCAATCGGCCCGGAGGACCCAACTGTTGGTTCACCCATGTCGCCGTCAGGTCGAAAGTGGTGGAATTCTGGCGGTTTGAAATTTCAGCCCGGTGTTTGGCATTTTCTTCCCAAGGTTCATAAAACCCCTTCTTCCTTCTTCCTTTTCTTCGCAAGCCTTCCACGGCGACCTGGCAGCGCCAGAAAACGTGGTTAAACCGCCGCCCAGAGCGAAAACCGTGCCACGATTTTTCAGGAATTTCAAACCGCCTCTTTTCCACCACTTTCACGCCGCCCACAGCCCACGCAGATGGGGGTAATACCCCATGGCTCTCAATCAATAGGGACCTTACTCTCGTCGTTTTGAAACAAATATTCTCGAACAATCCCGTTTTGTCATTGGTGTTGTTGTATTGAAAAAAAAGATGAACGCTAAGCCTAAAATCTATCTCGTCGGTGCCGGTGTCGGCTCTCTGGCCGCTGCCGCCTTCATGATCCGAGACGGTGGTGTTCCCGGCGAAAACATTTCGATTTTTGAAGCGCTTCCCGTCATGGGGGGAAGTCTTGACGCAGCTGGTGATGGCGCTGGAGGATATTCCATGCGAGGTGGTCGTATGTTGACCACAGAGAATTATGAATGCACCTGGAATCTTTTCAAATCCATCCCTTCGCTCAACCACGCGGGCAAGTCGGTATTTGATGAAACCGTGGATTTTAACGAGTTGCATCCATCCCACGCGCATGCCCGATTGGTGGACCGACGGCGCGCGAAGATTCCCGTGATTTCGATGGGATTTACCATGCAGGATCGCATGGAATTGCTGAAACTCAGCCGGGCGGACGAAGCTTCATTGGGATCAAGCTGCATCACCGACTGGCTTTCGCCGGGCTTTTTCGAAACGAACTTTTGGTTTATGTGGGTCACCACCTTTGCTTTCCAGCCCTGGCACAGTGCCACGGAATTCAAGCGCTACCTGCACCGCTTTATGCTGGAGTTTTCCCGCATCGAAACCCTGGCCGGCGTCAAACGAACGATTTACAACCAGTATGACTCCATGGTTCTGCCTTTGCAGACCTGGCTCAAAGCACAGGGGGTGCGTCTGATTTCCGATTGCAAGGTGACCGACCTCGATCACAAGACCGAGGATGGCAAGTTTGTGGTTACCGGTATTCATTGTCTGCGGCATAACAAAACCGAGGTCGTTGCCGTAAATGATGGAGACCTTGTCTTTCTGCAAAACGGATCAATGACCGATGCCTCCAGTTTGGGCTCGATGACCGGTGCCCCCCTGAAGCTGAATAAGCAAGACAGCGGCGGTTGGACTCTCTGGGAAAAGTTGGCGGCAGGCCACCCGCAGTTTGGTAATCCGGCGGCATTCAATAGCTGTATCGCGCAGTCCTGCTGGGAATCGTTTACCGTGACCTTGAAGAATCCCGAATTCTTTGACCTGATGAACAAGTTTAGCGGCAACGAGGCGGGCACCGGTGGACTGGTTACGTTTAAGGATTCAAACTGGCTAATGTCCATTGTGCTGGCCCATCAGCCGCATTTCCTGAACCAGCCACCCGACGTACAGGTGTTCTGGGGCTATGCCCTGTTCACCGACCGGGTTGGGGATTTCGTCCCAAAGCCCATGGCCGACTGCAATGGAACGGAAATCTTACAGGAACTCTGCGGTCATCTGCGCTTTGATCTTGAGACCGTTATGACGGCCAACTGCATTCCATGCCGGATGCCCTATATCACCAGCATGTTCATGCCCCGCTTGCCAGGTGACCGCCCCTTCCCGGTGCCGCCCGGTTCAAAGAATTTTGCGTTCATCAGCCAATTCGTCGAGATCCCGATGGACACCGTTTTCACCGTTGAGTATTCGGTGAGAGCGGCGCAAATGGCGGTTTATGAATTATTTGGAATCGAGCTCAAGGTGCCGGCCGTGACCCCACACGACAAATCCCTGCACGCAGAGTTTGAAGCTTTGCTCAAGGCATTCAAGTGACATGAAACTAGTATCTACTTGCAAAGACTAGCGTATTTACTGGAAAGGGATTTGGAGTGCACATTGACCTTTGTCCATTCAAAGGGTGCTGCCGTCTGATTGTGGGCCGTAATGAAAGCGTCAATGGCTTCGCGCAATTCGCGCACGCTGCGAAAGCTTGCACCACGCAGAGCGGCTCGGCTTAGAATACTGAACCATACCTCGACTTGGTTTAACCAGGATGCGTGCGTTGGCGTATAGTAAAAGCGCACCTGGGGATGCTGCCCCAACCAACGGTCGTGTTTGGGTTTATGCGTGTTCAAGTTGTCCAGCACCACATGGAGCTCGCGTCCCGGATGGGCCGCCACGACTTCGTTCATGAACTCCAAGAATTCCCGGCGACGCCGGCGCGCATAATGACCTGCCTGCACCTGACCGGTGGTCACATTCAGAGCGGCGAAGAGTGTGCTGGTGCCGTGCCGGGTATAATCGTGCTGATAGCCGCTGAGAGCTTTACCGCTGGGCAGCCGCAACCAGCCTTGCTGACGTTCCAAGGCCTGAATACAAGGCTTTTCATCCACGGCCAGCACCAAGGCGTTATCCGGCGGAGAGAGATACAGGCCGATAATATCCGCCGCCTTTTGGGCGAATTCCGGATCGGTGGAAACACACCAGCTACGCCGCCGCGACAAGCTGATCCCCAAGCGGCGCAACTCGCGCCATACCTGATGAGTGCTGACGTCGCCCAGGGCTTGCGCCAACAGCGGTCCGGTCCAAAGGGCATACCCTTTGGGTGGCGCTTGATCTAACTGCGCCAACAATCGTTCGCGGGTCGTGTCGTCATAGACGGGCAGGCGCCCAGGCCGGAAATCATCCGCCAAACCAGTAAGACGTTCTTGGTCGAAGCGCACGCGCCATTTGCTAATGCGAGCCAGCCGGGTGTCCAATCGTTGGGCGATGGCTTGGTTGGTTAAACCCTCCGCCGCCCAAAGAATGATCCGCGCACGTTCTACATAGCGCGCTTGGCCCCTGGGTTGGTTCACCCAGCTCTCCAGTTGGGCGCGTTCGGTGTCAGTGAGATGAATTGGGGTTGCGGGGCGGGCCATGCCCCACTTTCTATTATTACGCTAGTCTTTGCAAGTAGATACTAGGCTCCAGCCAGGCTGCGGTCGAAGCCGATGCTTCGTTTAATAGCCGACTTCATGGCAGGGCAAAAAGCCGCCGAAGTCTCGTCAATCACTTTATTACCCTGAACCACCTCCAAAAAATGCCCCACGCCAGTCCCTTGAGAAACAAAGTAAATAAAATAGTTGACAAAGACTATTTCAATAGTTACCATTGTTGCCAACACAGTGAATACTGTCAACCAAAATAAAACTTAAACCTGAACCAACATTCGGAATTCCGAACGCCGTGCTTGTTCGGAATTCCTCAACCTGATTATGACTTCCAAAGGTAAAATCGCCCGCCTCCCACGCCCCCTGCGCGATCAACTCAACCGCCGCCTCTCCGCGAACGAGGACGGCGGCGCCATCCTCGATTGGCTCAATGCCGCCCCCAACGTCAAGGACCTCCTGGCCAGTGACTTTGTCGGCGAGCCCGTCAGCCAGCAAAACCTCCAAGAATGGCGCCAGAGCGGCTTCGTCGAATGGCAGACCCGCCAGGATTTGTTCGCCGAAGCCGCCGATCTGACCGACGCCAACGGCGAATGGGACGCCCTCGCCGCCAACGACTTCACCGAACGACTGGCCGCCGTGCTGGTCGTGCGATATGCCGATGCCCTGGCCGGCTGGAAAGGCGGCGACGACGAGGCTTTCCGCCTCAAGTTGCGCGACTTGCGCCGCTTCAACCAGGACCTCGCCGTCTTGCGGCGATATAACCAAAGCGCCGCGCGCTTGAAAATGGAGCAGATGCCCTTCTACCAGGAGGAGCAACCACGCACCAAGGCCGCCACCTCGGCCCGGAAACAGTCCGAAGCCGGCGCGCGCGCCGATGATGAGCGGGTGGCGCAGTGGCAGCGGCAGGCGCAATCCACCCTTACAGCGGTCTCTGCCGTCCCGGCGGCATCTCCTGCGAATCCTACGAATAGTACTTCCGCCGCCATAAATGTCGTCGATGTCGCCGCATCCCCACGCTTTGAATCAGGATCTGGCAAAGAGTTGCCCACCCGGGATGCGGCCAATGGTGCCCCCGCCGGGCTCCAGTCCAGCGTCCGGCCGGGGTTCGGGTCAAACCAGGTAAAACCAATGGCCCCCGAATTCCGCCCTTCGTTCGACCGAAGTCCGGCCACCGATTCACCAACCCGTGAAGTAACACCTGTGGCGGCTGCTCCTAGAAATGCCGCTGACCAGAGCCATGCTGGCACGTGCGCAGCCGGTAAGAGTATGGATTTTGGCCCCACCACCTTGGCAACCGGTCTGATCCGGGCCAACCTCGTGGTTGAATTCGCCGCTTCGCTCAGTAACGCATTAACGGTCATCAAAGAAAAGTCCGTCCATGCCTCCGACCTGAAAGACCGGCGCGCCGTGCAGTCCGCCTATGCCGGCAGCGTGGCCACCGTCAACCGGTTGGGCCAGGAAGCCGGATTGTTGCGCGCCGAACTGCCGGGCTTCGCCGGAGTCGACCGCGTGTATGCGGCCGTCGATGTGTTGCAGCGGGAATATCTGCGAATGAAATCCAACCTATTCCAAGGCTGCTCGGCCGCCATCGCCGTCGGCATCCCACAATTGCGGGACGCGGCGTGTGAGCTGCGCGAAAACTTGCAGCGAACGGCAGCCAACGCCGCCTCGCTGGCCGCCTGAATTCCCTGACCTTGTATCTTCGCTGGGTGGAACAGGCCACTGGCCTGTATCGTCCGGCGACCCGCCGGACGAAACGGAGAATCGCTTATCTCTGGCCATTCCGCCCGAAAAATGCGGCGCCTTTCTCCACGCCGGTCAGCAAGACGCTCGACCCAATGCCAGGCCGAGGTTCGGCCCGGTAAAAGCAGGTAAAACCAAAAATATCACGATCCCAAATCAACCCCAATCGACCCCCCATCCCCAGCGCCAGTAGGCGCGACATATTTGTAGAACTAAACTCCAAAAACAGTGTTAACCCCGTCAGGGGTGGCATCTTCCCTCGTTCCACCAGTGCCCACGCTCAGTGCCAGGCCGAGGTTCGGGCAAAACCGCGCCAAAGCAAATTCTGGTTCACTGGGTCCGGTAAAAGCAGGTAAAACCAAATTCACAGACTCATGTGGTGCCTAGTCCGATGCTCGGCCGGTCAAGGTTGGTCAAACCAAAATTTGAAATCTCATATCGAACTGCACGCTGCAGGCTGGGTCCCCTGCCCCGGTGTCTTCGCTCGAACTCGCGTCCGGTAAAACCGGGTCAAACCAAAAAATTCCCGACCTTCAAGGGGGCGCCGGCGGTTTGTCGGAAAAGGCGGGCGGCGGGTTCGTGGCAACCAAAGCGCTGGCTTCGCGCATGAGAATACCGGCGAACACCCAGTCCCACCAGAAACCCTGGTGCGCATTCCCCAGCCCGGGCGGGTTTTTGAATTTATCCAATATGACGTCCCGTCCCAGCAACAGTTCGCCTTGCGCTTGGGCACGCCGGCCAAGCTGCCAATCGGCCAGGGCCAGAAGCATGCGGTCCGTTTGAATCTGCACCGGATATTCATTTTTGTTGGTCAGACAAAGCGTGCACAACTCGGCCGCCCCCGAGTAGTCGCCGCACCGGTACTTCCATAGGGCCATGGAAATGGAACCCCACGGGTCATTCACCCCCGCGCGCCGCGACACCACCATAAAATCCCGCTCCGCCACCGTGGCCAGGGGACTGAGCGCGGTGATCAAGACCGGGTCCGCTGGCAGCAGCAGGCCAGCCTTTAAAATGCGCCAGTCGGCGCGACCATTGGTGGACACCTCAAAGTTCGCCACCATCTCGCGCCGAAACCGCTGGTAACGGTCCAACTCACCGCTTTCCACCAGCTCAGTGCCGTACAATTGATGGTCCAGCGTCACGTCATTCCAGTTGTCGAGCGTGTCCACTTTCAGCAGGACGGCGAAGCGCTCGGCCGCGTCCTGCCAGCGGCCTTGAATGGCCAGCAAATTACCGACCAGGCGGAACGCCGAAGCGCCCTCCACACTGGGCGGCGGGATCTCCATGGCATCCAGCAGCCTGTCGGCTTCCACGTAACGTTGTTGCGTGATCAAAATGGCCGCCTGATTCATCCGCTCCCGCGCCTCGGCCTGTCGGCGCAGTGCGGTTTCGCGAATCTCTGACGCCTCGGCCGCCGCCCGCAGGCGGCCCTCCTCGCGCAGGGCGGCCCGTTCCCGGAAATAAAGCCGCGTGGCCGCGCCCAGCCCGATCACCAGCGCCGCAACCACCGCTGCCGCCGCGCCAAACACCAGCTTGTTGCGCCGCACCAGTTTCTGGAATCGGTAAAGCTGGCTCGGCGGCCGGGCCGCCACCGGCTCGCTCTCCAAATACCGTTGCACATCCAGCGCCAGGCCATTCGCGGTTTGGTAACGGTGTGCGCGGTCCTTCTCCAGCGCCTTCATCACGATCCAATCCAGATCCCCGCGCAACTGGCCGGCCAGTCTCGCCGGCTCGGCGTTGCGGTTGACGGCGATCCTCGTCAAGTCCCCGGCCGGCATTGATTTCACCATGGCGGACGGCCGTGGCGGGTCCGATTCCCGCAGCGTCCGGCGCATGCGCTCCATGCCGGATTCCGCCAGCTTCCTTCCGTCAAACGGCGTCCGCCCGCTCAGCAATTCATAGAGCAGCACCCCCAGGCTGTAAACATCGCTCCGCGTGTCAATATCCAGCCCGCTCCGTTCCGCCTGCTCCGGACTCACGTATGCCGGGGTGCCGACAAATTGTTCGGCGGCGGTCAACACCGGGTTGTCGGTCAGCCTTCCGTCCGTGGCCTTGGCAATGCCGAAATCAATCACCTTGGGCACCGGCACCCCATCCTGAAGCGTGACCATGACATTCGAGGGCTTGATGTCCCGGTGAATGATGCCCTTCTGGTGCGCATGCTGTATGGCATGGCAAATCTGGACGAAGAGTTGGAGGCGGACGCGGAGGTCCAGACAATTCCCGTCGCAATACTCGCTCACCCGGGTGCCCTGCACCAGTTCCATGACGAAGTAAGGACGACCGGTTTCCGTGGCGCCCGCATCCAACACCCGGGCGATGTTCGGATGATCCATCAAGGCCAGCGCCTGCCGCTCAGCCTCAAACCGGGCAATCACACTCTTCGTATCCATGCCCAGCTTGATCACCTTGAGCGCCACCTGGCGCCGGACCGGTTCCGCCTGTTCCGCCCGGTAAACCACCCCGCACCCCCCCTCGCCAATCCGCTCGAGCAGTTGGTAGCGGCCGATCCGGGTGCCAATCCGTTCATCTACCAGCGGACACGCGACGCCAATTCCGGGCAAGCCGGGCGTGGCAAGATCGTCCGCGCCCAAGGCCAGGGCGGAGCTGCCGTCGGCAAAAAAGCGCTCGGCCTCGGCTTGCGTCTGCAAAAGGACCTCTACTTCGTTGCGCAAATCGGGATCGCCAGCACACGCCTGGTCCAGCAACTGCCGGCTCTGCGCCAGATCGGGCAGTTCCAGTAGCGTGGCCAAAACCTCGTCTGGCAGTGGTCTCGTAGCGCTCATGGTTGCGCGCGGCATTGCAATGTCGTTGGTTCGGGCGTGTCGGAAAAATGCTGTCCCCAAGCTTACTCCACGCCATGAATTTACGCATCAACTTCTTGACCGGATCCAGCGGAATAACCAGCCCTTGGCGCTGGCCCATTGCCGGCCCACCGTGCGCTCGCCCAGCCCGAGATTCTCCGCCACCTCCTCGTTGGACAGCCCGCCGAAAAATTTCAGCACCACAATGCGCGCCTGCACGGGATCCGCCAGTTCCAGGGACTTCAGCGCCTCATCGATCAGCAGCACCTTGTCATCCGGTGTGGTCCCGGCAAGATCCAGCTCGCTGATATCCAGCCGCGCCAGGCCGCCGCCGTGTCGGAGCCGGGATTTGCGCCTCGCCTTGTCAATGAGAATGCGCCGCATCGCATCCGCCGCCGCGCCTTTTA
>Ga0302320_10018642_pt1 | contig 13981 bp, 11 predicted proteins | sample Bog_T0_3_FD_202130 | JGI IMG/M metagenome (GOLD analysis project Ga0302320, IMG submission 202130) | Peat permafrost microbial communities from Stordalen Mire near Abisko, Sweden - Bog_T0_3 | ecosystem: Environmental > Terrestrial > Soil > Wetlands > Peat | place: Sweden: Abisko, Stordalen Mire... | reverse complement strand
ACGGGGACCGGATATGCGTCGTGCAACTCGCTCAGAAGCGCGCGGCCATGCGGCGTGGTGGTGTAGTTCAACTCGTCGTAGCCGAACCACGCGGTGATGGGCTTCCAGGCGCCAATCGGATGGGCGAGATCGACGTGAACGGTGACCGGCGTCTGCGCGGTGGCAGCGGCGGAGAGCAGCAGAAGCAGAGCGAAGCGGCGAAACGTCATGGTTAGCCTCAAGTGTGCACAGGTCGCTGTGCAACCGCACCATCGTATCTCTGCACCCCCACTCATGTCGCATAAAACCGCGCCATGAATGGGCCACCCGGTCTCTACGGCGCGAACCAAACCGCGGGATGGTTTGGGCCTGCGAATTTCCGCTGAAATTTCCGGGCCAGGGGTGCCCATTGGGCGCGCGGAACGGATAGTATGCCATCTGGATTCAAACCTACAAATCTGTTGCAAGGAGAAAGAACGATATGGGATTCCTCGATTCGATTGAAGGCGCGGCCGAGTCCGCGATTGCAGGCCAAGGCGGCACGCAGGCGCAGGTCGCGAGCGGCCTGATGCAGACGCTGCAGGAGCATCCGGAGGGCGTGCAGGGTCTGCTGAGCAGCCTGCAGTCCGGCGGCGTGGGCGACGCGGCCAAGCAGTGGGCCAGCGGCGCGGTGCAGAACGCGACTCCTGACCAGGTGCAGGCCGGGCTGGGCAACAGCGGCCTGCTGGACACGATTGCGGCCAAGGCCGGCGTCTCGCCGCAGGAGGCGCAGTCGGCCCTGACGACGGTGCTGCCGATGGTGATGGCGCACGTGGCTCCCGGCGGGCAGCCGGCGGCGACGGGCGACCTGGGCAGCCTGGCGGGCTCGTTGATGCAGAAGTTTCTGTAAGGCAGCGGGTCAGCGAGTTAGCAAGTTAGCGAAGGGCCGGGGATGGGCGAGGAGCCTGTTGCCCGGCCCTTGTTGTGTCTGGGGGCTGGATCGGGTGTGTCAAAGGGTTCGGTATGGAGGCATCCTCGTTCCCACCCATGCCGACGATGGAGCTGTCGTCATGGATGGGGCACCCGGCTCTACCACCCCATCAGGCAAAGAACGCCCGCTGGGAACCCCGGTCGCTGCGCATGAATGGGCCACCCGTCCAAATAATGTACAAATGTCTGTAATCCATTCATGCCGCGCCCCGTCCATGATGATTGGTCATCAACACCGTAGCGTTTGTGGTTCTTTCACCTTTGTCATTCCAAGGCAGGTTTCCCTATGACGAGTTCCAGCATCCGCGCTGTGAGTGCTCTGATGGTCGTGGCGTTGTTTTCCAGTTGCAGCTCGAGCCCGACGACGACGACCACCACCACAACAACCAACGCGTACGCGAGCGCGTATCAGAGCGCGAAGTTCAACAACGGAACCACCGGCAATATGACGGTGAGCTTTCCAAGCAGCTGCTCGATGACGGTCACCGGGACGGGCGTTCCGTACCAGCACCAGGCGTACTACCTGGTCCCGTATGCGTCCGGGGGCACCGTCGTGGCGACGACGGCCAGCGGAATCCAGCTTGAGGTCGCTCCGTATGCCGGCTCCGGCCTTTCCACCACCATCAAGACCATCAGTGCCACGTTCAACACCTGCCCGACCAAGGCCACCAGCACCACGGCCACGGGCATGGGGGCGATTGGGCTGATGTTCTCCGGCACCGTGCTCTTCAATCCGTATGAGGCGACATCGACGGTTGCGCTGGGCGATAACGCCTCGTACACCTTTGCCAGCACGGCCTGCGGCGGCAGCACCTGCACCGCTTCGTTCCTGGATCCGTGCAATCAGCACACGGCCGGCGGCTCCGGCGGCAGCACGTGGCACTTCCATGGAGTGCCCAGCTGCTGGACGTCGGTGGTGGATGGCGCTAGCGGGCCGTCGCACATCATCGGCATAGCGCTGGATGGATACCCGATCTATGGCGGGTACGACATCAATGGAAATGCGGTGAGCGTTGCATCACTGGATGCGTGCAACGGCATCACGAGCGCGACGCCGGAGTTCCCCAGCGGAGCCTATCACTATGTGCTGCCGGTGGGCGTGACGACCAAGCAGTCGTCGATCAACTGCTATACGGGCACGGTCGATGCGACGCTCTCGGCGCAGATGAAGAAGCTGGCCTGCAGGATGCCGTTCCTGCTGGCAAACGGCAAGGCGCGCCTGCCGGATGGCCGCGAGGTTTCGCGCGAGGAAGCGGCGGTGTGGATGAAGCAGAACATGCCGGGGATGCAGATGGGCCCGATGCCGGGGATGAAGATGGCGTCGGTTACGGTGGCGAAGCCGGACAAAGGCCCCGGCGTGAGACACACGATGAATATGGCTGGGATGTAGAGCGCAGGGAAAAAGACGAAAGGGCGGGGAGTGATCCCCGCCCCTTCCCCGCTCATGAACGATAAGGCCGTTCATGAACGGGCCACCCAGTTTTGTGTTGGTACGGCTTAGCGTCCGCGGTTGCCGCTGCCGCCACCGGAGCCGGAGCGGCGTCCGGCGGGACGGCCGGCGTTGCCGCCGTGAGGACGGCTGCTGCTGGGGCGTCCGCCGCCGGAGTTCGAGCGGCCGAAGCTGCCGCCTCCGCGCGAGCTGCCGCCGCGGTTGGTGTAGGGGCGCGTGGGAGCGCTGTCAGCAGACTCGTTGACGGAACCGTCGGCGTTCTTCCAACTGCGGGTCTCCATCTGGAGCAGGCCGTCGATGCCGGCGCCGGGCTTGGAGAGGTCGATGGGCTTGTTGCGCTCTTCCTTGGCCAGGTTCTTGTCGCTCTCGTGCCAGTTGAACTTGATCTTCAACTCGCGCTCCAGCTTGCGGGCGTCACCCTTTTCGAGCGGCGTGATGAAGGTGGTGGCGACTCCTTTCGCGCCTGCCCGGCCGGTGCGGCCGATGCGGTGCACAAAGTCGTCCGAGCCGTTGGGCAGGTCGTAGTTCACGACGTGGGCGATGTGCGAGACATCAATGCCGCGCGCGGCGACGTCGGTCGCGACCAGGATGCGGCACTTGCCGGAGGAGAACGCCTTGAGCGCCGCGGTGCGCTGCGACTGCGAGCGGTCGCCGTGGATGGTTTCGACGCTGTGGCCGAGCTTCTCCAGCTTGCGGCCGATGCGGTCGGCGCCGTGCTTGGTGCGCGAGAAGACGAGGTAGGTTCCCTCTTCTTCATTGAGCATCTTGTCGAGCTGGGCCAGCTTCTGGTCCTGCATGACGGTGTAGACGCGCAGCTCGACGCGGTCGGACGGGCGCGAGGTGGTGCCGATCTCGACACGGACGGGCGACTGCACGTAGTCCTTGACGATCTCGCGGATGTTGGCGTCGAGCGTCGCGGAGTAGCACATGGTCTGGCGGTCTTTGGGCAGCGCGGCGACGATGCGGCGGATGGCGGGAAGGAAGCCCATGTCCAGCATGCGGTCGACCTCGTCGAGGACGAGCATATCGACGTCGCGGAGGTTGACGGCCTTGCGGCGGAGGAAGTCTTCGAGGCGTCCCGGCGTGGCGACGATGAGGCGCGGGCCGCGGCCGATCTGCTCAATCTGCGTGTTCTCGCTGAGGCCGCCGCAGACCAGGACTGCGTCCGTCTTGGAGGTGGGGCAGATCTTGTGGAAGTGCTCCAGCACCTGCATGGCGAGCTCGCGGGTGGGCAGAAGGATGAGCGAGAGCACGGGGGTCTTGGCGCCGCGCGTGCTGGCGACGGAGATCTCCTCGAGGCGTTCGATCATGGGGATGAGGAAGCTGAGGGTCTTGCCGGTGCCGGTGGAGGCGGTGGCGAGGATGTCGTCGCCTTCAAGCGCGGGCGGAATGGCTCCGGCCTGCACGGGCGTGGGGGTGATGAAGCCGGCTGCGGTGAGGCGCGCCTTCAGCGAGTCCGAGATGTCGAAGTCGGTGAAGGTAAGTTCGGCGGCGGCTTCGGGGGTTGCAGTGATGTGGCGGGCCACCTGGAGGGGTTCGGGGTTCAGAATGGATTCAAGCGTAAGCGTGGACAAGGTTTTCCTTTGCGATGGTGAGAGGGTGAGACAAATGCAGAGACGCGGACCTGCGTAGGCGCAGGAAGAGCGTCATGGATTCCGGGTTTCAGCATTGCCTTTTGTGTCTACTCCCCCTGGGGTTCACCCAGGGTTGGAAGCACTGCTGCTGCACGGCGAGGCCTGTTCCGTTGAACGGCCTTCTAGCCAGAGCAACCAACGCGCTTGAGGTAGAACATGGAGTGCGCGGTGGAAGGGGTGTTACTGCGGCGCTCGCGGTCTCTGGCCAGACTCGAATCCATTGGGAGTCATCTGCCCGCGGTGCCTTGCGCAAAATTTCTACGCACAACCAGTGTAGCACGAGTGCCGCGATAGGGGTGCCTGGCGCGATACGTCAGGTGATGAAGCATCCGGTCGGCGCGGGTGATCAAGCATGGCCGGCCGGTGAGGTGTCTACGCAGCTAATGGGCGGCCTCGATGATGAGGTCTTCCGGGTTGTCGCCCTGCGGCGCATAGTGATAGGCAAAGTGCTTCTTCAGTCGCAGAAAGTGCTTTTCCAGCAGGTTCCAGCTCAGCACGGCGAGCGCATAGGTGACGAGAGGCCCGAGGATGAGAGAGCCCAGCATTAATGGGGTGGAGTGCGGGAGTTTCTTGGCCAACGGGGCAACGATCCACGCCGGCTGCAGCACATACATGGCATAACTGTACTTGCCGCAGCTGCGCAGCAGCGGCGTCCTTAGCAGGCCAGAGCCCCGGGTTGCGGCCAGGGCGACCAATCCGGTTGCGCCGATGCCGCCGGCAAGGATGGTGAGGCCGTCCGGCAGCGGCAGCGTTAGCCCTACGACACCGGCCGCGATCAGCACCCATCGCCAGCGCGACGACCATGCCAGAAAGCGCGTCGAGCACGCCAGCAGAGCGCCCAGCGCTATGGGGTCCAGATGCAGGAAGGTCAACCGCCAGATAGCGGGGTCCTCTCCGTGGCCGGTGGTGGATGCGACGACCCTGAGCGTGATGGAGAGGATAGCCAAGCCGAGGGAGACGATCGCCAGCTGGCGCGCATGAAGGAAGCGCGCAAAGACGGAAAACATCAGGTAGAACTGCTCTTCGATGGCGAGCGACCAGAAGTGTCCAAGTTCTGCTCCATCGTTGAAGCCGAGACCCTGCCTCCAATTGCCTAGGAATAGCCAGTACCAGACCTGTTCGGACTCAGGCAGTTTGGGGAGCTGGCCGTGGCGATGCGCGAAGGGCAGTGCAATCCAATACAACAGAGCAATCATGAAGAAGGCGAGCGGAAAGATGCGCAGCGAGCGGCGCGCGTAAAACGCCCGAAAGTAGTTGGAGGCGCCCCGTGTGGAAATAAGGATGGAGGTGATAAGAAAACCAGAGAGTACGAAGAACATATCCACGCCCGTGTATCCGCGAGCGATGATGTCTGAGAGCAGGCCCAGCGGCCGCGTCGCCTGAAACGGAGCGTGGAAGTGCAGCAGCAGAACGGCGAGGATGGCAATGCCACGCACTCCATCCAACTCCGGAATGTGATGGAGCTCTGCCTTCCGTTCTTCCATGGTTCTCCCTGGAATGCGATGGAAGCATCCCTTGTGAGGTGATTGTAAATTATGCACGGGCCGGTGCTGGCCCCTGATTCCCGGCATCAATCATGGCGATGCTGACTTCCGGCTCGTCGCGGTCTCTGGCGAGACTCGAAGCCATTGGGGGATCATCTGCCCGCCGCGCCTTGCGTAGTTTCTTATGCAACACCCGCGTAGCACGAGTGTTCAGGTTCGCTTGCGCCAGAACCCGGGAAGGTGCGCGATGTAGATGAACTTGTTGACGAAGCCGCCTGCCTTGACCCACAGGTTGGCCAGCGGCAACGGAAGCTTGAAGACCGGCCACAGGAAGAGCCAGTAACGCCAGTTGCGTCCGAAGACGCGACGCACGGGGACGTCCGCCGTGTCGAGAGAGAGGGTCTGGTTGCGGGAGTTGCGTGCCTCCAGGATCGCGGACGGAAACCATTTGCGAACCGCCGGATTAAGGATCTGACGGACAATCTCAGGGTGGTTGGGCAACAGACGGATGCAGTTTTCTGAGAGACGTGCCGCGAAGACATCGCCTATTGAGTAGCCTGCGGAATGGCCCTGGCGTCCGGCAAGCGGTCGATTCCAGAGGACAACGCCGCAGCGCATGTCCGCCAATAACGGCAGCGTCCAGCTGAGCTGCGTGAGATTGGTGCCGAGGTAGGCGGAGGGGTCTTCGTGCGGAATGGATTCGAGGCGGGCTTTGTTCACGATGATTCCGCTGATGAATGTGAACATAACATTCACCACGCGGGCAAATTGGCGCGCGCTATGGACGGTATGCACCATGCGGCCGAGTGGGTCGCCGCGGCGCTCGGCCTGCCAGTCCTCGCGAAAGCCGTAACTCGTAACGTAGACCAGGTCAGGAGCAGAAGCGATGAGTTGCGCGACGACCTCGTCGATGCTGCCCGGCAGGATCAGGTCATCATCACTGCACAGCCAGAAGTAGCGGCCGCGGGCATGATGATACAGCCATACGAAGTTAGCGTCGGAGCCGATGTTGATGGCGTGTGACTGCACATGCAGGTTGGCGCCGGCTGCGGCAAAGCGCTGCTCAAATTCCTTCAGGACGGAGAGTGTATCGTCCGGCGAAGCGTTGTTGGCCACCAGGAGTTCGACGTTCGCGTGGGCGGCGACCTGCGGCAGCAGCATCTCCAGCAGCGCGGACAAAGTGCCGGAGCGGTTGTAGGTGGGAATGGCGATGGTCAGCAGCGGGATGGCGCCGGCTTCGGCGGAGGTAGCATTCATCATCGCGAGGGCAGTGGGAAAGGTTGCGTCCAGTTTATCAGGCGGCTTCGGGGGGAGGGTCAATGGCCGCTTCGATGATGGTGACGGGGGTCTCGCGCACCTGGCGGTACATGCGCCCGAGGTACTCGCCGATGATGCCGAGCAGCATGGCGTTGATGCTGATGGAGACGAGGATGAGCGCGGCGAGGGTAGTGAATCCGGCCGGCCAGGGAGCCCTGAGGATCAGGCGGATGAAGGCGTAGCCGGCCATCATCAGCAGGGTGAGCAGGGAGGTGGCCAGGCCGAAGTATGTGGCGAACCGCAGGGGCACGGTGGAGTGGTTGAGGATGCCGTCGAGCGCCAGCGACATGAGCTTGGAGAAGGGAAACTTGCTTTCGCCGTGCTGGCGAGCGGAGCGTGCGTACTCGATGCCGACCTGCTCGAAGCCTAACGTAGCGATGGTGCCGCGCAGGTAGGGGTTGGCATCGTGGTAGGCGATGAGCGGATCGATGACGCGGCGGGAGATCAGGCGGAAGTCGCCGGCGTCTACGGGCAGTTTCTCCTCGCTGAGCATATCGACCAGGCGATAGAAGACGGCGCGCGCCTGGGTGATGAACCAGCCTTCGGCGCGCTGGGTACGGATGCCGTAGACGACATCGGCCCCGCCCTGCCAGCGGGCCAGGAACTGCTCAATCATCTCCGGCGGATCCTGGAGGTCAACGTCAAGCTGGATGGCGGCGTCGCCACGGCAGCGCGTGTAGCCGGTAAGAATGGAACGCTGGAAGCCGAAGTTCCTGGAGAAGCGGAAGACACGGATGCGCTGATCGCGTGCGGCGAGTGCGACGAGCAGAGGGTAGGTGCGGTCGGTGCTGTGGTTATCCGTGAATACGAACTCAAACCGGAAGCGGTCCGCGAGCGCGTCCAGCAGCGGACGGATGCGCTCGTAGAAGGGATGGATGTTCGCCTCTTCGTTGAAGACCGGCACAACGATCGAGATCAGCGGCTTTGACTCCATGGGAGACATCCTATCGCGAGCAGGGCACTCAGGTATTCCCGGATGCCGGCGTGGCTACAGATTGCGAGATGGCCTTCCAGGTGCGGCGCAGACCTTCGTCCAGCCGCACCGACGGGCGCCAGTGGAAGGCGTTGTAGGTACGCTTGACCTCGAGTTCGTAGTGGAAGATCTCGCGGTCGATGTAGGGGCGACCACCGTAGTCGATGAGGCCGGTGCGGCCAGAGATGCGTTCGATGCGTTCGAGGCAGTCGCGAACGGTGACCACCTCGCCGGAGCCGACGTTCCACACCTCGCCGGCGATGTTGTCGAGGGTGAGCGCGAGCAGGATGGCTTCTACGACGTCGTCAATGTAGACGAAGTCGCGGGTCTGCTTGCCTTCCGTGACGTCAATGACGCGGCCTTCGGCGAGCGCCTTCATCACCTGCGAGATCAACATGCGCGGAGACTGCCCCGGACCGTAGACTACCGACGGCCGCAGAACGACGGTGGGCAGCTTGAAGGAGCTGTAGAACATGCGCGCGTAGGCCGTGGCGGCGGCCTTGCTGGCACCGTAGGGCGAAGACGGGTCGGTGGGTTTGGTGGTGTCAAAGGGCGAGCTGTCCTGGCCGTACTCCTCGCAGGAGCCCATCAGCACGACGCGCTCGGCCTTGATATCGGTACAGGCGGTGAGCACGCCGATGGTGGATTGTACGTTCCAGTAAAGGCTCTGGTGCAACGATTGCAGGCTGCGCTCAGTGGTGATGTGCGCGCTGAGGTGGATGACGTGGCGCGCGCCGGCCTGGCGAACGGCGTCGCCGAGATGGGTAGCATCTTCAACGATGATGCGCTCCACAGAGAAGGGCAGGGCGTCCAGTCGGGCCAGCGACTTCCCGGCCACGAGGACGGCGACAGGCTCGGCCCCCTGGCGGTGCAGAGCGCGCAGCAGGTGCTCGCCGATAAAGCCACCGGCTCCGGTGACGAGGACGCGTTGGGATTGGAGCGAAGCTGGCATGAAGTGGGAGCTGCCTTGTAACTCTACGGTAAAGCCGAGGATAGCATGGCCGCAGCAAGGCTCAGCGCCTGGTGAAGTGGTAGATATAGAGTGACTTAAGTTCGTCGGCTATCTTACCTGCATTGCGAGGCTTGGGCACTGCCTGTCCTGCGCGTCGCTGCTCCAGAGGGTTCCGCACGCTAGGGCGCGGGTTCGAGGCTGAGGGTCGTTTCGTCCATGCGAGGACCAGGGCCGGGATCCAATTTCTTTGCAAGGCGTCCGCCGAATCGGATCATGGGAGCTTCTACCAGATGATAGAGCGTGACGGAAGAGATGGACACCGCGAGGATGGCTACCCCAATCTCCGGTACCAAGCCATATCGATTGAAGAAGTGCATTCCAAGCCAGATGCAGGGCAAGTGGCACAGATAGATTCCATAAGAATAGCGTGCGATCTGGTGTGCCGTTATGGTCATCGGACGCCAGGTGAGCTCGCGAAAGTATGGGAGGGTCAGCCCGATAACAAGACACCAGTAGCTCGAAATGGTGTAGTTCCCATAGCGGTAGTGGATGGCTGCCATGATTGCGAGAAAGACGGGGAACGCCCAAGCCGGAACGATTGGCGTGACCTGCTTCTTGTAAAGCGCATACGCCATAACGCCGGGCAAGAAATACGGAATGCAAACAGGGAAGGTAACAATGGGATTTCGATGAATACCATACGTCCCATAGATGCAAAGTATCACCAGTGAATCGATGAGCAGGAGAGGCCACAGGGAGCGCGTGCTGCGGACGAAAAAAAACAGCATCGGGAGGAGCACATACATATCGGCTTCAATAGGGAGCGTCCAGGAGGCCCCCACCACCCGCGCGCCGAAATGGAAGTTGAACGTCATCGTCGCGTTGGCCAGCAATTCTGGCAGGGATGGTGCAACGTAGCCGAAATGCGGCCCCGCGGCCGGTGAAGTGGGAACCTTAAATATCACTATGAATGCGAGTACAACGAGCCAGAGCGGAAAAAGCCTGAACCAACGCCGGACATAAAACCGGCCGGTGTGTGGGTCGCGTTCCAGAGACCACATAAGAACCAGGCAAGTATGGATGAAGAACATACAGACGCCCGTAAGACCCATCCATCCGCGTGCCGTTCCGCCAGTGTAATACGTGATGAAGTGGGCCACAGCGACGAGCAAGACCGCGAAGGAGCGTAAGAAGTCCAAGTTGGGAAGATCGTTCTTGCTCATTGCGAACATTGTAACGCTGTGTCCAGCGAGCTCTTGAGTTGGAGTCTGGCGTCGAGTGTGCCGAGATGGCCTGCGCGGGTTTTGCGACCCGCAGCGCGCAGTAATCGGTAACGTCGATCAGTTCATGACTTGGTATGAACCAGCCAGATGTCGAGAACTCCGTTGAGGCCAATCGGATAGGACTCAATTTTCGTGGCAGCGAACGTGGGATTGGACAGAATGTGCCGCTTCAGCCAAAGGTCGGAAGTAGGTACGAGCGGATTCGTGAGCAGAACGAAGGTATGATTGTCGCGGGTAAATCCATCGATAGCGCTTAAGGCAGTGGAAGTAGTGAGTATGTCGTCGGGATAAAAGCCATGGGCCTTCATATTCTCAAGTTCATTGATGCCTGACACGCCTCCGGTGTTGAGCGGGTCCATCGCGATCGGCCAGTCGAGCGGCAAGATGAGTTGCGGATGCAGCACGTCGTGCTGGTAGAACTCCAACTCAACGAACGAACCATCGTCCGCATCGACGACCGGAAGATTGTGCGGCAGATCGGCAACAAGTCCCGGGGTGTAATCCGGCAACGGATACCATGGCCTTTGTAGTTTCGGCACAAAGAAGCCTGCAAAAGCCAGCAGCAGGAAAAGTGCGGGCAATCCCCTGCGCAGAGCCGGCATCGGGGCATCGGCTTCCTGCAACTGCGCTAACAACTCGCAGAGCAGAAGGATCGCAACCAGGTCGAACGGCAAGAGATAGCGATTCACATAAATGGAAGTAGAGAGACGCGAGTATGCGAAAAGGAATAGATCTGCCAGCGCAAACACCACAGCGAGCAGATAAACCGGCATATGCCGGCGATTAAAGCGTAGATGCAAAAATGCCAGCAACAGGACGAAGAAGAGAGCGCCGGTTACCCTGTGGTCCAACACGTTGGTCAATGTGATCAGGTCTTTGAAGGATGGTGGAGTGGTCCAAAACCGGGGCTTGCCGAGCGCCGAAGTCGAGCGCAGATTTGGAATATTGAACAAGAATACCGGCAGGGAAGCTGCGATAGCGCTCAGGTAGAGAACTGGCCGGAAGCGGCGGGACTTTAGGTCGAGAATGAATTGAAGGCAAAGAAAGACAGCGACATAAAAGCCCCCGAGGATGTGGCTACCCATCAGCAAGGCATAGGCAACCATGGTGGCGAGGACAAAAGCAGGCCGGACCGGAACGGCGTCCTCACCGCGTAAGACCAGGTAGAGTACGAGCGCGGACGCGAACAGAAACAGGCCATAGGTGCGGGCGTAGTCGAGCTGCCAGGTGAGAATCATCGAGGAACCAAAGACGAAACCAACACCAGCGGCGACCACAAAGGTGGAGTAGAAGCGGCGGGCGATGATCCAGATAGTGGCGCCTGCTGCGGCGATCCCACAGGCGGAGAACGTACGGATCGCCAAGGGTGAGGTCCCGAGAAGCGAACTCCATACGCGACCTAAGACGAAGAACCAGATGCCACCACTATCGATACCGTCACGCCAGGCGCGCAGCATGGAGTGAAAGTTGGGCTGTCTGAAGACCAGGATGGTCATAATCTCATCAGATGAGTACATCGTATGGCGAGAGTGAAAAATAGAGAGCAGCAGCAGAATGGCAATCAAGCATGCGATCCCTACGCCGTCGGCGGCTTGGAGAGAAAAAGCTCGAGGAGTAGAGTTCGTATCGCTTGTGTTGTGCACTGGGTTCTCCTTGGTATGTTTGATGAGTGCTTTGCGAGTATATCGAACAGACCGTTCACGGGTTGTGGTTTGAAGCTGGCGCCACGCTCCAAGTCCTCGGAGTATGACTGCTCCCGCTATAGACGCGACAAAATCACGAACTTTTTCGGCCCAGCGCCCGAAGATGAACTGCCGTCGCCCAACCTACATCGACCGGCGTAGCTTCAATGGCTATCACGTCCAGCCCGACCTCATTCATCAGGTGGGTCAGCGCAGCAGGGCTGTAGGAGTTAATGTGTTCATGGATGCCGACGGCGATGTCCGTCGCGCCGTGTTGGAGGCGTAGGAGGTTCGCATCCGTGATCTCCTGGGGGACTTCGATGTAGAGGTAGCCTCTGGGCTCCAGGAACTCCGTCACATGCTTGACCAACTTCAGCGGGTGAACTACGTGCTCCAGTACGTGCGCCAGATGGACATAAGAGTACTGACCGAGAGAGTCCTCCGAAGCGATTCTTTCAATTCCCGGAATAGGGGCAACGTCGGATATCTCATACACGAAGCGGCGTTCCGAGAGGTTCGGCAGGAAGCGGCCGTCAGCGCCGCCGTAGTCCAGCATGGTGAATTCCGGAGACCGCTCCAGCTTGTCGGAAAGAAAGAGGGTGGCTGCTTCCAAACGGTGAGCTACCTCCACCTCGTCCGTGCCGACGCGTGCTGCGATGTCTTTGTAAGTCGGTTCGTAGCGTATGCGCTCAGTGTTGTAGGTCTCAGAGCGGTAGTCCAGATAGAGTCGCGTGATCCAGTCTTCTGGAAAGGGGTCCCTGGCCTGCACGAAGGAACAGCGGCTACAGATTTGCATCCCAATAAATGCTTTTTCGGGATAGACCCTTGAAAAGAAAAAGTTGAGCGGCTTGCCCAGCGTGCGGATGAGCTGTTTGATTGGATATGGCGACACCGGAACGTTCAGCTCCATGTTGAAGACTCGCTTCAGGAAAAAAGGAGCTACCAGGCCGATAAAGCCGAGCTCTACTAAGTTATTGGAACCACAATTTCTGCATTCGCTCATCGAATCGATTGACTCCTGGGACACGCAGAGCCCTCCTGTGCGACTACGCTCGCCCAAAGCATAGGGTTCACATATCTAAGCGGGTTCTATGGTCAGTATAGCGGATGCAAATCTAAGAGCTGAACGACTTTACCGCATCTCGCATTACGATTCGTGCCACAGTCTGCGGTAATGGAAGAAGGTGCGAGATCCGAAGCCGATCCCGACGACGATACCAATCAGGAGTTGCCCCGTCGTCATACCGAGGGCACCGAAGTGCCGACCGAGAAAGTAGGTAGAAAGAGTCAGCAGGACGGCACCGACAACCGAGAGGATGAGGAACTTTTCCTGCTTGTGGGCGCGCAGGTACAAGGCCCAGGAGCTGACGATCTGGTTCATGCACATGGACGTCAGCAGCAGCGCGAAGGGCAGCGGCGGCAACACGCGCTGGGCGAAGGCGATGTGATGGCGGTTGAACTCGACGACGATGGTCCAGACCGTCAGTGCGCCGAGACAGGCCATGGAGAATGTCTGCCAGACGGTGCGGAAGAAGAGATGGTCGAGCGCAGCATACTCGCGGCGAGCGATCAGCGCGCCGAAGGGAGCGGCTTTGGTGCTGATCCACGCGATCGCAATGGAGGCGATGGCGTTGGAGATGTTCAGCGACATGCCCATGCGTCCGGCAGCGGCAGGGCCCCAATACCTGAAGAGCACAGGGTTGAATAGCTGGTAGATGAAGAAGCCGCAGGCGTAGCTGATGGCGATGCGCCATTGGAAGGGCCAGACCTCCTTCCACCAGTCGATGGCGTGCTGGCCAACGGGATGGCGCAGCAGGTGGAAGAGCAGGCGGCGGCGCGTGGCCAGCCATACGATTCCAGCGATGGCATTGCCGGAGATGAGAAGTGCTGGAGCGAAGAGTCCGTGATGCAGCAGCAGAGCGGTCCAGGCCAGCAGGCCTCCGGTAATGGACTGCGCCAGGCGGGTGCGTGCGACGCGCGCGACGTAGCCGCAGCCCTCCAGGAAGGAGAAGATGGGATCGATCTGGAAGGTGATACTGGATGCGATCACCACGCAGATCCACGGCAGCTTCCATGCGATGTTGTGGTTCGGGCCTCCGGAGGTAGCGAAGAAGTGCCATCCAGCAGGGATGAGGAAGCACGCCATCAGAATGGCTGCGACGGTGTACCACTTGAGCGCCTTGCGCAGGATGGAGGCCAGCCGCGAGTGCGCTGCGTCGGGGCCGAAGATGCGGTCGCTGGCGTCGATGGTGAGGTGC
>Ga0302320_10018638_pt1 | contig 13983 bp, 11 predicted proteins | sample Bog_T0_3_FD_202130 | JGI IMG/M metagenome (GOLD analysis project Ga0302320, IMG submission 202130) | Peat permafrost microbial communities from Stordalen Mire near Abisko, Sweden - Bog_T0_3 | ecosystem: Environmental > Terrestrial > Soil > Wetlands > Peat | place: Sweden: Abisko, Stordalen Mire... | reverse complement strand
TCCCCCTACCACGGGCCCCAGGTCGAGGCCTGGGTCGAGGCTGCCCAGGCCGGCGACCAGGCCGCCTTCGGCATGCTGGTGGAGCGCTTCCAGCGGGACGTATACGGCAAGGCCTTTGCCATCCTCAAGAACCACCTGGACGCCGACGACGTGGTGCAGGAGACCTTCCTGCGGGTGTTCCGGGCCCTGCCCGGCTTCCGCTACGAATCCTCCTTCCGCACCTGGCTGATCACCATCACCACCCGCCAGGCCCTGAACTTCCTCACCCGCAAGCGCAGCGGGCACGAAAGCCTGGACCAGCAGGAAGACGGCCCGGAGCACCTGGCCCTCCGGGTGGAGGGCAACCAGATGACGGCGCTGCTGGAGGCGGAATCCCGCCGCCTGCTGCGGGAGGCCCTGCCCCGCCTGCCCCAGCGCCAGCGCCAGGCGCTGATGCTCAAACTGGAGAACGACTGGAGATACGAGGAAATCGCCCGGGAGATGGACATCTCGGTGGGCAGCGTCAAGGCCCACATCTTCCACGCCATCCAGAACCTCTCCCTCCTGGTCAAAGGAGCGCGGCCATGAAAGGACAGTTCCCCTCCATCCCCGAAGCCTGCCAGCGGGCCCTGGCCGAGATCGAAGCCGATCCGCTCCGGCTGAGCCCCACGGTGGAGGCCCACGTGGACCGGTGCCCGTCCTGCTCCGAGACCCGGATCGCCTGGCTGGCCCAGCAGGAGACCGAGGCGGTGGCCCCGGCCGGCTACTTCGAGCGGCTGCCGGACCGCATCCTCAGCAAGCTGCCCGCCGGCCCCCGCCGTCGCAAGCCCCACCTGGCGATCTGGGCCATGGCGGCGGCTGCGCTGCTGGCGGTGGCCACCGGCGGCTTCTGGGCCGGCCGTGCCAACCGGACGCCCATGGTGGAGGCCACCCTGATCCCGGTGGCGGTGGAAACCCATGACGCCCTTCCCGACACTCCCTTCCAGGAAGGGGAGGATGACTACGCCCAGCTGCCCAACCTGAGCCCCGAACAGGCGCGGATGGTGATCGAGCGGGTGAGCCGCCAGGAACCCTCGGAGTAGCTCATGTACAGGCCCCTGCTCATGCTCGCCTTCGCCACGGTGCTCACCGCCCAGCAGGAGCCTGTGCCGCCGCCGGGCAGGGCCGCCCAGGAAGGGCACCTGCTGGCCCAGTTCTACGCGCTGAGGGTCGCCCGGATCCAGCAGTCCCTGGGCCTCCCGGAGGACCGGGCCAGGGCCCTGGCCGAGCGCTGGGGCCGCTGGGACCGGGAATTCATCGGCCGCAGCAGGCAGATGGTCCAGCTGCGCGGCCAGTTCAACCTGGTCCTGGTGGGCGCCGGCCCGGAAGACGAGAAGAGCGCCAAGGTCAAGCCGCTGGTGGACCAGTTCCTGGATCTGCGCCAGCAGCAGGAGGCGGCCAAGCGCCAGTTCGAGACCGAGATCCTCCGGTCGCTCACCCCGGCCCAGCAGGCCAGGATGATCCTGCTGGTGGAGGACATCCAGGGCCGGATCCGGGAGACCCTGCGCGAGGCGCGCCGGGGCGGCGGAAAGTTTTAGGGGCCGTTGGGGAATAACCTGAGCAGTTCAGGTTATTCCACTACGGCGCCTTATGCCGGAACCCGCACCAATGGACAAGGTCATTCCATAACAAAGGCCTAGGGAATTCTCCATTCCCATGGGATGCTGGCTGTTTGGGCCAGGTCCGGCAGGCGCAGTTCAGCCCCTTCGATCCGGCGGCGCCCCGGGAGACATCTTGACCTTTGATACCTTCGCAGCCCTCGGCTGCACCGAACCGTTTCTGGGCGCCCTGGTCCGTCGCGGTTTCCACACCCCCACCCCGGTCCAGGCGGAATCGTTCCAGCCGGGCCTGGAGGGCCGCGACCTGCTGGTGCAGAGCCGCACCGGCTCCGGCAAGACCCTCGCCTTCGGCCTGCCGCTCATGCACCGGCTCAGCGAAGACAAGCGCCCCCAGGCGATCATCCTCACCCCCACCCGGGAGCTGGCCCAGCAGGTGGGCGAAGAGCTCATGAGCGTCATGCCCCGGCTGGAGATCGCCCTGCTGGTGGGCGGGCTGGGCTACGCGCCCCAGCTCAAGTCGCTCAAGTACGGCGCCCGGGTCGTGGTCGGCACGCCGGGCCGGGTCCAGGACCACCTGGACCGGGGCACCCTGGACCTCTCCGGAGTCACCATGGTGGTGCTCGACGAGTGCGACGAGATGCTCAACATGGGCTTCCTGGAGGACGTGGAGAAGATCCTGTCCGGCGTGCCGGCCGGGCAGCAGACCTACCTGTTCTCGGCCACCCTGCCCGCCCCCATCGCCAGCCTGGCCAAGCGCTTCCTCACCAATCCGCACCGCATCAACCACAGCGCGGACGCGGGCACCTCCCAGCACGCCGACATCGAGCACACCCCCTGCCTGGTGCCCGACCATCTGCACACCAAGGCCCTGGTGAACTTCCTGCTGGCGGACGACCCCAGTTCGGCGCTGATCTTCACCAAGATGAAAGTCACCACCGAGACCGTGGCCCAGTCCCTGCGCGACGCCGGCCTGTCCGCCGACTGCCTGCACGGCGACCTGAGCCAGCTGAGCCGCAACCGGATCATGTCCCTGTTCAAGGAAGGCAAGCTGCGCTTCCTGGTGGCCACCGACGTGGCGGCCCGGGGCATCGACGTGGAGGCCATGCCGCTGGTGGTGCACATGGGCATCCCCACCCAGATGGAGAGCTACATCCACCGCTCCGGCCGCACCGGCCGGGCCGGCGCCAAGGGCGCCTCACTGGCCCTGGTGAACTTCAAGGAGTCCCGCATCCTGCTGGCCTGGAGCCGGCGCGGCGGGCTGAAGCTGGAGTGGCGCGCCCTGCCCACCCAGGCGGAGATCCGGGAGACCCGGGCGCGCAAGCTGGCCGAGCGCATCGCCGCGGTTTCATCGCCCCGGCACCTGGACCTGGCCAACCGCATGCTCGAACAGCGCGAGGCCCCGGAACTGGTGGCGGCCCTGCTGTCCATGGTGGAAGGCACCTCCCCGGACGGGTTCGACATCCCCGATTCGCCCAAGCAGGAGTATTCCAGCGAGAAGCGGCCCTTCAAGCCCAGGCCGGGCGAGAAGGCCGGCTGGACGCCGGGGCAGAAGCCCCCGTACCGCAAGGATGGGCCGGCCAGGCCGTGGGTGGACAAGGGGGCCAGGAAGCCCTACAGCCCGGTCAAGCGCAAGTGGGACAACGACGCGCCGGCGTTCCCGAAAAAGAAGGTCTGAGCCGGGGTCGGGAACTAAAGGTTTATCCGGTACACCACGAACCCTGACTTCTCGGCCACCTGGTCGTACAGCCTCATGGCCGTGGCATTGGTCTCGTGGGTCTGCCAGTACAAACGCGCAGCGCCCGCGGCCTTGGCCTGTTCCCTGGCCGCGGCGATCAATGCGCGCCCCACCCCCAGCCCGCGCGCTCCCGGCGTCGTGAACAGGTCCTGCAGGCAGCAGGTCGGCCCGATCTGGGTGGTGCTCCGGCGGAACAAGTAGTGGCACAGCCCCACCCGTTTCCCGCCCCGCTCCGCCACCAGGCCATGCACCGGCTCATGCCTGTCGAACAAGCGCGACCAGGTGCAGCGCACGACTTCCTCCGTCAGCGCCGTGGCCCCGGACCGCCCGTAGAACGCGTTGTAGCCGTCCCACAGGCCTCGCCAATCCTCGTACTCGCCCGGCGCCACGGCGCGGATGGTCAGGTCAGGGTCCATGGCAGTCTCCCGCTTCATTGTAATTGCCCCTTGGCAAGCCCGGCCTTTTGACCGAAGCTTGACGTTCACCGGATCTTTGTCAGTTCCATAGCGCGAAATCCAGAAAGGTGGAGGGACGGGCCCTGTGAAACCTTGGCAACCTGCTTCAGAAGCGTGGTGCCAATTCCTGCCCGCGGCATGCGAACCGCGGGAAAGATGTCGAGCTGTATTGAGCTGACAGATACCAAGGGGCGCCCGATACGACCGCAGGGGGACCGCCCGCTCGCGTTGCTCGCTCTGCGTCCCCCCGCACCCCCACTTCATGGCCGGGCGGAGCCCGGTCATGAAGTCTCGCGCAGGAACGACCAAGGTCAGCTTCCGCTTCAAGGAGTCCCCCCATGCCCGTCAAGATCCCCGATACCCTGCCCGCCACAGGCATCCTGGAGAGCGAGAACATCTTCGTCATGGGCGAGAACCGCGCCCGGCACCAGGACATCCGGCCGCTCCGGATCGCCATCCTCAACCTGATGCCCACCAAGATCAGCACCGAGACCCAGCTGCTGCGGCTGCTGGGCAACAGCCCGCTCCAGGTGGAGATCGAGCTGCTGCACATGGATTCCCACGAATCCCGGAACACCCCGCAAGAGCACCTCATGGAGCACTACGCCACTTTCAGCGATATCCGCGGCCAGTTCTTCGACGGCCTGATCATCACCGGCGCGCCGGTGGAGACCATGGCGTTCGAGGAGGTGGACTACTGGGACGAGCTGAAGGAAGTCATGGACTGGGCCCTCACCAACGTCACCTCCACCTTCTACATCTGCTGGGGGGCCCAGGCCGGGCTCTACCACTACTACGGGGTCCCCAAATACCCGCTGGAGGAGAAGCTCTCCGGCGTCTACTGCCACCACCTGGACGTGCGCAACGAGCGGCTGGCCCGGGGCTTCGACGACGTCTTCTGGGCGCCGCACTCCCGCTACACCGAGGTGCGGCGCGAGGACATCCTGGCGGTGCCGGAACTGGTGCTGCTGTCGGAATCCCCCGAGGCCGGGGTCTACGTCGTCATCTCCTCCGACCGCCGGCACATCTTCGTGACCGGGCACTCGGAGTACGACCCCCGGACCCTGGGCGACGAGTACCAGCGGGACCTGGCCAAGAACCTGCCCATCGCCGTGCCCAAGAACTACTACCCGGACGACGACCCGGCCCGGGAGCCCCAGGTGCGCTGGCGCGGCCACGCCAACCTGCTCTATTCCAACTGGCTGAACTATTACGTGTACCAGGAGACGCCCTACGACCTGACCCTGCTCCGGGCCGGTCATCATCCATCCTGAGCTCGCTCTTGCTTCATTATTAATTAAACATATATTCTTCGCAGGCATGCTCTGGAGAGCATCCAGCGAGGAGCGCCCTTGGCCCAGCCGATCCGACCCGTTTCCCCCTGGGGCCTGCTGGCCGCCATTGTCCTGCTCGCCGCCCCGCCGGCCCTGGCCAGGACCGTCCCGCCCGGGGCCGCCGCGGCCGCGGCCGGGGATGAAGAACTGAAGGCGCCTCCGGAACGCAAGCAGGCCAGCGCCGGGCTGGAGAATGTCCAGGATCTGCCCGGCATCGCCCACTTGCGGCCGCGGCCGGGGATGGTCATCCCCAACCCGCCCTTTTCGTACGCCGGACTGTCCGAACTAAGGACGATGCCGCCCGAGCTGGTCCGGCAATGGCAGGCCTGCCTCGACACCCGGATGGACCCCTCCCTGGTGGCCGAGTGGAAGAAGAGCCTGGTCACCCAAACCCAGGAGGCCCTGCCCACCCATCGCTATGCCCTGTTCCACGGGCTGGGCATGGCCTCCCAGCGCCGCCTGCTGCGGTGCTATTACGACAACGTCGACAGCCTCAGCTCGGCCGAGGCGTTCGCGCTCTCCCCGTGGATCGTCCTGGGGTTGCGCAACCTGATCTCCGGGACCCTGATCGATGTGACCTATCCCAGGACCTTCTACCCCATCGGATTCCTCCTGGAGGCGCCCCTGGAGAACATCTGGAAGACCCAGGAAACGGATGCCCATGTTCCCATGGAAAATCACCCCTACGACCAGGACGATTTCCGCCGTGGATATTTCCTCATCCAGAACCCCTACACCCCCGAGCAGGAGGCGGCCTATGAGGCGGCGTACCATAAGTTCTTCGCAGACAAGGGAATGACGGGGTACATCAACTCAACCCTGCGGCGGACGCTGGAAAAAGAGTTCGACTCGAAATATGAAGCGGAGCACCCGCACACCCGGGCCTACGGTCCCCAAAGCCGCGAGCTTCTGCTGGCGCCATCCGTACTGATGGGCAATCCCTATGACGATGTTGGTTTCAACCGGAATGAGGTGGCCTTCTTCGCCCACACCACACCTCCCGCTCGTTCCATCCGGATCCAGGCCGTGGTCCTGGTGAGTTCCGGGCCCTATTCCACCGGCGTCACTGACAAGCAGGGCATCCGCGGCCAGGACGAGAAGCCCGAGGCCTACTACGAGGACCAGGCCCGGATCCTGGCGCTGGCCCTGCATGTTCCTTTTTATGATTTGAGGAGGGCCACGCCCAAGTAGGCCGTGAGAGAATCAGCCACACGCTCATGCTCACGGGAGGAAAGAATGATTCACGTCATCGTCACCATGCGGATCAAGGAAGGCCAGATGGAGGCATTCCTGGCCGCCGGCGCGGAGCTCCGCCCCCTGGTGCTCCAGGAGGCCGGCTGCATCGCCTACGACTACACCCGCGACGCCCCGGCGCCCCTGGGCCGGCCGCAACCGCTGGAAGCCGACCGGGTCACCCTGCTGGAGCGCTGGGAGTCCATGGCGGCGCTCAAGGCCCACCTGGAGACCCCGCACATGCAGACGGCGGGCGCGAGGATGAGGGACATGCGCGCCAGCTTCGAACTGCGCTGCACGGAATCCATCTTCTAGAACAAACAAAGGGTGGAACATTCAAAAAAATCGGGGTAACTTGTCTCCCCCGCGGGATTTTCACGCCCGCCGGGCCCCGGACAAGGAGATTTCCGATGAAACTGCTCACCCTCGCGCTGGTTTCACTGCTGGCCGCCGCCCCGGCCGCGGCGGCCCTGAAGGTGGGGGACATGGCCCCCGACTTCCAGGCCCAGGCCTCCAAGGGCGGCAGCGTCACCGCCTTCTCTCTGGCCGCGGCCCTCAGGCAGGGCCCCGTGGTCCTCTACTTCTACCCGGCCGCCTTCACCCCCCCCTGCACCATCGAGGCCCACGACTTCGCCGACGCCGTGGACCAGTACAAGCAGCTGGGAGCCACGGTGATCGGCGTCTCCCACGACGGCATCGAGACGCTCAACAAGTTCTCGGACACCGAATGCCGGGGCAAGTTCGCCGTGCTGGCCGACCCCGACCTGAAGATCATCAAGTCCTTCGACGTGGTGTGGGCCGCCAAGCCGCAGCTGGCCAGCCGCACCTCGTTCGTCATCGTCCCCGACGGCAGGATCCTCTACACCTACACCGACCTGAAGCCCGACATGCACGTGGCCAACACCCTGGACGCCCTGAAGCAGTGGAAGGCCAAGGGCGGCCGGTAGCGCCCCTGTAGAGCCTCCGGGATGCCATACTCGTAGCAATGCGCGCGAGAACTGGCTTCTGGATCACCATGGGCGCCCACACCACCCTGGCGGCGGGGGTGTACCTCATCGGCAAGCCCGCCACCGTGTACTTCCCGCTCCTGGCGCTGGCCCTGGTCCGGTTCGCCATAGCGGCGGTGGGCTTCACGATCCTGGTGGCGGTGCGCAGGCTGGACCTGGCGGGTCCCTTCCGGGAGCACCGCGGCGCCTTCCTGCTGGCGGCGTTCCTGGGCGTGCTGGTCAACCAGGTGGTGTTCCTGTGGGGCCTGAAGTTCACCCTGCCGGCCCACGCGGCCCTGCTCTATGCCCTGACCCCGACCATGGTGCTGCTGCTGGGCTGGGCGAGGGGGATCGAGCGGCCCAGCCCGCGCAAGAGCGCCGGCATCGCCCTGGCCTTTTCCGGCGTGGTCCTGATCTTCCTGGAGCGCTCTGCGGGGGCCCTGCCCCCGCGCTGGATCCTGGGGGACCTGCTGATCCTGGCGGCGGTGGCGGCCTGGGCCGGCTACACCGTGGTGAGCCGGCCGCTGGTGCTCTGCTACGGCTCCCAGCGGGTCACGGCCCTCACCATCCTGCTGGGCTCGGTGACCCTCCTGCCCCTGGCCGCCCTGGGCCTGGGCGGCTTCCATCCCTCCCTCATTCCCGCGGCCGCCTGGGTCGGAGCCCTCTACCTGGGCCTCATCGCCAGCGTGGCCATGTACCTCCTGTGGTTCCATGCCCTGACCCTGCGCGAGCCCAGCCGGGTGTCCATCGCCGCCAACGGCCAGCCCATCCTCACCGCCCTGTTCGGCTGGGCCTTCTTCGGCCAGCCGGTGTCCGTGCAGTTCGGCGTGGGCACGGCGCTGGTCATCGCCGGCGTGATTTCCCATTCCTGTTCGCCAGGACGGTCTGCCTTATGAAGCAGATCCATTTGCGGAGCCGGTCTGGGGTGCCCGGAAAAGTTTGTCAAGCTCAATAAATTTATAAATTTATTGCAGCCTGGTGTCCTCGGCCGGCTGCACCGCCGGGGGCGGCGGCACGTGGGCCCCCCAGGTGCGGGCGTCCACCGGCCGGGAGCGGGCCTTCTCCCGGGCTTCGCGCACGGCGGCGATCGTCTCGGCGGTGCTGGGGGCCTTGGGGGCGGTGCCCGGCTTGAAGGCCAGGCGCAGCAGGTCGCCGCCCTCGGTGGCGCTGGTGGCCACCAGGCCGGTGTAGCGGTCCACCTGGGCCCATTCCATGCCCTCGGGCGCGGGGAACTCTTCCTTGGGGGTGCCGGGCAGGGCGACCTTCATGAAGTCCACCCAGATGGGCAGGGCCACCTTGGCCCCGTCGGCGCCCTTGAAGATGGTCTTCTTGGCGTCCAGTCCCACCCAGACGCCGCAGGTGACGTGGGTGGAGAAGCCCACGAACCATGCGTCGGTGTGGTCGTCGGTGGTGCCGGTCTTGCCGGCCACGGGCCAGCCCAGCTCGTTGGAGCGGGCGCCGGTGCCGCGCTGGGCCACGCCCTGCAGGCACTGGATGAGCTGGAAATTGGTCATGGCGTCCACCACCTGCTCGCCGGGGACGCCGTCATGGGTCTCCAGCACCTTGCCGGCCCGGTCCACGATCTTGCGGATGAGGAAGGGCGGCGGCGCGGCCCTGCCGCCGTCGGCGAAGGTGGAATAGCCCCGCACCATGTCCTTGAGGGTGAGGTCGGAGGAGCCCAGGGCGAGGCTGGGATAGGGGATCAGCTTGCCGCCCACCCCGGCGCTGCGGGCGAAGGCGATGACGTTGTCGATGCCGGTGGCCTCCAGGGTGCGCACCGCCGGGACGTTGCGGGAGTCGCGGATGGCCTCCCACATGGTGATGGGCCCCCAGAAGTCGTGCTCGTAGTTCTTGGGCTCGTAGACGGTGCTGTCCATGGTGAAGCGGGTGGGCACGTCGTCCACCATGGTGGCGGGGGTCCTGCCGGCGGCGAAGGCGGCGCCGTATACGAAGGCCTTCATGGTGGAGCCCACCTGGCGCTCCGCCTGGTAGGAGCGGTTGAACTTGGAGCGCTTGAAATCGTAGCCGCCGACCATGGCCCGGATCTCCCCGCTCTGGGGCTCCACCGCCAGCAGGGCGCCTTCCACTTCGGGCTCCTGGTCCAGCTCCAGGCGGGTGGGGACGCCGTCGTCGCCGGCGGCCTTCACCACGAACAGCGGCGCGGCGCCGCGGCCGAGGATGGTGCGGATGCCCTTGCCCGCCCAGGCGAAGGCGCCGTCGGGCACGGTCAGGGCGGTCTTGCCGATCCGCACCGCGGCGCCGCCGGGCTTCCAGCCCTGGATGACCCCGCGCACCGAATCGCCCACCTCGAAGAACCGGTTCCAGCCGGGCAGCATGATGGTCTCGGGGTTGGCCACGAAGGTCACCCCTTCCTTGCGGAAGCCCCGGCGCCGGTCCACGGCGCGAAGGCCTGAACGCACCGCGTCGTTGGCGGCGGCCTGCCAGACCGAGTCGATGGTGGTGGTGACCTCCAGGCCGCCCTCCAGCACCCGGTCCCGGCCGTACTTCTCGTAGAGGTACTTGCGCACTTCCTCCACTGCGTAGGGGGCCACCGCCTCTTCCTGGGCGTTCTCCCGGGCCAGGCGGATGGGGCGCTCGAACAGGTTCCTGGCGTCGCTGTCCTTCAGGTAGCCTTCGGCCACCATGCGCCGCAGCACGTGGTTGCGCCGCTGCCGGGCGGCTTCCCGGGCCTTGGGGTCGGGGTTGTAGGGGTTGTACCAGTTTGGGTTCTGCACCAGGCCGGCGAGCAGGGCGCACTCCTCCACCGCCAGCTGGGGCGCGGTCTTGCCGAAGTAGAACTCCGCGGCGGCCTCGATGCCGTAGCGGCCGCCGCCGAAGTAGACCTCGTTGGCGTACTGCTCGAAGATCTGCTTCTTGGTGTAGGCCTTCTCCAGCTTGCGGGCCAGGATGATCTCCTTGAGCTTGCGGTCCAGGCGCCGCTGGCGCTTGGCGGTGACGGTGCGCACCAGCTGCATGGTGAGGGTGGAGGCGCCTTCCCGGCGCTGGCCGAAGCTGGTGACGAAGTTGAACCCGGCGCGGAGGATGCCCCGGGCCGAGATCCCGCCGTGGTTCATGAAGTCGGAATCCTCGGTGGCGATGACCGCGCCCACGAAGGCCCGGGGGATGTCGCCGAACGGGATGACCACCCGGTTCTCCTCGGCGAAGGCCCCGATCACGTCGCCGTTGCGGTCCAGCACCTTGGTGATGGTCTTGGGCACCCGCAGGGCGAAATAGGTGAGGAAGCTGTCCACGTCCCTGGACATCACCGACCAGGCCACGCCCAAGGCCAGGGCCCCCGCCCCCACCAAGGCCAGGAAGGCCCAGTACACCATTCGCAGGGAAGCATGGCGGGGCTGGACTGATTTTCGAGGGTTAAGCGCCTTGGTTGCCATGCTCCCAGGTTAACCTAAGGACATGGCGCGACCCACCCTCCTAATTGTGGCGAAATCAAGATCCAACTGGCTGTCGAACTCCCTTCTGGAAACGGTTCCGCCGTTCCTGGACCGGGGCTGGCAGGTGGTGGCCCATCCCAAGATCCGCAACGCATGGCTGGCCGCGGGTCTGCCAGCCGAGGCGTTCAACGGCGACCCGCTGTACGGCGCCGGCGGGCCGGTGCCGGAGCTCTGCCTGGCCCTGGGCGGGGACGGCACCCTGCTCACCGCCGCCCGGCACGCGGGGGTCCGGGGCACGCCGCTGCTGGGCATCAACCTGGGCTCCCTGGGCTTCCTCACGTCGCATCCCTCCGGGCAGGCCGCCACGGTGATCGCGGACTACTTCAAGGGGAGCTTCAGCCCGGAGATCCGGACCCTGGTCGACGCCCAGGTGGTGCGGGGCAGCGAAGTCCTGCCCGGGCGGCCTGTGCTCAACGACGCGGTCCTGGTCAAGGGGCTGGCGGCGCGGATGATGGAGTTCCGGGTCCAGATCGACGGCACCGACGCCGCCCACCTCCGGGCCGACGGCCTGATCGTGGCCACGCCCACTGGCTCCACGGCCTATTCCCTGTCCGCCGGAGGGCCGATCCTGCACCCCGCCCTGGACGCCCTGGTGATCTGCGCCATCTGCCCGCACTCGCTCACCCTGCGCCCGATCGTGGTGCCCGGCCACCTGCCGGTGGCCATCACCCTGGTGCACGCCGAGGACGCCCACCTGACCCTGGACGGCCAGGTGGAGCACGGGCTGCTGTCCGGCGACCGGGTGGAGCTGCGCAAGTCGGAGCGGACCATCACCCTGCTCCAGGATGCGAATTTCTCGTTCTTCCGGCTGCTCCAGGAGAAGCTGCACTGGTCGGATCGGTAGATTTGACCGCAGGGAAGCAACGCATGCGCTGCTTCCCGCGAGCTCGCTCTATGTCCCCCCGCACCCCCGCTTCACGCCCGGGCAGAGCCCGGTCACGAAGTCTAGCGGTTGATGGCGTTCAGGATCAGCGCCAGGGGGGTTAGCGCCTGGAGGTTGTCCTGCCAGCTGGTGTTCAGGCGGAACCGCTGGGGCACCAGGACCGCGTCGCCCGGCTCGATGGTCTGCCTCATGACGCCGCTGTCGAGGATCCGGCCGTCCGCCTTCAGCAGGCGCACCTGGCCCCGGTCGGCGTTGCGGGTGAAGCCGCCGGCCAGCTTGACCAGGTCCTTGACCTTGTCGCCCCGGCCCACCCGGAAGGTGGAGAACGGGCTGGCCACCTCCCCCACCACGTAGGCGCTTTCGGCCTGGCGCGGAATGATGATCTGGTCGCCGTCCAGAAGCTCCACATCCCGCTTCGGATCACCCTTCAGCGCCGCGTCGAAGTCCACCACCAGCCGGCTGCTCTTGCCTTCCGCCAGGCTGTGCAGCACCGGGCTGGACAGCAGGGCGCCGCTGTCCTTGGCGCGCTTGGTCTCGGACAGCCGGCCGAGGATCTCGTTGATGCCCTGGGCGGTGGGGTCCAGATCCTTGACCCCGACTTTCTTGAGCTGCTCCTCGGTGAGATTTTTGTCCCGCAGGCTCGATCTGAGGAAGATGCCGCCCCTGGGCATGGCGTCGGGGGTCAGCCCGCCAGCGCGCTCGATGAGCTGGCGCAGGGTGAAGTGCTGGTCGGTCAGCGTGTAGGGACCGGGCCGGCGCACCTGGCCGGAGATGGTGACGGTGTGGTGGAGCTTGAAGTTGGGGATCTCGTAGAGGGTGACCTGGTCGAAGGCGCGCAGGGGCATGTTGACCGCAGGGTCCTGCAGCCCCGGGGCCGGCCGGTCGGGGCTGTAGAGCAGCCGGGCGAGATCGAGCCGGACCACTTCACTGGCGGGCTGCCCCGCCGGGTCCAGGTGCGCCAGCTCGGCGTAGAAGCGGTCGGCGTTCAGGTTGGGCACCCCGGCGGCGAAGATGAGGTCCGCCGCCCGCATGCCCTCGTGCCAGTCGAAGGTGCCCGCCCCGGGGAACGGGCCCAGGATGCGGACCGTGCGCTTGGGCCGCAGGTCCTCCACCTTGGTCAGCTCGATCCGGTCCCGAGGCTCCAGCGCCAGGTCCTGGGCGGGATCGCCCCGGAGCGCCTGGCCCACGTTGAAGACCAGCAGCTGGGTGGAACCGTCGTCCCGGGTGCGGACGATCTCGCCCCGCTCCATGTAGGTGTCGGGCAGGAGCTGGTCCGGCTCCCGCAGCAGCTCGGCCAGGCGCAGGCCCGGGCGGTGGGCGAAGGTGCCGGGGACCTTCACGTGGCCGGCCACCCGCACCACGCCCCCGGTCCACTCGGCCTGGGCCAGGCCCACCACCTTGTCGCCGGTGAACAGCGGCTTGGCGCGCAGAAAAGCCTCTTCGATGGGCAGGTTCTCCACCGAGACGACCCCTTTGGGATCGGTCCGCTGCATGGTGATCAGGCGCTGGTAGGCGCTGGGCTCCAGGCCGCCGATGAACTGCAGGGCGTCCCAGGCAGACTCCCCGGGCCTGAGCTCCACCAGGACGCCGGGATGTTCCTTGGACACCGGGGAGGAGGCCACCCGCGCGAAGGGGCCGTCGAACAGCACCCGGATCCCCGCCATGGGCACGAACAGGGTGTCCCCGTCCCGCAGGAGCAGGCTTTCCATGCCCTGGCCCCGGAGCCGGAGCCCGTACAGGTCAAGGGTATGGATGACGCTCCCGGCCCGGATCAGCTGGATCGAGCGATAGGAACCGTACGGACTGGGACCGCCGGCGGACGCCAGGACATTGAGCAGGGAGGTGAGGCTGGGCATCACGTAGGAGCCGGGGCTGCATACCTCGCCCAGGATGAAGACCCGCACGTCACGGGTCTTGGAGAACTGAAGATCCACCCGGGAACTGGAGTAGAGGGAGTTCACCAGCCTCTGCACCACCCGCCGGGCGTCGCCCAGGCGCAGTCCCGCCACATGGGCGCCGCCGACCTTGGGGATGGTGATGGAGCCGGCGCGGTCCACCACCAGCGAGGCCTCGAAGGTGGCGCTGCCGAACACATAGAGGATCATCTGGTCGCCCGGGCCCAGCTGGTAGTCGTCGGAGACGTTCACCAGGGAGGTCTGGTGCAGGCTGGAATCCCCTTCGAACAGGTCGGAGGCCAGCAGGAATGGTCCCTGGTAGGCCGGGCGCGGTGCCTGGGGCCTGGCCTTGGCCTGGTCAGCCTCCGGTCCGGCGGGGGTCTCGGCCTTGAGTTTCGCCGCCGCGGGCTGGGGGTCCAGGGTGCCGGGCGCC
>Ga0302320_10018636_pt1 | contig 13983 bp, 6 predicted proteins | sample Bog_T0_3_FD_202130 | JGI IMG/M metagenome (GOLD analysis project Ga0302320, IMG submission 202130) | Peat permafrost microbial communities from Stordalen Mire near Abisko, Sweden - Bog_T0_3 | ecosystem: Environmental > Terrestrial > Soil > Wetlands > Peat | place: Sweden: Abisko, Stordalen Mire... | reverse complement strand
TCACAGACCGTGAGCGCCTCGACTAGCCTGCGCTTGGCCAGGATGTTCTTGATGCCGCTGACGAACGCCGTCGACCGGATCTGGCCCCGGTGGAGATAGAGCGCCCTCTCGGTGAAGACGATCAGGAGGATCACCCCGAGCGCGAACAGGACCCACATCATGGGTCCGCCTTGCGTGAGGAGGTTCGGTTCTAGGGGGGGCATGACAAGGGGTTACATCAGGGCTTGGCCGCGGGCAAGTGGAAGCGGGCCAGCCGCTGCCGGGCGAGCGCCTCGCCCGGAAGACCCGTGTCGATGATCAGTGACCATGCGCGCTTGGCCTCCTCGAGCCGGCCCTCCTGCTCGTAAAGGGAGCCCACGTCGAGGAGCGTCCGGGCGATCCACCAGCGTCCCTTGGGGCCCAGGTCCTTGGGCCCGCCCGGCCTGACCAGGAAGGCGTCCACGACGTCGTTCCACCACACGGCTTGGGCCTTCGCTCGGTCGCTGCGCGAGAGGATCACGCCCAGGTTGTAGCCGGCCTCGACGCGGACGTCGGCCGGAGCGTCCACGCGTTCGACCAGATCCTCGAAGAGGCGCTTCGCGCTGTCGGAATGCGACAGGTCGCTCGCCGACTGCGCGTTGTGGCACTCCGCAAGCGCCAGCTGCGCGAGGATCGCGTCCGCGCTGTGGGTCGCCGGGTTGTTCACGAGGGACTCGTAGACCCGCTGGGCCTGCGGGAACTGGTTCATCTCCCTCAGGAGGTCGCCCTGCCTCATCCTTGCCGGGAAGATGAGGTCGCTCGAGGCGTACCTCGGGCTGGTGACCAGGTTTTCCAGGAACTTGTAGGCCTCCTTCAGGTTCGCGTCGGTCCCGAGCCGCTCGGCCTGGAGCGCCGCCTGGTAGAGGGCGTAGGGGGCGTAGGGGCTGCCGGGGAAATCGTCGGCCAACTTTGTGAGTAGGCGCTCCGCGTCGACCACCTTGTCCTGCTGCGCGTAGCGGTCCGCCTCCACGATGTAGGAATAGACGGCGGCGTCCGACTTCGGGAAGTCCGACCGGAGCTTGAGCAGCGTGTCCTCGGCGGCGTCGTCCCGGCCCAGCTCGAAGCTGGCCTGGGCGCGAAGGAGAGCGGATGTGCTCGCGATGTCGTTGGCGAGGCCCGGGGCGAGCCCCGCGGTGAATGGCGCCAGCGAATCCACGAGGGCGAGGGTCTCCCGGGGCTGCTTGGCGTCAAAGGAGAGGCGCGCCTGGAGCCACGCCATCCGCGCGCGCAGGTCGGCCTTGATGTTGCCGGCCGGGGCATCGTGCAGGAGGCGGTTTACCCGTTCGTACGCGGCCGAGACCTCCCCGTGGACCTCCAGGCTCCTCGCCAGGTTCCACTCGGCCTCCCAGCGGTACTCGGGCCCGAAAGCCTTGTCGCGGCTGAGTTCATCGAGGACGGAGACGGCGGTCGTGAGCGCGCCGGACTGGATCTCCGACTGGACCTGCTGGAACATGAGTATCCCCGGGGCCACGTCGTCAGGGCGGGAGCGCAGCGCGGCCGCGTAGGCGTCCGCGGCGTTTCGGAAATCGCCGGCCCTGAACCAGGCCTCGGCGACGAGGACGTTGAACTCCGAGCGGATGAGCCCCGGGGGCAGCTCACCGCCGGCCTTGAACCCGAAGTCAGCCGCGGTCCGGTAGCGGTGCTGCTCCCAGGCGGAACCGGCGAGGACCGCGTAGGCGTGGGCCTTGAGCGGCGAGCCCGGAAATTTCTCAAGGAGGGCGTTCGCGTCGTCCTCTGCCCGGGCGTAGAGGGAGGCCGACTCGGCGACTCCGAGGCGCGCCTCGCCCAGGCTCAGCTCCGCACGACACAGCAGAAGGCTCTCAAGGATCGGGTTCGGGGGCGTCTCCCCGATCAGGCGGTCGAGCCTCTCGCCCAGCTCTACGCGCGGGGCGCCGGAGGCCGAGGCCCGCACCAGGAGCTCGAGCGCAATCCGCTGCTGGTCCGGGTCGGAGCCCGAGGCCAGGAGCTCGAAAAGCTCGTGCCGGCCGACACCGGTCCCGGCACCGGCGATCAGGCCCAGGAGGATCCTGAAGTGGTCGGTCTCGGAGCGCTCCTCCTGCGGGAGCGAGCGGAGCGCCGCCTGGAGCACATCGATCGCCTGCGGCTTCCGGTTGAGGGAATTGAGGGCGATCGCGTATTCGCGCGTGAAGCCGTATCCGATCTTCTGGCTCTGGAATTTCTCGGCGTTCTTCCTGTCGGCGCTTAGCTGCTCCTCGGTGACCCCGCCGAGGCGCAGCCGGACCTGTTCCTCGGCCAGGAGGAACCGGGCGCGACCGAGGTCGGACACCGCCGCCGAGGCCGCCTGCTGGTAGAGGCCGGCCGCGCGCACCGGCTCGTTAGCCGCGTCAGCAAGCATCCCCTGCAGGAAAAAATGCCAGCCCCGCTCTGCCGACGAAAGTTCCTCAAAGTGCGCGGCGGCGAGCTCCGCCTTCGCCTGCTCGGTATGCTGCTGGCTTGCCGCGACGAGCCCGGCCCTCAGGTGCCATGAGGCGCCGCGGGCACCCGTGTAGGAGTCGAGCGCCTTGCCGGCGCCCGACACGTCGCCGTCGTCAAGGAGGGCCGAGGCGAGCGAAAGCGTCAGGCGCCCCGTGTCGGCCCCGGGCAGGGCAAGGAGCGAGCGGTAAAGGGTGACCGCCGTGGACGGGAAACCGAGCGCCTGGGCGCGCTGCGCCGACACGATCACAAGAGCGGACTCCCCGGGAGACACCGACGGCCGGGACGGGGCCAGCGGCACCGGGGGGTTAAGTGGCTCCAATGCGGCCACGCGCGCGCACACGGCTAGCATCGAGGCGAAGGCGAGGAGGGGTCGCATGTAAGGCGGCTTAATCCTTGTTTGGGCCCGCGTAACAATCAACCCGGGATTGGTGCTCGCGATGTGCAATTGACCCGATCGACCGGAGGATGCAGGATCGGGTTCCCATGATAGCACTCATCATCCTCATCGGATTACTCGCGGTCATCGTGATTGTGGCGCTCATGGCCACCGGGATCTACAACTCCCTCGTCTCGCTGCGCAACCGCTTCAAGAACGCCTACGCGCAGATCGACGTCCAGTTGAAGCGCAGGTACGACCTGATCCCCAATCTGGTCGAGACGGCCAAGGGCTACTTGAAGCACGAGCACAGCACCCTAGAGGACGTGATCAAGGCGCGGAACATCGCGCTCGCGGCCTCGCAGGCGGCGGCCGCGAATCCGGCGGACGGAAATGCCATGAAGGGCCTTGTCTCGGCCGAGGGCGGCCTGACCGGCGCCCTGAGCCGCCTGATGGTGGTGTCCGAGCAGTACCCCGACCTGAAGGCCAACCAGAACATGATGCAGCTCACCGAGGAGCTCACCTCCACCGAGAACAAGATAGCATTCGCCAGGCAGGCCTACAACGACTCCGTGATGCAGTACAACACGTCGCGTGAAACCTTCCCGAACGTGGTGCTGGCGGGAATGTTCGGGTTCCTTCCGGCGGAGCTCTTCCACGTCGAGGATCCCTCGGAGCGCAACGCCCCGAAGGTCTCGTTCGGCTGATGGACTTCTTCGAGGCCGAGGGACGTGCCAAGAAGCGCACGGCGCGGCTTCTCGTGCTTTTCGGTCTGGCCGTGGCCGGGACGGTCGTGGCCGGCTATCTGGCGACCGTGTTCGTCCTGAAGGCGTCGAACGCGGGCCGCCACGGGCGCCACGCCTACGGCTATTACGCCGACCCAGGCAATGATGCCGACCAGGCCGGACTGTGGCAGCCGGGGCTCTTCCTGGCGGTTGCCGCCGGCACCTTGACCGTGATTGGCCTGGCATCCCTCTACAAGTGGTCGGAATTCAGCGCAGGCGGCTCCGCGGTCGCCGAGAGCGTCGGCGGCCGAAGGGTTGATCCCCACACGACCGACCCGAAGGAGCACCAGCTCCTGAACGTGGTGGAGGAGATGGCGATCGCCTCAGGGACGCCCGTGCCCGCGGTTTACATCCTGGACGACGAGCCGGCGATCAACTCCTTCGCCGCGGGCCTTACGACCAGCGACGCCGTAGTAACCGTGACGCGCGGCACCCTTCAGAAGCTCACCCGCGACGAGCTCCAGGGAGTGATCGCCCACGAGTTCAGCCACATCCTGAACGGGGACATGCGGTTGAACGTGCGCGTCTCGGCGATCATCTTTGGCATCCTGGTGATCGGGCTCGCGGGCCGAGCCACGCTCTGGGGGATGCGCGGGGGAACGCGGGGAAAGGGCAACAGCGGCGTCCTTGTCATCCTTGGGATCGGCCTTGCGCTCCTGATTGTCGGCTACATCGGCTACTTTTTCGGGCGGTTGATCCAGGCATCCCTCTCCCGGCAGAGGGAATTCCTGGCCGACGCGTCCGCCGTGCAGTTCACGAGGAACCCGGACGGCGTCACGGGCGCGCTCAAGAAGATCGGGGGCTATGCGATCGGCTCCTCTCTGGACACCCACAGGGCAGCCGGCATCAGCCATTTTTTCTTTGCCCAGGCGTTCGATTCGAACTTCGGCGGACTCTGGGCCACGCATCCGCCCCTCGGCGTGCGCATCCGCGCAATCGACCCCCATTTCGACGGCACGTTTCCCGAGCCCCCCGAGGTGGTGGACGTGGCCAAGGAACCCTGGTCGAAGGTGCCCCACATGCCGCCGCAGGCCCCCTCCCCCGGGCCCCAGGCCGCCGCCGCCTTCGGCGCCGCGCTCGCCGCTGCCGCGGGTACCCTGACGCCCGAGGCCGCCGCGGGGGCCCGGTCCCTGCTTTCGGAAATCCCCGCGAGCCTGCGCACGGCCGCCCGCTCGCCGCATGACGCCCCCATCCTTGTTTACGGGCTTCTCCTTGCGGAGGACCCGGCCGTCCGGAAGGGCCAGCTGGCCTCGATTGCCAGCGGAGAGGGGGGCGACGCGCTCCATACACTGGAGCAGCTGGAGCCGGCCTTGAGGCAGCTAAAGCCCGAGCACAGGCTGCCGGTCCTGCAGCTGACGCTGCCGGCGCTAAAGGCGTTGCCCCAGTCGGCCCTGGGCTCCTTTGCCGGCACGCTTGACGACCTGGTCCAGGCCAACGGCAGGGAGACGACCTTTGAGTTCGCGCTCCAACGGCTTGTCCTACGGACGTTAGCCGTCAACCGCTCCCCGGGCACGGCGGTGACCCAGATCTACTCCTTCCAGGCCGTGGCGGACGAGATCTCGGTTGTCCTTTCGGCGCTGGCGCACACCTCGAGTGAGAATGCGGACGAGGCCGGGAAGGCGTTCGCGGAGGGCGCGTCCCAGCTGAAGCTTGTCGAGGACCGGATACGGTTCCTTCCGGACGCGGAGTGCGGGCTCGTTCAGCTGGACGCGTCGCTCGACAAGCTGGCGTCGGCAAGCGGCCCCATCAAGCAGAGGCTCCTCATGGCGGCCGCCCACGTCGTGAGCGCCGACGGCGTGGTCCTCACATCAGAATCGGAGCTCCTTCGCGCCATTGCGGCGTCCCTGGACGTGCCGGTGCCCCCCCTGTCGACGGCGGCGGCATCCTGAAAAGAAAGGTTGGGGCTAGCGCGACCTTTTGTTGGGGTTTGCGTCTGTCACCCTTATGGCTCTTTGTGGCACGGTCGTTTCTCGACCCCTGAAGAGCCGATCGATTCCAGCATATCAGCCACCATGAGTAATTTACCCACTGACCTCGCCCCAAAGAAGGCGTCCTCGACGGCCTATCCGCCGCCGTCGAATGCCCCGCAGAAAAAGAGGAAGCACCGCTGGGTCGTCTGGATCCTGCCGACGCTTCTCATCTTGGGCATTGTCTATGCCGGCATTCGCTCGCGGATGAGCTCCACGCCGAGCCCTTATGCGGGCATGGCCGGCGGCCGAGGCGGCCGGGGCGGCCCGGGCGGCTTCGGAATGACCGGGCCCCTGCCTGTCGTCGTGCGGACGGCCCAGAAGGCCGACATCAACGTGATCCTGGACGGGCTCGGGACCGTGACGCCCCTTGCGACCGTCACCGTGCACGCGCAGATAAGCGGCCTCTTGACCCAGATCAACTACACGGAGGGGCAGACTGTGAAACAGGGCGATCTCCTCGTGACCATTGATCCGCGCCCGTTCCAGGCGGCTCTCGAGCAGGCCCAGGGCCAGCTGCTCCAGGCCCAGGCCCAGCTGAAGGAGGCGCAGATCGACCTCGACCGCTACGTGACCCTTTCCGGCCAGGACTCGATCTCAAAGCAGCAGGTGGACGCGCAGCGCGCCCTCGTGTCCCAGTATGAGGGGCTCGCAAAAACCGACCAGGCCGCCGTGGACAACGCGGCGCTCAGCCTCGCGTACTGCCATATCACTTCCCCGGTCCCCGGGCGCGTGGGCCTTAGGCTCGTTGACCTTGGCAACTATGTGACGCCGGGAGACGCCACGGGGCTCGTGATCGTGACCCAGATGAAGCCGATCACGGTGATCTTCTCGCTCGCCGAGGACTACATCCCCGCGCTTCAGAAGCGTATGCTCGAGGGGACCCCCATCCCGGTCTACGCCTACGACCGCACCGGCGCAAAGAAGCTCGCCACAGGCAAGCTCTCGTCGATCGACAACACCGTCGACCCGACCACGGGCACCTTCAAGCTGAGGGCCATCTTCCCCAACGATGACGAGTCCCTCTTCCCGAACCAGTTTGTGATGGCGCGGATGCTCCTGGAAATCGAGCACGGCGCCACGGTGATCCCGACATCGGCGATCGAGCGCGGGCAACAGGGCACCTTCGTCTACGTGGTCGGCAGCGACAGCAAGGTCTCGGCAAAGGCCATCACCCTTGGCAACACCGAGGGCGAGCGCGTGGCGGTCACCGCAGGCCTCTCGATCGGCGACAAGGTGGTGGTCGACGGCGCCGACAGGCTGAAGGAGGGCATGGAGGTCGTGGCACAGACGCCCGGCCAGAAGCCTACAGGGGCTCCCACGGGCGCGCCCGATGGGGCGCAGAAACGTTGGAAGCCGACGGGTTCAAACTGACGGCTCGCCCATGAGCCAACCCACGAAGGGATCCTCGCAATGAGTCCCTCCCGCATCTTCATCCTGAGGCCGGTCGCCACGACGCTGCTCATGGCGGCGATCCTGATCGTGGGAATCGTGGCGTACCGTTACCTGCCGCTCTCGGCGCTCCCCGAGGTCGACTACCCGACGATCCAGGTGCAGACGTTCTACCCGGGCGCAAGCCCGGACGTGATGACGTCCTCCATCACGGCGCCTCTCGAGCGCCAGCTGGGGCAGATGCCGGGCCTTAAGCAGATGTCGTCGACGAGCTCCGCCGGTGCCTCGGTGATCACGCTTCAGTTCACGCTCGACCTGAGCCTGGACGTGGCCGAGCAGGAGGTGCAGGCAGCGATCAACGCGGCGGGCAACCTTCTGCCCTCGGACCTGCCGGCCCCCCCGATCTACGCGAAGATCAACCCGGCCGATGCCCCGGTGCTTTCCCTGGCGCTCACGTCAAAGACGCTCCCCCTGACGACGGTCGAGGACCTGGCGGACACGCGCCTCGCCCAGAATATCTCGCAATTGCCGGGCGTCGGCCTCGTGAGCATCGGGGGCGGCCAGCGGCAGTCGGTTCGCATTCGGGCCAACCCCCTGGCGATGGCGGCCTATGGCCTAAATATCGACGACCTGCGCACGACGGTCGGAAACGGCAACGTGAACACGGCGAAGGGCAACTTCGACGGCCCGTCGCGCGCGTACACGATCAACGCCAACGACCAGCTGAAGAGCGCCAAGGATTACGAGAAGCTGGTGGTCGCCTACAAGAACGGCGCCGCCGTGAGGCTCTCGGACGTGGCCACGGTCGAGTTCGCCCCGGAGAACACGAAGCTCGCCGCGTGGTACAACACCACTCCGGCCGTCATCCTGAACATCCAGAGGCAGCCCGGAGCAAACGTGATCAAGGTGGTCGAGGGGGTCCGCGCGCTCCTGCCGGCGCTCCAGGCCTCGCTCCCGCCGTCGATCGAGGTCACGGTCCTCACGGACCGGACCGTGACGATCCGCGCATCGATCTCGGATGTCGAGTTTGAGCTCACGCTGGCCGTGATCCTGGTCGTTCTCGTGATCTTCATCTTCCTGAGGAACATACCGGCGACGATCATCCCGAGCCTCTCGGTGCCGCTGTCGCTTATCGGCACGTTCGCGGTCATGTACCTGCTCGGCTTCAGCCTGAACAACCTCTCGCTCATGTCCCTCACGATCGCTGCGGGCTTCGTCGTGGACGACGCGATCGTCATGATCGAGAACATCGCCCGCTACGTGGAAAAGGGGGATTCCCCGATGGAGGCGGCGCTCAAGGGCTCAGAGCAGATCGGCTTCACGATCATCTCGCTCACGATCTCCCTGATCGCGGTCCTGATCCCCCTCCTTTTCATGGGCGACGTGGTCGGCCGGCTGTTCCGCGAGTTCGCGATCACGCTGGCGATCACGATCCTCATCTCCGCGGTGGTCTCACTGACGCTCGTCCCGATGATGTGCTCGAAACTCGTCAGGCACCACAACGAGGAGGAGATCCCCAAGTGGAGCCGAAAGGTGGGGGCCTTCATCGACGGCATGATTTCCAAGTACGGGACGATGCTCACCTGGGTCCTTGACCACCAGAAGCTGACGCTCGTCGTGGCGGCCGGGACCTTCGTCCTAACCGCGGCCCTCTACATCGTGATCCCGAAGGGTTTCTTCCCGGTGCAGGACACCGGCCTTATCCAGCTCATCACCGAGGGACCCCAGTCCGCCTCCTACGAGGCGATGGTGGACCGCCAGCAGGCCGTGGCGAACGTGGTGCTGAAGGACCCGGACGTGGAGAGTCTTGCTTCGTTCGTAGGGGTCGACGGCTCCAACACGACGCTTAACAGCGGCCGGATGCTCATTAACTTGAAGCCGAAGGACAAGCGATCGGCGAACGCATCGGGCATCATCCGGCGCCTCAGGGAGCCCCTGGGCCAGGTACCCGGGATCTCCTCCTACATGCAGCCGGTGCAGGACCTGACGATTGATGACCGGGTTAGCCGCACCCAGTACCAGTTCGTGCTCGAGAGCGCGAACAGCTCGGACCTGGTGACGTGGATCCCTAAGCTCATGGACCGCCTCCAGCAATTGCCCCAGATCAACGACGTGGCGACCGACCTTTCTGAGAACGGACTCGCCGCGTTTGTGAAGATCGACCGGGACACGGCGGCAAGGTTCGGCATTACGGCCGCCACGATCGACAACGCCCTCTACGACGCTTTCGGGCAGAGGATCATCTCGACCATCTTCACCCAGAGCAACCAGTACCGTGTGATCATGGAGGCTAACCCGGCGCTCCAGCGGTCGCCGGCCTCGCTCGCCCAGATCTACATACCCTCGGCGGCGGGCGGCCAGGTGCCGCTCTCGTCCATCGCCTCATTTGAGGAACGGCCGGCCTCGCTTCTCATCAACCACCTTGGGCAATTCCCTTCGAACACGATCTCCTTCAACGTCCCGAAGGGCCAGAGCCTGGGGGCCGCCGTGACCGCCATTCACAAGGCCGAGTCCGAGATCGGGATGCCTGCGAGCATCCTGACGAGTTTCCAGGGAGCCGCCTCGGCCTTCGAGTCGTCGCTCTCGAACGAGCTCTTCCTGATCCTGGCCGCCGTTCTGACGATGTACATCATCCTGGGGATCCTCTATGAGAGCTTCATCCACCCGATCACGATCCTCTCGACGTTGCCGTCGGCCGGGATCGGAGCGCTCCTGGCGCTGATGATCGTGGGAAGCGACCTGGGGGTCATCGGCATCATCGGCATCATCCTCCTTATCGGAATCGTTAAGAAGAACGCCATCATGATGATCGACTTCGCACTCGACGCCGAGCGAAACGAGGGGCTTCCCCCACGCGAGGCGATATATCAGGCATGCCTCCTGCGTTTTAGGCCCATCCTCATGACGACGCTTGCGGCGCTCCTCTCCGGCGTGCCGCTGATGCTGGGCACGGGCATGGGCTCCGAGCTCCGCAACCCCCTGGGCGTCACGATCGTGGGCGGGCTGATCGTCAGCCAGGTCCTCACCCTCTTCACGACCCCGGTCATCTACCTCATGTTTGACGGGATCGCGGCCAGGTTCCGGAAGAAACAGCCGGTGCCGGTGCTCACCGAGGAGGCTGCGACGTGAACTTTTCTGAGGTGTTCGTCAGGAGGCCCGTCGCCACGACGCTCTTCACCTCGGGCATCGTCCTGGCCGGCATGGCGGCGTTCGTGAAGCTGCCGGTTTCGCCGCTTCCGCAGCTGGACCTGCCCACGATCAACATCTCGGCCAACATGGCTGGGGCGAGCCCGGAGACGATGGCGACCACGGTCGCCACGCCCCTCGAGCGCCACCTGGGGACGATCGCCGACGTGACGGAGATGACCTCCTCGAGCGGCATCGGCAACTCGAACATCACGCTCCAGTTCGGGTTCCATCGGGACATCGACGGGGCGGCGCGGGACGTGCAGGCCGCGATCAATGCAGCGCGCGCCGACCTGCCGACCGCCCTCCGGAGCAACCCGACCTACCGCAAGGTGAACCCGGCCGACCAGCCGATCATGATCCTTGCCCTCACATCGAAGACGCTCACCCAGGGCCAGCTCTACGACGCCGCTTCGACGATCCTCCAGCAGAAGCTCTCGCAGGTCGAGGGTGTGGGTGACGTCGAGGTGTTCGGCAGCTCCCTTCCCGCCGTCCGCGTGGAGCTTAATCCGTCGGCGCTTTTCAAGTACGGTCTGGGCCTCGAGGACGTGCGGGCGGCGCTCGCCGCCGCCAATGCCAACAGCCCGAAGGGCGCGATCGAGAATTCCCGGGCGCACTGGCAGATCTATGACAACGACCAGTCGCGGGCGGCGAAGGATTACGAGCACCTGGTCGTGGCCTACCGGAACGGGGCACCCATCCGTCTGAACGACATCGCGAGCACGACGGACTCGGTCGAGGACCTGCGCAATCTGGGTCTCTCCAAGGGGAGTCCCGCGGTCATGGTGGTCCTTTTCCGGCAGCCCCAGGCCAACATCATTGAGACGGTCGACCGCGTCGCGGGGATGCTGCCCCGGCTCAGGGCCACGATCCCGCCCGCCACGCAGCTGGCGATCGCCATGGACCGCAGCGTCACGATCCGGGCCTCGCTTGTCGCCGTGGAGCGCGCGCTCATGGCGTCCGTGGTCCTGGTCGTGTTGGTCGTCCTCCTATTCCTGCGTGACTGGCGGGCAACGCTTATACCGGCCGTGGCGGTGCCCGTGTCGCTGATCGGGACATTCGGGGCCATGTACCTGCTGGGTTACACCCTGGACAACCTCTCGCTCATGGCGCTCACGGTCGCCACGGGCTTCGTGGTCGACGATGCGATTGTCGTCATGGAGAACGTTGTCCGCCACATGGAGGCTGGGGTCCCGCGGTTCGAGGCGGCCCTGATCGGCGTGCGCCAGGTGGGCTTCACGGTGCTTTCGATGAGCCTGTCACTGATCGCCGTGTTCATACCCATCCTGCTGATGGGCGGGATCGTGGGCCTCCTTTTCCGCGAATTCGCGGTCACGCTCTCGGTGGCCATCCTCATCTCAATGGTGATATCGCTCACCACGACTCCCATGATGTGCTCGAAGCTCCTGAGCAGCCGAGGACACCTGCCGATCACGAACCGGTTCAGCCGGTTCACGGAGGGGGCGTTCCAGGACGTACTGGCCACCTACAAGAGGACACTCACGTGGGTGCTCGACCATGCCTTCCTGATGATCGTGGTCCTCATCGCGACCGTGGTCCTCAACGTCTGGCTTTTCAGGACGATCCCCAAAGGGCTGTTCCCGGAGCAGGATACGGGAAGGCTCTTCGGCTTCATCCAGGCGGACCAGAGCACGTCCTTCCAGAGGATCTCCGGCAAGCTGAAGCAGTTTGTTCAGACCATCCAGGACGATCCGGACGTGGACGACGTGGTGGGTTTCACGGGCGGCGGTGGCGGCGCCAACACGGGGCGCCTCTTCGTGTCGCTCAAGGGCCTGGACAAGCGTAAGTCCAACTCAACACAGATCATAGCCCGCCTAAGGCCCAAGCTGGCCAAGGTCCCCGGCGCCACCCTCTTCATGTTTCCCGCCCAGGATTTCCGCGTGGGCGGCAGGATGAGCAATTCCCTCTACCAGTACACGCTCAAGACCGACAACCTTGCGGACCTGCGGACCTGGGTCCCAAAGCTCATGGAGGCGCTGAAGAGCGAGCCGGCCCTCCTCGACCTCAACTCGGACCAGCAGGACAAGGGACTGGACACCGAGCTCACGATCGACCGCGACACGGCCTCCCGCCTGCATCTGACGGCAGCGCAGATCGACAACACCCTCTACGACGCCTTCGGCCAGAGGATCGTGTCGAACATCTATGAGTCCCTGAACCAGTACCATGTCGTCATGATGGTGGCTGAGCGGTACTGGCAGGATCCCTCAGCACTCAAGGACATCTATGTCAGCTCGACCGGGGGAGTCGTGAGCGGGACACAGTCCACAAACGCAGTTGCGGGCACCGTCGTTGTTTCCAGCGGCTCGGGCCATGTGTCCACCACGAATGCCAACTCTGTCGCAGCCGACACCGCTCGCAACGCTAGCATCAACGCGATCGCCACCACGGGCCACGGCTCGGCGTCCACGGGCCAGGCCGTGAGCACGTTGACAGAGACGATGGTGCCGCTCTCGGCCTTCACCCGGTACGAGCTGGGGACGACGCCGCTTCAGGTGAATCATGACGGCTCTTTCGTGTCGGGCACGATTTCCTTCAACCTTCAGCCTGACGCCTCCCTCTCAGATGCCGTGGCGGCGATACAGCGCCAGTCGGCGCTGATCCACGTCCCTGCCTCGATACATGGGGCCTTCGCCGGCACCGCGAAGACCTTCCAGGATCAGCTCAACAACGAGGTTGTCCTGATCATCGCGGCAATTGTGGCCATCTACCTGGTGCTCGGGATCCTCTACGAAAGCTACGCCCACCCCTTCACGATCCTTTCCACGCTCCCCTCGGCGGGCATCGGCGCCGTCCTGGCGCTCATGCTCTTCAACAAGGAGTTCAGCCTCATCGCGCTAATCGGCGTGTTCCTGCTTATCGGCATCGTCAAAAAGAACGCGATCATGATGATCGACTTCGCGATCGAGGCCGAGCGCGCCGAGCACCTGAGCTCCCGGGATGCGATCTTCAAGGCCTGCCTTCTCAGGTTCCGCCCAATCCTCATGACCACTTTGGCGGCGATCCTCGGCGCGATTCCGCTCGCGCTGGGCCACGGAGACGGGGCCGAGCTCCGGCAGCCCCTCGGGATCTCGATCGTGGGCGGCCTGGTGGTTAGCCAGCTCCTCACCCTCTACACGACCCCGGTCGTCTACCTCTATGTCGACCGCGCGAGGACCCGCATCCAGAAGATCAAGGTCAGGCTCGGGATTTCCGCCCCGCAAAAGGACCCCGCGCTTGCGCCGGTATGAATTCAACTAAAGAAGCAATGACGGACATGAAGCACCCAGGAACCGCACGTATCCTCGACTGCCGCAGCTGGCTCACGATCGCTGCGGCCGGCCTTTGGCTCGCTGCGGGATGCGCCGTCGGCCCCGACTTCAAGCGGCCCGAGGTGAAGGTTCCCGTGGCCTACAAGGAGGATCCCAACTGGAAGGTTGCGGCTCCGAGCGACGGCGCGGCGAAGGGGCCTTGGTGGGAGGTGTTCCACGACCCGGTGCTCAATGACCTTGAGGTCCAGGTGGACACCTCGAACCTGACGATCCTTCAGGCGGTCGGTAGCTATCAGGAGGCGCTCCAGGTCGTGCGGGCCGACCGGACAGGCTACGGGCCCCAGGTGGGCGTCACGGGAGCGGCACAGCGTTCAAAGTCCCCGGAAGCCGTGACCGGTGTCCGGACACCCGCCGCCAACCTTTACACAGCCGAGCTCCAGGCCTCGTGGGAGCCGGACATCTGGGGCAAGCTCCGCAGGACCGTCGAGGCCGACGCCGCGACCGCGTCCGCGGACCAGGCGGACCTCGCGAATGCGCGCCTGTCCATGGAG
>Ga0302320_10018634_pt1 | contig 13986 bp, 11 predicted proteins | sample Bog_T0_3_FD_202130 | JGI IMG/M metagenome (GOLD analysis project Ga0302320, IMG submission 202130) | Peat permafrost microbial communities from Stordalen Mire near Abisko, Sweden - Bog_T0_3 | ecosystem: Environmental > Terrestrial > Soil > Wetlands > Peat | place: Sweden: Abisko, Stordalen Mire... | reverse complement strand
ATGCCGTGCTTATCGGTCAATTTCTGTGCCGTCAGGTAATCAAATCGAAACAAGGCCTTCGCTTTGGCACCAGTGACGAGCAACATGTCTGCACCTGGGGTTCCGAAATGAACGCAACGTCACGCTGCATCCATTACAAAAGTAACTAAATCCCCGACCCCGCCGCCGCCAAGCTCCCGCACGAAGTATCCGCCACCCACCGGACAAAATCCAAGCCTTGGATAAAGCTCGGCGACCACTTCGTTTTTTGCGGTAGGCAGAACCTCGCCCACCAACCGCTTCGCCCCCAGGGCAACCGCAATCTCGATCAGACCGCGAATCATAAATTGTTCCACCGATCGCGAAAAAATCCGGCAACTCATAAGCCAACTGTCGATCCGCATTGTCTCACCGTCGTGAACAGCGATCAGCGTCGATGTCAGCCCATGATCACCGAAACGATCCACCAGTCGAAACGCCAGAACGACCGAATCCCCGCGATCCAGGAACCCGCGGATCTGGGCCTCGCTGTAACGACGGGTCGTCACATTGAACTGATTGGTCTTCAGTTCCAACTGCGCGACCCGAGCAATATCGGCTTCCTCGGGTCGTCTCAGCAGCCCCCTCATGCCCAGACCGGCTAGGTATCTGCCGATGTCGGTAGCACCCGCCTGCTCCGCCAGGGCCGCATTCCGCGCGCTATAGGCGGCGCCACGGCCCAGGTCCGCCTCGGTGTAACGATCGGCGTCCAGCCAGTGCCCCGCGTCAAACAGATCGATGAACGCCGTGGGGTCAGAGCCCATGCAGACGACCGCGATTTCAGGACATTCGCGCCGCACCAGGTCGCACTCGGCCGGGTTGTCGTCGCAGAAAACGAAGCTGTCGAGCCCAACATTTAGATCGGCGGCGATACGTCGCAACCCGGCCGCCTTGTCGTTCCACGAACATTCGAACGCGGAGAAATCCGACCGCCGCAGGAGCGAATTCGGATGTCCCAACCCGGTTTCGGCAACCACCCGATCATTTTTTGAGCAGACCGCAAGGATAACGCCCCGCTCGCCCAGCCCTTTGACATAGCGCTGCCAGTCCTCGAACGCCTCACCGGCGGGGGAACCAGGACCGAGCGTGATGCCCTCGACGCCGTCATCACCAATCACCCCACCCCACAGCGTGTTGTCGAGGTCCAGCACCAGAACCTTTTTGGCGCGCCCGCTGGCACATCGCCAGGCGGCGCGGAACAGCGGCAGATAGTCCGGCAGCCACCGCTGATCATGGTCAAGCTTGGCGGCGTAGTAGAATTTCGCTGCTGAAAAACGTCGCGTGCCGATCCCGTGGGCCAACGCCTCCATGTCTACCCACGTAACGAGGCCGCGACCGGCTTCAAGCAGCATCTCGTTCAAACGCCGCACCTGGTTCGCGGGTGAGGCTGGTGCCAGCCGTTCCGCCACGCCGCGATACTGCTGCGGAGGGGCCACCAGTATGTGCTGGATGATCCTCACGTTGGTCATGGCGAGGTTCTCCCACATGGTCCGTAGCAGCCCGGCATTCCCTGCAAGTGCCGCGTCGACATCCACGGCCGGCGACCCGATCGGCAGGGGCGCGATCATGTCCCGCCAGTGCGGCGCGATCACCACCAGATCCGCACCGAAATCATGCAGCGCGGTGCCGGGATCAAGCACCTCCTGCACGTAGGAGCCATAGGGCGCCTGATACAGGATGGGAAACACGCCCTCCTGGAAAACCGAGCAGGCGACCGCGCGGGCGAGGTAGTCGACGGTAACCGCGCCAAGGACCGCAATTCGTTGCGTCGGCATGCCGGCCGGGATAGCGCTCGGATCGGCGGCAACCTCGGCGATCCTGTCGCCAAGCTGGAAGATTGCCGACAGGTTCAGCGGCTTGTCGCCGCAACCCAGCGCCGGGAGAAACCCAGCCGAAACGGTATTACGATCAAGCATGGAGGTGCAACGCGGTGTCCATTACGGGGTCCTAACATATTTCGAGGCTGCATTGTCACGCCGAAAATGATTTATAGGCGGAACCAATTCCCACAGCAGGAACTCCGGACCCAGATGACCGTTCTTACCTCGGCCAAAGCTGCGCTTGCCGATAACGAACTGGTCCTCCGGTTCGAAAGCCTCGGTGACAGTTGCGAACTGGGCCTCGTGCAACGCAGCGTCGGCGCGGAACCCCTTGGCATGTTCCGTTTCGCGGGCGCCCCGTTGCGGCATCTCATACGAGCGATGCAAGCACGGTTCGAAGGCATGGCCGATCACGGGAATATCCGCGTTCAGCCCGAGAATGGCGAGTATATGATCAAACTGACCAAATACGACTTCATCTACCATGCCCATGTGAAGATCGGTGACGCCGACCCGGTGGTCCTGCACCAGCAGCAGACCCGCACCGTTCGCTTCCTCGTGGATAAGCTGATCGCCGACCTGGAAACCCCCGACAAGATCATGGTTTTCCGGCAGAATGAGGAGCTGTCGGCGAACGACCTGCACGACTTCCGCCTGGCCCTCGCAGGCTTCGGCGCCGCCACCTTGCTCTGGGTGCAGGAAACCCGCCCCGAACATCCCCCCGGCACAGTCGTGGTGGTCGATGACCGCCTGATGATCGGCTATGTGACCCGATTGGCGCCACGCAACAACGCGCATGACCTCGATCTTCCGTCATGGCTGACCATGCTGCGGACGGCGCACGATGCCCGTTCGGCGTGCCCCCGCGAGCCAGTGGATCCCGCGTTGCCCCGTCGCATCGACGTCGTGTTCGGAAGGGACGGCAATGCGGGCGCGCTCACCGGCTTCGGCTGGTCGGCGCCCGAGAATGGCTTCACATGGTCGATCGACGACCGCAGCGCACTGACCATCGCCAAACCCGGCCTTGCCGAAACCTACTCGCTCGAAATGGACGTCATCCCGTTTGTCGCGCCGCCATCCGTTACGTCACAACAACTAGACGTCACCGTCAATGGTGAGCTGGTCCACACATTCGATCCGCTGCCGCGCGGCAAGGTCACATGCACGGTCCCCGGCCACCTGTTGGAAGGCCAGGACACGGGCCGGATAGTGCTGGATCACCCCAGGTCGGCCAGTCCACGCTCGGTCCGAGGGCAGAACGACGACCGGCGCCTCGCGGCGGCGTTCTACCGTCTGTCGTTGATCTGCAACTGACTCAGGTCACGCAACGCCGTGCAGGCTCAGCAGCGCCCGGATTTTCGCCACCGAGGTTGTCTCCAGCATCTCCCGGTCGCTTAGTTCGAATCCGTAATTCGTCTCCAGTTCGGTCATCAGCATGATCTGCCGCAGACTGTCCCATTTCCGCGTGTTGGACATATCGGACTCAGCGTTGATATCCGCCGGATCGATTCCCAGTGTCCCGGCGATCAGGGTGTGCAGCGTATCGTTAGCCATTTGTTCATTCCCATCCGGTTGCGCAGCCGCATCATCCTATTTCAGATAATCCGCCCAGCGTATATAATGAAGTATATACTCGCGGAACGTCCAGTCATGGGCGTGCCACCGATAGGTCGCGTTCGGATCAAAAAAGCGCAGGTTCAGGCGCCCGGCCACCATCGGATGGATCGGCACGCACTCAAAATCCTGCCCGGTGTGCCGCCGCAGCAGAATATCGACCTCGCCGATCGCAGCCCGGGCCAAAGCCGGCGACAGGATGCTGCAACGGCTCAGAATCTGCTTCATCAGAAACGCGACGGCCGTCGCAGTGACATGACCGCTGGTGTAGAACAACTTGACTGACCGGAATGTCTCCTCGACCCAATCGGCCAGCGCAACGTCGGCGATGGCGTCAGCGGCTTTCCAGCGTGCGACATCCAGACGCAGACGCCTGTCGAGGTCAGGCATGCGTTCGGTCGTGACGCGGAGATATTTCTCGAACAGTTCGTCATCCGACAATGTTTCCGTCGAAACGACCGCGGCAATTGAATCTGGCCATGGATAGCGGTCGGGATCGCGCGCAACGCGCGGATCATTGCCGGCGAACGGCCAAAGACAGGTAGCGGAAAAAGGCGGAAACCGCACGATCGGAACATGCTTCGGAATACGGTCATGCAGGGCCGCGCGGTTCGGCGACACGCCGCCAGTCTCCACTTGTTCCCACACCGTCACCACATCAGCCATGAAGTCGCCGCCGTATTTCTTCGCCCAGTCCTCCTCGGTTACGAGGTGCAACGGAATCCACTTGAAATCCAGCCGCCCGGCCATGCACTGCATGAACTGTCCGGTCTTCTGCAACTCCTCGCCCTGGCAGTTGGCGTAGATCAGGACCGAATGGCTCATGGGCGCCACTGCGCCCATCTGATCGTGTCAAGGATATAGTCGCGGTGAGTGCGCTGGTTGTTCGCCCAGCGATATTTCATATCCGGCTTCCACCATGCCAGATTGAAATGGCTGGCGACTCTTTCGTGGACCGGCACTTGCTCAGGCACGCCGATATAGCCTTCGAGCAGGCCATCAAGTTCGGCCGCCACCACCTCCGGACCGGCGACGTCACGAACCAGCCCGTCATCCAGGACCTGCTCCACCATTTCCCGCAGCAGAACCGGACCCTCCCGGTCGGGCGCGACGAAAACGCGGCTGCTGCTGATATGGCGCTCGATGAAATCCGCCAGCGCCATGTTGGGCTTCTTGCCCTCGGCCCGCCACCGGCGCAGGTCGCTGGCAAACATCTCGTCAAGCTCCAGCGGTTCCTGTTCGGCAGACATCTCATACATCAGATAAAGCACATCATCCGGCATGTTCGTGCCCGTCAGCGCCTGCGCAAGCCGGTCGCCATACGGATAACGCGACGGATGATAGCGCCCCGGTTCAGGCACCGCCCTGCCGTCCGGTCCCAGGAATGGCCAGAGCGAGCGGATCATCGGCGCAGGGAATGTGCGAACCGAACAGCCGGCGGGTGCTCGAAATCGTAACGACTCCCGCGCACCCGGGGTGCCCGCATTCAGCTCCATCCAGCAGACCTGCATCGTGTCGAGCGTCTCCGGCGGCAGGCTCGCGGCTGCCTTGTCCATCCCCTGGCTCAGGTCGAGGAAGCGCATGCCGAACCGCCCTTTCAGGCATTGCAGCTTGCCGATCACCTGGCAGAGCCGCATCGCCACACCGCCGCCGGCGATGATCCCGTGGACCGGCTCCAGCCCCGTTGCAAATGCCGAAGACAGGCGAGGGCCATCCGCATCGGCCTGTGCCAGATTGGCCGAATGAAAGCATACCGCCAGCCGCCGCGAGTCATCGACCGGCAGGTGATCGCGCGGCCGGGTGGCATCAGGGTGAATCAGCGTGAGTTCAAGACGTTCGGCGCCGCTGGTCAGCTTGACCGGCAGCGGAATGACAAGCGTCTCCCGCGTCGTGATCTCGAACGAACCGAGCGCGGTTTTCCCGGCGCGGATCACCAGCCGCTGGTGCTGCACCTTCGGCGGATAGATCGCGGGATGGATGTCGAAACGCAGAACATAGGCGCGACCGTCGCCCGGCAACGGAAGCGTCAGCTCACTTTCCGCGCCGATCGCCCAGGCAAATACATCCTCGACCGACCAGCCGGCGCCCAGAGCGGTCGGGAGGTTCCCCGAAGTTCCGAAAATGTAGGCGGCGTCCAAAAATCCACCTGTAATAAACGCCGGTCACGGCAGGAATGGCCGACCATCAATACGGCAGTCCGAACCCTCGGTTCAAGCAAACAATGTTCAGGCGACACATGTGTCACTTGGCATTTCGAAACGTTCCTTAAGCAACGCACCCTAACACGCCGCCCCGCCGAAATCACCGCGCCTTTGACATCGATCGGCCCTGCGCGGACAACAGCACGATCCTGGGGAAGGAAAGCACCATGTCCGAATCAGCGACCACATCAGCCGCCACCGCGAAAGACTCGATCGGACCGGGCATTTCGACAATCGGCTTCATCGGTCTTGGCGTGATGGGGGAACCAATGTGCGGCCATCTGGCTCGCCGGTCAGGGATACCGGTCCTGGCGTACGATCTGCGTCCCGAACCACAGCAGCGCCTCCAGGCCCATGGCGTCAAGGCGGCGTCGGTGCAGGTGATTGCCGCCTCGTGTGACATCATCCTCCTGTCGCTGCCCGACGGCCGCGCGGTGGCCGCCGTCGTCGAGCAGCTTGAGCCGCATCTACGCCCCGGACAGTGCATCGTCGATACCAGCACGTCATCGGTCGAACTCACCCGTCAGATCGGCGCTCGCCTGACAACCAAGGGCATTCTTTACGCCGACGCACCGGTCGCCCGGACGCGGGAAGCCGCGTCGCGCGGTGAACTGAGCATCATGGTCGGCGCCACTGTCGACACCTTCGCGCGTATCCGCCCGGTTCTCGAGACCATGGGAACCGACGTGACCCATTGCGGTCCGATCGGCTGCGGGCAGGTGGTGAAAATCCTCAACAACATGCTCGTCTTCCAGCACTGCGGTGCTCTGGCCGAGGCGATCGCCATCGGCCGCCGTAACGGCGTGCCGCCTTCAGTGCTGCTGCCGACGATGGCAATGGGTTCAGGCGATAGTTTCGTTCTGCGCAACCACGGCATCAAAGCAATGCTGCCCGGGGTTTTCCCGGAACGCGCGTTCTCCACCCGGTATGCAATAAAGGACCTGTCATATGCGCTGGAAATGGCCAGCGCCGCCGGCCTGGACATGACCGCCGCAAAGCTGACCATGGCGCGGCTGAAACAGGCCGATGAGGCCGGATACAGCGATCAGTATCATCCGGTCGTGCTGAAGGTCATCGACCCGCCATGAGCCATTTGCCGGACCCGGCATCCTGCCCGACGCGTTGCAGACCCCATCGTCAGCCGGCTTGACGCCACCCGCCCCGGCGTTGACCCTGGGGCTCCACGTAAAGGATGCCGCCGTCATGAATATCTCGACCTCCCCGGCGACGATCGCCGGCGTTTCCGAAGCCGAGTGGCAGATCCGCTGTGACCTCGCGGCGCTGTATCGCCTCGTCGCGCATCACCGCTGGACAGACTTCATCTACACCCACCTCAGCGCTCGGTTGCCCGGCCCGGACCACCACTTCCTGATCAACAGGTTCGGCGTGAACTTCCAGCACATGCGCGCCTCGGACCTGGTGAAAATCGACGTGGACGGCAACATCGTCGACGAAAATCGCGGGCTGAGCAGCCGCGACGTCAATGCCGCGGGCTTCACCATTCATTCAGCGATCCACATGGCGCGGGACGATCTGATGTGCGTCGTCCACACGCACACCGCGGCCGGCATCGCCGTCTCGGCGCAAAAGGACGGCTTGCTGCCGCTGTCCCAACACGCCTGCAAGTTCTACGGCCGGCTGGCCTATCACGGCTACGAAGGGATCGCCTTCAACCTCGACGAACGGGACCGCCTGGTCGCCGACCTCGGCCCGCACAAGGCAATGATCCTGCGCAACCATGGCCTGCTGGTCGGCGGCATCTCGATCCCGGAAGCGTTCCTGAACCTCTACATGTTGGAGCGCGCCTGCGCCGCCCAGGTCGACGCGCTGTCCGGAGGTCGCGAGATCATCCTGCCGCCGCCCGAGGTCTGTGCCCACACGTCCGACCAGTTCCGTAATAGCGAAACACCCGAGCATTATGCCATGGCATGGACCGCCGCCCTGCGGCTGATCGAAGACGGCACACCGGATTATCGAAGCTAGTCATCGGGCCACGGCATCACGGGCCGGGGCGATCGGACCAGTCTGGCTCCTTCCACGATGGACTGCTTTTTATTTTGTAGCGTGTGAGGTCAAGACGAATATATCGTTCCGCCCAGTTGACGGCCTTGATCTCCGCGGGAGACACGAGCACGTGTTTTCCGAATCCCCAGTTTTTCGTGTCGACCACGGCATAATCGATCTTCCAGCTTTCATCATCCACCAGGAAATCCTCAAGGTGCCCGATATCGCCGTCGAGCGCATGGATGTGGTAGCCGGTAACCTCGCCAAGGCTGCGTAAGTGCGGGTCGCCGGTTTTCGGTGCCTCATAGTTCTGCCAGCCATTCCCGTTGGACATCATGCCGGCGGTCAGTGCGAATCCATCGCCACTGTCAAAGCCGCCGCCCCACGTTGGGCTGTAGCCATAATAGTTAGTCAGGTCATGATCCATCTGCCGAGATACCGGCTCGTCGCTTCCTATTTCGGGGCTCGCCTCAACCTCAACCTTCGTCAGCGTGACCGGAAAGGCCCGCAGCCTGATATCCGGCCGCCCGAGCGAGCCGGGGTGGATCAATATCTTCCGGCCCAACAGCCATGAGCCGGTATTGATCACGAACCAGCGCAGCTTCCAGTCATCGTCTTCAAACAGAATGTCGCTGATATAGCCGACATTTCCGTCGGGCGCTTCAATCGTGTAACCATTGAAGGCTGATGCGCGCCGCTGCATTATGATTTTCCTTCCATCATGACACCGACTGACTGCCGGGGCCGCCACGAAGGCGGAACTTCGACAGGCAATCGATTCCACCTTTGTAAACCCTGCGGCGCGCGTGCGGCAGGTTCGGACAATACTCAGTCGAAGCCTCGTCGCGCGTCGGCGGAGCGGCAACGCCTGGGGCATCGGGCACCATGATGCGGCCCTCCGGTCCCCGGTTCAGCGACGAAGCGTGTTTGCAGATGAACAGCGGCTGAGGCTGAAGCAGTCCGTGGCAACATCGAATTGCAGCCGCAATTTCTCGTTCAATGCGGACTCGTCGCCCTTCCTCTCCAGCATACGTCCCATCAGATAGTCGGTCACCATGGGCCGCACGCGCTTTTTCACGATCTGCCGCGGACTTCGCCCGCCTTGCGATGGAACGTAATGTTTCTCGACAATCGGCCGCAACACGTCGTCGTCGGATTCGATGGAGATGCCGCGCTCCTGATAGTCGCGATTGATCTTCGCCAGCTCCTTTCGAAGAATTTTCAATGCGGTATCGTGGTCGAGCGTCTTGTAGACATAGACTTCGTCGACGCGGCCGATGAATTCCGGACGGAACAGCGCCAGACCCGTGTCCTTGGACTTGGCCTCGCACAATACGGTCCGGATCTTCTCCTGATGTTCGTCCTGCCTGTTGAGCTCTTCGGCCGTAATATCGTCGGCCGTCACGGCGTTCGTGGTAATCACCATCAGCTTCCCCTTGAAGCTGATCTTTTTGCCGTTGGAAAGGGTGATTTCACCTTCTTCCAGAATCTGCATCATCACGTCGTAGATGTTCGGATCGGCTTTGTCGATTTCGTCAAAAACCACGATGTCCTTGTTCTCGCATTCCTCCATCGTCGGTGCGCCATCGTCAAATCCGATCAGCCCCGGAGCCGCACCGGTCAATCGCGATACCGCACTCCTGTCCTTGAACTCGCTCATCCGCAGCACCGCTGGCAGCGCGCTCTCCCCGCCATCCCAGCGTGCCAGAACCTTCGTCAGCTCGGTTTTTCCCAGACCGGTCCCGCCGGTGAACAGCAGTACGCCGGCCGGACGGGATGGATCACTGACGCCCAGTTCGCGCTCACGCCAGACTTTGGCCACCGCCTTTACCGGTGCCTCCTGACCAAAAATCTCCGAGGCCAGATCGATTTCCAATCCGGAGAGCCGGTCAAGCTTGTTGGCTGAAAGATTGGACAGCGGGACGCCCGAGGCGTCGCTGAACACTTTGCGGACATCCGCCTTGGTCACCTCGGGCCGAAGCTGGTGAAGCTTCTGTTCTTCTCGCGTCACGCCTGCCCGGGCCGGCAGCAAACCATCCTTCAGCGTATTGAAATCACGTCTCTCTTCAACCGTGCGGTTCTGTTGCTGTTTGGATTCGATTAAGCCCAGCCGGCTCTCTATGTCATCCAAGACATTTTTTGCCTTGATATAGGGACCGAACCTGGTCTCGTATTTCCGGTTGACTGTGTAATATTCGGCGCGCAGCGTAACAAGCTGATCCTCGATGGTTTTCGCGATCGATTCGCTCGCCGCGCTGCCCCGCCGCGTGACATCCAGCCGGTCGCGCAAAGCGCCCATCTGGTCGCGCAGTTCGGCCAGTGCGATCGGTTCGGCAAACACGTTGATCCGCACCATCGCGCCGACCTTGTCGGCAAAGGAAATCGCCTTTTCGGGACGCTTGCTGGAGGTGAAAGCGCGCCCCGGGTACCGACCGAGCAGCCGAATGATTTCATCGGCAACTGGTTCGCTGTAATCGATGTTATGAACGTTGCTGAGCCGGCGAAAATGCGACATCAGCACCGGCTTCAGGGTGTCCAGACTTTGCTCCCCCGTCTCCATGACCTCGAAGCACCGAAAAATCCCGGTCGCGGCATTCGAAACGAAATCGTTGTTCTTCGTGTCGGAGATAATGATGGCCTGGACATCGTCGCTGCTTTCCAGGCAAGCAATCAAGGATTGCATTAAGCGGTCGGAGGCTTCGCCTGAAGCCTTTACCAGATCGTCGATATGATCGATGATCAGCAGTCCGTGATTGCGCTTGACGTAGTCGAGGGATTTGTTGAAGCCGTCGACCCAGCTCACGGGCGGGGTGGTCAGAAACAGACTGACATTAAACAGAAAGAACGGTCCGCCAAGCATGGAACTGCTCAGGCGTTTGTCGGTGCGTGCGCGTATGAACTCGTCGGCCAGGGCGGTTTTTCCCGTGCCCGGCTCACCTCTGATCCACATGCTGTTGACGCCCGCTGACGCCAAAACGGTGTGCAATTCCGTGAGCTTGAGGTTCAAGCCGACATAGCGCGTCAGCAATGCACGCGTTCCCCGACTGACATCGCCCGCGGCGCTGCCGGCGGCAGCGCTACGGGAGTCGCCGGTCTCGCCGGAAATACCTGCGAGGCGCTTGGCGTACTCGTCGAACTTGACCTGCAGCAGGAATGGCGTGTCCTGGTCGGCGGGGTAGTTCGGCACGGTCGTGACCAGGCTCATGGCGGGCCTGCTTCCTACGCCCCAGTGGCCGCGACTCCGGCCGGGGTCGCGGCGCTGTCGCGGTTGGCCAGCCCGGCATCAACTTTCTGGAAGTCCGCCATCGCGGCACGAACAGCGCCGGCCGACGACTTGACCTGCTCGACGAGTTCCAGCGAACTCAGGCCGCGTTCGATGGCCTTGTCTGTCCGGTCGACGATAAGCGTCTGCGCCTTGCCCAAGGCCGCGATGGCAGCGCGCATCTGGTCAAGGTTTTCAGACTCAAGCCTGGTTTGCGCGCCGGTCGCACCCTCAAGGTTGGATCCGAAGATCTCCTGGGCCTTCTTGGTTGCGTCGCGCACCCCTGCCGCCAGCAGGCCGTCGCGCAAGGCCACACCCTGTTGCAGGCCCATCTCCAGGGCACTCGCGGTTATCGGCAACGCCTGCTGCTGAAGGTTTGACAGCAACTCATGCTGGGCACCGACCAGGCTGGCGAACTGCTGGGCACGCGCTTCGGACTGCACGTTGGCGGAGGCCAGCATCTCAAATGACACGACCTTGGCTTGCAGAACCCGTTCGTAGTCCAGGGCACGCTGATCCGTCTGCATCACGTTATCAAGTTGCACGGTGAGCAATGTCACCTGAGCCTCGTCCCCGGCGGCTGCGGCCTTATCCCGGGTGCTCTTATCGACATCCTTGTGAAGGGCTTCGCCTTGCAGGTGGGTGTGCTTCGCCACGACCTGCAACGCGCCCTTGAGAATGGTTTCGTCCCCCGCCATTCGGTTCAGAGTCGCGGTGATCTCGGTGCAGGCCGCGCGGCTTCTGGCATTGGCAGCCAGCAGTGTCTCGATGGAAACCCGGGTGCTCTTGATAAGGGTCAGGCTGTCCTTCGCCGTATTGAGGATCTGGTCGGTAAGTCCGCCCTCGGTCGCATCGATGGTGCGCAGGATCGTCAGTTCCCCGTCCTCCAGCTTGCTGTTTCGCTGCGCTTCCTTTTCGGCGATCGAATGCTGGAGCTCCAGTATTTTGGTCTGCGTGGTCTTCAGGCTGTATGCCGAGTAATAGAGCGCCTCCGCGAGCCGCTCGTTGCTTCCAAACATCAGCCTCCTGATGCGGCCGGGCTTGCTGGCCAATTTTTCAGCATCGAGGCTGGTCTGAATGCGGACATTGACTTCATCCTGCTTGCTGGCGGCGGCGAGGACCTCCTTCAGCGCGGCGAGTTCATGCAGCAGCTTTTCATTGAATCTGTAAGCCTCGGTCAGAACCTCGACGGTCCGGCCGTCAGCGCGGGCCTTTTCCATCACCCTGAGAAGCTGCTTGATCCTCCCGGCGCCGGCGTTGACTGAATTGAAATCTTCCAGGATGTGCTTGACCGTCGATTTCGTTCCGTCCGCCAGCTCGTCCATCAGGCGCTGAATGTTCTGCTCGCTGACCTGCGTCCGCTTGCTCTGTTCATAGGTGAAATAGACTTCAAATTCGGCGAAGTTTTTCTGAGCGGCGTTATAGTTCGCATCCGCGGCATTAAGGAACTGAACCACGGCCTCAAGCTTGCCTTTATCGCTGAGATCGCCGCGGGCCATAAGCTTGGCGACGGTATTGTTGGCGATGTCGAAAACCTTTTCGGTGGATGACGCCTGCTGTGCCGCGGCTTCCGGTTGGGCCTGCTCAAGTCGTACTTTTCTCGCAAGGGGTGCGACCTCGGTTCGGGCCGCGCGCCCGGCACGAAGTGTTGCAATTCGTTCGTCGATGTTCATTTCAGTCTCCTTTGAAAGCCGCTGCGCGCGTGAGCGTCTCGCCGGCATGCCGCCCGCATGCCGGAAGCATCAGGAGGAACCGGAATCCGGCCGAACCGAACCCCCAAACGCCTGTTGCTTCCCTTCATACGAAGACTCCTGTCGATATTTCGGGTCGGGCGAACGCCGAGACAGCGCCGTCCGGGCGAACGACGTTCTGGACCTGCAAACGAGTTTAATATGGCCGTGGCGGCCGATGCCGTGCAGCCTCGGAAACTACGCAGTCGGCAGGTGCGTGACCCCGTTATGGGCCTGGTCTGCGCTCAGGCAAGCGATTGCGCCGCGGGATCGCACGGTCCGAACGTGGCGACGGGCGCACAAACCAGTCGTCATGGGCCCCTGTACCAAGCGACTAACCAGGACCGCGCGACTAAAAGGAATCCCGCGTCGGCGCCACTGTGAGGCAAGCTACGCCTCTGCTGCTGAGCCGAGAGCAAGCCTCCGCAGCCCCCGAAGGCGACAGACCGAACAACCGCGCCCGGAACGCAACCTGACTCCCGAGCGGTGACGTCGACGGAAGCTCAATTTTCGCCATCCGCAGAAGATCCGGCACCGCCGATCGGGCATTCTCGGCGGCAGCCTGCGCCGTGGCGAGGTTGGCGAACGCGCCCACCTGGATCGCCCACCGGCCGGGCGGAGGTCCGGGTGTGTAGGCCACCGGCAGCGCGATGCGTTCCTGCAGGGGGCGCGCGTCCGCCACATACCCCCCATGCCGAACGGGCTCCGCCGTCCGTACCGCCGGTTGCGGCAAAGCCTCCGCCACGACCGACCGAGGCGAAGCCGGCGGCACCTGGCAAGGTCGTGCCGGATCATACGCTGCGTCAGCATCACACTCGCCGGCCCGGGCAGGGGAGCCGGCCGGGGCACCATAAGCAACGACAGGTGCGGCCACCGGCTGGCACGGCCGGGTCGGATCATAAGCAACATCCGGATCGCACGCGCGCGGTCGGTACGACGCCGCATACACCGGCGCCGGGGCCGCGCTCGCCACCGCGACCTGCTGCACGACCACCGGCCCCGCCGGCGTGCACGGCCCGTCGGGATTATACGCGGCGTCCGGATCGCACCCGCCAGGCGTCGCCCGGGCAGCCAATCGCATTGTCGATCCGGCATAGACCGCGAGCGGCCCCGACATCGGCGTGTCCGGCCCCAGCAGCGGCGCGATCGAGGCGACATAGTTCACTGTCTCCTCGGGCAGCGCCCTGCCGTCGTTCAGGTAACTGTCCACCCGGTTCGGCCCGGCATTGTATGCCGCCAGGAACCCAGGTGCGCCGAACCGGTCGTACATCTCCCGCAGATAGGCCGTGCCGGCCAGAATGTTGTTATGCGGATCGAACGGATCGTCGCCCAGATTG
>Ga0302320_10018631_pt1 | contig 13987 bp, 9 predicted proteins | sample Bog_T0_3_FD_202130 | JGI IMG/M metagenome (GOLD analysis project Ga0302320, IMG submission 202130) | Peat permafrost microbial communities from Stordalen Mire near Abisko, Sweden - Bog_T0_3 | ecosystem: Environmental > Terrestrial > Soil > Wetlands > Peat | place: Sweden: Abisko, Stordalen Mire... | reverse complement strand
ACAATTCCAGCAAAGGCGCCGCCATCATGATGACGAAGTGCATGGCGATGGATCTGGCTCCGTTCAATATCCGTGTGAATGCCATCTGCCCCGCCGTGATTTTGACCAGCGCATCGTACCGCGAAATCGAGCGCTTAGGTCTCACCTTCGAGGAGTGGAGCGCACAGATGGCGCCGTTACATCTGTTGAACCGTCTGGGCAAGCCGGATGAGGTTGCCTATCCGACCGTGTTTCTGGCATCGGACGAGGCCTCGTTCATCACCGGCACGACGCTGATGGTGGACGGCGGCTATACGGCTAGGTGAAGTCTATCGCGAGCTGACCACGTTCTCCGCAAGCAGGCGCTCCACCAGCGTGGAGATGTCGCGCATTTGCTCCTCGTGGAAAGCGCCGCTGGCGGGTCCGGCAAAGCCGGCATGGACACTGCGGACGCGACCGTCCCGGCCGAGGAAGAAGGTGGTCGGCCAGGCGTTCAGGTTGACGGTTTGCGGCAGCTTCGCCTGCAGCTCGGACGGTTCGCCTGGAACCAGCACGGGAAACTCGATGTTGTACTGCTTTATGAATGCGCGCAGCCGGGTGAGATCCTTTTGCTGCTCAGGCTCTTCAAACGATAACGAGACGATCTCCAGCCCGCGGCTGCGATATTTGCGATAGAGCGCTTCGAGGAACGGCGCTTCGTCGTGGCAGTTGGGGCACCAGCTACCCGATATGGCGACGATTACCACCTTGTCCTGAAATCGCGGGTCGGTGTTTGAAACCACCTTGCCATTGACGTCGGCGAACTCGAAGCGAAACGGTTCGGTGGGATCTTTCACGCTGGTGTGCCGCGAGGGATCTGTCGGCTCGGGGAGGCCTTGCGCGCGCGCCTGAGCCTGCCGGACCGCGGTCCAATGCTCCTTCCCATTGCGCACCAGATCGAGTGTTCCATCCTGGTTTGTCGTCACTTCCAGCAGCCATGGCATGCCGCCCGCGAAATGGCTCAACCGGAACTTGCCGTTCTGGTATTGGCCGGCCAGAGTTCCGGTATCGCCGTCCACGCGAAGGATGGCGGCGGTGACTTCCGCTCCCGATTGGCGGACAATGAATCGCCAGGCCGATTCGCCCTTCGGACTTTTCACTTCCACCTCCCATAAGCCGGCGATGGATGGCACGTCGTCCGCCGTGAGTTTTGAGGGAGCGAAGCGTTGCGCCGAAAATGGGTAGGCTGCTTTCGTGCCTCTCATGTACGTGCCTTCCAGCCGGCCGTCCTTGAGTGTTGCTTCCAGTTTGGAGGCAAAGTGATCGAAGTTGAGGACCAGCGCGCCATTCTCGAAGCGGCCGCGGGTGGAAGTGAATTTGTCGTCGCCGTTGATCAGCGATCCTTGGACCTGCGAGCCGGCGCCCGAAAGTTCAATGCGGAATGGAACCACGAGATCTTTGTCGGTGACCGTGGCATCCCAGAGTCCGGTCAAGGATTGAGCCGTCGCGGCTGGCGCGATGGCGAAAAACGAAGCCAACAGCAGCTTTCGATACATTTGTCGTGCCCTCTTTAGAAGAGTGTAGCACTAATCTCGATAGAGATTGGGGTGATAGGGGGTTTCTAGGTTCGCGCTTTGACGACTGGGTGCTCTAAGCGTTCAAGCCGATCGACGAGGCGCTTTTCGAGTCCTTCGATCCGTTGCCCCGCAAGATCGCCCCTTAGAGTGGTGTTTTGGCCAGTCAGATCGGTCCGCGCCGCACCGATTTGGCCCGTCAGATCGGTCCGCAGGTCGTCGATCCGCTTATTATTGGTGAGGATTCCACTAAGAACCGTAAAGCATACCAGCAACGCCGGGCCGCAAATGTTAAGTGTCGGACATGTTCTCAGGTTCGCGGCTTTACAACCGGATGTTCCAGGCGTTCGAGACGATCCACCAGTCGTTTCTCGAGTCCTTCTATTCGGGCCGTTAGATCGGTGCGTAACGCCACGATCTGGCCGGTGAGATCCGTCCTTAAATCGTCAATGCGCTTGTTGTTGGTCAGGATTCCGACAAGAATCGTGATGCACACCAGCAGTGCCGGTCCCCAGATGTTGAGTGCCGTCATGACAACCTATCCCCAAGTTTGTTCCTATCGCGCCACTAAATGCAAAGCGCCCGTCTCGTCTCCGACCTCCGCCGCAAACACCGATGAGATCACTTCCGCTTGCTCCTGCTGGTGGCGTTTCAGCGATCCCGCCGACGGGCTGGCGCTCTCCGCACGGCCCACATACTTAACCGAGCGCTGCGTGGGCAACAGCAGGGGATTCATCCACTCCTGGACACTGCGCCAGGCTCCCATGTTCTTAGGCTCTTCCTGAACCCAGACCACTTCCGCGCGGGCGGGATACGCCGCCAGTGCGTCTTCGACCTCCGCAGCTGGGAACGGATAGATCTGCTCCAACCGCAGCAGCGCTACATTGCGCACCTTGCGTTCCTCGCGGGCGGCGGCAAGATCGTAATACAGCTGGCCTGAACAGAAGGCCACACGGGTTACTTGATTGGCATCCAGACCGGCTGTATCCGGCAGGAGTTCCTGGAACCGGCCGGTGATCAGATCCTGAATCGTCGAGACCGCCTTGGGGTGCCGCAGCATGCGCTTGGGCGTAAAAACGATGAGCGGTTTGCGCATTCCGTTGCCATCGGGTCCGCCGTTCATCTGCCGGCGCAGCAAGTGGAAATATTGCGCCGGGGTGGTAGCATTGGCCACTTGTAGATTGCTTTCGGCGCAGAGCTGCAAGAAACGCTCGATGCGGGCGCTGGAATGTTCCGGACCCTGGCCTTCGTATCCATGAGGCAGCAGCAGGACCAACCCGCTGGGCTGGTTCCACTTCGATTCCGCCGAGGCTATAAACTGGTCGATCATGATCTGCGCGCCGTTGGCGAAATCGCCAAACTGCGCTTCCCAAGCCACCAGAGTCATAGGATCGGCCACGCTGAAGCCGAACTCGAACCCCATCACGGCGTATTCGCTGAGTAAACTGTCCACCACTTCGAACCGCGCCTGATCCGCCGCCAGGTGCTGGAGCGGAATGTAGCGCTGGCCGTTCTGGTTGTCGTAGTATTCGAGATGCCGCTGGCTAAAAGTGCCGCGCCCGCTGTCCTGGCCGCTCAACCGTACTGGAGTTCCCTCCAGCACTAACGACCCAAAAGCCAGCGTCTCGCCCATGCCCCAATCCATGGGCGCGCCTTGCAGCGCTTCCTTGCGCCGCTCTACCAGGTTCCTCAACTTGGGATGCAAGTGGAAATCCGCCGGGAACGTCGTGATGCCCTGCACGATCCGCTCCAGCAGCGGGCGGTCGATCGCCGTACTCGCGTGCGGCTGGTCCATGGTTTCCTTTGAAACCGCGGTCAGACGGCCGACTTCGAACCGTTCGCTACTCTTCTTCGATTGGTCGTAGATGGCGTTCAAGCGGACGGAGACCGCCTTGCGCATTTCCGCCACCCGGCTGGAATCGACCAGCTTTTCCTTCAACAGCCGCTCGCTATACTGAACGGCCACGGAAGCATGTTCGCGAATCTTGCGGTACATGATCGGCTGCGTGTAGCTGGGATCGTCCGCTTCGTTATGGCCGTGCCGGCGATAGCAGACCATGTCGATCACGACATCCTTCTTGAACTGCTGGCGATACTCGTAAGCCATGCGGGCGCAGCGCACACAGGCTTCCGGATCGTCGCCATTGACGTGGAATATCGGGGCCTGCACCATGCGCGCGACGTCGGTGGAATAGGCGGACGATCTCGAATCGAAAGGATTGGTGGTGAAACCAATCTGGTTGTTGATCACCAGGTGAATGGTGCCGCCGGTGGTGTAGCCTTCCAGTTGCGACATGTTCAGGGTTTCTGCAACTACGCCCTGACCCGCAAAAGCGGCGTCGCCGTGGATCAGAATCGGAATGACGCGCGCCCGTTCCGTGTCGCCCATGCGATCCTGCTTCGGCCGCACAATACCCTCCACCACCGGGTCCACTGCTTCCAGATGGCTGGGATTGAACGCGACCGAAACGGTGATCTCGCGGCCCCCAGTCGACTTCCGAACGCCGGATGCGCCCAGATGATACTTCACGTCGCCCGAGCCTTGCGCGCTGAATGGATCGGTGTTTCCTTCGAATTCTGAAAACACCTGCACCATCGACTTTCCAATGATGTTGGCCAGCACGTTCAAGCGTCCGCGGTGAGCCATCCCGATGACGGCTTCCGAAACGTTGTTGTTGGCGGCCGTATCCAGGACCTCGTCGAGGATAGCCACCGCCGATTCCGCCCCTTCGAGCGAAAAACGCTTGTGACCAATGAATCGCGTGTGCAGGAAGTGTTCGAACTCTTCCGCTTCGATCACCCGCTCCAAAGCACGTACTCGGGCGTCAGTTGTCAGCGGAGCCTGGTTACGGTTCGGTTCCATGCGTTCCTGCAGCCAGTGCTTCTCCTCCGGGCTCTGGATGTGCATGTACTCCGCGCCGAGCTTGCCGCAGTAGGTGACGCGTAAAACTTCCAAAATCTCGCGGAGGCTGGCGAACTTCCTGTTCGGATCCGCGAGTTTCAAGGGGCCGACGAAGAAATCGCGATCATAATCCCAGATGGTCAAGCCGTAGCTGGCCGGATCCAATTCTTGATGCGTCTCGGTGTGATCCGAACCCAGCGGATTGAAATCGGCTTCCAGGTGGCCGCGCACCCGGAAAGCATGGATCAGTTGAATCACGGCAGCTTGTTTGGCGACATCCTCGCCGGAAACCGCTCGCGCGCCTGGAACACTTACCGGACGATCTTTACCTAAACGAACCGGCCGGTGCGGCACCCGCAATTCCGTGAAAATCGATTCGTAAAACTCGTCGGCGCCTTGCAGCAGATCCTGCAGCCGGGCCAGGAATGTGCCGGACTCAGCGCCCTGAATCACGCGGTGATCGTAGGTGCAAGTGACCATCATCACTTTGCTGAGCCCGATCATGGAGCGGAACTCTTCATTCACACCCTGGTACTCGGCCGGGTAGTCGATTGCGCCAGTAGCGATAATCGCGCCCTGTCCGGGCATCAGCCGGGGGACGGATCCGAGGGTTCCCACCGTGCCTGGATTGGTGAGCGAAATCGTGGTGCCTTCAAAGTCCGTAATCGTCAACTTGCCGTTGCGGGCACGCACGACGATGTCGTCGAAGGCATCGACAAACTGCCCGAACGTCAGCACTGCGGCATTCTTGATGTTCGGCACTTTCAGAGACCGGGTGCCATCCTTGCCCGCCACGTCAACCGCAATTCCGATGTTGATCTGGCTGCGCACCGCCCGCAACCCTTCGCCGTCCATCATCGCGTAGGCGTGATTCAACGTCGGATTGGTCTGGACGGCTTTCACGATAGCCCAAGCGATGATGTGGGTGTAGGAGATCTTGCCTTTACCGAGCATGGAGCGATGCTCATTCAAAATGCGCCGGTTCTCGTCGATCACTTTAACGGCGATCACCCGCTGCGAGGTCGCGGTGGGAATCGAAAGACTGGCCGTCATATTCTCGGCGATCCGCGCCGCGGCGCCGCGCAACGGAACCAGTTGCTCGCCGGCGACGGCATGATGCGCCGGAATAGCCACGGCGGTGCTTACCGGAGGAGTCGTGACGGCGGGAGCGGACGGAGCTCCGTTGGCTGAAGGCTGCTGGCGTTGAACGGCGGTCGACTGGGTTGGCGCATGGCCTCCGTTGGACTTTTCGAATACTGCTTTCCAACTTTCGTCGACGTTCCCCTTGTTATGGAGATACTGTTCATAGAGCTCGTCTTCGAGCCAACTGTTAATCCCAAACTTGGGGTTGGTTGATTCGGGCATGAAGGTACTGAGGGTTTTCCTGTCTCTTCCCATCATAACCCCGGACGGCGTTTCTGTTTTAAAGGAACGCCTTTTCCAGCGGTACGATGAATTGAATTCCGGGGATGATCCGTCGGCTGAGCCGGTCGTCGTTGGTAATGAATACGTCGCATTTCGCCACCGCCGCGCAGGATAGCTGAATCGCATCCGGCGCCTTTAGCGCCTTATCCTGCCGCAGACCGGCATACACCCGGGCGCAGTCTCGATCGAAGGGAATCACCACTACGCCGGGGGTGTCGAGCAGAATCTCATACCGATTCGCCCAACTGATATGTCCGACGGACAACGGCTTCACCAATACTTCCCCCAGCGTCATCGTCGAGGTCAGGAGTTCGTCGTGCCGTTCCGACATGCGGCGCATCAATGCTGTAACTCGCTGGCCGAACTCCCCAAAGTCTTCTAACAGGTAAATGAACAGGTTGGTATCGAAGAAGATCCGGCTCAATCCCAGCCCTCGCGCAGGCGGTTGACGTACTCGTCCGGATTCTCGCCGGCCCACAGATCGGCGCCCATGCCGCGCATGGCCATGATGCTGCCCAGCCACTGCGACCCGCTGTCCGGCTGTAAGCCGTAGCGTTGTTTTGCCCAATCGATCATTTCACGGTACCTTTCTGGAATCTCATCGGGGATCGGCCAAATCTTCCCCGTGCGTTCGGGATGAACAATATCTCCGGCTTTCAGCAGCCGGCGCTTTTTGCCCACCGCGAACAGCATGCGGTAGTTGGCGGGATTGGGAGCTTTATTCGCTACACAATGAAGCGAAGCATGGATGCGAACTCCCGGGCGTTGCTGCCCGTAGATGTTCTCCCGTGCGGCCCGCTGCGCTATTTCGGCAACTGTGAAATACTCCTGGTCGGGACGTTCCCGATGCAGCAGCGCGGTCGCAATAAAGACCTCATCGGCCACCTTTACATCTAAATCTTCGGCAATAGCAAGCATTGATAGGGGCTCCTGTACAAAGTTAATATGTGTCTATGTACAAAGCAAGGAAAATTATCGGATGATCAATTTTGCCAGCCCTGGATTTCCCGCCGTATCGTAAACCCGAACAACCAGCAAGTGTTCGCCGGGTCGCAGCCGGTCGAGCACGATTTGAAACTGCTCGCGGGGCGAATCGGTGACTCCGTCCACGGCTTCGACGGGCAGCCAACTGCCGGCATCGACTGAATACTCGCAGCGCCGTAGCGAAGAAGTCCGATCCACGGCATCCACCACGACCTCGAAATGTCCTTCGTTCCTTTGCGGCGCGCCAAACGTGACATTGGGTGGCGTATTGTCAATCAGCACCGGCGAACTCACCAATTCCGTCTCCCGAGCGGCGTCCCGGGCATTGGACGGCCGATCCGATGCGGTCACTCGAAAGTAATATCGGCCGTCCGCAAGAATATCTCCGTCCAGCAGCAGCGAATTCTCGAACATATTCGTACGCAGCATCTTCCACTGCGTCTCGTCCTCACCCCGGAAGTAGACGCCGTACACCAGGCGATCGCCGTCCGCATCGTCGGCTTGCCAGGAGATCTGAATTTGCGAGCCGCTGCTGCGCGAGAGCGTTTGCGTGGGTGTCCCAGCGGACGAACTGGCTTCGCCGGTATCGGTTACGGTAATCGTATAGGCCGCGTTCGAACTGGCCGCTCCGGCATTCGATTTCGCCACCGCGGAAGCCGTCTGCGTGGTGACGTTAATGCTGCGAATTACCGGCGGAGTATTCTGCGGCAGATATGCCACGGTTACGTTCTCGACCGCCGGATCATCTCCGCTCAGCTCCGCCCGCCACTGAATGTAGCGGGCGTTGGGGCTTTGAATCGGCGAACGATCCGGATCCGTCATCGTTGCAGACCAATCGCTCCAGGTTTTGTCGGGCCGCGCCGAATTCCCCGTGCGGGTCTGGACCGCGACTTTCCCGGTTCTACCGTGCCACCCGATGCGTCCCCATCGGGCGACGGTATTCGAATCATGCACCGGAGACTCATATGTACCGCTGGGAGTCTGCGCGTCCTCCAGACGAAACAGCTTACCCATGTCCCCGGTCGCTGCCAGCAGGCCGTTGCGGCTTTCGATCAGCCGGGTCGCTTCGCCCTCGGTGGTTTGCACGATCATGGCGGGCTTCTGATCCGCGTTCAGCCGATAAATCCGTCCTTGCGCGTCCGTCGCAAAATAGAGATCGCCGTTCGCATGCGCCACCAGGTCGTAAACGTTTTCGTCCTTCGAGGACCACAACGTTTCAACGGTTGAATCTGGATTAATCTTGTACAGCGCGGATTTGTCGACACCAGCGATCTCAACGACCGGTCCAGCCTGCGAGACAACTCCCGTAGCGGCGGTGTTAGCCGCCGGGGCGCCGGCATTCTTGGGCTTGATTTCCGGACCCGATTGCGCCGCTGAATCGGTCACGGTGATCGTCGTCGCAGGAGCGGTCACCGTAACTGCGCCGATCGATGCGGGCAAATTGGCCAGTTGTCCGGTCCGGCTGGCCACGGAACCGCCTAGGGCTGCAGCATAGATGGTCCCGTCCGGCATCGGCACAATCGAACGGATCTCCGGCAGGTTGGCATCGTATAAAACAAAAGCCTTGTCTTTGGCGCTGATCCGATACAGTATCCCGTTTGGCTCCGAGCCGGCCAGGAGCTGCCCCTTCGAATCGATCGCCAGACTGGTTACGTTCGATTGGCCGGTTTCGTAATACAACTCAGCCGTTCCTCCTGGCTCAATGCGATACACATTGCCCGGTTCGCCTGTGCCGATATACAACGCGCCGTCCTTATTCGTAGCCAGCGACCAGATGTATTTAGCCGCGGGCGCGTATACTTCCACGGCTTTCCCCCGATCGATGCGATACACTTTCCCGTCGGGGGACGTAGCTGCGTACACGGCGCCCTTGAGATCCACCGTTACCGCAAAAATTTCCGGCTGATCCGCGCTCCACACGAGTGAAGTCTTGCCGTCGGGAGTCATCCGATACAGCCGTCCACGATGTCCGGTGCCCGCGTAGATCGATCCATCCGGCGCCTGGGCAATGCTCCAGATCACCGGCTGACCCGAATCGAATACGTCCTCTAACTTGGGGGCCAGGGAAAGACGCCCATCGCGATCGAGTGCAACGCCCTGAAACCGGCCCTTGATGAAATCCTGATAGGTGTTCATCTCCCAGGTGGTGGTGGTAGCCCCGAAAAGCGGCACCCCACAAAAGGCCAAGGTCAGCGCGAACTTCATTCCTTTACTTCCACCTGGACTGTCTTAGAACCGGTCACCACCGCATCACCGGTCGCGATCTCCATCTGGGTAATGGTCGATCCACGGCCCACCCAGGTATTCTGCGGAGTCGCTTGCGATTTCGCCAGCAGCAGGGCCACGGACGGCGGCGGATCGGGCAAATCAGTCCCCTGCACCTGAAAGGCGGTGTCGGCCCGCCAAACCCGGACGTAGGCGTTCGTGTTGGGCCGCAGTCCATTCAGGAAAGTGACCACCTGCGAAGGCGACTTGGGCGGCGTCCCCAGCAACTGCTGGAACTCGGTCAAGTTCGCGGTCATGGCATCGGCGACCGTGAACTCGATGGTTCCCGCCGGCGCTCCGATCGGCACCCGATACTTGATGGTCTTCAATATTTCGGTCCCATTCTCGCCGGCCAGAGTCACCGCTAATTCGATGGTGTCTCCGGGATGGATCTCTTTCTTCGAGACGGCTACCTGATCCACTTGCAGTACATGCTTCTTCTCGGAGGCTTCAATCGACAGCTTGATCCCCTTCACTTGCAGCGAATCGAAGCCGGATCCCATGATGTAAGCGAGCGGCGAGGCCACCCCCAGCGACGCAGAAAGCGGCACTCCGAAATCGCCCGCATAAGTGTTATCCAGTTTCAAAGGCGGAATGGCTTGCTGGAAATCGACCTCGCCATGCAGAATGAAGGTGCCCATGCCGAGGGTGCGCTCAGTGGCATCGATCGCATTAAACACCGCCATTTGCAGAATGAAGGGCGACAGCACGCGGTCGTTCACCATCTCCATGTTGTAGTGCAACGGAGAGTGCCGCGAGCCGTGCAGTTCGATCTCCAGCGGCACGGTCGCCGCGCGCCGCCCTAACTCGCCAAAAACGCTGGTGCTGCGGTCTTCGGTGATCGTTCCCATCCACTCGCGGGCGGAAGAAATCTTGAACGACGAGGATAGATTGGCAAGTGTAGTTATCACGTCCGCGCGGGCAAACGGCAATTCGGTGCCCCCCACAGCGAGAAATCTGTGGCCGAACGCATACAGCCGGTTGCCGTCGATCTCGGTCACTGTGCCGTCGGCGCCGATGCTCAAATCCCCTGAAAGCAACTGCACCGAGATCATGTCGCCTGGCTTCAACATTGCGGGGTTGCCCATCTGGGGCGGAAGATGGCCACCGCTGGAAACTCCCTGGCGGGGTTCCAGCCCGAACTTCTTCATCTCCGTGGCGAACTGCTCGATGGTTCCAGAACTGAATCCGCTGAAGGAAAGCGGAGTGGCGATATCGATCATGTCGCCCAGGCCCGGCTGTAGCGGCGCGTGCAGCGAGGGGTTCCACAGAGCCTCCGGGGACGGCAACCCGTGCGAACCCGATAGGCGCGCCAGAACTGCGGTTCGTTCCGCAGCGGGCGTTTCCGCCAGCGCCAGCATGTCCTCAATGGGCCGTATACCCGCGATGGCGTCCTTCGAGAAGGGAAATCCTAGCGCCACTGCGCCAACCAGCTTTCCATCTATATAGACCGGGCTACCGCTCATGCCCTGAATGATTCCCGTTTTCTCTAAATCGCCGCCGGAGAGGCGAGCTAGAATCACCGACTGCTTTGGCCCTAGATTTTCCAGGACGCCCAGGATCTCCACCTGAAATTCCTCGATCTTATTGCCGGTAAACACAGTTTTGCCAATTCCGTGCTGACCGGCCCGAACGTCTTTGAGCGGAAAAATTGCAGTGAGCGCAAACGCATTGGATGCTAGAATCAAAAAGATAACCAAGCGAAAAGCAGTCACAACCTTATTCTAGTCCTTCGTCTTCTTTGAACAACTCAAGGCGGGGATTGTTCCCGGGATATGGTTTGTGTTGTACTGGTCAAGTCGGTTAGTTTCCAATGGCGACATACGTTAATCGCGTCCAAAGCCAAGAAGTCGCTTCTCCGTCCGAAGCACAGTTGCCGTGGAAGCAATTCTTGTGGTTCGGCGGTCTGCTGATTGCCTGCTACGCTCCGGTCCTGTATTTCCTGGTCAAGCAGTGGGCCACCGACGAGGACATGGGGCACGGCTTCTTCGCTCCGGCGATCGCCGGCTACATCATCTGGCAGCGCCGGGCCGATCTTAGCCGGATGACTCCCGAACCCAGTAATTGGGGCCTGTTGATTATTCTGTGGAGCGCCGTTCAACTGATGCTGGGCACTCTAGGCGCCGAGATCTTTCTTGCCCGCACGTCTTTCCTGATTGCCCTGGTCGGCGTGATTCTCTACCTCTGCGGCTGGAAGATTCTGCGTGCGATCGCGTTTCCACTGTCGCTGCTGCTGTTCATGTTTCCGCTCCCGGCGATCATTTACGCTCGTATCACCCTGCCGCTGCAACTATTCGCTTCCCAAGTAGCGGAAATGATTCTTGGCTGGCTGGGCATTCCGGTCTTACGCGACGGAAACGTGCTGGAACTGGCCAGTCAGAAGTTGTCCGTTGTGGAAGCCTGCAGCGGAATCCGGTCCCTGTTATCGCTATCTTTCCTGTCGCTCACCTACGCCTACTTCTTCGATAAGAAAGTCTGGATGCGCTGGGTTCTGCTAGCTGCCACCATTCCTATCGCTATCGCCGCGAATGCCATACGAGTCACATTAACAGGAGTGCTTAGCGAGATTCGAACCGATCTGGCTCAAGGGTTCTTTCATCTGCTGGAAGGATGGGTGTTGTTCCTGGTGGCGCTGCTCCTGTTGGTCGCGTTTCATCAGTTAGTGAATCGGGTGTATAACCATTTCCACCGCAGTCAGGGGGGTTCAGTTGCGGTTTAGCCGGCCGGCGCTGATCCTTAGCGCGATTCTACTGACGCAGGCCGCGGTGTTCTACGGCTTTTCTCGCAGCGAGCAGACTCCTGTTTATCGCCCCCTCGACCAGTTCCCGATCACCATCGGTTCATGGCACATGGTTCAACAGGGGATCATGGAGCCGGAAGTGAAAGACGTGCTTCGGGCGGACGACTATATCACTCGCTTTTACGCGGATCCCAACGGTAAGAAGTACGCCAATCTCTTCGTCGCATTCTTCAAAACTCAACGCGCCGGCCAAGCTCCACACTCCCCGAAGAACTGTCTTCCTGGCGCCGGCTGGGTGTGGACCGTTTCGGATACGATTCCCATCCAGATTGAGGGTCGCAGCCAGCCCATTCAAGTGAACCGCTATGTAGTGGAGAAAGGCGGCGAGAAGAGCGTGGTGCTGTATTGGTACCAGTCGCGCAATCGCGTGATCGCCAGCGAATACACGGCCAAGGTCTGCGTGGTGGCCGACGCCATCCGCTATAATCGCACCGATACTTCGCTCGTCCGCGTGGTGGTTCCTTTCAAGGGCGAAGACATAGATAGCGCCACTAAGACCGGTACAGAGTTCGTGCAAGCCTTCTTCAATCCCCTGAAGACGTTTCTTCCCCAGTGAGTGCTCGCGAGACTCTACTCGATTTCTTTCAAGATTTCAAAGCCATTCAAGACCGGTTTCTGGTTTATGACGACGGCTTTCGCTCTTCGAGTTACCAGTACTCCGAAGTAGCGCGCCTGGCTACGGGGTTCGCTGCGCGTCTCCAGGCAGCCGGTATAACGAACGATCAAAGAGTCATCTTTTATAGCGAAAACCGCCCGGAGTGGATTGTTGCTCTTTGGGGCTGCCTGCTGGCAGGGGTGATCGCCGTGCCGATTGATTTTCGCTCGTCGCCCGAGTTTGTTCGTAAGATCCGGCAGATCGTAGACGCCCAAGCAATCCTGGTGGGCGACGAAGTCGAACTACCAGCCGGCCCAACCGTCTGGAAAATATCCGAACTCGGAGCTCAGGAGCCGGGCAGCGACTTTCCGGGAGTGCCAATCACTCGCGACGACACCGCCGAAATTATCTTTACCTCCGGCGCGACAGCCGAGCCCAAAGGCGTCGTCATCACCCACCGCAACGTGCTCGCCAACATCGTGCCCGTTGAGAACGAAGTGCGCAAGTACTTGAAATGGTCGCGCCCTTTTGCGCCGATCCGCTTCCTGAACCTGCTTCCTTTGAGCCACATGTTCGGGCAAGCGATGGCGACTTTCATTCCTCCCATGCTGCCGGGCGTGGTGGTCTTCATGCGCGGCTTCAGTCCTGCGGAGATCATTCGCCAGATCCATACTCGCCGGATCTCAGTTCTTGTCTGCGTCCCCAAAATCCTGGATGTGCTACAGGAATACCTGATCGTGCGCTTTCCTGAGCTGGCCCTTCCAGACGAGCGCAAGATGCACTGGATGCTGCGCTGGTGGCACTATCGCAAGATTCACAACCTGTTTGGCTGGAAGTTCTGGAGCTTCATTGTGGGCGCGGCGCCATTGCCGCCGGAATCCGAAGCCTTCTGGTCCCGGCTGGGATTCCTAGTCATCCAAGGTTACGGACTCACCGAAACCGCGCCCATCGTGACTCTGAACCATCCGTTCCATGCCCGCAAAGGAAGCGTCGGCAAGCCCATCGGTGGAGTGCAGGTGAAGATCGCGGATGACGGCGAGATTCTGGTGCGGGGCGAGAACGTGACCAGCGGGTACTTCAACGCTCCCGAAGCGACCGCCAGGGCTTTTGAAGGCGGCTGGTTCCACACCGGCGACGTCGGCGACCTGGAACCGAGCGGCCAGCTGCGCATACTGGGGCGGAAGAAGGAAATGATCGTCACGCCCGAAGGGCTGAATGTATTCCCGGAAGATGTGGAGCGGGTGTTAAATCGCACTGCTGGTGTCCGGGATTCCGCAGTCATTGGGTCGGACCGCGTGCATGCCGTCCTGATTCTCGACCCCGGCGCCAACCAGGATGAAATCGTGCGTGAGGCGAATTCGCAGCTGGCCGATTACCAGCGTATCCGAACCGCATCCGTTTGGCCCTATCCCGAATTTCCGCGCACGGAAGGCACCGGCAAGCTGAAACGGCACGAGATCTCCAAGGGCACTCCGCCGCTACAG
>Ga0302320_10018630_pt1 | contig 13987 bp, 17 predicted proteins | sample Bog_T0_3_FD_202130 | JGI IMG/M metagenome (GOLD analysis project Ga0302320, IMG submission 202130) | Peat permafrost microbial communities from Stordalen Mire near Abisko, Sweden - Bog_T0_3 | ecosystem: Environmental > Terrestrial > Soil > Wetlands > Peat | place: Sweden: Abisko, Stordalen Mire... | reverse complement strand
ACCTCATTCCGACCATGTCAGAATACCTTTTGGTGCCTCTCGTTGAAAAGTTCGCTGAAATGATGGCAGCGCAAGCGGTTATCGCAGAGATGTTCGGTGTCATCTGAGAATGAGGGGAGTCTTGAGGGCGAAACGGGCAATCGCCCAGCGTCCGTCCGGCTGGCGGCGAAAAACGTCGATGCCGCTTTCGGGGGTCGCGTCCTGCTCGGCGCCCTTGCGAACGGTGAGTGTCCAGATGATCCGAACGACGGCAATATCACCGGAGATGATGATCTCGCGAATGTCAGGGTAGTAGTAGTGGAGCCGCAGATCCGCACTGGTGAAAAGCCGATCGAGGTTGCCACAGAGCGACTCGCGGCTGCGCTGCAGCGCGGACGGCATCGTAGCGATCAGGTCGGGCGCAAAGATGTCGCAAGATCCGGCCTCGTCGCGGGCGTTGAAGGCGTCCGCGAAACCACGCAACCGAGCGGTGATCGCCGCCTTGTCCGCCGCCTCGTCGGCGCCTGCCCGTTGCGGCGTCGCCGCGACGGCCAGGACGCATAGGCAGGTCATTAGGAGGCGGTTGGGCATGGGCCGCTCCTGTCGTAGCATGCATCCTCCAGATGGGCAGCGGAACAGGCGTTGCCGGCTTTATCGCGCGATTCGCGATTGTCCAGATTTTGTCCTATCGGGAATTGTGCTACCATTCCGCTCAGCCGACGGTCGATTTCGGCAGCTTCCGTGCGATCGTGACGGCCTACGCGACCGTCATCTCCTGCCCTCCCCGCGGTCCCCGACCGACCGTGGCGCAAGCGCGTCCCGGTCGTCGGAACGAGGGGTATCGGCCGGTCGTTCGTTCGTGGGCGCGACGGCAAATCGGCGGGACGGATTGCGGACGAACGACGCCTGCGCCATCACCACATCGGTGACACCGAGACGGCCTGATCCGGTCAACGCTCCAAGTTACACTACGACTTCCAAGAGAACTGAACAACCACGTCGTTAAAGTCGCTGTCATCCCCGTTTTCGGCGACCGCCAACATAAAATTAGACGAACCGATGGAGTATGGACCGACGGTTCGTGGAACTGATTTTGATAATGCACCACCTCCGGGTTGGAATTCGAATTTTGCCTGAAAGCGAGACGTAACCGGTCACATCCCCCGGTCAGGCGGCGGGGCTCGGCTCCGGAATCTTTGGATGTGGCGCGCCGGTACGTGCTGCCGCGATGAGGTCGCGGGCGTAGGTCCAGGGATCGACGTTCCGTTTCCGGCAGGTTTCCACGACGGTGATGGCTGCAGCGTAGAAGCGGCCACCTCATCTGTGCTGGTGCCGAACCCTATGAGCCTGGCCCGAACAACATGGCGCAGCGCCCGCTCGGCATCGTTGTTGGTTGCCGGTAGCAGGGGATCCATGACGAAGGCGATGATGGCATCCCAGTCGCTGAGAATCTCACGCGCCAGGGCGCGCACCTTCTCGTCGATGTCGTGCTGATTGCACGGAGGTCTCGTCGAATGCGGCCGCCGAGGTCATCGGCGGAGCGGGCCTCTTCGACATCGTGGCGGATGATTCACCACGTATCAGGTGGGCGGGAAGTTAGCGGGTTGTGGTCTTGCCATGGGCGGGCCAAGGCAATTTTGATGGACCCGCTGTGACGAAGTGCCGCCGTTCGCCCGTTGATCTGCCTCAGAACACCCGTGTCACGGAGGCTGAGATGTGGGCAGATTCTCCTGAGAGCCAGCCTTCCGAGCCAGCCGTGCCTGCTCGATGCCCTTTATTATCGCCCGAACATCCAACTGAACCTTTGTTGGCTGCGCCGGTTGTTTGCGGTGAGATGGTGAGGGCTTGGCGGTTTTGGGCGGGTCCATCGCGTCCAGCATCTGACATGCCGCTTGGTCGCCGCGCTCGCAGTCCTGACGGCTGCGCGCCGCGAAATCAGGCCGGGTCGTTTGGCACCCCGGTGGAATGAGCAGGAGGACCGGCATGGCGATGCGGCAGAGGGCGGTTCGCCTCCAGGTTGCAGTTTGCAAAGGCGGGTCGATCCTGATGTTCAGGGAATCCGGATTCATCCAAAAACACGTCACAGAGTTGCGAATGGAAAATGCCCGGGTCGATCTGGACGCGCAAGCATATCAGCCCCGCAGATGGTCGGCTTGAACGTCGGCAATGGCGCTGGAGAGGGTCTGGACGATGGCGTCGCCGCGTCTCGACATTGCCGTCATGGAGATAGCGACCCGCCCAGCGACGCAGCCGCATCGTCGCTGGCGTCATTTTCAGCCATTTCACAACCAACTGGTGAGGTTCAGACCGAGGCCCTGGCAGGATGCGAGCCGACGCCGCGGCGATGGGCTCGAATGGAAGGAGCGGCCGGCCCGCTTCCGCAGTCCGTTCCGCCGACGAATGCGTAAGCGATTGGTCTGGCGGGGTAAATCTGGTAAACGGACATAATCAGGCTTCTGCGGCCTTAACCGGTTACCGTGTGCCGTTTGGGTGCAGTCGCCGGTCGGTCCTGAGCGATGCGGCAACGAGGATCCGTTACGTGGCGGCTTCGCCCGCAGCTGCCTGCGCCGCGGACGACGGTTGCACTTCCGGCCAACACGCCAGCATTTGCGCCGCCTGCGGAAGATGTGGCACCAAAGACATGACCATGGCGTTCGGAAACGGATTGCCGATGCGGTCGCCATTACCGCCCCGTCAGACAGGTGGCTATGCCGGCGGCGGAAGAGGGTCCGGAGACTGGAAGTCGGGTTCCGACAGGCGTCGCGCAACCCTTGCCTCCTCCACAAGGGGGTTCGTCGATGAATTTCCGATGCGTGCGTGCCCCGCCAGGGGGCATGGCAGTCCTGGATTCCGATGCTCGCCGGCTTCGGCGGACATCGCCGAATTAGCCGGCCGGCCGGGCCCGTTCTGCCGGTACCACTGCCATCGCGTGCGGCTGTGTTCCGACCAACGACAACTAGACTAGTCGGCGGAGACTGCCACATTGAAATTGCCGAATCCTTTCGCCCAAGTTTTTCTTTGAATCGCAGGCTTTGCCCTGGAACGGCTTCTGACTTGGCCCAAAAACCTCCATCCCATCAACGGGATGCCGAGCGCGAGTCTGCCCATATTGGGATATCGAGGATCGTTCCCGCTGAGTCGCCTTTCAAAGCAATTTGACAGCGGGTGCGAGCGGCAAGGACAGGCGGACGCATAAGCCCCGGGGTACGCGGTTGCTCGCGGTGATCTCGCCGCCAAGCGCTCGGGCATTTTGCCGCGCTATCCACAGGCCGATGCCGAAATGCAGACCCTCGGCTCCGGCCGGGGCCAAGCGCCGGTCCGAGTAGTAACGATCGAAAATCCGCGGCAGCCCGGCCGCCGGAACCCCCGGCCCCTCGTCCGAGACATTCAGCCGGGCGTGCTCCCCCTCGGCGCTCAGGTTCACCATCACCGTCCCGCCCGCCGGAGAAAAGCTCAGCGCGTTGTCCAGCAGATTTTCCACGATGCTCTCGATGACTTCCGGCTCGCCGAGCACCACCAAGTTCGGTTCCAGCGCATCGGCGACGGTCACCTGCTGCCCCGCACGCATCGTCCGGCAATCGGCGACCAGCGCGTGCACCAGCGCGGACAGGACCACCCGCGTCTCGGCCATCTCCAGCAAATCGGCAGTTGCGGCATCCAAGCGCCGCGCGGACTGCACCAGCCCGTCCAGCCGATCAAGCGACGCCGTCACCGCGGCCAGCGCTGGCTGCAGCCGCTGCGGCGTCGGCGCCTTGCCGATCAGCGGCTCGACCGCATGCCGGATGGTTGCAATCGGTCCCTTGAACGCGTGCGCATTGTCCTCCGCCGCCTGTCGCAGCACGTCTGCGGTGCCGCGCAAACGCTGTACCATGGTATCGATCGCGCGGGCGACCGGCATGATCTCGGGAACCACGGTCGCAGCGGCGAAGCTGCCGGCGGCGGTCGGCGCCAGCGCCACGCGGCGAAAGCGCCGCAGATCAGCAGGATCAGACCGGCCATCACCCCATAAACAAACAGCGCAAGCTGCAGCTCGGGACGGGCGTAGAACGGACGGTCGTCGATGCCGGCGAGCACGCGCTCGGACCTCACGGCGATCACGATGGCCCAGCACCCAGCCTTCGCCGCCACGCCGGTGATCGAGGTGATCATCGCGGCGCCCCCCGTTCCCAACGCAACACGCTCGGCCATCGGCGTGCCGCCGGTGCAGGATCGTGCCAGCGCAGGCAGGACGCCGAGCGACCCGAGACGCTGACGTTCCTGATCGAGTTGCTCCACCGCGAGAGCCGGCTCGCTGGCCACGAGAAAGAACGCCGTATCCGCCGATTCGATGTCAGGATGGAACAGCAGCACGATGCCCCGGCGCGGATCGGCGAAGCGATCGAGCTGCCCCTGAAGCTGATCGAACTTCTCCGGCTCCAGGTCTCGCAGCGTCGGTGCCATCCCGGCCGCGATTGCCGTTCCGGCGTCGCGCACGGCGGCGACCAGCAGTTCCCGTTGCCTTTCCTGTGCGTCGGCGAAGATGGCGTAGAGCAGCACCGGCAGGGCGACCAGAATGGCGAGCAGTGCCAACACCTGGACGCGCAGTGACCGCAGCAGCCGCGCCCCGATCGCCGGCCGCCCCTCACTCATCGCCGCGCCAACGATAGCCGAATCCGGGATAGTTTTCGAGCGCAGCAAAGCCGGAGTCGATCTGTTCAAACTTGCGGCGCAGCCGTTTGATGGCGGCACGGACGTTGGTGCGGTAGCCATCCTCGCCGGAGCCCGAAATGAAACCATCGCCCTTCATGACATCGTAGATCTCTCGATATCCGACATCCAGCCCCGGCTTGCCGGCAAGCAGCAGCACGACATCGAACTCGGTACGGCTAAGCGGCACCTCCGACCCGTTCCAGTGCGCTCGCCGCGTCTGACGGCTGAGCAGCAACGCACCCAGTTTGAGGTCCGCGCCGGCCGCGGCGGCGTCCTGCTCGCGGCCCGGCCGGGTCAGAAGCGCCAGGCGCTGCAGAATGATCGCCGGCCCACGGCTTTTGTCCACGAAGTCCAGCGCGCCGCAGCGCAGCGCCTCCTCCTCGAACATCGGCGCGGTGTGGGAGGTCAACACCATCACCGGCACGCCAACCGCCTGTTCCGCCAGGGCGCGCAGGAAGGCGAGCCCGTCCAGCCCGGGCATGGCGAGATCGAGCACACAGGCATCCGCGCCGGCGCCGCCGGCCAGCGCGGCCAGCGCGGCGGCCGGATCGCTGAAGCAGAGCGGCACGTAGCCGGCCACCGTCAGGTTCTGGCTGAACACGCGCAGGAACAGCGCATCGTCGTCCACCACGACGAGCCGCTTCGGCCGGGACCGGGTTACCTCGTCAGGAGGCATGGGCGTCGAGGATGCGGCCCAGGCAGTCGTCACCGCCGGCCCCGGTGCCGGCCGCGTGGCGGCTGAGCGCGAAGAAGCCGTTGCGCGTCACGTCGTAATAGAACGCAATGTCGAGGCTGCAGGCGCCGCTGTGATAGGTCCAGGTCTGCATGGCGCCGTGCGCGGCCGTCGCGGCCGGCGCGCCGAGCAGGCCGCGCACCTGGTCCTGCGACAGCCCGACCACCGCGGTGGGGGCGCGCGGGGCGGCGGGCGGCGACGGCGTATCCGGAGGGGAGAGCGGCTCCGTGTTCACGGGTGCGCCGAGGGATGCCGTCATCGGGTGGTCCGGTGACGGACGGGCACGGGTTGCGACCGTCCGGGCCATCTGGGCAGGCGGCGGACGCTTGGCCGTGACAGCCGCCCGAGCGGGTGCATGCGTAACAGATGCGTCCCTCGCGCAGCCCGGCAGCCAAAGCAACGCGCCCACCACACAGAGGGACCCCGTCAGGCGGAAAGACCCACCCAGGTAGATGCGGCTTACCGTGCCAAGACCCAGGCGCAGAGTGGCAACCATTGCGGGCGCCAGGAACAATCGGACATTCATACAGGCAGTTACCGGGAATCTAACGTCCAGGACCGAACGGTGACGGCTCGTCACAAGCTGTGACAAAGCGAAGATGGAGATTGCCCGGCCTCCGATTCCGTCATACGTGATCGCTGCCGAGGCACAGTAATCTCGCTGGAAAGGGCCGATCTCTGATTCTGCATTTTGCTTCCGTGCATGGTCCTCTCCTCTGACTGGTTGCCCACATATGAATACGCCTTCCCCCCTCGGGGCCCCTGAGCGGGGCGTCATTGGGGCCGCGGCAAGCGCGGGCACATCCGCGCTGGCCGGGGCAGTCTCCTGGTTGGCGGCCTGGCCGGGGCCGTCGGCGGCGCGTCGGTCGGCGCGCTGGCGCATAGAGCCACGAACGATCGTCCAGGTCGAGAAGCGCAACGTCAGCCGATCCCAGGTTTGCGGCCGGACGGTTTGCGGCATTCGCCGCACCGGCACGCACCGGCAGCGAGACGTTCGACGGGGGCCCACAGGCATGTCCAGCTGCAGGCTGGCGCGTCCGCGATCGGGCCGACAGCGCCGTCGCTGCATGCCACGTTCGAGCCGGCGAGAAATATCCCGCCATTGATACGTTCTGATCACGATCAGGCACTTTTGCGACTCTCTTCGCTAACTGAGAATCCACCTCACGGATTGCAGGCGGGCGCCGTGCAGCAGCCTGGGGCTGCTGCCGCTGATCGTCGAGGGCAAGGCGCCGACATGAGATGGGCTTTGCCCATGATCGACCGCATGAAGGCCAACAGCAGCAGGACTCGCAGGAACCGCAAGACGTCACCGTAGGGCCGAACCTTCTGGGCCTCGCCGCGCATCAGGCGAACGATCCGGACGCCTTTGGCCCCGCGCAGGAAAACGGCGGCGCCCTGTTGCGCCAGTTGCACGGGCTCGGCGACGATCTGATGGCGGAACCTCGCTCCGGCACGTGAACCGGGGGCTGTCCGCCGGGCGGAAACCTTAACGACCTTTCCATAACAGTTGCCAATGTGCGACCGCATATCGTGTGGTGGGTGCGCGGAAAAGGCCGCAGCCGGATCTGCGCGGTCAGCCGGTGTACGCCATCAGCGCTCTCTGTTGCCATTCCACCTTCCAGGCGTAGCGCACCATTTTGGCGTGAGACCGTTTAGCTCGCCTTGCGCGTTCTTTCAGCGATCCCCGCCTTTTCCGCAAAGGTCCAGCGCGTGAATCCCTTCGATGCCAATTCGAAGACTGCGCTTCCGACCATCACCATCCGTTTCATCCGCTTGGCCAGTGCGGCACCGCCGTTGTGACCCCTTGTCACGAATGGGGACGAAGCTGTGACTAACGCTTTCACGAAGCCCGCCGCGGCCTTTTGTCAGCTAGTCGTCAGAATGGCTGCGCTATCGAGTAATCCGACGCGCAGATGCGTCGGTCGCCCGACCCGGGATTTCCTGAAGTCAATCAACCAAGACACCATTGGAGCAAGTCATGCAAAAGTTCAATTTGTTCGCTGCCACCGCCGTTATCGCCGCCAGCTTCGCCGCCACCGCTCCGACATCGGCCGAGCCCGCCAGAGCCATTCCGGCCTCGCTGCAGCTCAGCCAGCACGCCCTGATTGACCGGATCGCAGCGCTGGCAGCAAAGCCCGCGCCGGTCGGTCAGGAGGCTGGCCGTCTACTCGGCATGGTATCAGCACATCAGCGGCGCTACGATGCGGCGCTGCTGCCGACGCTGGCTCTGCTGCCGTACATCGCCGACGGCAAGGTGACGCCCGATATGGCATGGGCGGTGGCAACAGTTGACCGCGTCAAGTCGGATCAGGAGCAGACTCGCACCGAGCGTGAGCAGATCACCACGCAGCTCAACTTGCTGGGTGTGGCGGCGCAGAGTGCCGGCGATGACGAGGCGCTTGAGGTTGCCCGAGATGTCGCCCGTAGCATGCTGGCCGACATCGAAGTGACCGAGCCGACCGCGCTCATGATCGCCGCCTATCTGCGCACCAGACTGACCCATCAGTCGTGATAAGGTGCCTGGCATCCCGCGGCGGCGCTTTCGCCGCCGCGGGAGCAGGCCGCCTTCGGCGGAGGCTTCGCGCGAAACGCACGCCCCAAACCTGATGTCGCCGATTCAGCTTCTGGCTATGTCGGCACGGTTGGGCACGGGCGTCGTTGGCAGGCTTGGGCGAACGCGGCCTGTCAGCCACCAGGAACCAGCAAGTATCGCCTGTACCATCGTAATGCGAGGCGCAGAGATGGTGAAGTCGCAGCATCCGCATAGAGACATGTCGTCCGTCCTGAAGCGCAGCGAGCTGCGGTCAAGCCTATTCTGGTGGATGCTCGATCACCACGACAGGGCTGTTCAACGCTGTCCGACGCCGAGTAGTTTGAGGAGTCGCCCGAGCCCGCCGAGTGCGGCGCGGTAGCGGTCCTGGGCAAGGGTACCAATCCGGTTTGCCTTGAGAATGTTGTAGGCGAAGCTACGCAGCCGGGCGAAAACACCGGGGTTGGAGCGGATGCGCGAGGCGTCTTCGCCCATGGTGACATCGCGGGTGTAGTGGGAACTGTTCTCTATGCCCCAGTGGCCGCGGGTGGCCTCGGCGGCCTCGGCAGCGGTTACCATCGCATTGGCCACGTAGAAGGCGGTCTCGCTGGTGCGGTTCAGCAGCCCCGTCTTGGTGCTGCGGATATAGACGGTGCGTTCGACGCGGATGATGGCGGCGACGTGTGGCTGCCATTCGCTGCCGTTCAGTATCTCGCCTGGATCGAAGACGGTCACGACACGCGTCTCGTCACGGCCACGCCCTTTGTCGCGGCTACTGGCCTGGCTGAGCTGGGCTTCCGTTGTGCAGATGTCCTGTGCTTGCTGGTGCAGCGTGGGCTGGTTGTCCTTCACCTGGACGATCAGCGTGGCATCCGCGGTGGCGCCGGCCTCAAAGGTCTTCTTCTGGCAGTGCAGGGCATCGAGGGTGACCAGGGGCGCGGGGATACCGAGCGTGGCGAGCAAGACCTGCGCGGCCGGGATCTCGTTGGATTTTTCGTCGATGTCGAGATGGGCAAGCACAAGAGCGGTCTGTGTGGCAAATGCGCTGAGGATCTGCGCGGCGGCGCGGTCTTTGAAGTTGTCGAAGCTGCCCCGAAGCGCCTTGCCGTCGAGGGCGAGGCTGATCTGCCCGGCCTTCGCAAGGACGGCCTGAAGCAGGCCGGCATGGCGGCGGAAGACAGCTTCCAGTGCGGTCGGATCAAGCCCCAGAAGGATATAGCGGATGGCGGTATGCGCGGGCGCGCGGCACCAGTCCAGGCCAAAGGCGACGTTAACCCATCTTTAGCGATTCCGGGAATCGTTCCGTAACGATCAGACCTTAGTGCGTTGATTTCTCTAGCAACCGCTCCGGAATTTCCTCTGTAGTGCCATAATCGACGCAAACCCCCTTGACAGCCCCTGGCCGCCCGGCCAATCACGTGCGAGGCGCAAAAAATGCGCCTTCGAGGCCCCGCATGACGCGATTGTAGTGCCACTCGGACAAAAAGATGGCGGTAAGCCGCTGATAAGGCGGAGTTTATTTTTGCCAGTGCCAAACCTGGGTTAAGATCTTCACGATGCACATCGATGAAGGTGACGATACCACGATAGGAATTGGCGCCGGTGACGATGGCGAGTACGGAGAACAGCAGCACGTGCTGAAGCTGGTAGCGCTTGCCCTGGGCACGGCGTGGATCGGCGATATCTTCCAGCAAGTCCAGCAACGGTGCGAACGCGGTCACGGCAACCTCCGACTCGGTTGCCGCGTCACGAATCACAGGCTTTTTGATTCGCGAATCCGCTTTCTGCCCGACGGGCTCATTTTGGCCCGCAGGTGTTGCATTTCGGACTCACATCAACCCGTCATGAGCGTTGAACAGCCCTGAGGGGCGGACCTGCCGAACGGACAACTCTCCGTATCCCGCGTGGCATTGCCGCCGCCACCATGCCAAAGCGGAGTTCTGGGCGAATTATTGGGAAGCATCACCAGCGCTACCAGCCCTGCGGCGTTGTGGATAGCGCGCTTGCCGAACCCCGAGGCGCCGTCGCCCGCGGGCACACGACGCTGCTGGTCGATCAGGCGGGGCGGCATGTCAGCTCGGTTGATCGTGCCAAGCCAACATCAGCGTCGTCCCGCTGCCAGCCACGTGTCCCAAGTTCAACCCGCAGAAGACCGCAGCCAGAACGTGACCCGAAACGAAGATCGAGGCTTCCACATCACGTCACAGGACACGATCTTCAGTCCCGCCGTGAACGGAACCTGCAAGCTGCCCCAGGCCTGTCGTGTCAGAGGTGACCGAAGACTAAGCGCCAGGGTTTGGACGATGGCCGCCTGCGCGGTGGCTTGCGTCCTGCACGGGGCCGCCGGGCAGCAACCGTCCGAACCCGCCACGTCGGCCTGCGCGACGGCGGCAACGCGCGCCGAACGCGTGTGGCAGATTCCGACCGGCCTGCTCGCGGCGATCGGCATCGTCGAGAGTGGCCGCCGCGCGCCCCCCGCAACGGTCCCGATCATCTGGCCGTGGACCATCAACGCCGAGGGAAGTGGCATCTACCGGCAAAGCAAGGCCGAGGCCGTCGCCACGGTGCGCGCGCTGCAACGGCGCGGCGTTGCCGTGATCGACGTCGGCTGCTTCCAGGTTGATCTGGCTTATCACCCCTTCGCCTTCGCCAGCCTGGAGGAAGCGTTCGACCCGGACGCCAACGCCCACGCCGCCGCGCGCATACTGAGCCTCGGCCGGCTGGGCAGCACGGGGTGGGACGGCGCGATCGCCGCCTATCATTCGGCGGTGCCTCTGCGGGGGGCGCCGTACGCGCAGAGGGTGCGCGCCGTCTGGCCGTGGACCCGGGCGCACCCATCCTGGGGCGAGCGGGAGCCGGCCGAAGCCTACGCGGTGTTGCTCTCGTCGCAGGCGCGGCTTGTGCGCGTGGTGACGCCGGACACTGCCTGGCCGGCGCAACCCATCGTGCCGCCGCGCACCGGGCCGCCCGACCGCCTGGACCAAGCCGACCAGGCCGACAGCATCCAACTGCTGCACCCGCCGGTGGAACCCCTGCCGGTGGTTCTGTCGCCAACCGAGTCCGCGCGCCCCGCGCCCCGATGACCCACGAAGCCGCCGTGGCGCGGATCAGTTCTGGACGGTCAATGGATGGGCAGGCCAAAGATGTTCGTCCGGTCACGGTGCTCACCTTATTAATTTCCTGGTGATAAGCTGAGAGCGCGGCGCGACCCTCCGTGCCAAGGCAAAAAACATGTGCAGTAGCTATGATCTGCCGCATCGCGTCCCGCCGGGACTGCCAACGCCGGAGCCCCGACGCGACGGCGGCGCCAACGGACGATAAAGATGCCGGCGCCTGAAGAAGCCGCAGCCGACGGCGAAGGCATGGATGTGGTGAAGACAAACATTGAGGAAATCGGCGCCTCGGTCGAACTGAAAAGCGGGCCGTGGCGCCGCCTTCAGCATCGAGATCCCGCCGACGCCCGCCATCAGCTCCGCGCTGATCGTGGAGTCGACCGGGAAGCGACCCGCCCTGGCGCATGCCAGCGTGGTCGGGCCAGTCCGGGCTATCCGCACAGCGGCCGGTCCGGGCCCGGTGACCGGGCGGATCAACCACACGCCCATGCTGCGCCAGCGTGATCCGCTCCAGGCTGGCCCCCATAGATAGGCACCAGCGCACCGCAAGAGGTCTCGATGGCCTCGCGGGGGACGTCCGGCAGCCGCGCGACGAAGCCCAGCGGCACCGCCAGCGGCTGCGGGCCGACGACGCGGAACTCCGACATTGCAGTCCGGGCACTGGACGGGCCCCCGTTCGCCGACTCCGCACTTCCGCCGCTCGCCGGACCGCTGCCGACGGTGGGCCGCCTGGCCGCGCATTCGAAACTGGGGTGAACGCCAGCATGACGGGCTGGTGGTTCGCGGACTCCGGACGCTGACCATGGCGGGACCCGGAGGACCTACCGCCGCTGCGGACCGCGCGGCTTTTCAAGCCTTGACGAAGCTTCTCGCCACAATCGGCTCCCGGCTGCAGAGCGACGCTGCCTGCCAGATCGCCCTGCTCGCACCGCGGGCAGAGCGGCTGGCGGCGCAGGCCCGCGCGTTCGCCGGTGTCCGCGGCTCCGCGAGGGAGGCCGCCAGCGCACTTGCCGGTGAGCTGCGGGTCTTCCTGGAAGATACCGTGAAGCTGGCTGAACACGCTGCCCGTGAAGCGGCAGCCGCCCGCGATGCCGGGGCGATCCTCAAAGTTCAGGCGGCCGAGCTGAAGGAGGTCGAGCTGGCGGTCTCCGGCACAAGCGACAAGACATCGACCCGCGCCCGGCTGCGCTCGGTGCTGGGAGCGCTCGCGGCCATTCCCGCCCGCCTGCAGACGATGACGGCCGTCGCAACAGACGTGGCGGCCCTCGGCGGCCGCGCTCGCGAGATGGCCGACCGGGTCAGCGAACTGAATGGCGGCAACCCTGGTGCCGTGGCCATGGAGATCCGCCGCGGGCTGCTGGACTTCGCCGAGTCTGCCGCCACGGTCGCCGCCGCAATGTACGCCGACGCGGTACGCATCCGCCAATGCATCGCGGGCATGAGCGGCTGCGCGACCAATCTTGGCTCGCCCGAGGCGGCGGCGCAGGCACGCAGCGAGGCAACCGCCATCGGCCGTATCCCGGCGGTGGTTTCGCGCGGTGCGGGCAGGCAAGGCTCCCAACACCCGGAACACCCGTCGGGGGCCATGATCTGGGGCGATGGAGCAACGCGGCCGCGTTGAAGCGGAGGGAAGCGGCTCCCTGCGAGGGTGCTGCGGCTCCGCGCGGGCACCGTTCACGAAACTCCCGCCCGTCAGACCACGGCACGGCACTGTATGATCCCAGTTCTCCACAAGATGACCGAACGCCTCGGCGACCCGCCGCTAATGCTAAACAGCGCGGCAGCCGGCCCACCCCCCCTTTTACGTGCGAACGGTCCTGGGCTGCGCCAGAGAATGTTCACATTCCATCGGCTCGGAATCCAGCCCTTGTGCTGTTCCGGGCGGTTTGCCGCCGGGCCCCTCGGCGGTATACCCAGTTCACGCCAGAACCCGAAAATCCTCCGGATAGATGACGCGAAAATTGTCCGATACGCTGTCGCAATAGGCGCTCCACTTTCGGGGTACCTCCTCGCGCAGAAACGTTAAGATCGCATCACGGAAGTCCGCGAAGGTCGCGTGACATCGGTTGTGGGTGATATGCTTGTGCATTAACCCCCAGAGCCGTTCGATCGAGTCCAGATGAGGACAATAGGCCGGTATGAAGTGAAGCTTGATCCGGCACTCCGGTCTCGCCAGCCATGCCTGAACCAACTTAGCGTGATGGTATCTGGCATTATCCAAAAAGAGATGGATCAACCGTTTGCTCGGAAACATCGCCTCGATCGCCATCAACAGCATGATCGTGCTGACAGCGTTCACCGTCGGCACGTCGAGCATGGCGGTCTTGCCGGTCTCGAGGTCAATGGCGCCGTGAATGTTCAGGCGCTGCCGCCCGCTGGTCTGCGCCACCGCAATCGGTGTCTCTTTCGGCGCCCAGCAGCCCACAGGCCGCACCGCATGCGTCGGATGCACCGCATCGCCAAACAGCACCGCTTCATCATCCGCCATGTGGTTCAGCAGGTCTTCGTATGCCTTGATGAAGGCCGCCTGCTTGACCGGATCGAGCTTGCGCGAAACCACTTCCGGCTTGCGATGCTCCATGCCAAGCCGGTGCAGCAGCGCGATCAGGCCAGACCGGCTCTGATACTCGATGCCACATTCCTTCTCGATCCACGCGCCAACTTGGCCGGCCGACCGCGGCAACGTCTCGGTGATCCAGGCTTTGAGCTTCTCTTGCTGCTCGTCGGTCAGGCGGCACTCGTTGCCCTCGTAGCCGAAGCTCGTCAGCCCCTTGATACCCTCTTTCTCATACAGACGGTGCCAGGTGCGGACCTGTTACAGCAAGATAGGAATGTCCCCTTTGAGCCAGATAGAAATGTCCCCTGACGACGATATGGAGCCAGGGGGCATGAGTGGACGAAGGGGTGCTGAGCATGAGCGAGCGGGAACGCGAGCGTGCG
>Ga0302320_10018629_pt1 | contig 13988 bp, 6 predicted proteins | sample Bog_T0_3_FD_202130 | JGI IMG/M metagenome (GOLD analysis project Ga0302320, IMG submission 202130) | Peat permafrost microbial communities from Stordalen Mire near Abisko, Sweden - Bog_T0_3 | ecosystem: Environmental > Terrestrial > Soil > Wetlands > Peat | place: Sweden: Abisko, Stordalen Mire... | reverse complement strand
CCTTTAACCGCTCCAGTCCTTTCCGGCGGGGGGACAATGGCGCGGTTATTCGCCGAAGATAAAAATCTCCTGCGTGGTGATGCTCCTGGTGAAGCCGGGCTTGAAGGCCTTGGCCCGTAGAATGACCGGCCCGGCAAGTTGAACCGGATTTTCATAGCGCAGATCCGAGTGGGTGGGGACAGTTCCATCCAGCGTGTAACGGATTTCCGCCCCGGGCTCGCTGCGCAGCGTGACGGTGACCGGGCGGTCGAATTTTCCGCCGCGGGGCGAAATTTCCGGCGGCGGCAACACCGGCGGCCCGGGCAGGCTTTCAATCCACTGCCGCAGCAGTTTAACCCCTGCTTCATCAATGGTGTTGCGCGCCAGGGGCGGCATTTTGAAGGCCTCGGTGGTGTCGGTGCGCAGGAGCAGGACGGAGCGCCAGATGTCATTGGGGGCGATCACGCGGGGATGATCCAGCCGCTCATCAATCAACACCGGTCCGTTGATCAGGTTCTGTCTGGCGAGGGTCTCGTCGTAGCGCGCATCGAAATACGCCACCGTGCCGCGCGGGCGATGACAGTGCGAACAGTTCGCGTCGAGATAGGAACGGGCGCGATCGGCCAGGCTGCGGCTCAGGTCGTCGGCGCGGGCGAGTCGCGGCAAGTCATCCAGCACCGATTCATCCAGATTCGTGTCCAGGAGTCCGAGGTGGTTCCAAACTCGCAGTTCGTTGTCAGAGACCCCGGAGGGGTAGCCGAAGCGGCGGTTCAATTGCCGGGTTTTCACCCCGAGCACATAACCGGCGTTCGCGGTGTGGCAGGTGAGACAATCCTGACGGCTCGGATAATACCAGGTTTGCGTCCGCCGGCCGGTGGCGGTCTTGATGGTGATGGTCTCGGTCAGATTGGTTGCCAGCAAATCGGCGTCCTGGTTGTCGGCCCGCCATTTGTAGGTAACCCCATAAACCCCGCCATCCGCGTCGCATACCAGCAGGCGCGTTTCCAGACGACGCCGGATTTCGGGATGGGTTTCATCGGTGGCGATCTCGAAATGCTTGACGAAGACCGTGCCCCGGGGGAAAACCCATTCCCCGGCGGGCGCGAATTTTATTTTTCCGGGCGGGAACGACATCCAGCGGGATTTGGTGGCGCCATCCGACCAGAAGGCCACGATGAGGTCGTAGGGAATGAGCGAGTCATTGGGCACCAAGCCGGAGAGGTTCTGGAATGCGCCGGTCTGGGAAAGGCGCGGCGGGATGGTGCCGGAGGCGCGGGCGGGCATTAGCAGATACGCGGGCGCGGGCCGGCACGAATCCAGTCCGTAGGGCGGCGCGGAAGTTGCGGCGGCGACCCGGGGAAGCAGCGCTGACCCGGAGGCCAGCAGGGCGACCAGCAGAAACAATCCGTACCGGCAGATTTTGTCAGGACAAAAGGCCAACTTCATGCCGGCAAGAGCTTGCCAGCCAGCCGATCATTGTAGCAAGACACGATAATAGCGATCGGGGAAACTCGCCGCATGGGGGTCAATAAAGTTAAATGAATTGATTCCGGCGGTGTTGGTTGAGATCGGCGTCCAACTTGTAAGATTAGTCGAGGCCTGCAATACATAATTGCTGCCCGGCACTCCCAGGAAACTCAGTTGAAGCTGCCGGTTGGCCAGGAAACTGACGGCGGTGAAATATTGCGGCTGCACAAAAAACAGGGCGCTGGAAGCGACGCTGTTGTTATAGCCGGGCGCGAAGGCATTGGCCGCGATGGTTGCGTTGGTGAGCAGGTTGAAGGCGCCGGCGTACCGGAGCGAATTGGTCGTGGGCAGGGAGCCGTCGAGGGTGTAATAAATGGCGGCATTGGGGTCGGTCGCGGACAAGGTGACATTAACGGAGGCGACGTAATCGCCGCCGTCGGGAGTGATGGCGGGCGGCGCGAGCGCGGGCGTGCCAGGCAGGCTATTGATCCAGTCGGTGAAAACCTGGACAGCGTTGGTGTCGATCAAGGAACGCGCCAGGGGCGGCATTTTATAGGCATTATTCGTTGTATTGATCCGCTGCCAGATCATCGAGCGCCACACGTCTTGCGCCTTGATGATGCAGGCATTGTCATAGCCCAACGAATAGGCGGCGGGATAGTTGGTGATGTTTTGGGCGGACAGCGCGGTGTCGTAACGCGCGTCAAAAGTGATGCCGGTGCCGCCGGGTTGGTGGCACTGCGCGCAGTTGGCATCAAGATAGGAGCGGGCGCGTTCCTGTAATGACGCGGTAAGATTGGTCAACGCGGACAGTTTTTCCAGGTTGGTGATGCTGGCCTCATCAAAGGCCGGGTTCAACAGCCCCAGGCGGTTGAGAGTGCGCAATTGGTTGTCCGTCACCCCGGTTGCGGGATAGTTCTGGCTGGCATTCAACTGCCGGGTATTGACGCCGAGGACATAGCTGGCCACCGGCGTGTGGCAGGTCAGGCAGTCCGCCGGACTGGGATAATACCACGTTTGCGTGGTCGTGCCGGTCGCGTTGGTGATCAGGATGGTTTCGTTCGAACTGGTCAACAACAGGTCGGCGTCACTGTCATCCGGACGCCATTTGTACGTGACGCCATAGACCGCGCCATTGATGTCGCGCACGAGCAGTCGGGTCTCCAGGCGCTGACGGACGTTTGGGTTTGTGGTGTCGGTGTTCAACTCGAAGGTTTTCACAAACACGGTGCCGGCGGGGAACGTCCACGAACCTGTCGGGGCAAAGGCGATTTGTTCGTCGGGCGCAAGGAGGGCGCCGTTGCCCGGCACGCCGAGGTAACGGATTTTCAACGCCCCGTCCGACCAGAGGGGTGTGTTCGGCGTGTAAGGGATCAACCCGCCGACCGGGGTCATGCTGGGGGTGTCGCTGAAAATGCCGGTCTGGGAAACTAACGCCGGCATCGTGCCGTTAAAGGTCGTCGGCATATTAAAGAACGCCTGGACTGGGCCGTTAGTGGTCAGACCATAGGCAAGCCCGCTGCCGGCGGCGACGGTGATGTTGACGGGAGCGGACGTGCTGCTCAGGCCGCTGCTGTCCACGGCCACGGCGGTCAGGGCGTAGGCGCCCGCGCCAATCCCCGTGGCGGTGATGGTGTACGGCAGGCCGGCCGCACTGCCGAGCAGCGCGCCGTTGGCGTAGAAATTCACCGCACTGATGGGATTGTAAGCGGCGTCGGCTTCCGCGGCGAGGGTCACGCTGGCCGCGGCGGTGAAATTGGTGGCGCTGCCGGCGGGGGCGGCCAGGATCACCGCGGGCGGGGGATTGGTGAACGGATAAAGCTGCGATTGGGGAATGACGGCTGCGGCGGTGGAAGGACTGCTCCACCACAGGGCGACGGACGCGTTGTTGGTTTTCTGGTAATAATCCAGTTCGATATTATGGAGCTGCTGCGCCGCGAGCGCGAGGCTGGCGTGGTTGGTGGTGGTGGCGGTCTGGTCCACCCAATCGTTGATTAGCAGCTGGCCGTTGAGGTAGAGCCGGACGCCATCGTTGGCGACGGTGTAAAAGGTGTACGGCTCGTTAAATTGCGCCTGTACCGTGCCGGTCCAGCGCACGGTGAAGTTGGTGCCGCCGACCAGCGGACTGGGGCCGGTGGCGCCCCAGTTGAAATTGACGGTGGCGTTGGTCTGCACCAAGGCGGGCGCGCCGGTGAAGGGATTGGCGCTGGTGTGGTTGGCGTAATATGCGCCGGTGAGGCCGGTGCCGCTGCCGGCGGCTGCGGTGTTCATGAAGGAGGCGCTGGCCAACGCGCTGCTGACGGCGCCGGAGGCGCTGGCCACGGCCTGAACCACGGCGTTGCTGGTCAGGTTAAAGGGCCCGGTGTAAAGCAGGGAACTGGAAGTTGGCGTCGTGCCATCCAGCGTGTAGTAAATGGATGCGCCGGCGGTCGCGTCCGCGAGGGATATGGTCACGGAATTGGTGAACGCTCCGCCGGCCGGCGCGATGGTCGGGGCGGTGAGAAAAATGGCCGGGCCATAAATCGACACGGCATATTCGGCGCCGACGTACACTTTGCCGCCGGCGACGACCGGCACCGTCATTTTTACCGCGCCGCCCGGATTATCGCGCGCGAGGTTCATGCTGGTGTTATATAATTCCTGCGCGAGGTTGGTTGCGTTGTAAGCGTGCAACACGGCCGGCCCGCTGCTCGCGTAAGCGCCCGGGTCGGTCGCCCAGGCAATGCCGTTGTTGGTGCCGTTCGCGGAAATGACGGGGGTCGCGCCGGGAAAACCGAAGCTGGTGGCGGACTGCGATTTGATTGTGTTTCCAAGCACACCGTTGGTGATCACAAAACTTTTCATGACATCGCCATTGCCGTTGTAGAAGAGCAAATTGTTCCAGTAGGCGGGCGAACTCCAGACGCCGTTGATCTGGCCGGACACCTCCTGCACGATTTGACTGTCGCTGGCGGGGTTGTAACGCCCCATGTTGTCACGATCGACGAGATGCATGATGCCCGCCTTGCCGGCGCCGACGATGAGGTGGGGATGCGCTGCGCTGCCGGCGGAATCCGGCAGCAGCAGCGGGCCGCCGGAGCCGAGATCGGTGTCCGCCGCCTGCATCGAGGCCTGGTTGAAAGGCGTGAAATAATCGGCCACCGCCAGCTGGTGGTTGGTGGTGGAAAGTTTTACAAAACTGTCGCCATAATCGCCGCCGTTGGTGTTCGCGCTGAATGAACCGTTGCCGGTTTCGAAGAACAAGTTGGTGGCGGCGTCCACACAAATTCCGTTGCCGCCCATCCAGAGTGCGCCTTCGCCGGCGTTGGGGAAGGCTGATCCGTACGCATTCGGCGTGGTGTTGAAAACATAATTGGTCAACAGGACGAGATTGGTGGTGTTAAAACCCAGCACCCAGCCGTGATAGGGATCGGTGTCGCCATGGCTGCCATAGCCGACATACAAAATGCCGCCCGCGAGGGTCAGCGCGGGACGTTGCATGTGTTGGATGGCCGCGAACGTCACGACGGACCCGTTCCCGGCCACGCCGGTGCCCGGAACAGATGCGGCCACCACCACCGGACTGTACGGCCGCTCGCTGCCGTTGGTGATGCTCAAGGCATGGATGCGATGATAATAATTCGTGGCAACCCCCGGCACGACCTCGCGGGTGAAGGCGTCGAGGTAGATGGTGCCGGACACGGGATCAATCACCGGCGTGCCGCTGGCGCCTTCCTCGGGCACCAGGTCGGTGTTGCCCTGCGCGTGGTAGCGCGTGCCGTATTCGGTGGAAGGCGAGATGGCAGCGATGCCCAGATTGGTTTTCCACAGGAGACCGCCGTTCGTGCCGGAATTGGTGTTGGCATCGAAGGCATAGACCGAATCATGTTCCGTGGCGACAAATAGCACATCATGGGCACCGCTGCCGGCGATGTTCACGTTGGTCATGATCAGCGGCTGGCAATACACGTAGCCATCCACGGCATAGGAAAACAACTTTCCAAAATTGGTGACGTTTACATTTGCAAGCGTCAGCAGAATTTCATTCGTGTTTTGTCCCTGCCGGGTATTGTCGTAGTGATAGGTAAGCACCGGCACGCGAGTCACCGACAGGGTGGTGAAGGATTTGGAGGCTGGGGCCCAGGCGACACCCGCAGAGTTGGAAACGGACGCGCTGAAAAAATAGGTCGTGTTGGCCGTGAAACCGGCTATCTGCGCCGTGAAAGCCGCTGACTGCAAACCCAGGGAGACCTGGTTCGCCCAGGCTGCCGGGTTGGTGCCGCCATCACTGGGGCCATAATAAAGGCGGACGGTGGGCGAGTCGTTGCCGGTGGCCAGCACCTGGCCATTCAACGCGGCGGTGGCGGCGGCAATTCCGGTCGCCGGGAGATTGGTGACGGCGGCCAGGGACACGGTGGCGGCCGTGGTGAAGCTTTGCGCGGGCGCGGCCCACGAAATGCCAATGTTGTTGGAAGCCCAACTGGTGAAAAAATAAGTGGTGTTGGTGTTCAATCCCGTGACCGTCGCGGCAAAGACGCCCGTCTGCGGGCCCAGCGGAATACTGTTGGACCAGGTCGTTGCGTTGGTTCCGCCGTTGTTTGGCCCGTAAAAAATTTGTATTTGTGTCGTACTGCCGCCGGTGGAGATGACCTGCCCGTTCAACGTGGCTGCCTTCGCCTGAATCGCCGTGGCCGGAGCGTTGGTGATAAGGGCGGTGGTCGGCGCGCCGGTGGAGCTTAATCCAACATCAAACGTGGCGTTGTAACCCTGGCTGCTGCCGAAATTAATCGTTCCTCCGGCCACCGGCATCAGCCCCAACTGACCGCCCGTGTAAAGATTGCCGCTGGCATTGGCCATGGCTTCCCAGCCGTTGACGGCGGTGGAGGCTTTTCCGAAGGAATAGGCATAGACGGTGTTCGGTGAAAGCGCCAGGCTTAAACCGCTCCATTGCAGCCAGTCCCCGTCGGTGAAGGCGAAATTGCCTGCGCTGTAAGTCGCCAGCAGCGTGGCGGTGCTGCCGCTGACGGAATAAATATGCAGCAGATAGCCTTGGGCCGTGCCGGTACTGGAAGTGGTGCCGCCGCCGGTCTTGATGGCGAGGGAGTTGAGCACGTAGCCGGACGCGGTATTCAAGGTGGTGAAGGTCTCGCCGGGCTCGCCGCCGCCGTGATTCGACTGATCGTCGGTGTAGTAATTCAAACCGCCCGGCATGTCCACATCGCCGGCGGTGCTGAGCTGGGAAATATCGTAAAATCCGGGGGTGGGGGTCGTCGCACCCAAATCCGTCAGCGTCGCCGGCGTTTGCGCCTGCAACGCCAGCGCGGCAAAAAATGTCAGCCACGGCGCGCTTCGGTGCACGCATCGCCGCGACATTTCCCGGGTGGCTCCGGCTTGCACCAAGAATACATTCCCGCCTTGCCAAGAATTATCGTTGTTCATTTGAAGAACTAAAAAATACTACAAAGCGGGGCCATTTCCAGTCGCAAATCATCCGGCTGGGATATTTCGGCCGCAGCACGACCGCCTCCGGAATGAATTCATGCGCGTAGTTTGTTTGGCATCAGGTTCATGCATCGAAATCGGAAGGGTCGGGATGCGCCTTGTTTCTCCGGCCGGCAACATTTCGACTGGCTTTTAAGCCAACGGCCCCCTTAACCTGCACTAATGAAACGCTTTTTACGATCCGTTCCGCTCGCGGCTTGCCTTGGGTCCTTGGCTTTGCTGAGTTATTCCTGTTGCACGGCCGCGGCCGACGGCTATCAAATTTTTGTTTCCAATGAAAAATCCGGCGACCTTACGGTCATCAGCGGCGGCGATTTCAAGGTCATCGACACCATTCCGGTGGGCAAACGTCCGCGCGGCATTCATGCCAGTCCCGACGGCAAGACGATTTACGTGGCCTTGAGCGGCACCCCGGTGGAACCGCCCCCCAAGCTGGATGCCAACGGCAATCCCATCCTTCTGAAAAACCAGGGTGACGACGAGGACAAGTCGCCGGCTGACAAATCGGCCGACGGCATTGGGCTGGTGGACGTGGGGCAGAAAAAATTCCTGCGTAAAATTCCCGCCGGATCCGATCCGGAACAGTTTTGTTTGAGCCCCGACGGAGCGAAAATCTACATTGCCAATGAGGACGTGGGGGCGGCGACCATTCTGGATGCCGCGACCGGCAAAGTTGTCACCTTTGTTCCCGTGAGCCGCGAACCCGAAGGCGTGGGGGTCAGTCCGGACGGCAACTTTTTCTACGTTACTTGTGAAACGGCGGGCGATGTGTTCGCGATTGACGCGCACGCCTACAAAATCATCGGCCACCTCACCGTACATCCGCGCCCGCGTAGCGTGGCGTTTCTGCCCGATGGCTCCAAGGCTTTCATCCCGTCGGAATCGGTCGGGGAACTGAACGTGATTGACACCGCGACCCAGACGCTCTTGAAAGTCATCACGTTGCCGAAAGGCTCGCGTCCGCAGTGCGTGCTGGTTTCGCCGGACGGGAAAAAGATATATGCCAGCACTGGGCGCGGTGGCACGGTGCTCGTGGTGGATGCGAATACTTATGAAGTGTTAAACACGATTCTGGTGGGCAAACGGCCGTGGGGCATCACGCTGTCGCCGGATGGGAGATATCTTTTCGCCGCCAATGGTCCCTCCGATGATGTCTCGGTGGTGGATCTGGCGCTGAACAGGGAAATCGCCCGGGTCAAGTCGCCCGGCAGCCCCTGGGGCATCGTTGCGGTGCCGCAGGCGAAATAGCGGATTGATTCATTGCGGGGGCAGCGGTCCTTGGCCGGTGGATTGGCGGATGGATCAGCGACCTTAAATTCCAGGTCATGATCAGTGGAGGATAAAGCGGGAAAACGCGATCGTTATTTGACGCCCTTCGCGGGCACGGCGGGATCAAGCACATTGTTGTCCGCCATCCAATCGGTGAGCCGCTGCGGCCAGTTTTTGATGGTGGCCAATTGGGAACGCTGGCCTTGGTTGAAGCCATGTCCACCCTTGGTGAAAATGTGGACTTCCACGGGGATTTTCGCCGCATGATAAAGGCTGAACAGTTTCAGGACCGAATCGGTGTGGTTGTCATCATCGGCCACGAGCAAAAATGCGGGCGGGGCATCGGGCGGCAGGGTTTCCGGAATCCCGGCGCCGCCGGGATAGATTTCCACAATGAAATCCGGGCGCGCATTCACCCGGTCAATCGGGTCCGGCGCATCGGCCAGTTCACGGGTCGGGCCGAAGCTGGTCATCGAAACCACCTCGCCACCGGCAGAATAACCGATCATGCCGATGCGGTGCGGGTCCAGGCCCCAATCGCCGGCGCGGCTCCGCACCAAACGCATCGCCCGCAGGCCATCCTCATGCGGATGCTCCATGGTGAAAACCGAATTGGTTTCCCGCGGCAGCCGATACTTCAGCACAAAAGCCGCGACTCCGAGGTGATTGAAATATTTTGCGGGCTCGACGCCTTCCGCGGCAAAGACCAGTTCGCGGAAACCGCCGCCGGGGCAGATGACCACCGCCGCGCCGCTGGCCTTGTCTTGGGGAGGCAGGAAGACGGTGAGCGTGGGATTATTGATGTCTTTAATCCAGTAGCTCGCGGCCTGTTCGGGCATATCCTTCCGCGACTCGAAACCGGGCGCGCCATTCGGCCACAGGGGAAGCACCGTTGGGAGGGCTTGCGCGAACAACGCCAGTTGCAGGCCAAAAAATAATCCGCCGATCGTGAGTTTCATTGGGTTTGCGAAATCATGCGAAATTTCAAATGGTTGCCAGCCGGCCGCTGGAATCCCCGAAACGTTCCAGAGGATTGACTCCCATGCGGTCGGCCAGGCTCAGGAAAAGATTTGTGGCCGGCTTGCCGCCGTGCTTTACAAAACGTCCCGGAGTCAGGGTGCCCCCGCCAGCGCCCGCCAGTAGAATCGGTAAATTCACATGGGTATGGCGGTTGCCATCGGCGTTGCCGCCGCCGTAAACAATCATGGAATTGTACAGCAGGGAGTGGCCGTCCAAGTCCTTTATGAGCGACATTTTTTCCAGGAATTTCGCAAACTGCTGAACATAGAACAGATCAATATTGGTGATTTTTTCGATTTTCTCCGGATTGTTTTGATGATGTGACAAGTCATGATGTCCTTCGGGGATGCCGATGTCCGCAAAGGAACGGTTGCTGCCGTCATGCGCCAGTAGCAGCGTGGCCACACGCGTCGCGTCAGTCTGGAAGGCCAGCAGGAGGATGTCATACATCAATTGGATGTGCTGGGTGTAATCCACAGGAATGGCGGCGGGGGTTGGTACCATCGGGTCTTTGATCTCGCCAAGTTGTTCGGCTTTTTGGATGCGCGTCTCCAGTTCACGAACTCCGGTGAGGTATTGATCCAGTTTATCCTGGTCACGGCCGCCGAGACGCTTTTGGAAGGAACGGGCATCCTGCATGACAAAATCCAGGATGGAACTCTGTTCCTGGCGGCGGCGCCGGGCGTTGGCCACGCGTTCGCCGGGGCCCCCGGCCCCGAACAGCCGTTCAAACACCTGGCGGGGACTTCCCTCGGGCGTCATTGGTGTATTGGGCGAGCTCCAGGCCAGATTGTATTGGTACGCGCAGGAATAGCCGGAATCGCATGCGCCCGTGTTGCGACCGGCGTCGCAGGTCAGCTCCAGTGACGGAAACCGGGTCAGGTTTCCGACCTGACGCGCGATGGCCTGATCAATCGAAATGCCGGCGTGGATGTTGGTGGCGCTTTTTTTCATGCGGACCCCGGTGAGGAACGTGCCGTTGGCCCGCGCATGATCCCCGCCGCCGTCCGGGCCGGGCTGGGCGTTCAAATGATCCAGGCCGCCAATCACCTGGATTTGATTCTGGCGGGCGGCCAGCGGCTGCAACGTACGGCTGGGTTGAAAACCCGATCCTTCCGCCTCCGGCCACCAAGCGGCGGGAATCGCGCCGTTGGGAAAATAGACAAAGGCGGTCCGCAGCGGCGCGCCCGTCGTCGTTGTGGCCAGGCCGCTTTCCGGCGCGGTGCCGGCCAGCAGATTGGCGGGCAGCAGGGACTCCAAAGCCGGCAGCGCCACGCAAGCGCCAAGGCCGCGCAGGAAATGCCGCCGGGTGAAACTCACGCGGTTCCGGGTGGCGGTGGTCCCGGTGCTTGCGGCCTGGGCGGATTTGCTGCTCATAATCTTCCTTTCGTATTGTCGCCGGCGGCGGCGGTTTGGTCCCAACGGGTCTTTTGAAACGGTGCGGATTCGACAATTCCTTCCAGCAGGGCGGACGGTTTGCCCCCGGAGGCCTCCAGCCGGGCCACGATCTGGTCGACGGTCTCCACATCATAATAATCCAGTCCGCGCCCGAGCGCATAGGTCAAAAGCTTTTGCGTCAGCGTCCGGTAAAAATCCTCGGCATGATGTTGCACCAAAACGCGTTTCAATTCCTTGATATTGGAAAATTTTTCGCCGGTGACAAGCTGGCCGGATGGATCAATCGGCTGTTCGAATTCCCGGTCCCGCCACATGCCCATGGCATTGAAATTTTCGAGGGCGAGACCGAGTGGATCCATCTGGTCGTGGCAGGAGGCGCAAAGGGGGTTTTCCCGGTGCACGGCCAGGGTTTCGCGCAGCGTCGGCGCGCGGTTGGTCAGGTTTTTGGCCGCGTCCTCCAACGGCGGAATGTTGGGGGGCGGCGGCAGCGCGGGCGTGCCGAGAATGTTATCGAGGATAAAAACGCCACGTTTGACTGGCGAGGTTCGCGTCGGATTGGAGGTTACGGCCAGGACGGTGCCTTCCGTCAAAATGCCCCCGCGCGGACTGTCCGGCGGCAGGGTTACGCGGCGCATCTCCGGACCAAATACATTGGTGATGCCATAGTGCCGGGCCAGTGGTTCGTTGACGAACGTGTAATCACCATCCAGCAGTTCCAGCAGGCAGCGGTCTTCCCGTAGAATGTAGGCAAAGACATATTCCGTTTCCTGACGCATCGCACGGCGCACCTCGGGGGTTAAATCCACGCGCGGGGATTTTCGAAACGACCGGAAAAACACGGTGCGCGCATTGGCCAGTTCGGCCTTTTCCGCCGGGGTCAGCGCGTCCTCCGGCCGGTCATTCAATTGGCGAAAGCGTTTGCCGGCGGCCTCCTGCTGCGGGTCAAATTTCTGTTCCCGGCCGAGCACGCTGCGCGCATCAATGGCGACGGTTTCGATATCGCGTGATTGCAGCCATTGGCCGACAAAATTTTGTTCCAACGCCGCCGCGCGTTTGTCCGCCAGCATCCGGGCCAGCTGCGGTTGCAGGTTCTGGCGCAGGGTGCCCGCCGCCGCCTGCTGGAACAATTCCTCGTCCGGCATCGATGACCAGAGAAAATACGAGAGCCGCGAGGCCAGCGCATATTCATCCACCAGCGGATATTTTTGTCCGTCCCCCGCTGGCGCGACCTGTTCTTCCCGGAAAATGAATCGTGGCGAGGCCAGCACGGCGACCATCGCTTCCGCTACGCCGGCTTCGAAGGTCTTGCCGGGTTGCACATACACGCTTTCCGCAAGCCCCGCCAAACGGTCCGTGGTGTCCGCGTCCACCGGCCGGCGGAAAGCGTGGCGGGCAAAATCGCCCAGCAGCCCGCGGGCATAATCGCGGCGGGCCGCCGCCGATTTCGGAATCGGGTGGGGGAAATAGCGGGTGTAATTCTTCGGCCGCACCCCGGCTTCCTTGGCCGTGGGGCCGCGCACCGTGACCGAGGTGATTTGCAGGGACAGGGTCCGGGTTTGCTCCATTCCCGGCGTCAAGGGCTGCAGGGAAAAATCCATTGGATGATCCCCGGCCCCCCAATTAAGATCATAATTGAAATGATACGGACGGCCGCCCTCCCAGCTGAATTCCCGGGATAACAATGCCTTTCCGTCCACCCGGAAGGCCACGCGGCATTTGTTATAGTCAAAAACCCCGTCCACATATTTTTCGTTTACCATCAGGTCCACCTGCAGCTGGTATGCTCCGGCCCGCGCCGCGTGAAACCGGTTGGTGACCTGCGCCGGCACGTAATAGGAAAGGGACAACGGGCCCCCATTCGCCACGCGGGCATCCGTTGCCCCGTGAAATTCGTCGCCGCCAATGACTTGCTCCGGCACGACCCTGGCGGTTGTGGGGACGGCCTGGCCAATGATTTTTTCGGCGGCGACGAGGTATTTTTCCAATAACATGGGCGAAAGGGTTAACACCTCGCCAATGTTGTCGAACCCGTGGCCGGTATCGTCCGGGGGAAAAACGCCCCGCGCGTCATAATCCACCCCGAGCAAATCCCGAATGGTGTTCTGATATTCCACCCGGTTGAGCCGGCGGAGGGTGACATGGCCAGGATCGGGATTCAGGGGGTCCAACTCAAAGACGTAACGTTTGATCCATTGCTCGATCACTTCCTTTTGCGCCAGGGTGGGCTGGGATTTTCTGGCGGGCGGCATGAGGTTCGCCCGCAAATTTTTTAACACCCGCCACCAGACATCGCGAGCATCGTAAAAATTGGTGACCGAGTTAAAAGCGTCCAAGGCCACCCCGCCGCGATTCTCGCCGTTGCCATGGCAATCGTAACAAAAGTCCTCCAGCATCGGGCGCACCTGCTGGTTGAATTCGGCGGCTGCCGGCATCTCCGCTGCCGGAAGCGGTCCATTCCAGGTCCAGGCACCGGCGCAGATCATGGCCATCATGCAATACCTGAAATTCATTGCTTGTATCAGACTTGAATGCATTATATCAGGTTACGCCAATCAATCAAAGCAGAGATCACGACCTTTCGGCGTTGCGAGTCATGGGCCGGACTCTTGGAAAGAGGATGCTTTTTATGCAAATGAATATGGCAAAATTAACCTGGCTGGCCTGGTTGGCAGCCGCAGGCTTGCTTTCAAATTCTGTTTCAGCGGCGGACACGAACCGGGAGCCCTCCGCCGCTTCTGCCGACGAAAACGTGTTGCTGGCCTCCGAGACCGACGGGGTGTTCACCATCGGCCCGGATTACACGAACGCCCCGGAACTTTCGGCGCGGGAGGGCGTGCCGCAAGGTGCGGTGCACCATTTCACCATGAATTCGGCCGACAGCAAAATTTACCCCGGCCTCACGGGGGCTTACACCCGCGACGTGTATGTGTATGTTCCGAGCCAGTATGTGGTGGGTACGCCGGCACCCTTCATCGTGGTGCAGGACGGGAGAAGTTACACCAACCGGCTGCCCGTGGTGCTGGATAATCTGATTGCCGCACACCGTCTGCCGGTGATGGTTGCGATTATGATCCATCATGGCGGCGGAGATGGACGGGGAAGCGAACGGGGATTGGAATACGATACCGTTTCGGGCCAATATGCCGAATTTATTGAAACCGAGGTGTTGCCCTTGATCACCTCGAACTATCACGTGACGTTCACGAAAGACCCGGAAGGTCGCGCCACCATGGGCGGGAGTTCGGGCGCGGCCTGTGCGTTCACCATGGCCTGGTTCCGGCCCGATCGATATCGGCGCGTACTCAGCTACTCCGGCACCTTTGTGGACCAGCAATCGCCGTTGAACCCCGAATCGCCCCACGGCGCCTGGGAAT